>Ga0118677_10000621_pt1 | contig 77559 bp, 81 predicted proteins | sample AliMusrvi5mmetaG_FD_86154 | JGI IMG/M metagenome (GOLD analysis project Ga0118677, IMG submission 86154) | reverse complement strand
GTTTGATGATGAAGTAAAAAATAATACTGTATTTGATGCTCACAAAGATTTTGTGGTCAGAACTGAAAGACGGAGTTCAACAACACCACAAGCAGTTGTGAATCAATTTCAAGGGTGGTATGAGGCTTTTGGCTTGGTTGGCTGTAGTTCTCACTCAGGAAGGCGAACATTCATCACTAATACTGCTCGGAAAATTTCTACTGTTGGTGGGAGTCTGAAAGATATTCAGGCACTTGCTGGGCATTCAAGTCTTCAAACGACACAACGTTATATAGACGAGAACAAGGATGCTAAAAGACGGGTGGTGGATTTGGCTTAACTACAATAAAATAGAAGAGTTAATGCCTTGCTAATTGCTAAAATATCGAAGGAACTATATTTGCTGCTTCGAGACGTTTCTCATCCATTACCTGTGAATAAATCATTGTAGTTTTAATATTTGAATGCCCCAGCATTTCCGATACTGTGATTATACTTGTTCCGTGAGATATTAACAGTACAGCGTATGAGTGGCGGGCGTTATGAAATGTGATTTTTTTGGAAATTCCTGCTTCATTTACCCATTGTTGAAGATGTTGGAGCATCTCATTAGAATAACGAAGTTTCGAAAAGACATTATCATCTGGTTTGCCATATTCACCGAGAACGTCTCTGGCTTGTTGTGATATATCGTGGTATTGAATGCCTTTAGTTTTTTGTTGTTGAAAATTTACTTTCCAACCCTCACCAAATCTTTGAACTTCTTTCCATTTCAATTTTTCAATATCACACCATCTTAAACCAGTTAAACATGAAAATAAAAATGCGCGTTTTAACTCATCATCCTGGCAATGCGTGGCTCTCAGCGCTCGTAGTTCTTCAAAAGTAAGATAATCGCGTTTATGGTTGTTTTTTTTGGCAATACTTATACCGTCCGCTGGGGATTTAAGAATAATATTATCTTTTACTGCCATGTTAAAAACAGACTTAAAACTTTGGAAATAGTTATGCGCTGTTCCATTAGCAAAAGGTTTGTTTTTTTTCGATCTCGCTTCTTTTAATATGAAGTTCTTAAAATCCTCGCAAAATTTCGTATCGACATCAGAAAAAGTTATTTCTCGTCTGTAATTTTTTACGGAAAACGTCATAAGTTGCTTCGCAACGCCTCGGAGTAGTATATAAGTATAACGTGGTTCTTTGTGCTTTTCGGCAAAATCCTGAAAATAGTCGCAAACCTTTACCTTATTTTGGACTTCTGCCTTTAAATTCCATACTCCTCTTTTTATCTCATCTTGTCTTACTGCGAGAATTTCTTTTGCCAAATCCAGACAATACTTCTTTTCATCTTTTTGAGCAGGGTTTTTTGGTTTATCAAAATAATACAACTTAAGGGTTTCATATTCCCTAACAGAAGGAGTTATCCCTGCCTCATTTTTAGTAGCGCCAGTGTAATAAACGATTGAAATACTCGTCCTACCACTTACAGGCTGCTCACGGTATTGTAATCTGGCTGTTGTGCGCTGCTTATGGTCTGTAATCTGACTATTTGTAATCATTCAGGTTTCGAGTGCTTGACAGTGAATAAAAATTTTGTTTCTTAGCAGCAAAATAGCATCAAAAGCACTCAAAACAAAGCACAATAAAGAAAACAGACCAACCGGAATATATTGTTAAGTCTATATATTTAAATATAATATCAAACTATAGTAAATCATAGGAAAACATACTTAGAATTGAAGCTCCATTTTTTTACCCCTGATAACCCTCGCTTGATAACTCCTGTAAACTGGGAAATGAGTTCCTTACCGGTTATGGCCTAAACTCAGAAGGCGGCAGCTGCCTTCTTCACGACAGGTCTCAGTTCGGTAACATCCTGAGCTGTCCCCTCTCCTCCTGTCCAGTATTGCAACTGCAGCAATCGTCCATTCTTGAGCACCATAAATACTACACCGAATGATTCCTGCACCGAAAAAGCTTTATCCCCGATACCTGACTCATCACTGAACTTGCTGTTTCCTTTCGCCTGCGCGTTCTTGTGGGCACCCATGAAAGCGAATTCACCTGGCACTCGGGAGTTCTTGTACATGAGTATAAGCAACTTGCGCTTTGCATTGGCTCCAGTCCAGGTCCCCGTCATTCCCTGTGGAGTGGAGGTAAACGAGGGTGTGCCTCCTAGCAGAGGAGAGACGTTTTCCGGTTTCAATAACGAACCTGCATCTGCAGCAAACAGCGGTTCAGCAAGCACCGTAAAGAGGACCGAAATCGCGAACGTCGATAGAATAAGGGCACGGAGCCAGACAATCTTTGTAGTTTGAATACTCATGATATTCATCCTCCTTTAAGTGATAAATGATCCAAAAATTAAATTCGATCTGCCCGAAGAAAGCAAAGCAAAAAGGTGTGGTTCAGTAAAGGATAAGAAAAATTTCTTGAATACATGCCTGCTTTCACCCTCAGCATATGCGTGGAATTGACCGTATTGGATGTATAGGTATAAGGAATAACGTCAATCAAGCGGCATCCTTCAGCAATGCGGGGATAACCCTTCACAGATTCGGCCGATGCCGGCTGGAACTGTTTACACGATCTGAATCGTATGTCATTTACACCTTTTATGGTATCTTGACGAGGGCAAAGCAGCATGATGTTGTCATAATCTTTCCCTCGAGTCTTGAACAGAATAACCCACGATACTTATGCTTGATTCAGTGATTGCTTATGTGCAGTCTGCAGATCCAGTGGCAATATATTTTTTCCTGTTCCTCATTGCGTTTCTGAAAAACTTTTTTCCTGTAGTCCCTTTTGATGCCCCCATTGCGTTCACAGGGTATATGCTTGTTTACAAAAAGCTTAGCATCGTTTTAACTATTATGTCGCCATCACTGGGTTCAACATTGGGGTTTATGGTTATCTACCTGATAAGCAGAAAGTTTGGAATGAAACTCTATGCCAGTGATATTACTTTAAAACCGCCACGATGGGGAGAAAGAATTCATAGGGTTTTTCCTCCCGCAGAGATGGACTTTATACGCAAGCGGTTTGCTGCACACGGTTATTTAGCCGTATTGGCTAACCGATTTCTTTTAGGTTCGCGCTCATTCATTTCACCGGTTACAGGTCTGATGCATCTGAATGCTTTTCTGGTATTTCTTGCAGCAGGGATAAGTGCGGCAGTCTGGAATATTTTACTGGTTTACGGGGGTTATCTGCTCGGTCAACATTGGCAGAACATTGGTGAATTTGTTATTATGTACAGTGTTCCGGTTACAGCACTGTTTGTTGTGGTCATGACGTTTGCCGTGATAAAATACAGAAAGGAACGAAAGGATCAGAAATGGTGACGTCAATAACACTAAGTCGAACAAACATCAGCGAATAGAAGGAGAAGCTCTCATGGCAAAAAACGAGGTTGTAATCAAATGGTTGAGTGAACCGGAAGCTCATGATTATCCTGCTGCAAAATCCTATTTGAACTTGCTGTTTGAAGAATCTGTTGCAAATACAATCGTGAAGAAGTTGAAGAAGGCTCCAATATCTGAATTCAAGGCGAAAGACATTTTCAGGGCATCCGCGCTATCGCTTCTTGGTGTCAGCAATTCGCATGTTGAAAAAGATCGACAGAAAATAGCATCAGGTAAGGAGATTGCACCCATTCTTTTAGTACGTGACACGCATCTTGGCAAGATTATCATTGCGGATGGTTATCATCGCTTATGCGCAATCTATTCCTATGATGAAGATGCTGTCGTTCCCTGTAAAATCGTATAGCGACAGTTTACCTGAAGCTACAGTCCTGAACGGGGTCGAAACTCAAAAACCATTAAGCACTCCCGCCTCTTCCGGACACCTTCGTCTGTCATTTTGAGTTTTGTTTTTTTTGCATAACTTACAAAAAATAAAACATTCTTAAAATTCAGCCGGCACACAACATAAAAACTGAAGGAGTTCATCTATGTTTGGACAAATGGATATCGTACTGATTGGCGGTGCAGTTCTGTTGCTGTTCGGCCCATCAAAATTACCTGAACTTATGAGAGGGATGGGCAAAGGTATGAGGGAATTTAAAAAAGCTCAAAGTGATTTTGAAACCGAGATCAAGAACGCTATCGAGCCACTGGAGGGGAAAACCACTCAAAAAAAACAAGAGGGTTCAGGAGGCAACTGATCCCCAAATAATCACATTGCATACAATTTCCATCGCTCAGATACACTTCTCACTGGAGCGGGAATCAGCTGAGTCTTGAATACCTATGACTGGTACTTCAAGCACCGTCTATCGACCCAATTTCCCGGGTAAGCTTACTCCTCTTATCAAAAAAAGAGATTGTAGAGCAGTGCAATCGACTGCTCTACAGTCTTTAACCAATTGTAAGCCAATATGTAATCAGAGGATTACTTTAAGGGTGAGTTGTTGTAAGCAATCTGCAGCAGAGAGTGTTTCGCCTTACGAAACGGGTTGGACCGGATTCAACATTCAATGAGTGGTCTTACGGGCGGTCTCCTTGGCTTTGGCTGTCTTTTTTTTAGAACCGGATTCTTTGACTGCCTGAGAGTCAAACGGAGCCGGGTCATCGGATTCAGGAAGAGGTGCATTAATATTTTCATCAAGCTCTTCATCAAGCTCAACTCCAAGCTCATCGTCAAGTTCAGCAGGAATATCCGGCATGGCAATGACTTCACATTTCAGAAGTTCATCGATAATGTCATCGGCATGCGCTATTTTTTTCCTTCGTACCTGTCTTTTCCCTTTCACGTCCGGGGCGATAAGCGTCAAAATTTCATGAACGGATGAGTAAAGATAGAGCTGCTTCTCCAGTTCCTGGAGTTTCAGAAGCTCTTTGATTGACTTGCAGAGGGCAACAAAAATAACCACACCTCCACTCTTATTGGCAAACTCCTGGGCGAATCTCAGAGCGGATATAACCGTGGTATCAATAGCTTTGACATCTGAAAAATCTATGATAAGATTTTTGCTCTCTTCCCTGGCAAGCAGATCAGCAACTGTTGAGTTAAATGCCTCCCCATGACGAAGGTCAAAGGTGCCTTCTTCAATTTTCAGGACGGTTAACTCTCTACGGATGGTAACTGAATAATTCATGGTATTGCGGTATCAAAGTGGATGCACAGGCAAATTGGTTGAATTATAATGAAACTTTGTTCAAAATGAGACATCTCATTATTACATGCAAGCAGCGAGCAAGTTGCCTGCTCAGAAAGGTGATGGGTTGGAGCTGGATTTTCGATTTTGATTAAAGAAATTATTTCGATTTGTTATCATCCTGACATACTCCATTCACCACATCACCAAGGAGCCGCTATGGCTGTCATGACCGAGTTTTTAGATTTGATTGTACCAATAACAGTTATTGAGGAGAAATATCCCGGCGGATGGGAGCGTTGTCTTAATGACCACAGAGCAGCCTTGAATGCAAGAGTCTGGTTTGATGACCATCTCTTCCGGGACGGGGCTATCAATCATGATGCTATGAAGGCATTGCTGGATGAGTGGTGGAAGCTGGGATTTGATTGTTACGCTGAAAAAGATGGAATTCTGCGCTGGAAGGATGTTTGTGTTTATGAGGGTATGCAGGGAGGTACGGGTATGCCTTGTGACTGGTTAGCCGAAGATCCCTTAACCCATAGTGTATTTTTGAAAGGAACCCGGCAAGGGGTGATCATTGGCCGTGATTGGGATATGATTGATGACTGGGAGGAGCTGAAATTTCCGGGGAACGGATTGATATAAAATCGATAACGCTTGAACCCTGCTGCCTGGTTTGAACGTATAACCAGATACCGGGAAATGCCGTCGTTATCGTATCACTTGCTATCTCTGGAATCTTTGGTGGCGTTTCTTTCGCTGCTGACAAGGCTGCAGCAAAAGAAACAAAGGCTCCTGCTGCTGCTGCTGCACCAGCAGCAACACCTGCTCCTGAAGCAAAGGCTGAGGCTAAAGCAGAAGTAAAAGCTGAGAAGAAAGCAACCAAGAAGAAAGCTGCCAAGAAAACAGAAGCTAAGGTTGAAGCACCTGCAGCTAAGTAAGCTTTTCACTTCAGAAGAGTGCTGTTGATGGCTCCTGATGCAAATGATGATGAGTAGATGAATAAATAGTGATCAGCCATCGGTATTGTGCATTAAAAAAGCCCCTTCGTAAGTCGGGGCTTTTTTTGTATACGGACTTTCATGTTTTAATGGCTCCACCGGGAAATACTTCACCTTATCGACGTAATACAATCCCCATTAATGGTGTACTTGCTAGAAATTGAAGAAAAAAACAATGTTTTTTCAAAATAATTCGCATTATTACACCATTACGTATGTTACATCGAGACGTAGTCAGCAATAAACTCACTTCCATCAGTAATGGCAATCACCCAACAGCACAACTTAACGGTAATTGAAAAGAGCCACTGGAAAAGTTATCATCATGATGCAGGATACACAAAGTGGGCCCGGCTGCTCGATGGAGAGATCGTTCATACATGGGCTGAAGCAGATCGTGATATAGTGCTGGACTTCATGGACGTTGATCTCCTGAAGATTGTGCTCAACGAATCCGGTCTTGACAGTAAGCAGTTTCATGTCATATTTGATCTCAACCACGTTACTGATATTTCCTACACCTACAAAAAAGCGATTACTGAACTTTTGTTTCACTGGCAGCCGTTCCTTGGTGTGGTATGCTTTTTCAATGTCTGCCCTTCCATGTCCATCATCGTTCAATCTTTTTCTGCAGTTGCACCTGAGAATTTTTGTATCCTCCAGACCGAAACATATCAGGATGCGTTGAAAAATGTAATGGCATTCAAAGCCAAAGAGCCTTTTTCAGAGGACTCTGAAATCCATGGTCTTATTCAAATACCAGAGATAAAACGTAACTTTCTTGGAGCGTTGGCAAGGATGTCTTGGCTTAACATGCTGGACGATCCCATCTCCATAGAGTCACCTGACAGTCAGCACTATCCTTTTTTTCAGGCTATCGAAGCTTTTCGCTCTGATCTTAAGGCAAAAGACCTTGAAAAAGAAATTGAAATAAAACAGCTTAAAAGCGATTTTAAAACCAGAATAACTCAAACAATTATAAAAATGAATGCTCAAACAGAAGTTGGCAAAAAGTCTATCCATGATCTTGAGGCGCAGGTGTCAACACTTAAATCAAGGGTTGCCGCACAGGATATGGAGCTGACAAGAGTCGCTACTGCGATTTCAGAAAAAACAAATGCATTGAGGAATCTTCTTGACCAGATACACGCCCTTGACATTGATACCAATGTTAAAAGAAAGATGACTGATGACTGTCTGAAACTTTTAGAAACGGAAACAATAGAAAAGCGTTTGAACATTGAACTGACAGAAACTGATTCTCACTTTTTGTCAAAACTCCAGAAAAAGCATCCCAACCTGAACCAGCGTGAATTGAGAATAAGCCTGCTTGTCAAGCTTAATTATGATACCGTAGAAATTGCCCATTCTGTCGGTATCTCAACAAGAGGTATGGAAAGCATACGCTACCGGATGCATAAAAAACTTGGGTTAGGAAAGCATGAATCCATTAAGACATATCTTTCAGATTTTTCAACGGCGTATAGTGCATAAAGCCTGATATAGTGTACGTCAAGAATCAGTCTGACATCAACAGGATGAACGGTATATGCGAAAATGAAGGATGAGAGAAAAAAAAGCGGGGAAAAAATTCCCCGCTTTAACTATTGATGGTAAGGCTTAACCGTTGCGCTTCTTTTTGTTGCCTGTAAAGAACGCGGTCTCTTTTCCTGCCGGTTTAAAAGGCTTTTTAAAGCTCTTTTTTATTCCATAAGGTGATGACTCACGATCTTGCTCTTCCATTTTGGTAAGTCTCAGCTGACGACCGCAGACCCTGACCTTTCTGAGTTCATGAAGCACGTTATCAGGCATTCCCTGGGGCAGTTGAACAGTACTGTATGAATCGTTGATCGAAATTTGACCGACTGATTCAGGATCAAGACCGACCTCGTTAAGAATAGCACCAAGAATATTTCCTGCTTTCACACCATGCGTACTGCCAACCTCAATTCGATACCTTTCTTTTCCCTCTTCGCCATAGGTCTCGTCTTTTCTTTTTCTTTTGACCGGACTGCGGTCTCTATCTGAACCGCGATCTCTGTCAAATCCTTCACGATCGTCGCGTGGCCTTGGTTTTTCAGGCTTGTTTGATAAAAGAAGAGGTGTTTCTCCCTGAACCATAGAGGCAAGCGCCGCTGCAGCTTCAATTGCCGGAACATCATGCTCGTGACAGTACTGCTCGATAAGATTGGTAAAGAATCCAAGATCTTCTGCGGCAATCGTATCGGTAATTTTCTGATTGAACTTTGCGACTCTCTTGTTATTGATAATTTCCGTTGAAGGAAGTTCCATCAATTCTATACGACTGTGAGTAGCTCTTTCAATAGAGTTAAGCATATTTTTTTCCCTTGGAGAGACAAACAAAATAGCATCCCCTGTTCGTCCAGCACGTCCTGTTCGTCCTATCCGGTGGACGTATGATTCGGTATCAGAAGGAATATCGTAATTGATAACATGGCTGATGCGATCGACATCAAGTCCTCGTGCTGCAACATCGGTGGCAATGACAATACTCAATGTTCCGTTTTTCAACTGCTCGACGGTGCGTTCACGCTGATTCTGGGCCATATCTCCATTAAGAGCGGCAGCACCATACCCACGAGCCTGAAGTTTTTCGGCAAGTTCGAGCGTCATTGTTTTTGTTCGAACAAAAATGAGCATACCATCAAATGGCTCGACTTCAAGAATTCGTGTTAGAATATCGATTTTGTGACTTCCGCCGACTATCCAGTAACGCTGACGAATGGTATCGACAGTTGTAGTTTTTGTCTGGATGGTAACTTCGGCTGGCTTGTTGAGGTATTTTTGTGCAATACGGCGGATTACCGACGGCATTGTTGCAGAGAAAAGAGCAACCTGACGGCCTTTTGGTGTCTGGTCAAGGATCCATTCGACATCGTCGATAAATCCCATGCGAAGCATTTCGTCTGCTTCATCAAGCACAAGACATTTCAGAGAAGAAAGATTCAGTGATCCTCTCCGCATATGATCCATAACACGGCCAGGGGTACCGACAACGACATGCACTCCCCTTCTCAGCATGCGAAGCTGAATACCGTAATCCTGTCCTCCATAAATCGGGATAACATGGAAACCCTTGAGATATTCGGCATAACGCTGAAATGCCTCGGCAACCTGTATGGCGAGCTCCCTTGTCGGAGCCAGCACAAGAGCCTGAGGTTCGGCTAGTTCAACGTCGATATTAGAGAGTATCGGCAGGGCAAAAGCAGCAGTTTTTCCTGTACCGGTCTGAGCCTGCCCGAGGACGTCACGTCCTTCAAGAATAAGGGGAATTGTCTGTGCCTGAATCGGGGTGGGGTTTTCATACCCGACCTCTTCAAGGGCTTTCATTATAGGTTCTGCGAGCTGAAGGCTGCGAAAATCCTGCGGCAATAATTGCTGTTCTTTCATTTGTGTAATCATTCCAAATCATTGAGAAAAAAAGCCTCATATGAGGCGGGAGTGGCAGCAATGCAGGAAAGAAAAAAATGAAGAAGAGTTCTCATCAACCGAAAACATCCGGGCAACTTCAGAAAAAACCGAGCGCCATCGTTTCGTCACAAACACCGGGAATCTCAAGGTCAGTATAACCAAAATTCCAGCGTCCTTTCTTAGCATATTCACCACGCATTAAAAACGTCAGCATAGTACGATTTTTTTTTATTAAAGACGAATTTATTATGAGTAGAGGAATATAGAACCCTCATGAAAGTCGGGATGACAAAAGGAGTGGCGCTCAGGTCGTAGGTGACCAGAGGGATGATGCTTCGATATTTTTTATTCTGTTTTTTAAATCCAGATGTGCGTGGACGAGGGATGGCAAGTGACTTTTTTATTACCTTTATGCTATTCAGTGATGTAATGAGCATGAAAAATTTCGTGATGCATAGTTTCTCTCTCTTCTTCTATACCCTTGTTTCCCCGTTATTTCCTGGTGCAGCAAGAATTTTCAGTCCACTTTTTCCTAAACTTCGAACGTTTATCAAGGTCCGCAAGGAGGTGTTCAATGAACTGGAAAAAATAATCACTCATCTGCCCGATTCCGCTTTCAGGATATGGATACACTCAGCATCTGTCGGAGAATTCGAGCAGGCACGTCCCATCATTGCAGCGCTTAAAGAGAAACGGCCGGACATTATCGTTTTTATCTCTTTTCTTTCTAATTCAGGATACAACGCAAGAAAAAACTTCCCTGATGCTGCTGCAGTATTTTATCTGCCGATTGACACGCATGCAAATGCTAAAAAACTGGTCACATTGCTCAAACCTGATGTCCTGCTTCTGATGCGCTATGACTTCTGGCCGAACCATCTTCTGGAAGCTAAAAAATATGGCACAAAACTGATCCTCGCGGCCGCGGTACTGCAACAGAATTCTGCATATTTCAAACCGGTAGTAAAAGGCTTTTATGGAAGCATTTTTCACCTGTTCGATAAAATCTATACCGTATCAGCAAAGGATACCACAGCATTCAGAGAGATATTCATGTGCCGGCAGACGGAAACCGCGGGCGACCCCCGGTTTGACCAGGTCTTAACGCGCAGTAAAAACCCCGGAAGGGTTGATCATCTCAAACCATTCTTTGAAAACAAAACAGTACTGGTTGCCGGCAGCATCTGGGATAAGGACAGTGCCCTGCTCCTTGCTGCATGGCAGGAGCTGGATGAACGCCCTTTTCTTATTCTCGTGCCGCATCAGGTAGACACTGATAATATGGAACGCCTCTACCATGATCTTCAGAGCCGCTCTCTGGAGTTGGTGAAGGTTTCAGCTATAAACGAAACATTCAACCCTGAACGGGAAGTTCTCGTCATTGACCAGACTGGCTATCTTGTGGAGCTTTATTCAATTGCATCGATGGCTTTTGTCGGGGGCGGATTCGGCGTCAATGTCCATAACACGCTTGAACCAGCGGTCTACGGCATTCCTGTGATGTTCGGCCCCCGCTATCACAACTCTCCTGAGGCAGAAGCTCTTGTTGCTGCAGGCGGAGCTACAGTCATTCATGATCAGGAAACTCTTTCAGCTACACTGAAAGTGCTGATGACTGACAGAGCTGAAAAAAACAGGAGAGGAAAAATCGCCGAAGCATTTGTTAAAGAGAGAACCGGGGCGACTGCAAAAATTACAGCAGGTATTTTAAACTTGTTGATAAAGAGCTCCTGACAGTGACCGCCTATATCAGATCGGCTTACGGGACTAACGTATCCTTAACCGCCTTTATTGGTGCAATTTTCGACACTGAAACGGGGCGCTTACGATGATACCGCTTTGACCAGCCCTGTATGGTATATGCCTTAAAGGTTTGTGCCGCAACGACAACACCTGTGATTTTCACTTGTTTTCCAGGAACAAGACGAGTGCCGGGCCGTACCTCTGTATTGCTGATATCAATCTGCCAGATATTTTTGTTAAAATCTTTTAAAATCAGGCGATTTTTATCTTTCTGGTACTGAATAATTTTACCACCGAGCAAGCCTTTTTCTGCATGCGTCCAACGATGTTCATTGGCGTATACCAGCTTGGTATAGACATGGACATTTTCAATAAGATACCTGTGGATGTACTTGCCGACATCAATCGTGTTCAATCCGACACTGAGCAGGAGACTTGCCAGAAGGGCTCCGGCAATAACCTTCGTTGTAGCATAACGGTAACCTGTTTTGGTATGCCGAAATCCGAAATAGGCAACAAGGGTAAAAAGTGCAAGAGTTGCCAGCCATATATAGGGAATGCTTGCTACAATCTCCGCTATTAACGGGCGTTCAGCTAAAAAAAGGTGGATGTATTCATGATCTTCAATGAAATCGTTATCAATGAAAACATAAATAGCTGTTGCCATTGCAATACTGCCGGTTAAGACTGATATTGCCGCAAGCAGCCAAAAACCGAAGCGCTGGAGAACAAAGTGCCATCGCGGGATCGGTACCACCTTTCTTTTTTCGATTTCCTCCAATATGGATTTTGATCTGTCCTTGAGCATAATCATGATATCTAACTCTCTTCTAAATAACTTTTTATCTTTTTCTTAGCACGACTGATCATTGTGGCCACGGTCCCTTCAGGTATCTGTAAAATATCTGATATCTCGTCATAGTGCTTTTCTTCAAAGAATTTCAAAACAATTATTTCTCGACTTTTGGGATCAAGCCGGTCTACAGCTGCCTGTATTTCTAATGCCGTATGCTTTTGTCCTTCCTGATCTGTCAACTCTAATTCATCTACCACTTTATCAAACAGGAAAAAATCAGCCTCTCTCTCTAATACAGTCGGGCCATGTTTTTCCTTTCGAAAGGAGCTGATTATTTCATTGTGCGCTATTCTGTAGATCCACGACGAAAACTGAAGCGAATGATCGTAATCATTAAGATGGATGTAGGTTTTGATGAAGATCTCCTGCAGCAAATCCTGTGCTGTGCTGGTATCGCGACATCCAAGGCGGGTTATATATCGTAAAAGAGGTGCTTCATAGCGACGCACAATTGCAGCAAACGCCTGTTTATTTGCCAGCGTCTGGGTAACCAGCTCCTGGTCGGTGTACTGCTGCTGCTGTTTATGTCGCGAAATATCGGCCATATCCGGTGAAAGATCCTTAATTTCCGTGGTTCAATCGTTATAGAACAGCACTATATCCTGCTGACCTATATGAGGTTTTGAAAGAATATGACCTACACTGTACTCCCGTGCATTTAATCCAGCCGGGGCTTAACTCCCTTGATATCATGGAAAGAGACAACTCCAAGCAGGTAATCATTTTCATCAGTTATCGGTATGGCCCTGAAGGAGTAACGGGAAAACATGTCAACCGCATCCTGCAGGGTTTCATCCGGGTTGAGGGTAATGACACTGTCTGTCATAATCTCACTGAGTGTCTGCTCCGGTTCAGCGGCGATAAGCTCTCTTAAATCTACAACTCCCTGAAGAATATGCTCTTCATCGACAACATAAACATACATGATGACATCCATGTCACCGGCAACATCACGATAATTGTTTATGACATCTCTTACAACAGTGTCGTGCGGACGCTTGATAACCTTCTGAGTGGTGTAGAGCATGATGTTTTCATCGTGCTGATCAATAATCTGCTGCACCCTCTGTTTGTTTTCACTGTCAACAAACTCGATAATCTCATCAGCTTCTGAAGCAGGCAGGACTGAAAGTATATCAGCAACCTGCGCAGGACTCATGTCGTTGATCAATTCGGCTGCCCGCTCTTTTTCCATCGACCGGATAAGCTCACGCTGCACTCGCGGCTCAACCTCTTCAAGGGTGTCTGATGCCAGTTCAGGCTCAATCTGGTTAAATACTGCCATCCGCTGGCTGCCTTCAAGCTCCTCGAGAATATCGGCCAGATCGACTGGATGAATGTCGTTGATGTTTTCCTTGAGGACATTGAGCTTGACATTGCCTTCAAAGCTGCCGATAGTATCCGGCAAGGGCTGCACATAAAGCCAGGAGATACTGGATCCCTCTGTGTATCTGGCGAGATAATTCGCAAGCTTTTTGAACCCCATGCGCCGGAGAATACGAAAGCGGTTGAAGTCTACATCAGTGACAAAAAGCCGTTCGTTCTGAAACAGAAGTTTGACATCATAGACTACTTCCACCTCGTGGCCATCCATATCAAGAATTTTCTTGTCAAGAATATAGTCTTTCAGAAAAATATGGTTGTCGAGGGGGTTCAGTTCATATCCTTCAGTACTGGTGATTTCCGAAACAATCTCAGTGTTGGATATCAGGGTGATTTTATCCCATGGAATCAAAAGTCGAGGATCTCCATAAGGCTGGTGAACCAGAAGGTGGGTAACTTCAGGGACTTTTCCTGCGTTCTCCTGTATAACGAGATCTTTAAGCTTGCCGATTGAGCGCGTTTTCAGGTAGATTCGTCGACCGACAATCTCGCTCAGGTAAAAGTCGCGATCAAGAACTGTAACCATTGTCGTTTGGGTTTTATAAAACCTTGATAACAGTGATGAATTTGTAGACCATCAAAAGCACAAGGAGAAAAAGGTAGATCCTAAGAACCGCCAAGGAAAAACTGACCCCTTTCGACATTTCAATCTTTGGTTTTCCATAGCGCTTGTTGATCTCACGGATCTTGCTGATAAACTGTTTGATCATCCTCATGATCTGACACCCTCAATTACTTGAAAAGATTTGGGAAAAGCGCACTTATGCCATACAAGGTAGAAAGTATGATAATTAATACAACGATCAAGGTACTGACAATATTCTGCAATGGGGTGTTGGCATACTCACCCATTGTCTTTTTATCGTTAAGCAGCAAAATCAAAAAGACAAGTGCCGCAGGCAGCAGAGTCACTGCGACAACCTGAACAAAAAGCGTGATGAGGACAAGCGGTGCTCCCGGTATCAGAGGAACAATACCTGCAGTCGCCAGAGTAATAAAAAACGAAATATAAAACCAGGGTGCTTCCTTTACCTTGGTGTTAAGGGAGTGTGCCCATCCGAAAATTTCGCCAAACGCCCATGAACTCGCCAGTGAGATGCAGATAGCTCCAAGAAGACCGGCATCAAACAATCCAACAGCCATGAAAGCACCAATATAGTGGTTGGTCTTCATGAGCATTCTGGCGGCAGTGGCGGCATCATCAATTGGCGCCCCATTAAGAAGAGTGCCTGTAACAATCACAATGAAAATCGCAACAGCAACGGTGATGATTGATCCGATAAAAGTATCAAGTTTGCCCATTTTGATATCTTTCTCCAACAACCCTTTGTCAACGACGGAGCTCTGTTGAAAAAACAGCATCCACGGCGCAATAGTCGTCCCGATATTGGCCATCAGCAGAAAAAACAGCTCATTATTGAATCCGCCCGGAAGATTGGGAATCAATCCCTGACCGACTATGCTTGCAATTGAAGGGTTTACCATAAAAGCGGCAGGAATATAAATCAGATTCAGCAGGCAGAATCCCAAGGCAATCTTTTCCCAAGTCCAATATCGGCCATTAAGAACAATAATGCCCATAAGCAGTACTACGAGAATCACCGTCAACCAGGCAGGAACTCCGAATATGCTTAATGCTGCCGTCATACCGACAAACTCAGTGACCAGCGTCAGCCAGTCCACAATCATGAGATCAAGCAATGAAAACCATCCCCAGAATGCACCAAAACTCTCAAAAATGGCCTCAGCATGTCCTCGTTTGGTAACCGCACCAAGCCGAACCGTCATCTCTTGAACGTAATATGCTACAGGAATAAGAAGAAGCAGGAACCATATCAGGTGATAACCATATTGAGCTCCGGTAGCCGCATAGGTAGTAATACCGCCAGCATCATTGTCCGCAATCATCACTACAAGGCCCGGCCCTGCAATAACAAGGTAAAGGCGAATCGCTTTCCAGACTTTTTTAAACCGGTAGTAGAGAACGGAAAAGAAATCCATATCCGTTAAGTTGGAGGTTGACGAAAGCCGGCATTGATAGTAAGAAGGAAAGGAAAGGCATCGAACTCAAAGGTGTCCATACTCACCATTCGATCTGGCGCAAATTTACAACTCTATGTTCACTTTACAAAGTCGTTTTAACATTCTCTGCAAGAGAGTGCAACTTAGGGAATACCATATATGAGGTATTTTCTGATATTCACTTGCAAGCTCTTAATATATTGATCTTTATTGCTATTAAGGATGATTAAAAATACTCATTGCAGAGCGGATCTTTCTTCCGAAAAAAACACTCGATCCAATAAGGAAACAGAATTCATGCCAGTACCGGTTACTTCGAATCGCACTTTTCTCAAGCTGTTATCTTTTAGAATTTTCATTGTTCTCGCCTACCAGATAATGGCGATTGTTGTGGGCTGGCACATTTACGAGTTGACTCATGATACTCTTGCCCTTGGTTTAATCGGACTTGCCGAGGTCATACCTTACTTCTCGTGTGCGCTTTTTGCCGGTCATGCGATAGACCACTATTCCCGGCGCATATTCGGTGTTTTCGCCTGCGTGATGTTAGTTGTCAATGGACTGACACTCACCGCAGTTTCTGCAGGTTGGATCAGCGGGAACCCTTCATTGTGGATTTATGGTTCTATTGCCATCGGCGGTGTAGCACGTGCATTTATCGGACCATCCTACAGTGCCATGTTTGCCTTGATTCTGCCGCGTCATCAGTATGCCCGAGCCTCAGGAATCGGCAGTTCCGTATTTCAGTTGGGATTGGTTGCAGGTCCTGCTTTAGGAGGTATCATTGTCGGGTGGGCAGGTAAAACAGCTGCCTATAGTGTTGCAACCGGACTATGCATGGTCGCTGCAATGGCATTGCTTGCTATCCGTATTGAAGAACCACCCTCAGCGGAAAGCACGCCAATATTGACCAGCATTGCCGGAGGATTGCGTTTCGTGTTCAGCAACCAGATCATTCTTGGCGCACAGTCACTGGATATGTTCGCGGTACTTTTCGGGGGAGCGGTTTCCATGTTGCCTGCATTCATTCACGATGTCTTTCATTACGGCCCGGAGGGGCTTGGCGTGCTTCGTGCCGCACCGGCAATAGGCGGACTGATGACGGGACTGTTACTTGCCCGCCACCCCATCAATCTCCATGCCGGACGATGGCTGCTTGCTGCCGTGGCAGGATTCGGCATCTGTATCATCTCCTTTGCCTTATCAGCAAACATCTGGATTGCGGGTCTGCTCTTGATGCTCTCAGGTGTTTGCGATGGAGTATCGGTGGTCATGCGCACAACCATCATGCAATTGGTGACACCCGATGCCATGCGCGGCAGGGTTTCAGCCATAAACGGCATCTTTATTGGTTCTTCCAACGAACTTGGTGCTTTTGAATCAGGTTTTGCAGCGCGGCTGCTGGGACTTATACCATCAGTAATTTTTGGCGGAATAATGACCCTGACTGTCGTTGCATCAACTGCCAGACTGGCTCCAAAACTGCGCCGGCTCGAGCTTCACCAATTGTATTGATTCTTAAGAGTGCCTGAGAGTAAAAGAGTGATACGGGATACTCTTTTACTCTCAGACAGACTCTGTAAACATCAGTTATCGAGATGGATTTTGATTGTTGCCCTGATCATCTTTTTTAGAATGATCAGAACCCTTCCTGTTGTCATCCTTCCTTGGCTGCTCAGGAGCTTTCTTGATATTGGCATCCTTTTTTGGCTGGTCTGGAGCCTTCATAACGTTTGCAGCCTTGGGTTGATCCGGGCCTTTCCTGTTGTCGATGCGCTGATCACGATTATTGCTTCGGTTGTCATTTCGGCGTTGATCAGGATTATTGCTTCGGTTGTCATTTCGACGTTGATCAGGATTAACCCCGGGACGGTTATCGTTGAACCGCTCTCTTCCTCTGTCTCTATCCCTATCTCTTTCCCTTTCGAGACGATATCTCTCATCCCAGTAACCACGGTCATGCCTGCGGTACTCGATATCACGATATCTTCTTATATCCTCCCAGCGATGTCTTCTTATGTTATAAGGAAGATCATACTCCCGTATAACAAGCCACGGACCACGATAGTCTGAAGAACGATACCAGATACCGTCACGATAGAGGAAATAAAAATCATCATATGCAATGATATCATAAGGACTGTCAATCGATACTGAAAAGCCCTGGTCATCCAGGTAGATAAAATCCGGTCTTGTATCAATGACAAATGCCGGTCGATCTCCAGCATCGATACGAATATCCCCAAGACGCAACCGTAGTTCCGCCTGCGCATCAGGCTGAAAGATTCCAAGCATTCCTGCAATTCCCACAACTACCAAAACATTTTTTTTCATCGTTATCCTCCTTTTAGCATCCTTTTGGATTGTTACCATATCATTCCACACATATATGATCAAGTATTATCTGTCAACCTATGAATTTACAAAATATTAACATTCCGGACTTCCTCAACTACCTTGAAAGGAGCCATATCGGGAATTTTTTCTCATTAAAAATGGTTTATAATTACCACTTGACAAAGATTAAAATATACCTGTTCAACCTCAAATAAAAGGAGATGGAGCCATGGCACTGACACTTTATGGAAGAGACCCTTTAAAGATGTTCGAGGACGTCTTTAACGACAAGGTATCACCATTTTTTTCTTCAATGGTGGCGCCGTCTTTCAAGGTTGATATCAGCGAAGATGATGCGGCTATTTTCATTGAAGCCGATATGCCGGGAGTAAACAAAGAGGATATCAAAGTGTCAATGGAAGATGATGTGCTGACGATCAGTGCTGAAAGAACCCAGAAAGACGAAGAAAAGAAAAAAGGATATCACCGCGTCGAGCGATCATGGGGAAGCCTCAGCAGAAGCTTTACCGTAGGTGAGAATATTGATTCCGGAAAAATTGAAGCAGCCTACGATAACGGTGTACTTAAAATCACGGTACCTAAAATTGAGCCTAAGCCAAAAACTGGAAAGGAGATTCCTGTTAAATAAATCTCTACCCGCTCAAGAATAAAACCCTCCGGAAAGAGAGGGTTTTATTCTTTTAAACCGGTCACCCCTGGTCATCGTTGATCACCCAGTAAGGTTCTCCTCCATGATCGACCAGCTTGAACCTCCCTGTGGAGAGCATATCCAGCATGATTGAGGCTACTTTATCGTTCTCTCCCGGAAAACAATCCGAAATTGCCTTCTGCAGCTCCCGCTGCTGAACGGGATGCCGCGATACGATGTCTGACACAGCATGAAGCATGTCAGGCGCACTGCGAAGATCCATGGTGCCTTTGACCGGATTTACAACTGTTGTCACCGTTGACAGGATTGCGATGGCCTGCTCAATACGATCTTCGGAGGGAATACGAACCTCCTGTTCGGGGGCCGGTCTGGTGGGCAGCACAAGGTGCACCATATCAGGATTGATCTCTTTCAAAACAGTAGCCAGCTCATGAAGCGCTTCATCGGAGTCATTGATACCGCCAAGCAGCATCACCTCAATCCAGAGCCGCCCTTTATATTGGCGGCGAAAAGCCACAAGTCCCTCAACATGCCGGCGAAAGGTCAATCCTGCAGCAGGACGGTCAATCTGCGCGTGCAGGGTTTCCGTCCCTGCGTTAAGCGATGGGAGTACAGCATCTGCCTGTAAAAGCTCTTCACGGACTTCCGACAAATATAACAGCGAACCGTTGGTAATAACGGCAACAGGTATGGTGGTCAGCTTTTTAACCTCCCCGATAAGCCATCCGATCCCCTTGTACAGCATGGTCTCGCCGGAACCGACAAAGGTTATCCAGTCAAGAGAAGAGTTCACTGCAATAGCCTCTCGAATTTCTTCCAGAATTTCCTCACGGGGAAAAAACTCCTGCCTTTCTGTGACAAATTTTCTGGTTTTACCAAGTTGGCAATAAACACAGTTCCAAGTGCAGCTTTTTGGAGGAAGCAGATCGACACCGAGTGACTGGCCAAGTCGTTTGGATGATACCGGTCCGAAAATATATTTCATAATTCCAAGTGCGTGTTCACGGGAGATCAGAGTTTGCGGGCAAGAGCAAGTTCAAGTTCAGCCATTTTTGCCTCGCTTTCAGCCTCAAACGCCTCTTTTGAAATATGCGGCAGCACCAGGCTTGCAATGGTGAATGCCACTATTTCTATTGAAAAAATAGCGACATAGGCCCAGACATACTGCCCTGAAAGATGATAGACCGTGTCAATAATAATACCGGCCCCCAGATGACCGATAAAAATTGCAAGGCTTTGCGCTGTACCCCAGAGTCCGATGTAGACACCGCTGCGGCCTGCTGTCATGGACATCATCATGGATATATTGGAAACACTGGATGCTCCAAGACCGATCCCGGTTACGACAAGAGCGATACGAAGAAACTGTACATCGCGGATAAAAGCTGCTGCGATCAGCAGGCCAAAGCCGACGATACAAAACATATTTCCGATGAAAGCACCACGTTTTTGCCCGATCCGGTTAAGCAGAAAGCCGGTGAAAAGCATAAAAATCAGCTGGGTGCCGCCCATGGTGGGACGGAAAAGTTTTGTGGTGGTACCTACCGGCATACCAAAAACGTGAGCACCAAAAGGATCCATAACGATTTCGTTGGCAAAAAGCGCAAAAATCGAAATAAAGATGTATGAGGCAAAAAGAAGGGTCTTTGGCGATGAAGAGAGCAACTTGATGGACTGCGAAAAGGAGATAGCGTGTTTGCTCTTGCCCTCTTTTACTTCGGCGTTGCGCTTTTCAATACCAAGCACAGCAAAAAGGCCGATACCGAGGGCGATCAAGCCACCGATCTCCGCCACCTTCATCAAGCGTTCCGGGGTAAAGACATCAAGAAAAGATCCGACAATACGGGTTGAAATAATGGTGGTGAGCACCATCAGAGTCCAGCTTGCGCCGGTAACCTTTCCGATATTCTCCTCCCCTACCGTATCGGCAAGAAGGGCGTAGTAGGCGGTTGTCGCAACCTGCAGTCCAAAGCCGAATACAAGGAAAATAACAGCAAGCTTCAAAAGACCGATATCCTTCATCATGGCAGGAAGCATCTCGGATAGTGCTACTCCTGCAATTTTGACCTGATAGGCCGCGGCCGGAGCGAGCATAAAGGAAAAAACACAGCAGAAAAGCCCAAGCAGAACATAGGGTGTCCGCTTCAATCCGAAAATCTGTGAACGATCCGACAGGTTACCCGCCCAGACCTTGACTCCGAAAATAGCCAGCAGCTCCTTGAGACTTATCAGACCAAAAACGATGGTAGCGGAAATACGAAGCTCGGTGGTCATAACCCTGTTGAGGGTATCGAGCAGGAACCCAAGCATGATGCCGAAGCCCATCTGAAAAAGGGAGAGGCGAACAAGATTGATTTTCTTCATAAAGCAGCACTCATGTTTACGGGAATATCATATTCAGCACCTGTGTTCACGCTTTCAGAGGGTTACCCTGAAGCATGGCTCGAAATATAATAAAAAAGCGGTATGATCATCAGTGAAGGATATCCTCTGTTTCACCTGAAATCCTGGCGGCGAGACCCGTGAGTCTTTGCGAGGAGCGTCTGTTGCCAATAGCCATGGCTATTGCTTTGGGGTCGCCAATGATCATCACCAGCTTTTTGGCCCTTGTGACTGCGGTATAGATGAGGTTTCTTTCAAGAAGCGAATAGTGCTGCATTGACAGCGGAATAACCACGGCAGGATACTCCGAACCCTGACTTTTATGGATTGTGATGGCATACGCAAGGGCGATTTCATCGAGCTCGCCAAACTCATAAACCACCCCTCTGTCGTCATAAAGAACACTGAGAGTACTCTCTTCCTCATTGACCATTTCAATACGCCCTATATCGCCGTTGAAAACCTCCTTGTCGTAGTTATTGACCATTTGAATAACCTTGTCCCCCTCGGCATAGGCAGTCCCGAAACGTTCAAGTTTTCGAATGGGATGAGGGTTGAGCGTTTCCTGTAATAGAGAGTTGAGTGCTTTGGTGCCAAGCGGTCCTTTGTTCATCGGGGTCAGCACCTGAACATCCCGGAGCGGATCGAGTCCGAAACGCTTGGGAATCCGGTCAGCGACCACCTGAAGAAGCCTTCGCTGGATATCTTCAGTACTCGCAGACGGTACCACATAAAAATCAGAAAGTTCTTTTCCCGGAGACTGGACAAGCTGCTCTCCACGGTTGATCCTGTGAGCGTTGACAATAATGCTCGACGTTTGAGCCTGACGGAAGATCTCTGTCAGACGCACCACAGGCAGAACCCCGGATTGAATCATATCGGCAAGGACAAATCCCGGACCAACCGGTGGAAGCTGGTCAACATCACCGGCAAACATAAGCGCAGAGCGATCGGAAATAGCTGCCAGCAGGCGGTTCATAAGCACAACATCAATCATGGAAGCTTCATCGACAATGATCAGATCAGCCTCAAGCGGATATGACGATCCCCTTTTAAAATCACGGGCAAAGGGATCAAACTCGAGCAGCCGGTGAATAGTTTTCGCTTCCCTGCCGGTGGCTTCCGAAAGCCTTTTCGCCGCCCTGCCCGTAGGAGCACAGAGAACAAATTTCAGCATCCCTGTCCCAAGGATTTTAAGGATGGTATTGATGATGGTTGTTTTACCAACTCCGGGGCCACCGGTTATGATTATCAGTTTGCTGGATAGAGCAAGCGAAACGGCACTGCGCTGTGATTCAGAGAGTTCGAGTTTCGATTGTGTTTCCGCCTTCGCAATAGCTGCTGCCGCGTCAATAGTTCCCCAGGGAAGTATTCCCTGCTGTATTCGTCCTATACTGCACGCCACGCCCATCTCGGCATTGAAAAGATGCCTGAGATAAAAGCTTCGTTCGCCCTGATCGGAAACCGCAACAAGAGTCCCAATGGAGAGTTCTGCCTTGACAGCCTCTTCAAGCACTGTTGCCGGTATATTAAGGAGCCTCATAAATGCTTCAATAAGCTTCTTTTCAGGTACCCGGCAATGCCCTTCTGATGAGAGTTCCTGCAGAACATGAGCGATACCTGCCCTGGCCCTCATTGGAGAATCTGAGGGCATTCCAATATTCAGTGCAATCTGATCGGCAGTTTTGAATCCGATCCCCGGGATGTCAAGCGTCAGGCGATATGGGTTATTACTCACTATAGCAACAGCATCTGCACCATACGCCCGGTAAATCCTTACCGCTCGTGCAGTGCCTACCCCATGGGAGTGCAGAAAGACAATAATCTCCTTCACCGCCTTCTGTTCAGCCCATGCAGCAACAACCTGCATCATGCGTTTTCTGCCGATACCTGGAAGCTCAAGCAGTCTTTCAGGGTGATCCTCAATGACATTGAAAACCTCCAGACCAAAAGCACTGATGAGCACCTTTGCCAGGTGGGGCCCAATGCCTTTGACCATTCCTGAAGAGAGATATTTGCCTATACCTTCGAGAGTATCAGGTGATATAACCGCCAGTCGGCTTGCCTTGAACTGCAGGCCCCATGTTTTATCGTTTTGCCAGACACCCACAGCCTCAACATGCTGACCCGTCGTAACGGCTGCGATGCACCCAACAACAGTCACAGGGTCACGCTCCCCTTTTACAACCAGACGCAAGACACTGAAGCCGGACGATTCACTGAAAAAAGTCACCCTGTCAACCACACCGGTCACTCGTTCCTCACCGGGAGTGATGGACATGCTTTTACTCATCAGACATTCTGATGTATTTATTGGAAACCGGATTTTCGGGAATGTCATATTGCATTCAGCAATATGCAAAAAAGGGTTAGAACTACCCCCGCAGTAAATCTGTGTTGTGAATAAGTCAAGATTAAAAATTATCAGCACGGTATATGATCCGTACCGATATTCACATTAACCTGCCCATGACAGCGGCTCTGCCAAATGCATGATTTTCAGGAATCAGCAGGACAGACAGGTTACGGTTCCAGAAACACAATATCATCAGGAAGATCACTTAACCTGAGGCCACCCTCCGCTGTGACAACAAAGGTATTTTCGATGCCGATGACTCCTTTGCCAGGAATTACAAACTTTGGTTCGACAGCAATCACCTGGTTGACCTGCAAAAGCATTGAAAACCCTTTGGCCAGCACCGGCAACTCATCAAGTTCGAGACCCACGCCATGACCGACAAATTTAGCCTGTTCACCCGGCATTCCCATGAAGTATGAACCAAGTCCTGCATGCTCAGCCATTGATGCTGCTGAAAGAAAGAGATCTTCGCAGATTGCCCCCGGTTTCATGGCCTGACGTACCATTTCCTGAATATCGATCGCGACATCGAAAGCCCGCTGTAATTCCTGATCAAGCGTTCCAACAACAAACATGCGGGTCATATCGGCGATGTAACCATTGAACACCGCAGGATAATCCATAAGAACAGGCTGGTTCAAGAGAATCACATCATACGATGCTCCATGAGGTGAAGCGCTTGACAACCCCTTTCCCGTCACCGGACCGTCGAAGAATCCGCCGCTTAACCCTCCGGAAGACACAGCAATGCCATAGAACAGCTCCTGGTTATAAGCACGCATCCGTATATAACCTTCATGACCTGCCTTGCGGAGTCGATATTCCATTTCGGCAGAGAGGTCAAGCTCGCTTATGCCAGCTTTCAGGAAGTGCGGCACCTCGGCGAAAACTGAAGCAAGCTTGCCTGCACTGTTACGGAGCTGCTCAAGTTCCAAGGTCGACTTCACTGAACGGAGTTCACGTACCATCATCGAAATGTCCACAAAGCTGCGCCCCGGAAGCGCCCGGGTATAATAGAGATGCTGCTGCATTGGAACGGCGTCAAACGTCATGCCAATGCATACCTGATCGTCACTGAAAACGGAGGCAAACTCTTTGCTTGAAGGAAAAGAACGAATATCAGCAATCGGGCTCTCCTCCCTTGCCCGCGAAAGACTTTTTCGTACAAGCAACATCGGCTGACCAGCCGCCGGAATCCAGAGGATAGCGTTCTGGCGAGTACCAGCGAAATAGTAGATATCAATCGGTAGAATGAAAAGAGCTGCCTGGATATCCTTGCTCAGGAGCATTGCCTGCAGCCGCAATACCCGCTCTTGTGATTCGGTCTCGCTAAGCATAGTGTATCTATAATTCAATGGTAAAATGCCGAAATTTTCAGCTTACCAGCAGTTTCACTGGTTGGGTTACCCTGTTCTTTAGAAAAGGTAAAATTTTTATTTCTCTCTTCCGAAAGCATGATCATCTTAAAGCTTAATCTTTATCACCATAGCATGACGTTTAATGATTTCTTTTTATTAAAGCCTCACATACACCCTGTTTGTATAATAGAGTGAATTTCAGTATTGTGCCGTTAGATTCTCATCTTGGGGGTGCTTAATGTTTTTGCAGCCATAACGGCAAAAAAAAGAGAGAGCTGAGAATAAACCCTTGTAACTTGATGCAGGTAATGCTGACGCAAGAAAAGATGGACACGGTTCTCCTGCACTGCCTGCTTGTTTAAACATCTTCTATGACCCACGCTATTGACACCATGTCATGCCCGGAGCAACGCATTTACGGGATTTCATCAGAAAAAACCTTTATCAAAGGCACTCTTTATCCCATAGAAGTCGGCATGAGAACACTGAAACTCAGCAGAACCTATATCTGCCGGGGACAGGAGTTCTCATCGTTTTCTCTTTACGATACCAGCGGACCGTATTCCGATCCTTCTGTCATCATTGACCCTGAAAAGGGACTCCCCCCACTGCGCGACGCCTGGGGTTTTACCGACAGAGAGACCGTGCCTTCAACCTTTTCTGCCGTATCGGAAGCAAGAACTCCTCGCAAAGCAAAAGAGGGTTCCGGCATCACTCAGATGTATTTTGCCCGCAAAGGCATTATAACGCCCGAAATGGAATATGTTGCCATCAGGGAGAACCAGCATCTGGAAGAATGGATAACATCATTTTCAAAAGGCGGCTCCAAAAGTGTGCCAATAACTCCGGAATTTGTCAGAGACGAAATCGCCAGAGGCCGGGCAATTATTCCGGCTAACATCAATCACCCTGAACTTGAGCCGATGATTATCGGCCGGAATTTCCGTGTCAAGATAAACGCCAATATCGGCAACTCCGCGCTTGGCTCATCAATAGAGGAAGAGGTGGAAAAAGCTGTCTGGTCGTGTCGCTGGGGAGCCGATACCGTCATGGATCTCAGTACCGGAAAGAATATCCATAAAACGCGTGAATGGATTCTGCGAAACTCCCCTGTACCTATCGGGACAGTACCCATCTACCAGGCACTTGAAAAAGCAGGAGGACAGGCTGAAGACCTCACCTGGGAACTCTATCGCGATACGCTGATTGAACAGGCTGAACAGGGCGTCGATTACTTTACCATTCACTCAGGCATCCTGCGGGAGCATCTCCCCTTTGCCGAAAAACGCCTGACAGGAATTGTATCCAGGGGTGGCTCAATTATGGCAAAATGGTGCAAGGCCCACAAGCAGGAGAACTTTCTCTATACTCATTTTGAAGATATCTGCAGGATACTGCAAGCCTACGATATCGGGGGTTCGCTGGGTGATGCCCTGCGGCCAGGCTCAATAGTCGATGCCAATGATGAAGCGCAGTTCGGTGAACTCAAGGTGCTCGGCGAGCTTACAACAGTTGCCTGGAAATACGATGTACAGGTGATGATTGAAGGTCCCGGCCATGTGCCCCTTAATCTTGTTGAGGAAAACATGGAGAAGCAGCTCGAATACTGCCATGAAGCGCCGTTCTACACCCTTGGACCCCTGATTACCGACATTGCCGCAGGGTATGACCATATCAATTCAGCTATCGGGGGTGCGCTGATAGCAAGCAAAGGGTGTTCGATGCTTTGCTATGTAACCCCGAAAGAGCATCTCGGTCTGCCGGACAGGAACGATGTCCGTGAAGGAGTTATTGCCCATAAAGTTGCCGCCCATGGCGCCGACCTGGCCAAAGGAAATGCTGTCGCATGGCTGCGTGACGAACTTATGAGCAGGGCGAGATATGCTTTTGCCTGGGAAGACCAGTTCAACCTCTCGCTTGATCCGGCAAAAACCCGTGAAGTGCATTCGCAAAGCATGGCTTTGAGTGGGCATACAGAAAAGAATCCTGATTTCTGCACCATGTGCGGACCTGATTTCTGTTCGATGAAAAAGTCGAAAGAAAGTACTGAAAGAAAGTACTGAGTGCTGAGGGCCGAGTGCTGAGGGAAGAATAAAGTGGGCAGTGGGCAGTGGGCAGTATGGAGAAAGATAGAGCTATCTTCGGTTTGAAGAAAAATGAAATCCTGAATGTAAAAAATTTGAACATAAATATCGAGAGCTGAAATTCCGCTTAAAACCCGGATGTAAATGATTAATACTGAAGCAAATAAAGCATAATCGTGCTTAACATTGCATCAGCTTCATAATAATACGCTTATATTCAATAATGACCGATAGTGCGACACTATCAGAATAACGTGTATCATATTTATACAAGTCTATAATTGGATCCATTACTGATGTGTTGAAGAAATACAAATAATAATGATTCAGCAACAGTATGGCCTGCATCTATATGATGCCTATATAGCAATTTCAAATCCGGCCATGCATCCGGTATGTAAGACATCCCTTGAGACTCAGTAAGGTCAGATACTTCTATGGATTCCGTTTCCTGTGTATCATAATTATACAATTCCATGCTTTTCTCCATAGTTAATTTCCGAGTCAAACTAATGCATCAATTATTATGCCATACTTGTGAATTGCATTGCATTCCACTCTTTGTACTCACATAACGATATCAGGGAGGGCTGATAAAATACAATCAGCGCTCTATTTAACAGGAAAACTTTATGATATATAGGTTTTTCGGAATGGCTCCCAAGGGGTTAAATCGGGGAATAATTGCTATCTCTTAACCTTTCTGTAATTCCACTGGTTCATCTTCCCATGTCAATGAACGTCCAATAAGTTCGTGAATGGTACCTGGAACAAGCACCTGTCCGTCATATCGACCCTGATCTGCCAATTCCTCATCGGAACACCACGACAATCCCATACGAAATGGTTCAGCTGAAAACAATATTTCATCCCCGAACTTATCAACAGCTACCCATGACATGATCCCTCCCTGTCGAATATTTTTACATATAATTTATGTATTAAATGCTCAAATATCAGGCTAAACTGATAAATCGTGATTTAACGAGCATTCTGGACTTGTACTATGATGAAAGGGCTGAGACAAGAAAGAAAGAGATGGATCCCTCTGATTTATCGGGATAACTGATGAAAAGAGAGGTCGGAGCGGAAAGCAAGGCAGTGGACAGTGAGCTTCAGAGTAGACCACTGTCCGTTACCTGGATGAAACGTATTACACTGAGGCAGCCTGGACGATTGCGACGAAATCTTCTGAATTGAGACTGGCTCCACCAATAAGACCACCATCAATATTCGGCATTGCAAAGAGTTCTGCTGCATTGGAAGGCTTTACGCTTCCACCATACTGAATACGGACAAGGCGGAAGGCCGGCTCACCATAGAGCTCCCCAATGAGAGTACGAATATGGAGATGCGCCTCATCAGCCTGAGCGGAAGATGCTGTTTTTCCAGTACCGATAGCCCATACCGGCTCGTAGGCAATAACAATAGCTCCTATATGGCTGATACCCGCTAAACCTTCACGTATCTGAGTGGAAATAACTGTTTCGGTAACACCTGATTCACGCTCTTCAAGCGTTTCACCTACACAAAGGATGACCTTCAATCCTTCACTCAACGCTTTTTTGATTCTGAGATTCACCGTAGCATTGGTCTCGCCAAAGAACTGACGGCGTTCGGAGTGACCGATAATCACATAGGAACAACCGATAGCATTAATCATTCTGGCCGATACCTCTCCGGTAAACGCTCCATCATTTTCATAGTGGCAGTTCTGCGCGACAAGATGAATATCACTTTCTTCAAGCAGCTGACCTACAGCATCCAGAGCAAGGTAGGTTGGCGCCAAACCAACATCGCATCCTGAAAACCCTTCACCAAGCGCTTCAATAACATCCGCAGCAAGCGTTGCCGATTCGGCTACGGTATTATTCATCTTCCAATTACCTACAACAATTTTTTTACGCATTTCTAATAATCGGTTATGACATCACAATATATCCGGTCAATCTGATCAACACTGAACCGGTGTTTTCCCGAACGGGCATCCTTAAGCTCAACATCGTTACTGCCAACAGCAATAATGGTTCCATGCCACACTCTGTCCTCAGTGGTTACCAAGTTGATTTCACGATTCAACAGGCCCTGATTCCCTCCAATCCTGTCCTTACGATAAATAATTTGACGTTTTCCCATAGCAGAGCCGTTTTGAGTTGCCATTATGAACAAAAATCAAAAGCGCACAATAACCTGTTACACAATAATGAGATACCAAATCAAACTGTCGTTATGTATCATCCGTGGAACAAATCCCGCTTTTTTGCTGTCGGAAATATACGAATCACAGGGCAAATACAAGGCCTGAATTATTTCCAATGTGAGTTAGACTCTGCTGCCTGAGGAGTCCCTCTTACTCCAGACATTTCGACATCTTTTCTTTCACTTCCGCATGCGAGACAATTTCTCCTGCATCCGCCTGCTGGATTCCCCTCTCAACTTTTGCTAAAAAAAGAAGCCGCTCCATAGGCGCCTCAAATGTGGTATCGGCAGGAAGTGTTTCAATTGCTTGAATAATTTTCTCTTTTGCCGTCATGGCAAAACTCCTGTTTTATGAGCTTGAATAATCACTTAGTGAAATTTACTCTATCCCGTAAAGGATTCCTTGTTTCATCTTTTTCTTTTGCAATGAGAATTACGGCAGCTCCATCCTTTTGCTCTGAAGGTTGTGAAGGTGGAAGAGCAGGGTGAAATGAGAAAGCCCCAGACTCCGAACATGAAGTGTGGGGCGTAGCAAAGCTTTTAAAGATTCCGAAGAAACCGAAAATGCTATTTTACGAAAATCTCCAGGATCTCATAATGTAGTTCACCTTTAGGCACTGCGATCGAAACCTTCTCTCCGACACCTTTTCCAATCAACGCCCTTCCGACTGGAGAACGGACTGAAATTTTGCCTAAATCGGTATCTGCCTCTTCGGACGAGACAAGCGTATACTCAATAATTTCATTGGGATCGTCAAGATTACGCAGCTTTACAGAGGTCAGGATATAAACCTTATCTGTCTTGATATGCTTTGGGTCAAGAATCGTTGCTGCTGCAAGCTTGTTTTCAAGGTCGGCAATGCGCGCCTCAGTATGCGACTGCTCTTCGCGTGCCGCATCGTATTCCGCATTTTCGCTCAGATCACCATGAGCTCTTGCTTCTGCAATTTTTTCCAGAACTTCCCTTCTGGTTTCATGAACCAGCACATAGAGCTCCTCTTTAAGCCGGTTATAGCCATCGTTTGTCAGGTAAATTCTGTCAGTCATCTCTAATACCGTTTTTGTTAAAAAAAGAAATAACTCAAGAAGAGCTACTTGTCCAACAATCGGAGAGGATTGCAAACAAAAAAAAGTAAAGTCAGCTGGCAGCTGCTGACTTTACTTCAAAGCAATGTACAACTCTTAATCCTTCAGGCAAAAAAAACTTTACACATTAAACGCAAAATAGATTTTACTGCCGCCCCGTTCAACAAGCAGGAACAGCAGGTCACCACTTTTGATATGGCTTACCAGAGTGCTGTACTGCGCAAACGAAGTCACACTCTGCCTGTTCACAGAAAGAATGATATCACCACGCCTTACGCCGGCCTGATATGCGTTTGAAGATGAGGAAACAGAGGTAACAATCACTCTGCCTGAACCAGGCTTACGGTTCAGCTTCTGGGCCGTCTCTGCAGTAAGCTCCTCTGCCTTGAAACCAAGCGCTGAAGTTACTTTTTCCTCCCCCTGAGCGCGTGATGCAATTTCCTTGCCGGGCTGCTCTTCAAGACGAACACTGAAAAGCCTGACAGCGCCATCCCTCTGCACCCTGAACTTCACCGTGGCTCCAGGTGACTGACTGGCAATGGCATTGCGAAGCGCAACACTGCTTGTGACCTTTACCCCGTTAAAATCAAGAATAACGTCACCGGTTTTCACGCCGGCTTTTGCAGCAGGACTGCCGTCAACAACCGTTCCGACAATAACCCCTTCAACCACCTTGAGATGCATGGCTTTAGCAATATTTTCATCGATATCCTGGATGCTCACTCCCAGGTAACCTCTGGTAACCTTACCGGTGGTAATGAGAGAGGTCAGGACCTTTCTGGCCATATTTGAAGGCACGGCAAAACCTATTCCTTCAAATCCCCCGGTCCGGCTCGCTATGGCAGTATTGATGCCGACAAGTTCACCATTGATATTGACAAGGGCTCCTCCGGAATTACCGGGATTGATAGCTGCATCGGTCTGTATGAAATCCTCATAGTCGGCCAGCCCGACATTTGCCCGGCCTTTGGCGCTGACGATACCCTGCGTAACGGTTCTGGCAAAATTTTCACCGAGAGGGCTTCCGATGGCTATAACCCATTCGGCAACCCTGAGCTTGTCACTATCGCCGATGACAATAGGTTTAAGACCTTTGGCGTTCACCTTTATAACCGCAAGATCCGTCTTTGGATCCTTGCCGACAACCTTTGCGTCAATTTTCCTGTTGTCATACGTACGGATATAGACAGCATCGGCATCGTCCACAACATGATTATTGGTGAGAATGTAGCCGTCCTCAGTTACAATCACTCCTGAACCAAGGCCTCGCTCCACCTGTGATCGACCATTGCGTGAACCACCCTCCGGTTTTTCAAAAAAGTCATCGAACCCGTGCCCGAAAAAGCCATCAAAAGGACGTCCGAAAAAGTCCATAGGGCTCATACCTCTTTCGGCAACTTTCTTTTCGGTGAAAATAGTCACCACCGAAGGGGTAGCAGACTCAGCAATCTGCACAAATGCATCGTTGAAGCTTTTGAGCGACTGTATTGGATAATTTTCAAACGTGTTCTTTGCCGCAGCAAAATTCGGCCTGCCGGAAAGCGTCGGGCCATTGACAGAGAGGTTGAACTCAACATTGGAGAACACAAGTGCCCCAACGGTTATACCTGCAAAAACAAGAAGCAGGTATTTCAGTAACTTTTGATTCTTGCTCATCGGATATCCAAGGATTTATTAATGTTGCGATAAAGCCTCAATATTTTCAACGGCAGTTAAACCCGCCTTCATTTTATTCATGGTCTCTTCATACTCCGCCTCAGGTGTTGAATCAGCAACAATACCACCAGCTGCCTGAAAGTATATCGTTGCATCCTCAATAACCATAGTCCGGATAGCAATAGCGGTCTTCAGATTACCTTTAAAATCAAGAAATCCTACAGCACCACCATACAACCCACGTTTTTCCTTTTCAAGCTCATAAATGATCTCCATGGCACGAACCTTTGGAGCTCCGGTAAGTGTGCCGGCAGGAAAACAGGACCAGAAGGCATCCATAGTGCCAAGATCATCACGAAGTTCGCCGCGCACATTACTTACAATATGCATCACATGAGAATATTTTTCAACTACCATCATCTCATTTGTTTCGACAGTGCCGATTTTAGCAATTCTGCCAATATCGTTTCTGCTTAGATCAATAAGCATAAGGTGTTCGGCCAGCTCTTTTTCATCAGAAAGCAGCTCCTGAGCGATCCTTTCATCCTCTTCAAAACTGCTTCCGCGATGCCGTGTACCGGCAATCGGACGGGTATCCACTATCCGCCGTCCAGCAGTGTCACGTTCAACCTTGACCAGCAGTTCCGGGGAAGAGCCGACAATCTCAAACTCCTTCAAATCAAAGTAGTAGAGATACGGCGAGGGGTTGATGGTTCTCAGCATCCTGTAGACATCAAACGCACGGGTATTTAGGGGGCGGTTGAGGCGCTGTGAAACCTGTACCTGAAAAATATCTCCCGCCAGAATGTGCTCTTTAGCCGTTCTGACTTTCTGCAGGTACTCCTCACGAGGAGTGTTGGATACAACCAGCTCAGGATGTTCAGGCTGAAACTCAATCTCTTCACGCTTGAGAGGCCGGAACATCTGTTTGGCAATCAGCTCTATTTTCCTCAATGCATCCGGCTTATCGATATCGTCAAGATAATTGGTGACAATAAAAACCTTGCGCAGAATATTATCGAATATGACAAGCGTATCACAGAAAAGAAGAAATATGTCGGGCATTCCTGCCGGATCGGGCAGTGCCGGTTTTGGAATCCGTTCAACAAGATGCATGGAATCGTAACCGAAATAGCCAAAAACGCCCGATGTAATCATCTGGGGGGCACCGTTCTTTTTCTTCGGTATCTCCTCAGTATCAAATGCGGCAAGACACCGGTCAATCTTTAACCGAAGATTTGTTTCCTCTCCGGCGATTTTTCCAAGATCACTAAATTTTTCATCCAGAATATCGATATCTGCAGGTCCATCCACTGAACCTCTGAGAATAGCAACCGGGTCGATAGCTATATAGGAAAACCGGGCAAGAAGCTCCTCTCCCTCAACCGATTCGAGCAGGCACGAAAAGGGCCGCTTGAGTTTGAGATAGACTGATACCGGTGTCTCAGTATCAGCATGAACCTCCCTGAAAAGCGGCTTGAGAAGATAGGGCGCATGCCGTTGTTGTACTGGCATAAAAAGGGGAAACTGAATTAGTTATTGTAACAGCGTAATAAAGAAAAATATTTTGTATAGTAAAAAAAGATACCGGCATTACTCTCCACAAACGGCCGAATGCAATAAGAACGAATGCCCCTCCCATCCCGTAGAAAAAAATTTCTTTTAAACTGGCTTAAAGCCTTTATGCTTTCCCCCGGAGTAATGTTCCCTTCTGGTTATCTTTTACTCTATCTCTCTACCAATATCTATCTGAATGGCGACTTCAAAAAAAACCTTTCTCAATCGGTCCAGAAAGCTACCGGCAATACCTGGCATATAAGCATCAAATCACTTCAATCCGGCCTGGTGCTTGACTCAGTCATTCTCAATAATATTGAGCTTACAAAAGCAACAACGCCTGAAAACAGGGCTGACACCAGCAGTACCATTACCATCAATACCCTTGAGATACCATTGCCAAATCTTCAACAGCTTCTTTTCAACAGTTCTGAGCGACTGACGTCAACAAATGCCCTATGCGATAAAATTCTCGCTGAAAAGAACCTCGCTCAATGAACCATCAGCCCTGTACGCTGCAACCGTATAGAACCTATTTTACTCACGAGATCGGTGAACAGTGACAAATCAGGATTCCATGACCAGTAGACCATGAGTGCCTGACCGACAATATCTTTTTCCGGTAAAAAGCCCCAGAAACGGCTGTCGAGACTGTTATCCCGATTGTCGCCCATCGCAAAATAGTAGTTTGACTGAACTGTGTAGTTCTGAACCGGTGCACCATCAATAAAGACCGTGCGTCCCTGTAAACTTACCTCATGACCTTCATCGGCAATGAGCGAACTATAGAGAGGATAGTTTACAGTGGTCAATTGCAGGACATCTCCTTTGCGGGGAATACGAATCGGGCCGTAGTTGTCCTTGTTGAAATCAGAAAACTGGGGAAATATCATGTAATCCCCGTCTCCCGGCGCCATACGGCTGCCGATAAACTGGGCATGCGGCGGCAGAGGTGCCGGTTTTTTATTGATCAGGAGTTGTTGCCCATGTATCTCGAGAGTATCGCCACCGAGGGCAACACAACGCTTGATATAGTTCAGAGAGCGATCTTTTGGAAACTTGAACACAATAATATCGCCACGGTCAACCTTTTTTACTCCCGGCAACCGGATATCGGTAAAGGGTATTTTCGGGCCATAGACGTACTTATTGACAAAAAGAAAATCTCCGGCAAGCAGCGTGCTCTCCATCGATCCGGTTGGAATACGGTAAGACTCAACGACAAAAACACGAAGAATGGTGGCAAATATTGCGGCTATAATAAGAGCCTCAAACCACTCCCTCGAATGTTTTTTTTCCGGTTTCCCTTTCTGAGTATTCAATGCTGTTTTTTTTTGATCCGTTTAATAAAAATTTTCCCGGATGGTATCTTATCGGGTCAGACGCTTTTTTTCGACAATTCCTTCGCGGTTGGTCCTGAAAATTTTACAGGAAAACCACCGTCACGCTATTCGTCAATATTCAACAATGCAAGGAACGCTTCCTGCGGAACCTCTACCCTGCCGACCTGTTTCATCCGTTTTTTACCCTCTTTCTGTTTTTCAAGCAGCTTGCGCTTTCTCGAGATATCGCCGCCATAGCATTTTGCAAGCACGTTTTTCCTCATCGCCGATATGGTTTCGCGCGAAATAATCTTGCTGCCTATTGCCGCCTGGATAGCGACTTCATACATCTGCTTAGGAATTATTCCTTTCAACTTCAGGCAAAGCTTTTTGCCCCAGTCATACGCTTTCGAGTGGTGAACAACTATTGAGAGTGCATCGACCGGATCGCCGTTCAGCAGTACATCGAGTTTCACCAGATCGGATTCACGGTAGCCGATGTACTCGTAATCCATCGACGCATAACCTTTTGAAATTGATTTGAGTCTGTCATGAAAATCAAACACGATCTCGGCAAGAGGAAAATCAAAATGCATGATCACCCTTGTGGTATCGAGATAGTCAGTAGTTTTGTAGTCACCGCGACGCTCCATCCCAAGCTTCATGATATTGCCGATATAGTCGGCAAGGGTAATAATCTGCATGCTGACATAGGGCTCTTCAACTTGACTTATCCTTGTCGTATTGGGCATCTTGGAAGGGTTGTCGACGATAACCACTTCAGAGTTGGTCATGACAACACGATACTCAACGTTAGGAACCGTGGTAATGATGTTAACCCCGTATTCACGCTCAAGACGCTCCTGGACAATTTCCATGTGGAGAAGACCGAGAAATCCGCATCTGAACCCGAAACCGAGAGCAACTGATGTTTCAGGAGTATAGACAAGAGAGGCGTCGTTCAGGGTCAGTTTTTCAAGCGATTCGCGAAGATCCTCAAATTCATTCGAGTTGATCGGATAGAGTCCACTGAAGACCATTGGCTTGACCTCCTTGTAACCCAGGAGGCGTTCTTTTGCCGGTGCATCGACAAGCGTCACCGTGTCGCCAACCTTTGCATCCTTGACATCCTTTATGGAACAGATCAGGTAGCCTACATCGCCTGATTCAAGCAGATTTTTGGGCTGCCTCTTCATTCCCATGACCCCTATTTCGTCAGCAAGAAAAACCTTGTCACTGGCAAAAAAGCGGACCTTGTCGCCCTTTTTAAGCGATCCCTCAACAATACGAAGGTAAACCACCACGCCACGATAGGCATCAAAAACCGAATCAAAAATCAGGGCCCTCAGAGGAAGGTTATTGTTGTCGACAGGAGCAGGAACACGGGCAATGATGGCTTCCATGAGTTCAGTAATGCCAAGACCGGCTTTAGCTGACACCTGAAGGATATCCTCACGCTTGTTGCCGACCAGATCCATAATCTGGCGGGCAACGCCTTCCACATCAGATGAAGGAAGGTCGATTTTATTAATGACCGGTATTATTTCCAGACCGGCATCCAGAGCAAGATAGAGATTGGCAATGGTCTGAGCTTCAACACCCTGGGTGGCATCAACGATAAGAAGCGCACCTTCGCATGCGGCAAGTGAACGGGAGACTTCATAGCTGAAGTCAACATGACCGGGAGTATCGATGAGGTTTAACGTATAATCTATACCATCAGCAGCTTTGTACTTCATCTGGATTGCATGGCTCTTGATGGTGATACCACGTTCGCGTTCGAGATCCATATCATCAAGGACCTGTGCGGAAGCCATCTGGGTGCGGTCAAGCGTATGCGTTACTTCCAGCAGACGGTCGGCCAGTGTTGATTTTCCATGATCAATATGTGCGATTATGCAGAAGTTCCGGAGGCGGCTGACTTCTGTACTGGACAATGCCATAAAATAAGCGTTAGATTCTGATAAAAATTCAAGGTGAGGAATATAAGCAATTAATACGATTGTGACATTGCGGAGCGGCTATACAAAGAGCTGCTGCTCCCGGTCATGACGAAAGCCCCGGAGAAACTCGACGGCCTCCATAGGTTTGCGGCCTTCAAGCTGAAGCGAGAGTACCTCAAGCCAGCCGTCAGCACATGAAACATTGAGTTTTCCATTGTCGACAAAAACCGTTCCTGGAGAGGCCGCTGCTTTTTCAAGAAATGGTTCGCCGGGAGCAGCCTTGAATATCTTCATGGTTTTGCCGTTGAACGTGGTCCATGCCGTAGGCTTCATGGCAAGACCCCTGATAAAATTATTGACGCTCCTGACCGGTTGCGCCCACGTAATTCGGGTATTGTCGCGGGTGAGTTTGGGAGCTTTTGAAACGAGCGTTTCATCCTGAACCGATACAACCTCCTGGTGTAATGCGATCAGGTGAAGCGTATCGCTAACAACACATGCACCGAGCACTGAGAGGCGAGAGGCAAGATCTGTGGCATTTTCAGCCGGATCAATCAGCGTTTTTTCCTGAAGTATGATTTTGCCGGTATCGACGCGCTTCTGAAGAAAGAATGTCGTCACACCTGTTTCCCGGTCTCCCTGGATAATGGCCCAGTTAATCGGAGCTGCCCCCCGGTAGGCAGGAAGCAATGAGGCATGAAGGTTAAAGGTGCCGAGAGCTGCATGCTCAAATACTGCAGGAGGCAGAATACGGAAAGCTGCCACAACAATGACATCTGCTCTCTCATCTGCAACAATATCAGCAAACTCCCGGCTTGTGACATCATCAGTTTCATATACTGGAAGCCCAAGAGCAATGGCTGCCTGTTTTACCGGAGATGGTTCAGGCTCTGCATGTTTATTTCTGCGGGGTTTATCGGAACCGGTAACAACCAGAACCAGCTCGAACTTATCATCTGCTGCAATAGCTTTCAACGAGGGAACAGCAAACTCAGGTGTTCCCATAAAAATAATCCGCATGGCACTCAAGAATATTAAGCTGTAAGAGTTTCACGCGCAATCGGGTACGCTGCTGTCACATTGCCTGAAGTAAAAGCATCAAGCTCTTTCTGAATTTTTCGACGGTCGCGTTTCTCCATCCTGTCGACAAAAAGTGTGCCATTGAGATGATCTATTTCATGCTGGAGCACCCTTGCATACATACCGGAAAACTCTCCGGTAATTTCTTCAAAATTTTCATTACGAAATTTTAAAGTAATAGCAGCCGGACGTTCAACATACCCATGAACACCGGGAAGACTTAAACATCCCTCTTCCATGTCGTTGTAGCCCCTGACGGCAAGAATATGGGGGTTAATCACCACCATCGGCTTTGCATCCGCATACTTTTCCAGTCCAGAAATATCCACCACAAGGAGTCTGACGGAACGGCCGACCTGGGGAGCGGCAAGACCTATCCCCGAGGCATTGCGCATCGTTTCAAACATAAAGGCTATAAGCTCTTCAATGCCACTCTCTATACCTTTCAGTGGCTTTGCTTTTTTTCGAAGTATATCGTCGCTATAAATATTGATCGGTAAAATCATAAATCTTACTACTTTTATTTAATGTGTCTGGAACCTTCATGACGGCCTAAAAGTTGCCCAACCAGTGCCGAGTCCCAAGGCATTGATGACCGGATAATATGAAGCGCCGCGAAATTTCCAAAGTCTAAAAGGAAAGCTCAGGACTGTTACTTCTCACTGGAAGAGTCATGCTTCTTTCTTTTGTACATTTTTTCAAGAAGCTTTCCAATACCCTCGAACTTTAAAAAAGTTTTTTTAACCGTCACAGCAGGTAACTCCTCACTGATATCATCCTCTACTCCAATCTGTTCAGGGTAGACAAGAATAAAACTGTTTTTCTGGAAATACTTGTTAAGATAGGTCGGTATTTTAGCCATTTTGCTATGATAGGAAAGGTGATTTTTCCTGCTCATCACCACAATGAGGTTATCGTCATTTTTAATCTCTCGCGATAGGACAAGAAAATCATCCCAGTCCTTGAAAACCTTATACTCTGCAATATTAATGCTCCCGGAATAGACCTCCTTGAGATAAGCGAGGGTTTGTTTCGTTGCATAAAAGGCCAGTGTCGATCCGGTATTTTTTATGATATTGATCACCTTCTGCATCCAGTGCACAAACCCGATTTCATTTTCAGCGCCGGACGGAATAACCACAATCGTTCGCCTGATTGTTGAAAGGGGCTGAACCGGTCTATAAATAAAAGTGGTGATAGTACAGCGGCCAAGAATATTCTCTGATGCACTGCCGAGAAGTCTGTCAGTGAGGATGCTCTTCTCATGCAATCCTAAAATAAGATCCGTGATTTTCTGTTCTCTTATAACTCCTGTAATTCCGTTGATGACATCGCTGTCATAACGAATCAACCGCTTTATATTTAAATCGATAGAGGATGCGGCAACCGCTGCTTTTTCAAGAAGTTTCCCTGCGTGTTTTTCAGCAGCATCATCACTCATGGTATTGTCAGCTACATGAAGGGCATAAATCCCGTTCTTTTCCTTATTGGATTTTACAGTGACACTGAGGTTAATAAGCTCGTCTACCGTATTGATATTGTTCATGGGAATCAGTATACGTTCTTCAGCAACCGCAACACCTGAGTCGGAAACCTCATCAACAGCATCCGCAAGAGCAATATTCTGCGCGCCTTTTTCGCCGATAATTGTTGCCAGAGTGCAGGTTACAAGAATAAACAGGATCGTCCCGTTCAAAACACTCTCATCAAGCAGCCGGACCGGATCGCCTTTAAGAGTATACCCTGTAATAATGTTATACCCGATCAACACCGTTGCAAGAGCGAGTGCTGCATGGGCACTGATGAGTCCAAAGATAAGCCTGCGTTGATCCAGCGAAAACCTGAACAGTTTCTGGGTAATCCAGGCTGAAAGATATTTAGCAACCGTAGCGGCAATCGTTATCACCGCAGCAACTTTGATGGTGTTATAATCCTTAAAAAATGCCCGGATATCGATAAGCATACCGACACCGATCAAAAAAAACGGAATAAACAGGGCATTACCGACAAACTTGACTCTGTTCATGAGCGGCGACGTCCGGGGAATCAGACGGTTCAGGGCGAGTCCGCTGAAAAACGCACCGATAATGGCCTCAACACCTGCTGCTTCAGCAAGAAAACCTCCAAAAAAAACCATTGCCAGGACAAAGAGATACTGGAGTACACTGTCATCAAATCGCTTGAAAAACCAGCGGGCTATTACAGGAAAAAGCAGCAGAACAATAAGGCTGAAAAGCGTCAGCCCGACCAGAAGCCTTATCCAGAATCCTGTCATCACCTCGCCTGATGACATTCCGGCAATAACTGCCAGCACCAGCAACGCAAGGGTATCGGTGATAATGGTGCCACCAATGGCAATAGTGACCGCCTTGTTCGTTGAAACACCAAGCTTGCTGACTACGGGATAGACTATGAGCGTATGAGAGGCAAAAATACTGCCGATAAGAATGGAGGAAAACAGCGAAAAATCAAGAATATAGAGGCCTACAAGAATACCGAGAACAATAGCAATGGAAAAGGTGTAAATACCGAACAGGATACTGTTTCTGCTGTTTTTCCGGAAATCTTCAACATCAATTTCAAGTCCGGCAAGAAACATGATATAGAGCAAACCTACCGTCCCGAACAGAATAATACTGCTGTCACGAAGCATCAGATTAAACCCATGGGGTCCAATCACCGCTCCGGCAATAATAAGACTGATCAGACTGGGAATTTTCAGCCGGTTAAGAAGAACCGGTGCAAAAAGAATGATAAACAGTATCAGTGAAAACTGTAATACCGGATTCTTCAACGGCAATGAAATATCAATCAGGCTCATCAACACCATCGCTATAGAATCCAGAAGTTACGCTCTACACCTGCTGCCATTTTTTATATGCAGCTTCAATACCCTCTAAAAAATTCGGCAATACTGTAAGAAGAGCTCAGGAATCCGAGTCCGCACCATTGAAAAACAACAACAGAATGCGATCATATTTTCAACCGGAAAAATAACTTGTCCGGAAACAAATATGCATATCTTTTCAGTTGATCACAAACCACCCCGAAGACAAGAGTGAGGTTTTGAAAGCGTCAGCATGAAAATTTCAAACAGATTCACTTGACTTGCGCCAACACTTTTTATTTTCTTTTTTTACGGACTGTGCTTTACCTTTCTTTCGTTATCGCTCAGGGAAAGGTCTGCCGGGATGGCGGGGTTGTAATTCAGTCAGGAACAGGTTCACTTAAGCATGAAAAATCTACATCCGATCTATAGAAAAATTGTCGTAAAAGTCGGCTCGAATGTCATCACCGGTAAAAACGGGGAGCTTGATCTTGAGATTCTCAAGAGCCTTACCGCTCAGATCGCGCAACTTCAGTCCATGGGAATCCAGATCATTCTCGTTTCATCGGGTGCCGTCAGTGCCGGACGATCTGTCATACAACCATCCGGGACCCTGACGCCGGTTGCTGCAAGGCAGATACTTGCATCAACCGGACAAATAAAACTGATCAGCACTTATAATGAACTCTTTCTCGGGCATAACCTGATCACCGCGCAGATTCTTGTCACAAAAGGAGATTTTCGGGACCGTCAGCACTATCTCAACATGCAGACATGCTTTACAGCTCTTCTGCAGCAGAGTATCATCCCCGTTGTCAATGAAAACGATGCCGTGTCAGTAACCGAGCTCATGTTTACCGACAATGATGAGCTTTCCGGCCTTATTGCATCAATGATGGATGTTGAAGGTTATATCATTCTCTCACATGTTGATGGTCTGTTTGACCTTAAAACAGGAGATGGGGCTATCATCCCGGAAATCGATCCATCAACAAAACATTTCCACCAGTACATCCAGCCGGGAAAATCTGAATTCGGAAGAGGAGGCATGCTGACCAAGTGCCATATAGCACAGAAACTCTCAAGGCTCGGCATTACGGTTCATATAGCCAACGGACGAACGCCTGATATTCTGCTGTCGATTCTCGGCGGAAAACAAACCGGCACAAAATTTCTTCCGCAAAAGCCGACCCACGGACCAAAACGCTGGATTGCAAACAGCGAAGGTCTTGAAAAGGGAGCGGTCACGATCAACAAGGGAGCCGAAACGGCACTGGTCAGTGATGAACAGGCTAACAGCCTCCTGCCGATCGGTATTGAGTCGGTGGAAGGGATATTCTTTAAGGGGGATATCATAAAAATCTGCTCAAAAGAAGGTCAGGCTATCGGTTACGGGATGGCACAGTACAGCTCGGACAAAACACTTACGATCCTTGGACAAAAAGGCCATAAACCATTAATCCACTATGATTATCTTTATATAACACCTTGAAACAGCGAAAAGCACTTTAGGAACAACCATGCAGGAAACCATCACGCAACAGCTCAAAGCTGTCCAGCAGGCAAGCCGGGAGATCGTGACACTCAGCGATGCCACTATCAACACATTATTGCTTGATCTTGCCGACAGTATTCCATCACATCAGGAACTCATACTCAACGCCAACAGGAAAGATCTCGATCGTATGGATCAGGCTGATCCGATGTACGACAGGCTTCTCCTGAACGCTGCACGTCTTGAAGCCATTGCCGGTGATATCCGCAATGTCGCTACGTTACCTTCGCCTCTTGATCTTACCCTTGAAGAGCGGACCCTGCCCAATGGACTTGAGCTGAGAAAAGTTTCGGTTCCAATAGGAGTAATCGGCATCATCTATGAAGCCCGTCCCAATGTGACCTTCGATGTTTTCGCTCTCTGTCTGAAATCCGGCAATGCTACCGTACTGAAGGGAGGAAGTGATGCCATGTATTCGAACATTGCCATTGTTGACCTGATCCATACTGTGCTGAAGAAGCATGCCATCAATCCCGACACGCTCTACCAGTTACCTTCTGAACGGGAGGCTGCTGCCGTCATGCTCAATGCTGTCGGTTTTATCGATATGATCATTCCCAGGGGCAGTCAGAAACTGATCGACTTTGTCCGTAATAATGCAAAGGTTCCGGTCATCGAAACCGGTGCGGGTATTGTGCATACCTATTTCGATAAAAGCGGCAATCTCGAGCTTGGTCAAAAGATCATCTTCAATGAAAAAACCCGCCGTCCAAGCGTCTGCAATGCGCTTGATACTCTTGTGATCCACGAGGATCGGCTTGATGATCTTGCCCGGCTTGTCAGTCCACTGGCGGAAAAAGAGGTAGTTCTTTTTGCGGATGAAGCTGCTTACCAGAAACTGCAGGGCATTTACCCCGACGGACTGCTGCACAGGGCTAAACCGGAACATTTCGGCACCGAGTTCCTCTCCCTGAAAATGTCGATAAAAACAGTTGCATCCCTGGAAGAAGCGCTTGAACACATCGCCCACTACAGCTCGCGCCACAGTGAGGCAATTATTACAGATGACACCGTAACAAAAGAAACATTTTTAAAACGGGTTGATGCTGCGGTTGTCTATGCAAACACTTCAACAGCATTCACCGATGGCGCCCAGTTCGGACTTGGTGCTGAAATCGGCATCAGCACACAGAAACTCCATGCACGAGGTCCTATGGCCCTGAAAGAGCTCACAACCTACAAATGGATTATAGAGGGTAACGGCCAAACCAGACCTTAATACAACATGCTCGAAGCAAAAAACATCAGCAAATCCTATACACTTCCAGGCCAGCGAACCATACCCATACTGCGCGGAATAAATCTTTCGCTCGGTGAAGGTGAAATGGTGACGGTTATCGGAGCTTCGGGCAGCGGGAAAACCACAATGCTGAATATGCTCGGCACCCTCGACACACCGGACGGAGGCGAAATACTGTTTGACGGGGAAGAGCTGTTCATGAATAAAAAATACTCTCTCTCGCAAAAAGCGCTGGCAAAATTCAGGAACCGCAAGATTGGTTTTGTCTTCCAGTTCCACCACCTGCTCTCTGACTTTACCGCTATTGAAAATGTGGCCATGCCGGAGTTCATTGCCACAGGAAAGCTCCAGCCGGCAAAAAAACATGCCGGGGAACTGCTTGCAGGACTCGGACTCAGTGAACGCTTTGAGCACCTTCCCTCAGAGCTCTCCGGCGGCGAACAGCAGAGGGTCGCGATTGCACGCGCCCTGATGAATAACCCGAAACTTGTTCTGGCGGATGAACCAAGCGGCAACCTTGACAGCACAAACAGCCGTATGCTCTACGAGCTTATGGCAAAGCTGAGCAAGGAGCGCCGAACCTCTTTTATCATCGTTACCCACAACGAGGATTACGCCTCCATGTCCGACCGATGCCTTCGGATGCAGGATGGACTGCTGAATAGTTGCGGGGAGTGAAACAATGATAATCTTGCTTTTGCAAAAAAAGATAACTATCATTGATAGTTATCAATTGCGTTTTTTATAAAGGAGGAAGTATGGATACTGCGCGCATTTTTCCATCCGGACGAAGTCAGGCTGTCCGTTTACCAAAAGAGTACCGGTTTGATGGCAGCGATGTAATGATCAAGCATTTCGGTAATGGAGTTTTACTTTTGCCGATTGATAAATCATGGGCAATGCTTGAAACTGCTCTGCAGGAGTTTGAACCAGGGTTTCAATTGCAAAGAGAGCAGCCTGAAGAACAGAATCGAGAGGAGATGGCTCCGTGAGCTACCTGCTTGACACCAATATCTGCATTTATATTATCAATGCACAACCAACGCATGTTCTGGAGCGGTTCAGGCAAGAAAGCATCGGGAACATAGGGATTTCGAGCATTACAGCCGCTGAGCTGGCATTTGGCGTCATAAAAAGCGGTTCCGACAAAAACCGGCGGGCTCTTGAAATGTTTTTTGCACCGCTTGAACTGTTTCCTTTTGATGACTCGGCTATCTGGCATTACGGCGAGATACGAACTGAGCTTGAAAGAAGAGGAGAACCAATCGGATCACTTGACACCATGATTGCTGCTCACGCCAAAGCACTGAATGCAGTTCTCGTCACCAATAACACCAAAGAGTTCAGTCGGGTAAAAGGAGTGACTATTGAAAATTGGGCAGTATTATAAGCTGCTAATAACCATGTCTGAAAGAACAATGCAGAGTGCTCCGGGAGCTGATGGCGAAATCGGGCTTCCGGTCTCTGCTGGCTACCACTTTACTGAGGTAAACGGGTTCAATGTTCATTACCGGTTTGCCGGCAACGGGAAGCCGCTAGTTGTGCTGCTGCATGGCAGTTTTCTGAGTCTCAGATCATGGCGGCTTGTTTTTGACGGGCTGGCTGATACAGCATCGGTCATTGCATTCGACCGGCCTGCTTTCGGCATGACTTCACGCCCTCTGCCCTCAATGGGGACTAAGGTAAGTTATACTCCTGAAGCCCAGAGTGACCTGGTTATCGCTCTCATAAAAAAACTCGGGTTCAACAAGGCTGTGCTGGTTGGAAATTCAACGGGCGGCACTATAGCACTTCTGACTGCACTGCGCAACCCTGAATGTGTTGCGGGTCTGGTGCTGGCTGATGCCATGATTTATAGCGGCTATGCTACCAGCGAGGTGCCTGCATTTATAAAACCGGCCTTGAAAATGATGAGCCCTCTCTTTGCCAGTTTGATGAAAGTTATGATCACAAGGCTTTATGATCGCCTTATTCGTGCCATGTGGTTCAACAAGGAACGGCTTGGAAGTGACGTTCTGGCCGCATTTCGCCATGACCTGATGACTGGTAACTGGTCGAGAGCTTTCTGGGAGCTTTTCAGTGAAACTCATCATCTCCAGCTGGATGAACGGCTGAAAACCTTGTCGCGCCCATCCCTCGTCATTACCGGAGAACACGATTCAATGGTAAAAAAAGAGGAGAGCATTAGGCTTGCCAATGAGCTTCCATGCGCAGAACTGGTGGTTGTCCCCGATTGCGGACATCTTCCACAGGAAGAAATGCCGGAGGCATTTTTGCTTGCGGTAAAGAAATTTCTGAAAAGCATTGCGGAGAAACCATTTCGTCAATAACTCACCTGAGTCGCCCTGCTTTTGTCTCATCAAATAAAGACATGAAGAAAAGATGATGGAATAGGTCCAATAGGACAAATGGGAGTTATAATAAAAAAGAGCTCCTTCGGGAATAGCTCTGGATGAGAATTTGGGGTGAACGGAATGGCGCAAGGGGTGCATCTTCAGCTGTGCCACTCTCCTTTTTCAGGAGAGATGGCACGGGGATGGATTCCTCACAGGTGTTCGGAATGACAAGGAGGAGGAGAGTTCGAAGGATGCATTCAGGCGAGCAGGACTGCACAGATACGTTCGAGCTCCTCTTCCTTCAAGTATGGGTGCATGGGCAGTGCGAATATTCGGCTGCTGAGATCTTCGGAAACTGGGAAATCACCCGGCTTATAGCCTAGAGAGGCATAAGCTTTCTGGAGATGTAGAGGAATTTTGTAGTAGATCATTGATGGAATACCCTCTTTCTGCAATGCCTGCATGAGTTGCTCACGCTCTTCAAACGAAGCGGCAAGCACCGAGTATTGAGCCCATGCCGAAGTATAGTGTTCCTGAATACGGGGAACCACGACTCTATGCTGAAGACGGTCGCTGTAGAAATCTGCAATGCGCTGACGAACTTCAAGCTCTTCATCAAAAATGGCAAGCTTTTCAAGAAGAACAGCTGCCTGAATTGAATCAAGACGTCCATTTATTCCAATACGGTCGTTACTGTACTTGTCGATACCGCTGCCATGAACTCTTATTGACCTCAGTACCGTGTCGAGCTCTTCATCGTCAGTAAATATCGCGCCGCCATCACCATAACAGCCGAGTGGTTTGGCCGGAAAAAAAGAGGTGGCTCCTGCAAGGCCGAAACTTCCGGCTTTACGACCATTGAAACTCCCGCCGAAACTCTGCGCTGCATCCTCAAGAATCCATAGTCTGTATGCATCGGCAACCGCTTCGATTCGAGTGTAATCAGCCGGCTGACCGAAAAGATCGACAGGAATAACAGCTTTTGGTTTCAATCCGTCGGCCACAGCCTCTTCAACAGCGCGTCCGATCAATTCGGGATTGATATTGAACGTATCGGGAGAGACATCTACAAACACGGGAGTTGCACCGGTAAGGCTGATAACTTCAGCTGTAGCAACGAAGGTGAAGGGTGTTGTAATAACTGCATCCCCGGGGCCGATGCCTTTTGCAAGAAGGGACATAAGCAGTGCATCCGTTCCTGATGAACAGGAGACACAGTAACGGGATCCGACATAGGAGGCAAGACGTGACTCAAGTTCAGTCACTTCCGCACCCATAATAAAATGACCACTGTCCAGAATGCTTTCTATGCGATGAAGGAGCGATGTCCGAATCCGGTCTTTCTGGGAAAGCAGATCTATAAATTGCATAAGTGTAACGTTTGAAATCTATTAAAACTGTTCCGGCTAAAATACAGATTCATTTTATTTCTTTTGCAGTATGGAACGATTCTTTAGTGAAAAGAGCGATCATCCGGAGGCTTTTTCCATCGCCTGTGATATCCAGAGAAGCCTTGTTACAGTTGCGCTCCACTCAATTTTTATGTATATAAAGCCTGTACGCAACACGTGCACTACAGCAATCTGAAGACAATCTCTCTCAAGATGAGTTCCATCTACTTTCTCGGTATAGGCGGTACAGCAATGGCCTCGGTTGCTGTAGCTCTTTCACATTCCGGGCATGCTATTACCGGCTCCGACACACAGCTCTACCCTCCGATGAGCACCTATCTCGAAGAGCATAATATCCGGTACTTCAATGGCTTTTCAGCTGAAAACATCAAGCATGCCACACCGGATGTGGTCGTTGTAGGCAATGCGATAAGCCGCGGAAATCCGGAACTCGAATACGCCCTCAATCACCATATTGAGCTCGTCTCAATGCCGGATCTGGTTCGTAAGCATCTGATCGGGAACAATCGTTCGTTAGTGGTAACCGGCACGCATGGAAAAACAACGACCACTTCACTTATTGCGTGGCTGCTTGAACATGGCGGACTAAAACCGGGATTTCTGGTAGGTGGTATTCCTGAAAATTTCTCCATCGGGTGCAGGGCTTCAGGACGCAGTGAAGAGGGTTTTTTTGTTTCGGAAGGTGATGAATACGATACATCATTTTTTGATAAACGAAGCAAGTTCCTTCTCTACCGTCCTGACATTGCCATTATTAATAATATTGAGTTTGACCATGCGGATATTTTCAACTCTCTGGATGATATAAAACGCAGTTTCAGACTTTTTGTCAATCTTATTCCTGCAAACGGGGCTCTTTTTGTCAATGGGGATGATCCTGTCGCTGTTGAAATAGCTTCACGGGCCTTCTGCAAGGTTGAACGGTTCGGGCTGAATACAGACTCGGAGTGGAGTGCCCGCAACATATCCTTAGCGGGGGATGCCTCATCCTTTGATGTTTTTTATAACAATACGCTTCTCGGTACTGTTTGCGTTCCCCTTTTTGGCAATCACAATATTATGAATGCCCTGGCTGCTGTTGCTGCTTCCTCCCATACCGGCCTACCCTTCGAGTCCATAAAACAGGGCATGGCTCTCTTTAAACGTCCGAAACGCCGGATGGAAATAATCGGGACCTTCCCAGGGAACATAACCCTTATTGAAGATTTTGCTCACCACCCTACTGCCGTCAGGGTAACACTTGAAGCTATCGAACAACTTTATGCCGGAAGGCGAATTGTAACATGTTTCGAACCACGCTCAAACACAACCACCAGAAATATCTTTCAGCAGGAACTTTCAGAATGTTTCGGACCGGCAGCCATTGTTGTCATTGGCAAAGTTCACAGGCCCGACCGCTATCCGCCTGATGAGTCTCTCAATATCTCGAGCTTAAGGGACTCTCTGCAACAACAGGGCAAAACGGTATTTCTTGCCGGCCAGAATTCTTCCGGTTACCCGGATGATATTGTTGCATTTCTTCAAAACCAGATATGTGATGATGATGTTGTTATCCTCCTCAGCAATGGCAGTTTCAGCAATCTGAAAAGCCTTTTATCAGAACATTTTCAAAAAAATTGCTGAATATTCGGGTTTCATATTATATCTTAAAAGACGGTTTTTTGTTTTGAAAAAAAGATTTTTTACACAAATCAACACGAACACTAATTTCAATACTACTTTAGGACGACATTATGGCAAAAGTGAAAGTCGGCATTAACGGATTTGGCCGCATCGGGCGTCTGGTTTTTCGCCAGGCCTTGAACAACCCGAATTATGAAATTGTTGCAATCAACGATCTCTGCGATACCAAAACCCTCGCACATCTTCTCAAGTACGATTCTACCCACAAAAAGTTCAATGGTGACGTAAGTGTTGATGGCAGTAATCTCGTCGTCAACGGCAAGGTAATTACCATAACAGCACAGCGTGACCCTGCATCACTTCCGTGGAAAGAACTGGGATGTGACCTGGTTGTCGAGTCAACAGGATTGTTCACATCAAGAGAAGCCGCATCCAAGCATCTTACTGCCGGTGCAAAAAAAGTTATCATTTCAGCTCCTGCAAAAGATAAAATTGACGCAACGATTGTGCTTGGCGTCAATGGAGACTCAATCACCGGCAAAGAAGAGATCATTTCAAACGCAAGCTGCACTACTAACTGCCTTGCACCAATGGTCAAAGTTCTTCAAGACAGCTTCGGTATTGAAAAGGGATTCATGACTACCGTTCATGCCTATACGAACGATCAGAACATCCTCGATCTTCCTCACTCTGATCTCCGCCGCGCCCGTTCAGCTGCATTGTCAATCATTCCAACCAGCACAGGTGCAGCTAAAGCCATCGGCGAAGTTATTCCTGAGCTTGTTGGCAAACTTGACGGTTTCGCCATGAGAGTACCAGTTCCAGACGGTTCGGTTACAGACGTTACGGTCATATTGAACCGCCCGGCAACAAAAGCTGAAATCAATGCAGCAATCAAAGCCGCAGCAGAAGGACCGATGAAAGGATTCCTCGAATACTGTGAAGATCCTATTGTTTCACAGGACATCGTCGGCAACCCGCACTCCTGTATTTTCGACTCCCTTCTGACAATGAGCTCAGGCAACTTGGTCAAGGTTGTCGGCTGGTATGACAACGAGCTTGGATACTCTACAAGAGTAACCGACCTTCTTGACATCTATTCGAAGTTTGTATAAGAAGCTTTTTAAAAAAGACTCTATCAAAAAAAGAGCGCTCTTACGGAGCGCTTTTTTTGATTTTTTTACCTTATTTTATCTTTTACACTCTTATAAATCCAGTCCAACGTTTCACTGCAACCATTTTTTCTTATGACACAGTCTGCTGCAAATCCCATGAGAGCAATTATCCTGTTCGACAGCAAAACTGCAGGCGGATCTACCGATAAACTCATTGATTCGATTGGCCAGGAACTTGCAAAAACAGGCGCTTATGTTGAAAAAGCACGATGCAAGACAACCGGTGATTACAGCTTTGTCAAGGATTTTGATGTTGTGATCATGGGAGCACCGATATATTATCTGCTCGTATCATCACAGCTTCTGGGAGCCTTAATACAAAGCAACCTTAAAACGTATCTGGCCGGTAAAAAAGTTGCGCTTTTTCTCACCTGCGGAAGTCCTGAGCTGATGGCAAACCTGCTCTACCTTCCACAGCTGAAAATGAACCTGGTTGGCAATATAATACTGGCTGAAAAGATTTTTGCGCCTGACCAGCTCTCAGACCTTAATGTCATAGAGAAATATGTCCATGAACTGAATAACGTCTATAAAAAAGTGACAACATAACGTTATACCAACAATGCATGAACGAACAATCCATGAGGGGGGTTCTACAGGTATGATGTTTTTTATAAATATTCGCAGAAGAAAAACATTTAAAAGAACTTAGCTATGATCGTAACGCATTATGATCATAACTTGTAATAATATCTTATATTCAATCACGTTTTATCGCATTGTCCGCCTGTACGCTTTTCTCCGGAATCCCTCATCAGTTCGACAATCTAATTTTATCATAACCAGAAGTTCATGACGAGTGAACTCAAACTAATTGTATGGATTATTCTAAAAAATCAATTGAATTACATAAGAAAACACGTGGGAAAATTGAAATCAGATCTAAAGTCAGCATAAAAAATGCACTCGATTTGTCTTTAGCTTATACCCCCGGCGTTGCGGCAGTCTGTACTGAAATCGGCCTTGATAAAACAAAATCTTATACGCTAACCAATCGTGCCAATCAGGTAGCTATTGTTACCGATGGAACTGCCATTCTTGGTCTCGGTGACCTTGGTCCGGAAGCAGCAATGCCGGTAATGGAAGGCAAATCAATAATCTTTAAAGAATTTGCTGATATTGACGCCATACCTCTTTGCATAAACTCTACCGATGTGGAGGATATCATTAAATTCTGCAAGCTCATTGAACCAAGTTTTGCAGGCATAAACCTTGAAGATATTTCTGCACCAAGATGTTTTGAAATTTTTGAGCGCCTTGAGAATGAGTTATCAATACCGGTTTTTCATGACGATCAGGATGGTACGGCTATTGTAACGCTGGCAGCCATCATCAATGCCTGTCGTGTAACAGGAAGAAATCTCAAGGATCTGCATATCGTCATTAATGGAGCCGGAGCAGCTGGGATTGCGATTGCCAGACTTTTACTCTATGCCAAGGTCAAAGAGGTTGTTCTGGTTGATACTCAGGGCGCCATTTACGATGGTCGTCCGGGCATGAATCCTATCAAACAAAAAATTGCGCGGATCAGTAATAAAGCGAAGCATACCGGAGATTTACAAAGTTCAATGGTCGGTACAGATGTCTTTGTCGGTGTCTCTGTAGGAAATATTGTCACCGAAGAGATGATTAAAGGAATGAACAGTGCACCGTTTATCTTTGCCATGGCCAATCCGGAACCGGAAATACTGCCTGATCTTGCTTATAAAGCAGGCGCCAGCATCGTCGGGACGGGACGATCAGATCTTTTTAATCAGGTTAATAATGCTCTGGTATTCCCTGGCTTGTTCAAAGGTCTGTTTGCAGCTGGAGTTAGAAAAGTTACACCTGAAATCAAATTAGCTGTAGCTGCTTCAATAGCTCACTCCATCGAACCGACTCACGACAACTTAATGCCGACCGTATTCAATAAAGATGTTGTCGAGAATATTGTTGACGTTATCTCAAAAATCCAGAACGGAATAAACCCCTCTGAGAGTGATGACGAAGAAGATGAGATAAAGCTGGTTGCAAATTGGTAATCTGATACATTCAAGAGTCGATTGCGCAGATATACAAAAGAAAAGGCCGGTTTTAATACCGGTCTTTTCTTTTGTATAGACATTTCACTGAAGCTTAACTGAAAATATCACGTGCTTTTTCAAAAAAGCCCTTGGAATCTTTATCATTATGAGCTGTCGGCGAAATCCCTGAGGATTTCTTCAGATCCTTCAGAAGTTCCTTGTCCTGATGGGAAAGATCTTTAGGGACATAGACATTGACTTTCACATACTGGTCGCCTCTCGACGATCCTCGCAGATGACCTATCCCGTGGCCCGCAATGCGAAGCATGGTTTCGGGCTGTGTTGAAGGCGGAATGGTCAGCTTGACTGCTCCTTCAAGTGTAGGCACTTCGACTTTAGTGCCAAGCACCAGGTCAGGAAAACTGACTGCAAGGGAATAAACCACGTCGTCACCATGGCGTGAAAAGAGTTCGTGAGGTATTTCCTCAATCACGACGAGCAGATCTCCGGCAGCTCCTCCCCTCGGACCCGAATTGCCCTGTCCACGAAGGGTCAGGTAATTTCCGTCCTCAACGCCTGAAGGAACAGTAACCTTGACGGTCACCTCACCAAGTTTGATTCCTTCACCGTAACATGAAGGACAACGATCCTTGATTATCCTGCCTTCACCTCCGCATGTAGGACATGCTGCAATGTTGACAAACTGACCAAACATTGTTTTGGAAGCCTGACGAACCTCACCGGTACCATGGCAGGTTTGACAGTTTTCTGTCGCTCCTGATTTAGAACCACTGCCTTTACACTCCTGGCAGGTGACCTGTTTTTTGATCTTCAGTGTTTTTTCGACCCCTTTTGCAATCTCTTCAAGGGTCAGTTTGAGACGAATTTTAAGATCAGTTCCGGGAATACCGCTTGATGCGCGACCCCTTCTGCCTCCGCCGCCTCCGAAAACCTCTTCAAAGCCAAAAGGAGCACCACCCGCCCGTGTTTTACCACCGCTGAACATATCGTTGAATGCACTGAAAATATCGTTTAAATCAGTAGCACCGCCGCCATACTGCCCGCCGCCACCGGATGCAGCCGAAGAACCGACACCGGCATGTCCAAACTGATCATACCGACGTCGCTTGTCATCATTGCTGAGCACTTCGTAGGCTTCATTCACCTCTTTAAAATGCTCTTCGGCATCCTTGTTATCAGGATTTTTGTCGGGGTGAAACTGTAAAGCCAGCTTTCTGTATGCCTTTTTTATCTCGTCCTTGTTAGCTGTACGGCTGACACCAAGAACCTCGTAATATTCTTTCTTCATAATACCACCAACAAATTTGCTTGTCTATTGTTCACTATAAAAATACCGCACTATTTCGCTACGATGACTTTAGCATGCCTTATAACCCTGTCTCCAAGCAGGTACCCGGTCTGGTACTCTTCAATGATCGTATCCGGTTCAGCATCAGGCTGGTCGATCTGGGATATGGCTTCATGGAAATTCACATCAAGCTTCATTCCTTTTGATTCAATCGCTTTCACTCCTTTGTGATCCAGCCACTTTTCGAGGTTTTTTTTCACCAGCTCCACCCCCTCAATATATAAGCGGGCTTCACCAGAGGTTTCAGCATTCAGAGGAGCATGCTTAAGAACCCTTTTGACATCATCAACAACAGGAAGCAGTTCTCTTATAATATTCTCAAGCGCCCTGGAAGACGCCATCATTGACTCACGGTCCTTCTGTTTACGGAAATTCTCAAAATCCGCAGCTTTTCGCAATAGCTCATCACGATACTTGTCTGACTGCTCTTTCTGCCTGTTCAATTCGGTTTCAAGTTCCGCAATTCTTGCAAGAGACGACTCATTACCTTGTGATAACTCTTCCTGAACCGGTGAGGTTTCCTGGATATCCCTGTTCTCTTTGCCCTCAAAATTTTCTTTACAGTTCTCTTTACCGTCCGATGCTTTCTTTGTCATAAATACGATATCTGTTTAGTTAACATCCGACAGCGTTGCAGAAAGGCTGTCGGCCATATAGTTGAGAACGCGGACTGCGTACTCGTAATCCATTCTTTTCGGTCCAAAAATTCCAATTTTTCCAATCATATTTCCAACATAATAGGGTGTGGAAACAATGGTCAGATCTTCAGCCTGCCTTTCACTGTTCTCCTTTCCAATATTGATGGTAATATCCCTGCCTGTCGACCTGCCAGTCTCAACAGACGACGTGCCGCTATGCCCGACAAGCTTTGCCATGCTGAACTTATCCTCAATCATGGTGATAAGATCACGAACCTTTTCAGGCTGCTTGAACTCAGGCTGATCAACGATGTACTCGGTACCGGAAATGTAGAGCCGTTCAAAAATAGGCGACTCATCAAAAAGATTTCCAGCAGAACGCACAATAAGATTTTTCAGTGCATTGTCACCAACACTGTCAGAGAGACGTCTGCTTATTGTCCGGCGAATTTCAGAAAGCGTCAATCCTGACAACCGCTGATTGAGAACATCAACAACCTCATCTACTGTCTGCCGGGAAACCTCAATATCAAGCTCCATAACAATAGTCTTGACAAACAACGACTGAATGGAGAGAATAACCATCATCCGCGTCGAGCTTAACAGAACCATGTCGAGCTTTTCAAAAATCGCATTCGACAGTGTAGGCGATAAAACGACACTCAACTGCCGTGAAATAGTCCCTAGAACTTTCGCTGCTGAGAGCAGGACATCAGATGAGGTTCCCTTACGATCTATACTGATTTGACCAATATTCGCCTCAATCCTTTTTTTCTCTTTATCATCCAGACACTGGAAGGTCATAATAAGATCGACATAATAACGGTAGCCCTTATCGGTCGGGGTTCTTCCCGCCGAAGTGTGCGGCTGACTGATATAGCCTTCATCTTCAAGCACGGCCATGACATTGCGGATCGTGGCATCAGAGAGACCAAGATTATAATTTTTTGCAATATACCTTGAGCCTACAGGAGCAGCAGTCACGACATACGACTGGATAATGATACCCAGCACCTGCCGCTCTCTCAAGGTTAGATCACGAGAGTCCATGAACGTACACCATAGCGATTCCGAAAAATTACAGAATTAAGCAAACAGGTGAATTTAAAAAAACTAATCTTTTTCGCATCCCTCTAATGTTAATTATACCGATAGCTTTATAATATAGCGCTACAACAACGTTTTTACGAAGAAAGAGAACAATCACTCACAGTGAATGACAACTTTAAAACCGCTGGAAGTCCGTGTATATAAACAAAACTGAAAGCGAGTTAATTTCAAATCGGACTCTCTCCTGAAATAACCCTGTCAAGACCGGAATAATCTCTGGATACCGTTATCCCTGAAAAGCCCTCCACTGCCATGAGTTCCGAGACCGATTCGGCTGCATCGGCATGCATTTCAAAACAAAGCTTTCCGCCTGGAACAAGCAGCTTTGATGCCTTTGCTACAATCGACTCATAGCACTCAATGCCCTGAGGGGTCGTCAGGGCAATCCTGGGTTCATACTGCCGAACCTCCCGTTGAAGACCATCCCACTCCGACTCGGGGATATAGGGAGGATTGGAGACAATCAGATCATAAGAATATTCAGGCAGTGCCGCTGCAAACAACTCATCAAACATATCGGCGGCAATAAATGATATCCGGGATTCCACCGCATGGTTTGCCGCATTCATACGTGCAACTTCAAGCGCATCAAGAGAGCAATCGACAGCGGTAACCGTCAGTGAAGGACAGAGCTTAGCCATCGTAACAGCTATGCAGCCGCTTCCTGTACCAATATCAAGAATTTTTGCATCCTTGGATCCACCACGACCCGTCATACCAAGAGATTCGAGGGCATGCTCGACAAGAAGTTCGGTTTCAGGACGGGGAATAAGAACCCGTTCATCAATCGTAAACAGCAACCCGTAAAAGTACTGTTCTCCAATAATGTACTGAACCGGACGACCTTCAATCCTCTGGCGGCAAAGCACTCTGAAACGATCAAGCTCTTCCTGATAAACAGGCCTGTTGTGATGCAGATAGAGCTCGAGCCTGCTCTGCCGGAGGACATGTCCCAATAGAAGTTCCGAGCTGATTCGAGGTTCATTAATCTTTTTTTCCTCAAAAAAACCGGTAGTTGTCTTGAGCAGTTCAACAACCTGCCACTCTTTCAGTTCCTGCATTCCTCAGTGTTAAACCAGACGTTCACCCTGCAATCCCATGAAATGGAACTGCAACAGTTGAAATGTACCATACCGTGTTCTTTTTAATAATATTCCGTCACGTAACTTTACAAATAGTACATTAAAATTCGACCATGATAAATGATTTACTTCAAACCCGACAATCATTACAATTTTTATGAGCAACGTCACGATGAAAAAAGTTCTGCTTACTCTCGTCCTTCTTCTCTCTTCAGCTATCGGAAACCCTGCTTCAGCTGATTCTAAATTTACCGGCATTATGGCAATGATGATGAAAATGCCAAACGGTTCAGCTGAAATCACCTACTACTTCGGAAACGATGTACAACGAATGGATATGGCTATGCAGATGGATAAAATACCCGAACCTTTAAAAACAACCGTTATCACAAAAGCCTCGCAGCCGGACCAGGCTTATGTCATCAATCACCAGGCAAAAAATTACAGCATCTTCAATCTCAAAACTGCAGCTGAAAATGCCATGCTGCTGAATTTCGACAGCAACTATAAACTGGCTAAACTTGGAAAGCAAACCATAAAAGGCTACACCTGCGATCATATAAGCCTGACCAGCAGTACAGAGAAACTTGAGCTATGGGTCACCCGGGATCTTGGGAACTTCTCGACATTCAGAATCCTTCAGACCCAAAACCCCCGACTCTCGAATACTTCACTCTCAAAAACACTCAGCAATGCGGGCATTGAAGGATTCCCTGTCAAGATTGTGCAATATAATGATAACGGACAGTACGTCATCGAAATCATGCAAATCTGGCCAAAAACACTTCCACAGTCAGATTTCAATATTCCGGCAGGATATCAGAAAATAACCAACAACCAGAAACCGCTCGGAAATCAAGAGAAAGAGCACTTGAAAACCTTAATGGAAAAAATGAAAAAGTTCGAAAAGTAGGTTGTATATTTTGCCTACCCAATCTTATTTAATAACAGTTATTTACACCTGAATCGTGGCAGATAAAATCACTTCAAGAAAAGAGGACTATTCCCAATGGTATATTGACCTAGTGCGCTCTGCTAAACTTGCAGATTATGCTGATGTACGGGGTTGCATGGTTATACGCCCGAACGGTTATGCAATATGGGAAAAAATGCAGGCCGCTCTTGACCGGATGTTCAAGGAAACAGGACACGTCAATGCGTACTTCCCGCTCTTCATTCCAGAAAGCTTTATTGCAAAGGAGGCTGAACACATTGAAGGGTTTGCCCCTGAATGTGCTGTTGTCACCCACGGAGGAGGCGAGGAACTTGCCGAAAAACTTTATGTCCGACCGACGTCTGAAACCATCATCTGGTCATCCTATAAAAAGTGGATACAGTCTTACCGCGACCTGCCGATTCTGATCAACCAGTGGGCCAATGTCGTGCGATGGGAGATGAGAACACGTCTCTTTTTAAGAACCACCGAGTTTTTATGGCAGGAAGGCCATACCGCTCATGAAACTCCTGAAGAGTCACAGGAGGAAGTGCTGCGCATGATCAACGTCTACAAGACATTTGCCGAGGAGTATATGGCAATGCCGGTTATTATGGGCAGAAAAACCGATAGTGAAAAATTTGCAGGAGCTGTGGAAACCTACTGCATTGAAGCGATGATGCAGGATACAAAAGCCCTTCAGGCCGGAACATCCCACAATCTCGGACAGAATTTCTCAAAGGCATTCGACTGTCAGTTCCAGACCAAAGAGGGAAAGCTTGACTATGTATGGGCAACAAGCTGGGGCGTTTCGACCAGACTGATCGGTGCCTTGATCATGGCTCATTCTGACGACCGCGGTCTGGTACTCCCCCCGAAACTTGCTTCTCGTCAGGTAGTCATTATCCCTATTCTCAGGGGCGACAAAGCCGCAGTCATCGCCAGGGCAGATGCAATTGCCGACTCACTGAAAAAAAGCGGAATACCCGCCTTTGTTGACAGCAGCGAACAGAACTCACCCGGCTGGAAGTTTGCGGAATATGAGCTGCAGGGCATACCAATCCGTATCGAGCTTGGCCCCAGGGATATCGAAAACAACATCTGTATTGCAGCGCGGCGTGATACACTCGAAAAAACTGAACTGACGCTCGACGAAACCCTGCCCGTGAATGTCCAGGAAATCCTGAACGCTATTCAGCAGACCATGTTCGAAAAGGCACTGCAGTTCCGCAATGAAAACACCTTTGAAGTCCAGAATTATGAGGAGTTCAAGAGTGCGGTTGAAAAAGGATTTGTGATCGCCCATTGGGACGGTACGGCAGAAACTGAGACGAAAATCAAGGAAGAAACAAAAGCCACCATCAGAGTGCTGCCTGAGGAAGCCGATTATATAGCCCGATACGGCATTGATGAACCCGGTACCTGTATCTATTCAGGAAAAGCTGCGGCAAGAAAAGCTGTCTTTGCTAAAGCCTACTGAGACTCCAACTAATATCCCCCGCTCATCATGAAAACACGGGGGATATTTCTTAAATAATACAAGAAGAAAAGCTTAGTTTTCTTTGAAAAACTCTTTCAGACCTTCATCAGTCGGTTTCATAGTCTTATCGCCTTTGTTCCAGTTTGCAGGGCATACCTCTCCGTACTGCTCGGTAAACTGAAGAGCATCAACCAGTCGGAGTACCTCATCAACATTGCGGCCCAGCGGAAGATCGTTCACTACCTGATGGCGGACAACTCCCTCTTTATCAATAAGGAACAAACCCCTCAGCGCAATCCCCGCACCCTCAAGAAGCACATCATAATCAGCTGAAACCGTCTTGTTGATATCAGAAAGCAGCGTATAGGTTACACCCTCTATACCGCCACGGTTTCTCGGTGTGGTGAGCCATGCAAAATGAGAAAATTTGGAATCCACTGAACAGCCCAGCAACTCGACATTCCGTTTACTGAATTCCTCAAGTTTGTCCTGAAATGCATGGAGTTCGGTAGGGCATACAAAGGTAAAATCAAGCGGATAAAAAAACAGCACAACATACTTCCCCTTAAAATCAGACAGCTTTACTGAATCAACAAACTGTGAGCCTTTAACAACAGCTGCCACATCAAAATCCGGTGCCTTTCGGCCAACTAAAACACTCATGGTATTCTCCTTAATCAATATTGACGTTTATAAACAGAAAGAAATAAGATTTATTTTGTCCAATATAGAGGATTTCAAGAATTCTCACAATAAATAATCATCTCCATCGAAATGATTTTGCTTCATGAAATATGAAGAGACCTTGCAGTTTTCAGGCTCTCTGCTATGCATCTATCATTTCATTGGCTGCCGCACAATGGTTTTCCACCTGGATGGGTGAGCTTTACGAATATCGCTCAAATAAATTTCGTGATGTTTACCTGTCCGATGGCTGATCGAATCAATAAACTGATGGACCTTCAGTATAGTGGGGCCTTCTTCAGAAAATGGACCTATATGCATAATTTGTGCGCACCTCCCTTCCGAAAAGGATTCAAAACGCACTTTTGATAGAGAAACCGGATTTTTTTTCTTTTTCACTTCTGCGAAAGCATCCTCAATAATTTCGCGAGTGACAAAGGATGGCTGCATGATCATTATAGTCCATTTCCAGTTGGACTTGTCATCCTGAGAGAATTTCATCATGTCGTATGCCCACCACAAACCTTCCAAAGGCATGACTCCATAGTCAATTGCTATTGCTCCCTTTTTAATCATGAACTTAATCGTATAGGAAACAGCAAACAATGCCCCGACTGCGTCGGAAAATGACTGTGAAGTATTGGGATCACCCTCGCCGTCCACCATCAGGAAATTCATTGACGGAACATCAACCACTACCACCTCTTTCGAGGAAGAGTGATACAAATGTTTCAACTCCTTTTTAAAATCAATTACCTCCATGGTATGATCCTGTTGATATCGTATGAGAAATTTCACCACAACCATTACTCATTCCGTCACGCAAAGCCAGATTTTCGGCACGGCGTGTACTCTTGAAAGAGCCGAAACAGAGCTCCGCTTTCACAACATCACACAGAAATATTCTATCGGCTGGATAGCGCATGACCTTTTTACACCTCTTCTGTTCTTGTCAGAAAACAAATTACGATAAGAGTATGGATAATTACAAAAAAACCCGCAAAGACCAACCTCCGGGAAGCCCATAACGCCCTACGCTCTGACTTCGTCTACCAAGTTCACCCCATTAACCAAGAGATAAAAACACGCTATCAACAGTGGAATACTCCAAATTCCCGCGTACATTATCCCTGTATGCATCCGGCAAATGAGGCTGAAATCAGTGTTGATATGCTAACGAGTAAAATACGCAGTTCAGGAGGATCCATCTCATTATTGTTAGGAGCCATCCATAAGGAATCTCACTATGAAAATTACCGTTGAAGCTATCGTCCAAGCTCCCGTCTCCAAAGTCTGGAGCGTCTACACAACGCCAGACGACATCAAGCTGTGGAATACTGCGTCTGATGATTGGCACACAACAGAATCAACTGTCGATTTGCGCGTTGGCGGTGCGTTTACTTCGCGCATGGAGGCTAAAGACGGCAGCTTCGGCTTTGACTTCGCTGGAATTTACACCAAGATCGTGCCTGACGAGTTGATTGAGTATTCATTCGGAGACCGTCATGGTGCAGTCGAGTTCTTGAAAGGCGCAAATGGTGTCACGGTGCGTGTCACGTTCGATGCTGAATCTGAAAATCCTGTGGAACAGCAGCGTGAGGGATGGCAAGCCATCCTGAATAATTTTGCCAAGTACGTTGAAGCGTGTGAGTGAAATAATAGTGTCAGTAATGACAACGAACATTATGCTCAAGCGGGACGTCAGGTATTCATCAGGAAGTATCTGATCGGATGTGAAATCCATGCTGATTAAAATGTTGCGGTTCATAACAATCCTTCTGGTTTCGCTCCTTTTAGGTTTAGCTTTCGCGCCCGTTAAAAAGCGCGCAGAGTGGTTCTAACTGGTAAAACCCATCTTCGACATTTTCAAGCTTAATTTTTATCTTGTTCTTTTGAGACCGGTTACCACTCCATGACAACCATCATGCAATCCTACTTTAACTTTGAGAAGCACGTCACCAGTTATCGGCAGGAAACAGTGGCCGGTATAACGACTTTTTTTACCCTTTCATATATCATCATTGTTAATCCGGCCATTCTTGAGACTGCTGGAATTCCCAAAGATGCCTCAATGACGGCAACAATTCTCACATCGATCTTCGGCACCCTTTTGATGGGCATTTATGCAAAACGCCCTTTTGCCGTCGCTCCCTACATGGGTGAAAATGCATTTATAGCCTATACGGTTGTTCACACACTTGGTTATTCATGGCAGACAGCCCTGGCTGCAATTTTTATCAGCGGTGTTCTTTTCACCTTGATCACTCTTGGAGGATTGCGTCAATGGCTGGCCAAAGCAATTCCCGGAACGCTGAAACACAGCTTTTCTGTAGGTATCGGTCTTTTCCTAGCTTTTCTGGGCCTGAACGACATGGGACTCATCACTCTCGGTGTTCCGGGGGCACCCGTTCAGCTGGCAAATATTGCAAAACTCCCTGTTCTCCTGAGCCTCGGGGGACTCCTCATAACCGCCGTTCTTCTGATCCAACGGGTTACAGGAGCTATTCTTGCAGGTATGGTCGTTACCACAACAGCTTTTCTTCTGACCGGCCTTATTCCAGTTCCTGCAACGGTGTTCAGTATGCCCCCCTCTATTGATCCGGTCTTTATGAAAATCAATATGCAGGGAGCTTTGACCTGGGGATTTGCCGGTGTCATCACCAGTGTGCTGGTTATGGATTTTGTTGATACCATGGGGACCCTTTTTGGTTTATCATCGCGGGCGAACCTGCTTGATGAAGAGGACAATCTGCCGGAAATTGAAAAACCGATGCTTGTCGATGCGCTTGCAACAATTGCCGCATCTCTATTCGGAACCACAACAGCAGGTGTCTATATAGAGTCGGCAGCCGGTATCGAACAAGGAGGGAAAACCGGATTTACCGCGCTTGTCGTTGCCGCTCTCTTTGCTCTCGCCCTCTTTTTTGCCCCGGTACTTACTATTGTGCCTCCCTATGCCTACGGTCCGGCACTGGTTGTTGTCGGCATGTTCATGATGCAGTCGGTAACGAAATTCAATTTCAATGACTACAGCGAGCTCCTTCCGGCTTTTCTTACTATTGCTCTCATGATCTTCACCTTCAATATCGGAGTCGGTATAACTGCGGGATTTATTGCCTATGTTCTATTGAAACTCTTCACCGGAAAAGTCAGAGATGTACGCTCCGGCATGTGGATACTTGCCTTACTTTCATTTACCTTCTATCTTTTCTATCCATACCATTAAACCACGAAAAAGGATGCTGAACGCAAAACTGCGAATAGCCCAGATCGATTGCACACTTGCCAATTTCGATGAAAATCTTGCACAGCATTGCGCCCTGATTGAGGAGGCTATCAAGGAGGGTGCTGATGCCATAGCTTTCCCCGAGCTCTCTCTGACCGGATACAATGTTCAGGATGCAGCACAGGATATCGCCATGCATATAGATGACTCTAGGCTTGATCCACTGCGTGAGCTCAGCCGGAAAATCTGCATTATCTGCGGAGGCATTGAACTAAGCGATGATTACGGCGTCTATAACGCTGCATTTATGTTTGAAGAGGGAATTGGCCACAGTATCCACCGTAAAATCTACCTGCCGACGTACGGCATGTTTGAAGAGCTGCGGTATTTTTCAGCCGGCCAGCAGATCAAGGCAGTACATTCAAAAAAGCTAGGACTAATCGGCGTGGCAATCTGTGAGGATTTCTGGCATGTATCAGTACCCTACCTACTGGCCCATCAGGGAGCAAAACTGCTCTTCGTGCTCATGTCAAGCCCTCTGCGAATGTCCCCTGGCAGCGGTAATCCGGCAATTGTAACCCAATGGCAGACAATTGCCACCACCTATGCATTTTTATTCAGCAGTTATGTCGCCTGTGTGAACAGAGTGGGCAATGAAGACAGCTTCACCTACTGGGGAAACTCATCAATTACTGGACCTGAGGGCACACTGATCTGCGCAGCTCCCCTGTTCGAACCGAAAACAATGGATGCCGTCCTCGATTTTGCCGATGTCAAACGAGCACGGCTGCACTCATCCCATTTTCTTGATGAAGATCTCCGTCTTATCGGTGCTGAACTTAACGATATCATCACACGGAGCCGACCATCCTGACCATTGTCCGCTTTACTGCTGCATTGAAAAGCCTGGAGGTGTCAGACTCTTACGATATGCTTCAGGCAGAAGCTTCATCGCAGCCAGCGCATCTCCCTCACTCTCGAACAATCCGAAAACTGCAGACCCGCTCCCGGAAAGTGAGGCATAAACGGATCCGGCCTCAAGAAGTGTTGATTTTACAAGCCGCACAGCAGGAAAGTGATCGAAAACTGCTGGTTCAAAGTCATTCTCAAAAAGCGGTAAAACCTCTTTTTTCCCGGAAAGACAGAGTTCAGACACTCGTTTTTTCAGATCGGGAAGTTCACGATCAAAACGCCTATAAAAATTTTTATAGGCCCATACCGTTGAGATGTGTTCTTCCGGAAAAACCGTAACAACATAATATGGAAGGGTAAAACCCAGATCTTCCAGTTCATCGCCTATACCTCTGGCATAAGCCAGCCCCCTGATTTCAAGAAAATAGGGAACATCAGCACCAAGAGAGACTGCAATTGCATGGAGATCAGCAGAAGCAGCATTGACCTGCCAGCGTTCATTGAGAACCCTGAGCACCGTAGCTGCATCACTGCTACCGCCTCCAAGCCCGGCGCCGAAAGGTACCTGTTTATGAAGCTTCATAGTCACCCCCCGGCTGATCCCGGCAAACTGCTGCAGAGCTTTAGCCGCCCTTATGCAAAGATTGTTGTCATCAACAGGCAGGGTTCCATTGGTACAGCTCATTGAAATAACCCCGGAATCGGAAAATTCGATCACATCATACCAGTTGATCGGGGCAAAAATTGTTTCGAGTGTATGGTAGCCGTCATCACGTTTTCCGGTGATAAGCAGGCCGAGATTGATTTTTGCAAAGGATTTAACTGACAAAGGAAGCATGGAATGCAATTGATTTTATAGAGAAATATTTGGCATATTCAGAAATGGAAAATCCCGAAAAATCAGCGAATAAAAATAACCGCAACCCCATGTTTTCTGATACGACGATCTCACTTATTCGCAAAAGAACTGCTGAAATTTTCCTTGCAGCTTCTGTCGCTCTATTCTCCCCTCAGGTTCTTAATGCCAGCGATGAACACTCCTATGCTCAGGAGATACAGCAGGATATCGCTGAAGATAAGGTTTATTTGTTAGAAAATATCAGGCAAAACGTAACCATTCCTTCTGAAAAAACAATTGTGGATGCACTTCTCACTGAAGACGCTCCTCAGGCAGTCATGCTCTTCCAGAAACAGCTGAGGGAATATCCTGATCCGGCACTCGATCAGCTCAGCACGTCAAGGATAGCAGCCTACAACCTTGCACTGAATCGTTCGACATCCTCACCTAAGTCTTCGATTTCGTCATCCTCAAGAAAACAACGACCAGCTGTTGTCAAGGCGGACACAACGCAGCAGTCATCTTTACCCCAATTGAATGATGCTCTGCCTTCAGCTCAACGGCAACACGCCACTGTAATTAAGGACTCGACGAAATACTCGTCCAAAACCCGCCCGAACGCACGTCGCACGGCAATCATCAAGACTGATAGCACAAGGTATTCATCCAGGCAGCGTCCGAAAGTTACGTTACCCGCATCTGAAAAATCGAAAGAAGAGAAAATCGTTGAAGGACCAGCAACTTCTACTCTGCAGTTTGGCAGTTTCGAAAGCCGAAAGAATGCGGAAATTCTTGCTAAAAAAATTTCTTATAATGCCGCGGTTGAGATCGTCCAGAAAGGTCAGACGTATAAAGTACAACTGAAAACTCACTATCGTTCCAGTGAGGAGGCAGAGGCTGCAGCAAAAAGACTGCCGGTCAATTCAATTGTAGTTCCATCGAAATAACTGCAGCAGGCGTTGCATTCAAGGCAGAAACCTGATGAAACGAGAAACTGAAATTATAGGACAATCTGTCCTGATTTCCCAGCTCAAGCAACTGGCTCTTCAGGTTGCGGAAACAGATATTACAGTACTGATTATTGGAGAAACAGGTTCCGGCAAGGAAGTACTGGCACGTTACATCCATTCCAACAGCCTGAGGGCTGATAAAAGCTTCATACCTGTTAATTGCGGAGCCATTCCTGCGGGTATTCTGGAATCAGAACTGTTCGGTCATGAAAAAGGGGCCTTTACAGGAGCGGTACAAAGTAGAAAAGGGTACTTTGAATCTGCTGACCGGGGCACCATTTTTCTTGATGAAATCGGCGAAATGCCTCTTGAAACCCAGGTGAAATTTCTCAGGGTTATTGAGACGGGAGAGTTCCAAAGAGTCGGCTCATCGGAAACAATCTACTCCGATGCGCGTATCATTGCCGCAACGAACAAAAATATGTATCAGGCTGTTGCCGAAAAAAACTTTCGTGAAGACTTGTTCTACCGCCTTCGCAGTGTTGAACTGCAGATCCCCCCTCTCAGAGAGAGAGGCAAAGACATTCTCCTGCTTGCGGAAAATTTTGTTCATGAATTTGAGCGCAAGCATAAAATCACCTTTGAAGGCTTCAGCCCTGATGCCGGCGAAATGCTGATACGCTATACCTGGCCGGGAAATGTCAGAGAGCTGAGAAATCTTATTGAATCAGTGCTGGTACTGGAAAAAGGAAAATACATTACCCCTGAAATTCTTGAAAAACATCTGGTTCAGCGAAACCGCTACAAAAGCCTTGTGCATGATCCTTCAAAATCAGAAATAAACGAGCTTCAAATCATCTACAGCAGTATTATTCAGCTTCGCCAGGAGATAAGTGAGATCCGTCAGCTTCTTCAGCATCTCATTCAAACAAGACCGCACACTCCCCTTCTTCTGCCTGATGCGTCAATGACCAGACCACCGGAGAGCAGCAGCTTGAGCTCTGCATCAGAAGAAATCAACAATACCAACAAGACGGAAGTATTACACTCCCTTGACGACATAGAGAAAAAGTCCATTGCTGAGGCACTTGAAATATGCCAGGGAAACAAGCGCAAAACTGCCAAGGCACTCGGCATTACCGAACGAACCCTCTATCGAAAAATCAATGCGTACGGTCTTTAAAAAAGTTGGCAGTCGGCAGTTTGCCGGGCTGAGTGCGGAACGAAAGAGGGGGATGGGTCCATCGCCGGTGCTCAGGATGACAACTTTTTCCTAGTTTTTTTGAACACCGCGATCAGGATTAACAGTGCGGAGATTGCTGCTGCTGTTTTGGGAACTAGATCGGGGTTGCCGGTATAAAAGGTGATGCTGCTCTCAAGTGGCAATTCAGCTGTCAATGTCTGCTCCTGCCACCATGGAATTTCCGCCATTATGCTCCCGTACTTATTGATAATAACAGTAAGTCCGGTATTGGCACACCGGGCCATGGCCCTGCGGTTCTCAATACATCGCATCCGGCCGATAGCCAGATGCTGGTAAGGTCCATAAGAGGTTGCATACCAGCCGTCATTTGTCACAAGCGTCAGAGCCTGTGCACCTTTACGGACAAACGCAGTAACAAGTCCGGGAAAAATGGATTCATAACAGATAATATTTGCGATTTTCACTTTCCCATACTTTGAAGAATGCAACTGCATAACGGTGGTATCACGGCCTTGTCCCCACCCGTTTAGCCCTGCAAGTGAAAACGTTAAATGGCCAAGCCATGGTACATAATCAACATAGGGGACCCTTTCCGCAAATGGAACAAGGCGCATCTTTCTATAGATCTGAGGGATGCCATTACCGGATTCAAGAAGCATAGACGCATTATAGGTTTCAAAAAAACGGTTCATCGACGGATCGTTGTTCCCTGAGTGTTCAGGGTCAGGCTGACCACCGGCAGGATAGTAGATGATATCTGAAAAACCGGTCAACAGAGCTGTATTCCACCCCCTGAGCGATAATCGCAGATTTTGAAGATCATCGTCATAGGCCCTGTCAAGAATATAAAACGGTATAGCAGTTTCAGGCCACATAACCAGATCGGGCCTGTTTTCTCGAACCGCCCTGTTGGTCATACGGTAATATCGCTCCATGATATCAGCACTGTTATTACGCAGCCATTTTGCATGCGGATCGATATTAGGCTGAACAAGAGTAACACGCAGCAGTTTATGCTCTCCGGCCAACGGCCCCTCCCGATTAAATACTGAAAAAGCATAGAGCAGGGGGCCCAGAATCATAAGCGCCATAATGACGACAGAACGAAAAGCATCTTTGCGGCTGCCGATTACAGCCAGGACTATCAGCACGTTAAACCAGACCAGCCAGAAACTCACACCCCAGACGCCGGTAAGGTCTGCATACTGAACCATGAGATTCAGGTTAGACTGGGAATTTCCAAGAGTAAGCCATCCAAACGAAAGATCCTGCTGCATGTAGGCCCATTCCCAGGCAACCCACAAGAAAGGAAGAGAAAAAAGTGCGAAATGGAACCCTGCCATTTTTTTTATCACATAAAAAGCAAGCAGGGGTACAGTCAGAAATAACGCCTGTGCGACAATGGTAAGAGCGCCTCCCGGCAACGTTGCAAGACTGACCCACCAGAGACTTATCAGACAAAAGAACAGCATAGTTATATAGACCCGGCGAAAGAGCACCCCCACTCTATCCACAGTTCGAAGGGAGAGAAGAAGCGGTACGAGAGCCACCCATGCAAGGACTTCAAGACGGATAAAGGGATAGGAAGGAAACGATACCCCAAGAAGAACTCCACTCAAAATCGGTGCCGAATAACGGGACTGACCAAACTGACTTATCGTGCTGGTAAAAGAGGCCATCTGATGATCAAAAAGTTAACAGCTGAAAAAAAGAAATAAAATAATCCCTCAAAAGCCTGAAACTGCCGAAAGTATAAGATATTTCATGAAAACAGATAATCGAGTTCGAACATATTTTACTTTAATTATTGATTTTTATTCTTTAAATTTGTTCTAATCTGTTATTTAACAGGAATAAGCTCCAAGTACTTTCCTGAAAATTTCCAATTTGAACGCCATCAGAAAAAGGAGAACTCATTATGGCTCTTTTCGGCACTAAAGACGCAACCACAGCACACTCGGATTATGAAATCATTCTCGAGGGTGGTTCCAGTTCATGGGGCAAAGTAAAATGCCGGGCCAAGGTTAATGTGCCCCCGGCACTACCCTTGCTTCCAGCTGACTGTAACATCAAAATCAATGTGAAGCCTCTCGATCCGGCAAAAGGCTTCGTAAGATTTTCAGCTGTTATTGAGTCAATTGTTGACAGCACAAAAAACAAGCTGGTTGTAGAGGCTGACATTGCCAATGAAACCAAAGAAAGAAGAATCTGTGTCGGTGAAGGTACTGTTACCGTTGGCGATTTTTCCCACACTTTCTCCTTTGAAGGCTCCGTTGTAAACCTCTTCTACTACCGCTCAGACGCAGTCCGCAGAAATGTCCCGAATCCGATCTACATGCAGGGACGTCAGTTCCATGACATTATCATGAAAGTGCCTCTTGACAATCCTGATGTTATTGACACCTGGGAAGGCACACTGAAGGCTCTCCAGACAACCGGCGCTTTCAACGACTGGATTCGCGAGTTCTGGTTTATCGGACCAGCCTTTACCGCACTGAACGAAGGCGGCCAGAGAATTTCTAAAATTGAAGTTAACAGCATCGGCACACAAAGCGGCGAGAAAGGACCTGTCGGCGTTACAAGATGGCGTTTCTCACATGGTGGATCCGGTATTGTTGATTCCATCGCACGCTGGGCAGAACTTTTCCCGGCAGATAAGCTTACCAGACCTGCTTCAGTTGAAGCTGGCTTCCGTTCCGACTCGCAGGGCATCGAAGTTAAGGTCGATGGTGATTTCCCAGGTGTTTCTGTTGATGCCGGCGGCGGTCTTCGCAGAATACTGAACCATCCGCTTATTCCTCTGGTACACCACGGTATGGTAGGAAAGTTCAACGACTTTACTGTTGATACCCAGCTCAAGATTGTTCTTCCTAAAGGATACAAAGTCCGTTATGCAGCACCTCAGTTCCGTTCACAGAACCTTGAGGAATATCGCTGGAGTGGTGGAGCTTATGCCCGTTGGGTTGAACATGTATGCAAAGGCGGCACAGGACAGTTCGAAGTACTGTACGCTCAATAAGCACAATCTCTTTTTTAAACAAAAAAACCGGCTCCCGCCGGTTTTTTTGTTTTCATGCCCTCTATAGCTCTATCCTAAAAGATGAAGAATATCTTCAATATCCTCTTTTATCTCCTGCAACAGTATCATTCGCCGCTCATCAACCACATTGTGCCTGTTCTTTTCCTGTCCAATCTGTTTCTGCAGTTTTAAAATTTCCGTGGTTTTATGATCACCTGCACTCTCTTTCAGAACGCCTTTGACAATTTCACTGGCCTTCCCAAGTTTGTAGCCTTTTTCATGCACCAGTTCCTTGATATTGAGCACCATGGCAATATCACGATTGGTATACCGTCTGTTCCCTTTTGTATCCCTGGCCGGAGCCAGTTCATTAAAAAAAGTTTCCCAGTACCTCAGCAGGTAGGACGGAATACCGGCGATTTTACTGACCTCGCCGATCGAGTAATAGTTTTTGATTGAATCAAATGCCATAAAAGAGAGATAAGGGTGAAATTTTGTTTTCCCTATTTCTATTATACATTATAGCGGCACTTCAAAAAAATATGACGGATGAAAAATTTACTCAGCCTGAAACCCTACCTGCTCAGGTATAAAAAAAATCTCATCGCAGGTTTTGTCTACATTGTTCTGACAAATCTTTTTGCTGTAATCGGTCCAACCTATATCGGCCGTGCCATCGATACCATGAACAAGCATTTCGAACTCCGGGATGTTCTTCTGGATGCTGGTCTCTATTTTCTGTATGCACTGCTTAGCGGTTTTTTTCTCTTTCTTGTTCGCCAGAATATTATTGTGGCTTCCCGTCATATTGAATTCGACCTGAAAAACGATTATTACAGCCATCTTCAAAAGCTGCCCCGTAAGTTTTACAACACCACAAGTACCGGTGAACTTATCTCAAGAGGCACCAATGACCTGAACGCCATAAGAGAGTTTCTCGGGCCGGGCATCATGTACTCTCTCAACACCTTTTTCAGGCTTTTTTTTGCCTTGATCGCAATGCTGGCCCTTTCTCCTAAACTGACTGCTTTTGCTCTCCTGCCTGCACCGCTGTTAAGTTATTCCGTGTATAAAATCGGAAGCTCCATGCAAAAGCGCTCCAAAAGCATTCAGGAGAGCTATGCCGCAATAACCAACCTGGTACAGGAAAACCTCTCCGGCATCAGAGTAGTAAAAAGCTTTACCCGCGAATCATTTGAAATCAAACGATTTGAAACACTCAACAAAGAGTACTTCCGAAAAAACCTTTCCCTTGGAAAACTTCAGGCACTTTTTTTTGCATTTCTTACATCACTCACTGCAGTCTCACTGCTCCCTGTGGTGTGGGTCGGGGGGTTGAGCGTTATTGAGGGAAAAATGACCGTCGGGGGTATTGCTCAATTTATCGTCTATGTTTCAATGCTGAGCTGGCCTATTATCTCTATAGGATGGGTCACCAGTATTATCCAGAGAGCCGCATCAGCCCAGATCAGACTGAATGAAATTTTCAATATCAAACCCGATATTACAGACAAAAATGCTGACAATTCCAACCCTGAAAGCTTTCATGGTGCTGTCTCATTTCGCAATGTTCAATTTCATTATCCCGGTCATGAAAAGAACCTTATACTCAAAGACATAACCCTTGAAATTGCGGCAGGATCAAAAGTCGCTATCGTCGGCGCAACAGGTTCGGGGAAAACCACCCTTGTCAATCTGATTCCCCGACTCTACGAGCCTGTAAAAGGATCTGTACTTTTTGATGACAGGGAGATTACAACCATGTCACTCAAGACTTTGAGAGAGCTTATAGGCTTTGTACCGCAGGTTAACTTTCTCTTCTCCGACACCATTGAAAACAACATCAACTGGGGCAGCAGAGATAATGACGCTGATGAGGTGATTGAGGCAAGCAGAATTGCTATGCTTTACGATGATGTGCAGGAGTTCCCCGATGGATTCCAGACCATGCTCGGAGAAAAAGGTATCAACCTTTCAGGCGGGCAGAAACAGAGGGCGTGCATTGCAAGAGCAATAGCATGGAAACCTCGACTCCTTGTGCTTGACGACGCACTGTCAGCAGTTGATACCGATACAGAGGCCAGACTATTTGATGCCCTCCTGCAGAAACTGCCCGACACGACCATCATCCTGATAAGTCACAGAATTTCAACTGTCAAAAACTGCGACCGCATCATTGTGCTCAAGGATGGTATGATCGCTGAAAGCGGGACGCACGATGAGTTGTTGCAACAGCAGTGCATCTATGCGGAACTCTACAACCAGCAGCTTCTCGAAGAGGAAATTCTATCCATTTCCTGAACAACCTTTATTATCACTGGTTCAGCAGGCTCTTTTTCATAAGAGAGCCTATACCTCACTCACTGATTACCTTAACCTTTGCTGCATTGGCTATCGCCTTTTCTTTCACTGTCTGTACATCGCTGTCTAATTGATCGTAAGCCAGCGTTACAGCCATTCTTCTGAATGGGCGGGTAGTTGGTTTTCCAAAAATTCGAATGTCGGTACGGGGTTCCCTGAGAGCCTCATCGACCCCTACGTATTGAGGATTACTGCCCGCACTACCAGCAAGAACAACTGCGCTGGCACCTGCCTTCAATAAGGTTATTTCCGGAATCGGCATCCCTAGCACTGCCCTTGCATGAAGCTCAAACTCCGAGAGGTTTTGTGTGCCTGCAAGCGTAACCATGCCGGTATCGTGCGGACGAGGAGAAAGTTCTGAAAAATAAATGCCTTCATCTGCCAGGAAAAACTCCACACCCCATATACCGGAACCTGTAAGCGAACGGGTAACCTTGTCGGCAATCTCCTGAGCCTCTATTATATGAGCATCGCTGATAAGGCAGGGCTGCCAGCTTTCCTGATAATCGCCCCGCTCCTGACGATGGCCGATTGGAGGGCAAAAAAGCGTTATACCGTTTTTTTGTGTCACAGTAAGCAGCGTGATTTCTGTATGGAATTTCACGAAGGATTCAACAATCACTTCACCAATATCGCCTCGTTTGCCGCTTTGCGAATATTTCCAGGCTTTTTCGATATCCTCTTCAGTTTTCACTGTTGACTGTCCTTTGCCCGATGAACTCATCAGCGGTTTTACGACACAGGGAATTCCAACCTCCCTGACTGCCGTTTGTAACTCTTCAAGAGAACCTGCGTAACGATACCTGGCAGTCCGAAGTCCAAGCTCGATTGAAGCCAGATCACGAATGGCTTTCCGGTTCATGGTGAAGTTGGCGGCACGAGCCGAAGGAACGACCTGTATACCCTCTTTTTCATAATCGTAAAATCTCTCGGTACGAATAGCTTCGATTTCAGGTACGATAATATCGGGATGGTGTTTAGCTACGATGGCATCGAGAGCAGTGCCATCAAGCATGTCAATCACTTCCCGCTCATCGGCCAACTGCTGCGCAGGTGCATTATTGTAGCTGTCAACAGCTATAACGTAATGGCCAAGACGTTTCACTGCAATAACAAATTCTTTTCCCAGTTCCCCGCTGCCCAGCAGCATGATTTTTTTCGACATTCTTTTGTGTTGTTAATCGATTTAGCGCTTTGCGTTTACCGAAGATTCTATGCTCAAAAAGGAGAATAACTGGGATATCAACTCGATATTTGAGTTTGATTGACCAATTTTATTTTCCCCGCTTCAATAGTTGCCACAATGACTTTTCATATGACTTCTCTCTTTTTTTCGGACCAATCAAACCACAACCGAAGATTTTGATTGGTCCCATGCTCATGTCTTCTCGTCTCTCAACAGGCGTTCAATATCACTGAATACCTCTTCCTGCGGTCGAATGTTACCTTTACGAATATCCTCTTCACCCTGAGCAAGCAGTTTCAGCAATGCAAGTGCATTGCACATCTCTTCATAGCTTTTCGGGTCTTGAAGCACAGCTCTCGGTTCACCGTTCTGCGTAATATCCATGTCTCCCTTGATTCGTTTTTTTCTGGCCTAATATGGTACGATATTCGATCTTGTGATAAGGTTAACTCTAAAGCAAATGTCGGAATGAACTGTCAACTGCCCTCGGGACGAAAATCAGGCAAAAGCCTCAATCAGCACTGATAAAAAAACGCATCAAAATAAGAACAACTGCACTGATTTTCCTTTACCTTTAAAATGATGGGAATTAATGTTTAATGCAAAAGAATTCATTATGGAATTATCTGCCATAGTAACACCCGCCACTGAAGGTGGTTATGTTGCGTTCAATCCTGAAACAGGAACGACAACCCAAGGTGAAACCATTGAAGAGGCTCTTGCGAATCTGCGCGAAGCAACTGAATTGTATCTGGAGGAGTTTCCCTTGATTCAGTCAGGACGGTCTTTGCTGACAACATTCCAAGTTGCTACACATGCCTAAATTACCCATTGTTTCTGGTTCGGAAGTAATTCGTGCTTTACAACGTCTTGGTTTTATTGTGCTTCGTCAGCGAGGCAGTCATGTTATTCTTTGCAGGGGCTCGCAAGGATGTGTTGTGCCTGACCATCGTGAAGTTAAAACCGGAACTTTGGCTGGTTTACTGAAACAGGCAGGAGTTTCTGTTGATGAATTCGTTCATGCTCTTAAAACCTGAAAATTCCAGCAACCCAAGGAGCTATGCACAAAAAGGAAATAAACTCCCATGAAAAAGAAATTCCCTGATTTCAAGACTGACGACGAAGCCGAAGCCTTCGTTGAGACTGCAGACCTGAGCGAGTATGATTTTACAGGTTTGGTTCCAATGCGCTTTGAGTTGAAACGCAAGGACACATCAATCAGTCTCCGCCTGCCTGAAGAGTTGTTAGAGGCTGTTCGCATTCAGGCAAAACGCGTTGGCATTCCCTATCAACGCTTCATGCGATGGTTTCTCTACTTCTGTAATGTTAGGTTTATGGATTTCACTTTTCTCTATCTAAGACTTTCCATGAGACTCCATTTTCCATAATCACCCATTCCTCACCTGTTTTTTTGTTCATTTTTATAGCAAGTGCTTTGAATGAGCCGCCTTCCACCTTTGAAAAGCCCGAAGGGGCATTTTTGTCGGCTAGGATTTCAGTTTCTTCGAAGATTGCCCCTGTTGGAGCAGGAATAATCTCATAAACATCTTCATTGAAACCATTACATCCTGCCAATAGTAAGCCGCAGGATAGCGCCATAAAGAGAAAGAGAATGTTTTTCATAGCGGTAGTGTTTTGGTTACGCGGTTTCTCTACTTCTGTAATGTTCTCTTTATGGCAGTTCAGCTTTTCAGCCGTCAATAAAAACGATGATTTTTGGACTTCCGGCGGAGGGTAACTGCACAAACGATAAAATCTCTAACCTAACCTGAGCGATCAGGGATAAAAAAAGCCCTCAACTTATAGGCTGTCGAGTCACCCCGGGGAACTGCCCCCCGAGGTGCTCACAGCACCGGACGTGAACCTCTCAGTTCATCCGGCTCTTGTTATCCAACCGCTGCCATTCCACGCTTTGACCAATGCACAAAGAGCCCGGGGCTCTGCTTCGCGATCCTGCTCAGTTGCCTCAGACTTCGCCCTCTATAGCCTCTGTACTGCTTTGACTTCTTTCGAAGCCATTTTCCTAAACGGTCATCAAGGTAGAAAAACACCTTTGACAACTCTGAAGGATAGAATCGCCCATAGTACTGCATCCAACCTCTAAGGACTGGATTCAACTTCTCGGCAATTGCAGTAAGCGGTATATGCGCCAAATGAGGCAACCTCCACGCCCGGATCCGCTCTCGCATTCGTTTGAGTGATGCCAGACTGACCGCAGGCAGAAAGCCCGTAAAGAGCCGTCCCCTTCGATTCTTTGCACTCCGTGGTCTGAACGCAAAACCAAGAAAGGTAAACTGGATATGCGGATGCTCGCCCTTGCGGCTACTGTCTTTGCAGTAAACGACTTGGGTCTTTTCCGAATGCATTTCCAGACGGCACTCTGCCAGTCTTTCCTCCAACGCTGTCCTTACCTGCTCTGCTTCCTGCCTTGTACGGCAGTGACAGACAGTGTCATCGGCATACCTCTCGAACGGGACGTCCGGGAAATTCCGGCGCATCCACATGTCGAACGCATAATGGAGGTACAAATTGGCGAGCAACGGGCTTATCACCCCGCCTTGCGGCGTCCCTTTTCCCCTTTCCTCAAGACTTCCGTCTGGCATCATTACCGGCGCTGACAGCCATCGCTTCACATAGAGCAATACCCAGTTATCCTGACAATGTTTCTCCAATGCCCGCATCATCAGGTCGTGATCGATTGCATCGAAGAACCCTCGTATGTCGAGATCGAGAACCCAGTCATACTGCCAGCATCGCTGCCGTGCTTGCTCTACGGCTTGATGTGCTGATTTACCCGGCCGATAGCCATAGGAGTCCGGATCGAATAAACGATCCAGTTCCGGTTCAATGTGTTGCTTGACCACCGCCTGTGCTATGCGATCCGCAACTGTCGGGATGCCTAACGGTCTTTTCCCGCCTCCTGACTTGGGGATTTCCACTCGCCGTACTGCCGGAGGGAAATAGCTTCCCGATGCCAATCTGTTCCACAGTTTGTAGAGGTTGTTCTCCATGTCCTGCTCGAACTCGGCCATGCTTTGACCATCGACTCCCACCGCTTTTCCATTTCCCCTCACCTGCTTATAGGCATTCCAGACCATACGCTTAGTGATTGGCAACGGTTTGCCTGTCATCATAATGCTCCTCCCGATACTTCTTGGTTGACACACGATTTAAGGCTGGATAACGTGATCCCTTCGCTCCAGGGCCATTACAGCCACTTCAACACTACTACTGACCACTCCGCCCCTGTCATGGGCATCGGTATTTCCCCTTGTGGTTTCCGCCACTTGATGGTTTTCCTTGGCATCCCATGCCAGGTTCCCTCGTTCCGTACTAAAGCCTGTGATGAGATCATGCCGCCTAAACACCGGCCGCCGCATGGACCGTAAGCAGGTAGCGTCCATGCTCCTCCGGGGATCCACTTTCCACCCCCGTTTTGACAGCGTCTTATATATTTCGATGAGTCGTCGACGGTTCTCTTTCGATCATCTTCTCATCACCTACCTGATGGTGTCGAGCACCACCTTTTCTCCATCGCTCACCACCACGTCTCTTAAACGCAGCAGCATGGAGTGGTTTGAAGCCTGCCCCTGCAGGCCGGCTCCGGGAGGCCTTATCTCCCATCTTCAATACAGTTGCGCAGGCTCGTTCATGCCTGCTTCGAGGCACACAAAGTGTTATATTGAAATGGGTAACGTCGAAATTACCACCCAATAAAACACAACCTAAGAGGTAGTGTGATCAACACAAGCCGAAAGTTCTACTACAACACCAACAGGCAGGGCACATCTAACCTTGCTGTTTGGTGCCCACACCACACTGAGAACATTCCCTGCTATTCTGCTGGTATTCTTCCTGTAAAGAACAATTTGTTGAAATATCAATTTTATATTATATATAAATTATATACTTAAGCAACATTACTGATGGATATAGTATTAGTGACATATACAACACATTAAGTAATAGATGGATATTGGTTATCAGAGAGTAAAGCGTTTATTTCTTTATACCTATGACTTTGAAATCTTCCTAACCCCCCCATAAAAAGGAAGCAGAAAATGTCAAAAAAACAGGCTGAAGATTTTATTGAAAAAATAAAGAACGATGATGCGTTTAGAGAGGAAGTAATGAGCATTAGAGATGTGAAGAATAAAATTGGATATATAAATCGACAAGGATTTTTCTTTACATCTGACGAGTTGAAAAATGCTTGGTTTTCAATGTCAAAGACAAGGACCTCCGCTTACACTTCCCAGTGATTTAAGCAAAGCAACATCTCATCGAGCCATTTCCCTACCATAATTCCGCCACAAATACTTTGCTTTCCGTTAAAGAAAACACCTTATGGGTGTTGTACCTGAAAGTACTCTAATGTATTTTATGATGTACGGAAAAGTAAGAATTGATAATGTATTTATTTTTTAATTCGTTATACTTACTACATTTGAAAGGACTTTGAAATCTTCCTAACGCCGAAAAATATAGAGCAAAAGATGTCAGTGAAGGAGGCTGAGGAGTTTATTAAAAAAATGAATACAGATGATGCGTTTCGAGAGAACGTGATAAGAATTAGTGATGTAAAGGAACGGAAAGAATATATCAACCAACATGGATTTTTCTTTACTTATGACGAATTCCATAATCCTCGGTTAGCAATGTCAAAGCCAAAGCCATCTTCCAACACTTCCCAGTGATTCCAGCACAGCAGCATCTGACATTACCTAGCAGTCTGTCGGAATTGACCTAATCGACCAAATTGCTTTCACTCCTCTCAACGCTGATTAATGGTAATCTTATTGAGTTCTTTGCTGTTTAAAATGGTCTTTTTTCGTTCCGTCACTC
>Ga0118677_10000620_pt1 | contig 77741 bp, 56 predicted proteins | sample AliMusrvi5mmetaG_FD_86154 | JGI IMG/M metagenome (GOLD analysis project Ga0118677, IMG submission 86154) | reverse complement strand
ATTTTATCAGTGCGTTTATTACGCTGTTGGCGTTGATCAATCCTGTTCAGAAAATATTCCTCATCAACTCTTTACAAGAGCGACTGACGGATAAAGAATTGCGTTATATCTCGATCAAATCATCCATCACCGCATTTGTTATTTTAATCCTCTTCCTTTTCCTTGGAAATGTGATATTTACGTATGTGTTCCGGATCCAGCTCTATTCGTTTCGCGTAACCTGCGGAATGGTTCTTTTATACAGCGGTTGGGTTGCGCTTCAGCAAGGTGTCTTGATTAATATCGGTAAAGATGTCAGGATTCAGGATATATCATCAGTTCCAATTGCGATTCCAATGATTGCCGGACCAGGTACCATCACGGCTACTGTTACATTCCCGGCTCAATATGGAGCATTGGTTACCGTATTGGCAGTATTTGCAGCGCTTGCAGTTAACCTCATCATTATGCTCTACGCAAAAAATATTGGAAGAGTGATGATCAAACTCAATATAATGTCCCCATTTATCCGGATAATTGGTTTGATCATTGCTACAATAGGAATCCAGATGATTTTCGACGGTGGAATTGAATTCCTTAAAATGCACGGGTTAATAAAGATTTATTGAAATGGGAGAGAAAATATATTTTCGCGTCATCCTTGCTCTTCCTCAACCAAGATCGTATTTTTTAATGTCAGTCTAAGCCAAAGAAAACCTATTGATCCGGCAATAAGAGATGCAACCAGGATTGCAGTTTTTGAATTGTTTATGACTTCTTCATCATTAAAGGCAAGTAGTGTGATGAAAATTGACATCGTAAAACCAATACCACCCAATATACCAGCTCCAACAATATTTCCCCATTTCAAATCGGAAGGTAATTTACAAATTCCTAATCCAACTCCGATCAATGTAAAGAGAAAAATGCCTAATGGTTTGCCTATTACAAGTCCGGTAATAATTCCAAGACTGTTTGCATGTCCCAATCCGCTTTGCCAATCAGCACCTATGGCAATACAAGTATTCGCAACCGCAAATAATGGGAGAATCAAAAAAGCGACTGGTTTGTGAAGGAAATGTAACACAACAGATGATGGCGTTTTTTCACTGCCATCTCCAAATGGGATCGCAAAAGCGAGTAAAACACCCGTTATTGTTGCATGAATACCCGAATTCAGCATAAAATACCACATCGCAATGCCACCAATAATAAAGGGAATGAGATTGTGAACTTTCATCCTGTTCAGTAATACCAATAAAGCAAAAATGCCCAAAGCAATCATTAAATTTCCAAAAGCAATAGAGGTTGTATATAATATTGCAATTACGATGATAGCTCCAAGGTCGTCAATCACAGCCAATGCCGTCAGGAATACTTTTAATGAAGCGGGAACGCGATTACCTAATAGCGATAATATACCAATCGCAAAAGCGATGTCAGTTGCCATTGGAATGCCTGCACCCGATTGTGTGGAAGTTCCGAAGTTGAGCAGTAAAAATATTCCTGCCGGAAGAACCATCCCACCCAGTGCTCCAAATATTGGCAATGCAGCATTCCTGATATCCGAAAGTTCGCCCTGGTAAATTTCTCTTTCTAATTCCAACCCAATATGCAAAAAGAAGATCGTCATTAACCCATCGTTAATCCAATGGACAATGCTATGACCAGCAAACTCAAAATGCCATAAGTTAAGATAGCCGGTTTGCAAAGGAGAATTGGCAAGCTCAAGCGAAATAATGGTCACGAAAACTAATATGAGGCCTCCTGCCTTTTCACTGTTAAAAAACTCATTAAAAAATCTTGTCAATCTCATAAATTTTCCACTTTTCTATCAAACGTCTGCTTGGTCGAAATGTTGTAACTGGTCTGTATTCTTAATTATCCGTAAATTTTAGCTTCTTTGCGCTGTTGCTATTCTTTGGGTTTTATTGGAATCCATATTTCCTCTTCCGAACCAGGATCGTCATTTTTATATTTAGCGCCTAATATTTCAAAGTGTGCTCTGTCATCTAATGCAAATTCAGAGTTTGGCAACCATGTTCCGAGGATGTATTGAAATGTATCTGCGGCATCACTTGCGGCACCTTTGTATAAAAAGACGGCATAAAGTCCACTTTTCAAAGTATAGGTTTCCATTTCATCAGGAACTGCTTCAAAGCCGGTTACTTCAATTGACGCCCATTTTTCAAATTGTGCGCAGGGATTAAAATTATCAAAGAACAATGGGGCATAAATTTGTATTGAATAGTAATCGGTGCCGATGCTGTTTTCAATTTCCTTACGAAGAGGCATAAAGCTTCTCCACAATTCAGATGTTTTATTGTCAGAGAATGACATTGTCATTCGTTTCCCGATTAGTTTCTTTTCAGACAAAGTTCTTATTTCCGGATTCAATGACTCCAGATGGTTGCTTTTCAATTCGCGATTATTGCTGAATGATCTTACGACCTTTTCGAAGCAAACACTATTTTTAATACCGGCATATTGTCCGTAATTTGGAATAGACTGGTATCCGTTCTTCTTGTAAAGTGCAATTGCTTCGGGTTGTTTTATCCCAGTTTCCAGAATGCACTTGTCATACGATAATTCAGCTGCCCAGGTTTCTAATTCTGTTAAAACTTTGGTGGCAACTCCTTTCCTCCTGCCCCCAGATGAAGAGTACATCCGTTTTACTTCCATCGTATTTGGGGCGTATTCCTTGATTGCCCCACAACCAATTGGCTGATCATCATCGTAAGCAACGACTACATATTTAATTTTGTCAATTTTATTGAATTGGGCGTAAAATGGATGTTCATCTCCATCTCTGATGGCCAGGTCAGCATCAAGTTCTTTAACAAGTGTTATAAAGCCTGGGTTGTGGGAGTCTGTTCGTATTATTTTAATCATTTGTAGCTTTCTATCATTGATGCGTGACTTTGCATAGAAACACAAATGTAGGGATTTTAACCACTAAAGCTCCCCCGAAATGGGATAAGCTTTCCTTTCATTAAAACGTCGAGGGCATGGGGCATCAGGAATAGATGTAATTCAGGGGATGGTTTTTCAATACTTAAAAGAAAAGGTATTCTTTACATCTCTCTCGCAATAGATGGTGTCTGCCATCTCTTGTACTCCGTTCTTTGTGAATAATTCCATGTGTATTACCGTATTTTTATTCGCGAATGTTTTTGTTTCAATGAGTGACTTAACATTACCTCCTATCCACCTAAATTCAAGATCGGGAACGACTCCATAGTTAATCACACTATGAGGATATATTTTTCCATCGTAGTCATTTGTTTTCCATGAGAGGAATAGCGTATCATAAGGTGCTGTTTTCTTACGCCGCTCAATCTTTATTGTGAAATCGGTGAATTTGTCAAGAGAGAAAGATAAAAACTTAGAATTGCGTATCAGTTCATCAAGACTTACCGTGCTGGTGGAATAAGCGTAGGTTGTATCACCTACAAAAGCAAAATTATACCAATAAGCATTTTTAGTTTTTTTCAATTTGTAGGTGAAATTTCCACAGCTATCTGTGCAAAAACGACCAATATTTCCATCAGGTATTAATTCGGAATCAGCGTATATCAAACCTTGAATAATCACAACTCTGTTAGGAGCACCTTCTTTAGTATATTCATCCAATATCTTACCTGAAATGTCAAGCGTTCCTTCTGTATTGGTACAACCAATCATAAGGAAACTGTATGCTACGACAACTATATATATTAAAGTTCTCATTATATAAGAGACTTATTTCGGTCAGCGGACAAGGATATTAATCAATGAATAGCGAACATTTCTGAAAATTCGTTCCTACAATCAAATAAAATGGTGTTAATTATCCAAATTAAATAATGTCAAATTTAAAAAGCCGAATCAGGGGCATCTAAACCCAATTACCAATCATACATTATACGACATACGCCATAAAGCGTGATATGGACATGGTATAAGGAAGGTATAGCGAAAGTTGTATTCTCATTCTATTGCGTAAATAATGCATCAATATTTGATTCGCATTACTTAATCTTTCCTCTTTTTAATATCTTCCCATTTTTCTAAAACATTTTCTTCTCCATCAAAATAACCAACTTCAGATTCCTTGTTAAATATCTCAAATGAAGGGGCTATCAGTAACTTGCCCGAATCGGGATATTCGCAAATATCCATTCCAATAAATGTTCTTATATCAAGATAGGTACATGGCTCCATTCCATGATTATAAAACTGATGGGCTCCGGTATCTCCCATTTCAAAAAATACAACATCTCCTTGTTTTACAATCTCAAGTCCTTTGGGAGATCTCATTGTCATGGAGCCTGATATTACCATAAATAACTCTTCGGCATATCTATGAAAATGGTAAAGTGCTGAGAATTGTCCCGGATTTAATAATCTCAAGTCAAAGTTTAGATTTTTAGGATGGATTCCATTTTTGATTCGTGAAATATCAGAGAACAGACGATAATTGTCAATTTTGTTAGGGTCTTCTTTAAATTCCCTGTCTTCACATTTTAAAACAGTTGCCATAGTTTTTTGCATTAAATTAATGTTTATGAAATCAACATGTCTTTATACGCTCAACTTTACTCATTGCACGGAAAACCTTCCGGTAATTATCGGGTAGATTAACTGGAACCCCGTTGTATATCCCCCTGACCCAAACTGAAAAGGGCTTACCATGTCAATTACAAAATCACAAATTTTTTCCTATATGCTATTGGGGGTATCTATTCCTAATTGAAAGAACAGGGCTTCAACTATTTCATTTTGTATTTGAGCGTTTCCAATTTCTCCATAAAACTGCGCCATTCTTTTTTATCCAATGTTCTTATCCGATGGCATAAAACAATAAATTCCCCGGGCAATCCAAACGCATTACTTTCATTTCATTGCACTTCAGAATCAATATTGCTAAAACCCTTCGAAATAGAATTAATGTCTGCCAGGAATTATGAATCTGTTGAAGCAATTTTCATTAAATCCATATTATTAGTTTTTGTATCAACGGAATCATCTAAAACCACAAGAATTTGCCGCTTGTTCCTTAAATTGAAAGAAAGATTTATCATCAACTGACTCTTATTTCCAGTCTTGTATATTTGCCTTACAATCACGCAATTCAATTTTTATATACAAATATAAACAATTTCTAAATGAGTCGAGATATTTCATTACACCAATTACCACGGTAGTCATAGCGCTACATATCGCCAGTAATTTATCCGCCAAATCTCCTTGTAAATATTGTACTCCTATCATCTTCGCTAATAGCAAAGCACCGAAAAAAGGTTCCGGATACTTTGCCGTTAGAATTTCCTGTTAATCTGATTGATTGCAAAACGATTATCAGACATTTAGTTTATAGGCCATCTTTTGAGCGGTCAATGCTAATTCTGTGGCAAGAAAACAATGATCCTGCGACATGGCTGTTTCGGTACGGTTGACCACATCGCTTACCAATTGTTCGCCATAGGGCATAAATACCTGTGAGCAATCGAAATACTTTGTTTCCTTTTGGTTGACCAAAAACAAATGATTACCACCTTTGCGACCTGCAATATCAATATACTTTCGCATTTCAATATAACCTTCGGTACCTAAAATAAACATCCTGCCATCACCCCAGGTGTCGAGACCTTCGGGTGTGAACCAATCGATGCGAATGTAGCCCGAAGCGTGGGGACTGCGCACGTTTATATCACCAAAATCGGAATAAAGAGGATATTTAGGATTGTTGAAATTTCCTACCTGCGAAGAACCAACCTCGGCTTGTTTGGAGCTTGTGTAAAACAGAAACTGGTCGCACTGATGTGAACCAATGTCGCATAAGATTCCACCAGCCTTTTGTGGATCCCAAAACCAGTCGGGACGTGTGTTAGGATGTATTCGGTGAGGCCCGATTCCGAGTGTTTGAACCACTTTCCCGATAGCTCCTGACAAAACAAGTTCTCCTGCTTTCACCGATGCCGGATTACTTAAACGTTCGCTATAAACAATGGAATATATGCGTTTGGTTTCTTTCTGAACTTTTTTCACCTCTTTAAATTGATCGAGAGTCAGTATTCCGGGTTTATCTGTCATGTAGTCCTTTCCGGATTTCATAACACGAATGCCTATTGGTGCGCGGTCAACAGGAATGGCAGCACTCGCTACCAACTGAATGGATTTGTCTTCAAGAATTTCTGCTTCGCTTTTAGCGACTTTAACATTTGGAAATCGTTTGGTAAAATCGGGCAGCAATTCAGGCTCTTTGGAATAAACAGCAACCAATTGTCCACCCCCTTCAATGAGCGACTGAACCATCCCTAAAATATGACTGTGATTGATTCCAATGACTGAAAACCGTATGCTCTCTTTTGGGGCCGGACGTTTCTCGGGTTGTAAGATGATCTCTTCAATCCGGTTCGTACTGTTATAGCCCTGACCAAATAGTTCACCCGGTAAAAGACTGGCAGCTGCCAGGCCTGAAACTGAGGCAAAAGACTGCCTAAAAAAATTGCGCCTGTTCGATTCCATTTTCTGTGTTTTTAGTTTAATTGGTAGTAATGTTTTTTCAATTGTTTATTGCTGTTTTTTAATTCCGCAACTGCCAACAAATATTCACTTTAAAAACAGTTCGACTTGCAAACAACTGCACGTCAAATATAATCTTTCTTGCCAACACATTACCTATTCGATTGCAATGAAATGGGTCACCGTTAAAGATGTCTTGTTCTCCTTTAATATTATTAATATCAACTGTTTTCTTATCTTCCTTTATCAGTAAAAAACTCACATCAAATAAAAAATACAATATATCATTCCCAGGTTAAATGCAGAATGACAAAACATGAATCGAAAAACCTTTCTGCCCAGGCTGCAATCACTAATTCAATGTCCCGAATAATGTAAGGTTGAAAGGGAAAGACCTCCTCCCTTTCGGGAAGAAAATATGATCGAAAATTAAACTTCACTGATCAGGCAGAAAAGCGTTTTTCAGCAGCCTAACAGAAAAATCATTCATCCAAAATGTTTCCGGATGAATAAATAATGTTTCCGGATGAATAATAAAAGTTCGCCGATCAATAATTATTGTTTGCGGATGAATAAATAAAATTTGCGGCTTCATAAATATTGTTTGTGGCGGGATAAATAATGTTTGTGGCGGGATAAATAATGTTTGTGGCTTCATAAATATTGTTCGCGGATCAATAAATAAAGTTTGCGGATGAATAAATAATGTTTGCGGATCAATAAATAATGTTTGCGGATCAATAATTATTGAGTGTGGATAAATAATATAATATTGACATTCTGTCGTTTAGTTATTTTTAGATATAAAATAAATGCCCTATTGCTGCGGAAATGGATGACTTGGAGTATAACCAGCAAAAAGGGAATTCTGATTGGTTTTGCAGTATTTTGAATCGTGCTGCAAGGCTGGAATTTGTAATTTTGTTCTGATCGCAAATCTCGGCCGTTTTCACCATAATATAAATTTGCTCACCCAATGCGCTGCAATGGGCTATTTTATACATGACATTCATCACAATCTGCGAATTCATTGTTCATCTAAACAATGTCATCTTTAGAATTACTGCTTTTTGAGTAGAAATATGATTTCGACAGACTACAAAAAACCCGGCTGATAACCGGGTTTCTAAATCGTAATGCAAATGGAGTGCTCATTACAGTTTGAGTAATTTCTTTAATAGTTCGGGGATGTCCGAAGGCTGACGGGCAACCTGTACCCCTGCGTTTTCGAAAGCCGCAATATACCAAAGTTGGTATTTTCAAAAAATTTAAATTCAAATCAATTTCTCATATCACTCTCGCAATAGATGGGACGTTATATCTCCAACTTTCGCTCTTTTCTGAATCAATCAAAGCGAGCAATTGTATTTCTATTCGCGAATATTTCTGGCTTACTAAAAAATGTAATCAAACCATTTTACAGTTAAAAATCGATCAAATAGAAGTTTTTGGATTTTAACCCAGGTAACCGTATATTTATATTGAAGCCAGAAATTCTTCAAAAGTCATTATTTTTCTAAATCCTTTCTTCTTAACTCCTCTTATCAAAGGTTTATCCCTTGTCAATAAAACACAATCTAATTCTATTGCAAGTGCTATATAACTCGAATCTTTAATATCGATATCCTCTGTCAAATCGATTGCCTTAAATACTGCTTCATCACTTATTGCTATGCGGGGAATAACTGATACCTGATTGAAAACAAAGAAGGCAAATTGCTGCAATTCATCAACGCTTAATTTGGTCTTCTCAAAAATCGTCCCTTTGTATTTATCAATCTCATCGAGGACAAAATCAGGGGTGTAAAAATCAAAATAAGTGAGTATGGGTTTTTAAGAAGCCTTTCCACTTATCATTATGCTGATTAATACATTTGCATCTACAACAAATTCCCGCATAGTTACAGTTCTGATTTGTGATACTTATACCCCTGTTCTTTCCATGCCTGTTCTCTGGCTATTTTCCATTTACTATCATTTTCGAGATGTATAGTTTTCAAATCATTTAATGCATCCTCCGCCGAAATCTTTAAGATAATTTGATTGATATATTCGTTTAAGTATTTTTCAATGGTACTATAACCAATTGTTTGAACTAATTGATCCTCTAATTGAATTTTAAATTCAGTCATATCGCGAGATTTTAATTAACAAATTTACTAAATATTGAGTTTAAAGCGTCAATTGAACTGTGAATTTTCGGCCGTCCAATCCATTCCCGTAACAAAGTTATCCAAATAAAATCCAAGTGGCAGGACATCTTGAAGATTAGTGGGCAATGCCGTTAATCTTTCTCCGTTTTGTAATAGTCAACGTTTACCAGTCTTAATTTTTTGGGGATTTTTAAACTGTTAGTATGACGTTTAAATAAAACCACAAAAAACCCGGCAATTAACCGGGTTTCTAAAGTGTAAATTGTTTTTCTGTATCCTAAATTACAGTTTGAGTAATTTCTTTAATAGTTCTGGGATGTCCGAAGGCTGACGGGCAACCTGTACCCCTGCGTTTTCGAAAGCTGCGATCTTCTCTGCAGCGGTTCCTGTTCCACTCGAAATGATGGCCCCTGCATGTCCCATCCGTTTTCCCGGAGGCGCTGTCTGTCCGGCAATAAAGCTGACAACTGGTTTCTTAATATGATCGATGATGTATTGGGCAGCACGCTCTTCGGCATCGCCGCCAATTTCGCCCAGTAAAACAATTGCCTCGGTTTCGGCATCGTCTTCGAACATTTGTAAAAGCTCCTGGTAATATAATCCGGCTACGGGATCGCCGCCAATCCCTACGCAGGTACTTTGGCCAAGACCATTCGAAGTTAACTGGTAAACCATTTCGTAGGTCAAAGTGCCGCTACGGCTCATCAGGCCAATGTTCCCTTTTTTAAAGATACTTCCCGGAAGGATACCCACCAATGCCTCGTCGGGCGAAATAAGACCGGGGCAATTGGCACCAATAAGTTTGGTCCCCCGCTTGGTGATATAAGGGGTAATCCTAACCATGTCGAGGGTTGGAACCCCTTCGGAAATTACAATCACAAGTTCAATTCCTGCTTCGGCCGCTTCGAGCGCCGCATCGGCAGCAAAGGGTGCGGGAACAAAAATAATGGATGTGTTGGCTCCTGTCTGCTTCACGGCATCGGCCGCTGTATTAAAAACCGGAACGCCGCTTACCAATTGTCCTTTTTTACCCGGAGATACCCCCCCGACTATGTTTGTGCCATAATCGATCATCTTTTGCGTATGGAAACTTCCATCGCGTCCTGTAATTCCCTGTACCAGTAATCGTGTATTCTTATTGACTAAAATGCTCATATGCGTTGGTGTAATTAGATTATCTTAAAAAATCCTGGCTAAGACTGATCGCCTTTTGTGCTGCTTCGCTCATTGTTTCGACAGTTGGAAGATTTGCACTCTTTAATATTTCGAGTCCCTCTTTTGCATTGGTTCCTGAAAGCCGGATGACGATCGGAACCTTAATTTTGATCTGTTCGAGTGCCGCCATGAGACCTTTGGCCACATCATCACAACGGGTGATTCCACCAAAAATATTAATCATCACAACTTTCACCCCTTTATCAGAAAGGATGAGGTTCATGGCATCAATTACCTTCTGCGGATTCGAACTGCCTCCAATATCGAGGAAATTGGCCGGTTCGCCCCCGTATAATTTGATCATATCCATTGTTGCCATAGCAAGGCCAGCACCATTTACCATACAACCGATCGATCCGTCGAGCCTGATATAAGTAAGACCCTTTTCCTTTGCATCAAGTTCCTTAATTTCATCTTCGGAAGGTTCGTTGAGTGAGAGAATATCGGGCTGGCGGAATAAGGCATTGTCGTCAAAAGTCATTTTTCCGTCGAGCGCCAGTAATTTCCCGTCGGAAGTGATGACCAGCGGATTGATCTCGACAAGCGAAGCATCGGTATCGATAAATACTTTATACAGTTTTTGAAATAGATCGACTGCCTGGTTAACCAGCTTCAGATCGTCGAAAAGTGCAAAGGCGATTTTGCGCGCAAAGAAAGGGGGAATTCCAAGATCGGGATCGATTGTGAACTTTAGAATCGCATCAGGGTTGTCTTTGGCAACTTCTTCAATTTCAACACCGCCTTCGCGACTTACCATAAACACGGCAGACTTTGTATTGCGGTCGATTGTGATTCCTGCATATATTTCGCTTACAAACGAAACCCCTTGCGCAACCAGTACTTTTTCGACAATATAACCTTTAATATCCATCCCTAAAATCTTCTCCGCAGCCGCGGTTGCCTCGTCGGCATTGCGAACCAATTTTACACCTCCGGCTTTGCCCCTGCCACCTGTAAGAACTTGCGCTTTAACAACTACAGGAAATCCAAGCTGTTCGGCAGCTGTCTGAACCTCGTCAACCGTGTAACACAATACTTCCTTTGTGACGGGAACCCCGTAACGCGATAAAATTTCTTTCGCCTGATACTCATGAATTTTCATACTGGTACTAATTAGTTCTTTATAATTCTTATTTATTTTTCGATTAACACGTTGGATTCAGAAATTACAACTACATTAACATTTTGAATTCAGAAATAGTTTTTAAATCGTAAGCTTGATTTGGAATATTGCAGCAAAATAATGATTTTTGGAATACTCGCTACAATATCTGTTTTATATCAGCTTTTAGTAAGACAAATATTCCTTCTTTTGCGCCGAAAAATTAAAAAATATGTGGTCTAAATTATTTTTGCAAATCCGTTCCTATTTTGTCATGGTGATCGGCCTTGCGCTTTACTCCTTTGGAATCACTGCATTTCTGATCCCATTGAAAATCGCAGGAGGAGGAGTCACAGGAATCTCAATGCTTATTTATTACGCCACGGGATTTGGGACAGGTTATACTTATTTCATCATCAATATATTCCTGATTATTATAGCCATTAAAGTTCTCGGTGCAAACTTTGGTATCAAAACAATCTTCAGCATGTCGATTATTTCCATCATGCTGAATGTGATGCAAAACTACATCAAGGAACCCATTCTGAACGACTTTTTTCTTGCATCGGTACTAAGTGGCATCATGGGGGGTGTAGGAATTGGCCTGATATTCAACGAAGGGGGAAGCACGGGAGGAACAGATATCATAGCCATGATTATCAACAAATACAGGAATATCAGTCCGGGCCGCATCATCATGTATTGCGATGTACTCATTATCGCATCATCGTATATTGTACTCCATTCGGTCGAGAAACTCGTCTACGGATATGTGTCAATGTGGGTTGTATCTTATTCAATAGATGCCTTTCTCACAGGTGCGCAACAGTCGGTCCAATTATTTATAGTCTCCGATAAGTACGAACAGATTGCCGATTTTATCACGAAAGAGTCGCGGCGCGGATTGACCATTTTTGATGGAACAGGGTGGTATACCCAGCAAAATGTGAAGGTTATTATGACCGTTGTGCGAAAACGTGAATCGCCCGAAATTTTTCGAAAAATTAAAGAGCTGGATTCCAATGCGTTTATCTCCCTTAATTCGGTGATGGGGGTTTATGGAAAAGGATTTGACAAGTTGAAGTACTGATTATTTCCTCAAATCATTAATTTAGCCGATCGTCAATCATAACAGGTATTAAATGAAGAATCGCAGAACATATTTGATAATTGGATTACTCATTGTTGCATTTGCCATATTCTTAATCATCAGATTTAACAGATATTATCAAAAATTACCACCTCTGGGTGATGATGTTGTGATTAACGTTCCAGAACCTAAGTTGCTGTATGGATTACCTGCCGATTCATTCCACATTGAGGAGAGTTTTGTTGCAAGAAACCAGAATCTCTCCGATATTCTGATTGAACGCGGTGTTTCGGCACAAGCCGTTGATCAGATAGCAAAGAATTCTGTCACTGTTTTCGATGTCCGCAAAATGAAAGCAGGAAATCCATATACGGTGTTTTATTCTAAGGATGCAGCCAGGACTCCGCAGTACCTCGCGTACCAAAATAATGGGGTAGACTATTACCTTTATTCGCTCACCAATTCGTTACAAGTGACGGCTGGAAAGCATGAAGTGACTTCGAAAAGGCAGACAATATCGGGAGTAATCAACTCTTCTCTTTGGAATGCAATGAAGGAAACAAATATCAGCCCCTTGTTAGCCGTTGAATTATCAGATATCTATGCATGGACAATTGATTTCTTTGCCATTCAGAAGGGAGACAAATTCACGGTTATATACGACGAAAACTTTGTGAATGGTGAGTCGATCGGTCTGGGAAAGATCTATTCGGCATCGTTTACACAAGCAGGCGCTACATTTTATGCCATCAGGTTCTCGCAGGAAGAGGGGGACAGTTTTTTTGACGAAAAGGGAAACAGCCTTCGGAAAGCATTTCTGAAAGCTCCATTAAAATTCTCACGCATCAGCTCCCGCTTTTCGAATAACCGGATGCACCCTGTACTTCGGATTATGCGGCCTCACCATGGTGTCGATTATGCCGCAGCAACCGGAACACCCGTTTATACAATTGGAGACGGCGTTGTTTTACAAAAAAGTTATCAGCCAGCCGGAGGGGGAAATTTTGTGAAAATAAGGCACAATTCGGTCTACACTACCTCCTATATGCACTTATCAAAATTCGCGACCGGACTGAAAGCAGGCCAGCGCGTCAAACAGGGTGAAGTAATCGGTTATGTAGGAATGACAGGGTTAGCTTCGGGTCCCCATCTCGATTTCAGGGTGTATATTGGGGGTACAGCTGTTGATCCCCTTACAATCAAATCAGAACCTGCGGAACCAGTCAAACCGGCAAATCTTGGCAAGTTTACTACTTTGCGCGATTCTGTCTTAAAACTGTTAAGCGTAAAAGTCTTGTGAGGATTTGATTATTGTGGCTGATCGGAAATGCACTAAAACAGAACTAATGATTTAAGTCTGCCGTTTATATTATCAGACTATGCTCAAAATTCTAAGGCAGTAGAGAGTATATAATATTTGGGCAGGTATTTCAAAACTATTACTAAATCATCAGGATTTATAGAATTATCACTTTTCCTTCATAAAGCAAATGAATCACCTCATCGCCAAAAGACGGGGTGTATTGAGGAATTTGATTTTTCAAATCGTAGTATGCGGTGGAAAATTAACCCAAAGAGAATAAACAAAAAACAAGCCAATTGAGCGGATTATTACTTTAAGCACTCATTGAAAAAAGTTGGAATAACATTAAGCAAATCCCTCTTCTTTAAGTATCTCACTAATTTCCTTCTTTGATATGGATGATTGTTCACTTTTATCGTAAATAGTAAGAAGTGTTATATTTTTTTGGTTTTCCGACACCAAAATTTCAAAATATATTACCCTGAATCCACCGCTCTTACTCTTGTTTTTAGATTTTACCAGAAGCCGGTATTTGAATATTCCTCCGCCTAAATCTATCGCCTCAATTTCTGATAAATTGTCAATAAATGCTTTCAAATCATCTTCAAGAGACTTGAATTTTTTCTTATACCACTAATATTTAGTTTCGAATACGTGAGAGAAAAAGACCGATATGTTCATTTAAAAAGCTCACTAATAGGTTTTACCTTGCCCATTTTCATCTCTTTAACAGCTGTTTTAACCTCTTTGTAAGTTTCAGCTTTTTGAATGTTGACTGATCCTTCTCTTTCCATCTCATTTAAAAGCTCAATAAGATGTTTTCCCTTAATGGTACGGGTATTTATTTTTATTGTCAAAGTTTCCATTTCAATCTTATTATTTCGCAATAAGTCCATTTAATCTATAGGTAAAGATTGAATACAAACCGGATCATGCGGGACCGCCGTTCTTTATATTATTATTGTTTTTACCTTCTTTGAGCATTACATCAGTTACAAACTGCCGGATTTGCTGTTCATCTTCTTTTTTGCAAATCAGCAAAGTTTTATCTGCTTCAACCACAATATAATCTTTTAAACCCTGTATTACGACAATCTTATCGTCAGGCATTGCAATGATACAATCCTTGGTGTCATATAAAAAAACTTTATTGCCGCTAACTGCATTTGCAGCATCATCCTTACTGTGATTTTCATAAAGCGATCCCCATGTTCCAAGGTCTGACCAACCAAAATCGGCACATAACACGTAAACATTGTCGGCTTTTTCCATCACTCCGTAGTCAATCGAGATATTAGGGCACTCCGAATAGACTTTATTAATATAATGTCCTTCATCCGAAGTATTTATAAGTTTTCTTCCATAATCGAAAAGGGCATTTACTTCAGGAAGATGTTTGGCAAAAGCATCTAATATGGCTTTTGCCGACCAAATAAATATCCCTGAATTCCAGTAAAACTCTCCGGTCTCCAGAAAAACCTGCGCCATTTTGCGATCGGGCTTCTCGGTAAAGGTTTTTACCCTGAAAAGGTTATTTTTTCCTTCAAATTCAGCCTTCTCTGCAACCTGAATATATCCATATCCTGTTTCGGGACGATTAGGCTGTAAACCTAAGGTCAGCAAAACATCTTTTCCCGACACATACCGAAGCCCGTTAGTGATCTCTTCAAGAAAGTAATCCTCCTTCATAATCAAATGATCTGAAGGCGCTACAATCACATTTGCGTCGGGACAAACGCTTAGAATTTTATAGGTCGCATAACAAATACAAGGAGCAGTATTGCGTCGCAGTGGTTCAGATAAAACCTGCGATTCATTCAATTCAGGAAGTTGGCTAAGGACAAGATCTTTGTAATTCTCGCTTGTAACGATAAGAAAGTTTTCAGCAGGAATAATTCGTGAAAAACGATCGTAAGTGAGTTGAAGTAGAGAGCGCCCTATGCCAAGAATATCTAAAAACTGTTTGGGTTTCTCCGCGGTACTTAAAGGCCAGAAACGACTTCCGATACCACCTGCCATAATCACACAATAATTCTTAGAATTTTCCATACAAAATATTTTTATCCAAAATTATTCTTTTTTTCGAATATCATACAGATGGTTCAACGTGTTTAACAACCATCAACAAAAACGTGGCAATCGGTTGATTAAATTATTTGTACTTTTATCGGGAAATATAAGTTGTGTAATTTCTTTAAAATATCGCTGAAATTGAGTGGTTTCATAATTTCAATCGGATGATTTTTAATCTTTAACCAAAATTAAATTGCGTGGGAGTTATTTATCACATTGGACAATATTTTTTGCTGATGATCAGAGTTTTTAAAAAACCTGAGAAGAACTCAATGTACCGCCATCAATTAGTTCTTGAGATTGAAAAACTGGGAATCAATTCAGTTGGAATTGTTGCAATCATCTCTGTCTTTATGGGAGGTATCATTACACTTCAATTGACCTATAATATGGTTAGCCCGTTAATGCCAAATTATATTATTGGCCTTGGCAACCGCGATACCTTGATCCTTGAATTCTCATCAACCGTCCTTAGCCTGATGCTTGCCGGGAAAGTGGGTTCAAACATAGCTTCAGAGATTGGCAGCATGCGGGTTACTGAGCAAATTGATTCAATGGAGATTATGGGGGTTAATTCTGCCTCCTATCTGATACTGCCAAAGATAATAGCCGTAGTTTTCATGAGTCCGCTACTTTTTATTATCAGTGTAACATGTGGTCTGTTCGGCGGATTAATAACCGGGCCACTTTCGGGTGTAGTTACTGTAGCAACTTACATTACAGGGATTACCACTATGTTCGTTCCGTTTTATGTCTATTTTTCAATCATTAAAACATTTGTATTCGGATTTTTAATTGCAACGATCCCGGCTTACCTGGGATATTATGTGCAAGGGGGCGCCCTTGAAGTCGGACGTGCAAGCACCAAAGCGGTGGTTAATACGAGTATTCTGATTCTGTTTTTCGACCTTGTACTCACTCAATTGCTATTCAAATGATTGAAATCAAAAATATTTGCAAGTCATTCGAAGGCCGTGAGGTTCTAAAAGATATCTCAACAATATTTGAGAAAGGGAAGACCAATCTTATTATCGGGCAAAGCGGTTCGGGAAAAACTGTTTTGCTTAAGTCAATTGTAGGCCTTATTGAAATCGATAGTGGCGAAATCCTTTTCGATGGACGCGATATTCGCCTGATGGACTTTAAGGAACAAAAATTGCTCAGACAGGAAATCGGGATGGTTTTTCAGAACGGCGCACTATTCGACTCTCTTACAGTAGAACAGAATGTTCGTTTTCCGATGGATATGTTTACAACCAAGACCATAAAAGAGAAATCATTGCGACTCAATTTCTGCCTCGAAAGGGTAAATATTTTAAATTCCAATCACCTCTACCCTGCCGAAATCTCGGGTGGCATGCGAAAACGTGTGGCAATTGCCCGTGCCATAGCACTCAATCCCAAATATTTATTTTGTGATGAACCCAATTCGGGGCTCGACCCTGTTACATCTATCCTGATTGATGCGCTGATTAAGGAGATAACTTCAGAATTCGATATTACAACGGTCATCAATACCCACGATATGAATTCTGTAATGGAGATTGGCGACAAAATACTTTTCATATCCGAAGGCCTGAAATGCTGGGAAGGAAATAACACCCAAATTTTCAATACAAGAAATAAAAAGCTGAATGCATTCGTTTTTGCTTCACCTTTTGCGAAAAAATTCAAAGAAATAAGACAAATGGAGGACGACGAATGAGAAAATGTCTGATTATATTAATGGCCGTTCTGGCACTTTCCTGCTCAAATATTCCAAGAGGGATATTGTCAGAAGAAGAGATTACCCCTATATTAGTTGAACTTCATCTGGCTGAAGCGATTTACACTCAACGATTCGTAAGTGAGAATAAACGCATAAACTTTCAGGAAGACCTTTATCTTACAATATTAAAAAAACACAAGCTTGATCAGAAAACATTTGAAGCTTCGTTATTATACTACGGTAAGCATCCCGATATTTACAAACCTATTTATGATGAAGTACTAAACCGGCTCAACGAAATGAATGTGAAAGCCCGGGCAAGAGACTCAATAGAAGCCAGAAAACCCATTGCAAAGCCAATAGTGAAAGATACAGCAACTGTAAAAGACACTGTAAAGGCAAAAGTCATTGTGAAAACGAATCCAAAAGATTCGCTCAAAATGCTGGATCTTAAAGCCAAAGCCAACAAGGTTATAAAGGTCCAAAAACCAGTTACAAAGCAAAGTATTAAAGACTCTGTAAAGCTTATTAAATAGCTGATATGCGAAAATTATCAGCACACTATATCATCACTGGAACAGGTGCTGTTCTTATAAAAGGGATCGTCATACTTTCAGATAATGGTACCGTAGTTGATATCATCGATACAAAAGGAGAACTTGAGGAGAGTTCCAATGTTGAGTTTTACAGCGGCGTACTCATCCCAGGGTTTGTGAATGCACATTGCCACCTCGAATTATCTCATTTGCACAACGTTTTCCCCGAAAAGACCGGATTGCCTGGTTTTCTTAAAAATGTGATTGAACATCGTAACTCCGAAGAAAACAATGTGATTAATGCCGCGCAAAAAGCGGATTTTGAACTATTGAAAAATGGGGTCGTTGCCGTTGGGGATATCTCGAATACCGACTCCACTTTTGAGTTGAAATCAAGATCAAAGATCGTCTACCACACATTTATTGAAACACTTGGTTTTTCGCCGCTAAGGGCTGAAAAGGCTTTTGCATGGGCACAGTATTGCTTTGATGAGGCCAAATCACTTGGTATAAGGGTATCGGTAGTTCCCCATGCTCCCTATTCCATCTCTAAAGAACTGTTTGATAAAATAGGTGACTTTGCTGAAGATCAACAATCCATTTTATCAATGCACAGTCAGGAATGTTCCGAAGAAGATGATTTATACCGTTCCGGCGATGGTGCAATCATCCGGCACCTGACAGAGAACCTTGCCATTGATCTTTCGTTTTTCAAACCTACCGGAAAATCGGCGCTGGAAAGTGTAATTGACCGGCTGCCAAAAGAAAATAAACTCTTACTCGTTCACAATATCCGTACCAATCAAAAAGATATTGACCTGATTGCAAAAACAAGGTCTTTGAATAAAACCTGGTTTGTACTTTGTCCCGAATCGAATCTTTACATCGAAGACCGGCTTCCTGACATTGAACTATTTCGACAAAACAAACTTCAGATTTGCATTGGAACAGATAGTCTTTCGTCGAACCACCAGCTTTCGATGCTCGATGAAATGAAAACCATACAGGCGCATTTCCCTTCCATTCCATTGAGTGAAATCGTAATTTGGGCCACTCGAAACGGAGCAGAAGCACTTGAAATGAACGATTGGGCAGGAACAATTGAAGTCGGAAAGCGTCCTGGAATCAACCTGATTACTGGAATGGATTTGCAGCATCTTCAATTATTGCCTCAATCAAAAGTTAAAAAGTTGATTTAATTGGTTACATTTCGGTATCGATTCAACGTTATAAATTTTTACAGACTAAATATGTCGACATTTCTTTTTGATCAAACAATATTCGGACCGATAAACAGTCGCAGATTAGGCATTTCGCTGGGAATTAATTTGCTGCCAAACGATTCGAAATTGTGTTCTTTCGACTGCATCTATTGCGAATGTGGATGGAATCCAGAGAAAGGAACCGTAAAAGCAATACTTCCGACCCGAAATGAAGTAAAAAGATTGCTTCGGGCGAAACTGACGGAGATGAAAAATGAAGGTGCATTACCCGACGTGATCACCTTTGCAGGAAACGGAGAGCCTACAATGCATAACGATTTTGCCGGAATTATTGACGATACTATCCTGCTAAGAGATGAATTATGTCCTGCTGCAAAGATAGCTGTGCTTTCGAATTCAACAATGCTGCATAAACCGAAGGTAGTTGAAGCGCTTAAAAAGATAGATGACAATATTCTAAAACTTGACTCCGGATTTATTGAGACAATCAGGGTACTCGATCAGCCTGTCGGAAGATTTGATTTGCAAAGTGTCATCAAAAACATTCAGCAATTTAATGGCCAGTCGATTATTCAAACCATGTTTATCCGTGGAAATTTTAAAGGTGCAGAAATCGACAACACTACCGGGAAAGAACTGAAAGCTTGGATTGAAATACTCCAACAGATTCGCCCCCGGCTTGTGATGATTTACACAATCGCCCGTGATACACCTGCCAACGACCTCCGAAAAGTTTCGACCAAAGAACTCGAAGCAATTGCAAATCAGGTAGTCAAAGAAACCGGGCTCGAGGTTCAGGTTAGCGGGTAATGGAAAGATTGATGAACAGACCTTTGAAGTGGTTGAAAACCCTTCAAGCGGTCAATGTGGAAAGAAAAGCGGTAAGAAACTGAAGCAGATAAATCCTGTCAAATACAAATTACAATATATCAATAAATAAACACAACTATTAAAGATGAAAATGAAATTTTTAATTTTAATGCTGGTGCTATTTACAAGTATCACCTATGCCCAGCCTGTTGACACCAAAAAGGGTTCGCTGGTGGAATACATCAATCCGTTGGTGGGGACAGATTCCGATTATGCTTTGTCAAACGGCAACACTTACCCTGCAATTGCATTGCCTTGGGGAATGAACTTCTGGACTCCACAAACCAATAAAAACGGAAATGGTTGGGGATATATGTATGACGATGTAAAAATCAGAGGTTTCAAGCAGACCCATCAGCCAAGTCCGTGGATCGGCGATTATGCTGCCTTTTCACTTTTCCCCGAAACAGGGAAATTGATTGTCGATGAAAATAAGCGCGCTTCGTGGTTTTCACACAAGGCAGAAACTGCAAAACCGCATTATTACAAGGTTTACCTATCGAACTATGATGTTATAACCGAAATTACGCCTACCGAACGCGCTGCCCACTTTCGCTTTACTTTTCCTGAATCCGATTCTTCTCACGTGTTGATAGACGCCTTCAACAAAGGATCGATGGTAAAAATCTCAACTGCTGAAAGGAAAATCACAGGATATTGCCGTAACAACAGCGGTGGTGTACCCGATAACTTCCATAATTTCTTTGTGATCGTCTTTGACAAACCTTTCACCGAAGTCTCAACATGGAAAGACAGTGTTTTAACCGAAGGCAGTACCATCGCCGAAGGAAAACACGTCATGGCAGCTATTACTTTCAAAACAAAAAAAGGGGAGATCGTTAATGCACGCGTGGCATCTTCCTTTATAAGTCCGGAACAAGCGGAATTAAACCTTACAAGAGAAATTGGCCAAAGCACTTTCGACCAAACTAAAAGTAAGGCAGAAGCTGCCTGGAACAAGGAGCTTGACCGCGTAAAAGTAGATGGCGGATCTGTTGACCAATACCGTACTTTCTACACAGCCGTTTACCGCACAATGCTCTTCCCGCGCAAATTTTACGAAGTCGATGCGAATAATAAAACCGTTCATTACAGTCCATACAACGGTAAAGTATTGCCGGGATACCTATTCACCGACAATGGTTTCTGGGACACCTTCCGTGCTGTATTCCCCTATTTCACACTGATGCACCCATCTCTGAGTGCTAAAATCATGGAAGGGTTGGCGAATACTTACAATGAAAGTGGCTGGCTTCCCGAATGGGCAAGTCCGGGGCACCGCGATTGCATGGTTGGATCAAATTCGGCCGTAATTATTTCTGATGCCTATCTAAAAGGAATCCGTGGATTTGATATCGCGAAATTGTATGAAGCCATTCAAAAAAACACAGAACATGCAGGGCCAATGAGTTCAGTCGGTCGTCTGGGTGTTGATTATTATAACAAGCTTGGGTATGTTCCTTATAACGTCGGAATTAATGAAAACGCAGCCCGCACTTTGGAATATTCGTTTGCTGATTGGTGCATCTCTAAACTAGCCAAAGATCTGGGCCGTCCGCAGGAAGATATTAAGCTTTTCGAAAAACGGGCATTGAATTACAAAAATGTTTTCGATCCCACTGTCAATTTTATGCGCGGCAAGAATGAAGATGGTACTTTCCAGTCACCTTTCCGTCCCGACAAATGGGGTGATGCCTTTACCGAAGGTTCAAGCTGGCATTGGACATGGTGCGTATTCCACGACCCACAGGGATTGGCCAATTTGATGGGTGGCCGCGAAAAAATGGCAAATCGTCTTGACGAAATGTTCGTAGCTGCACCGACTTTTGATTGCTCGTATTATGGCGTTCAGATTCATGAAATCACAGAGATGTTGATCTCAAATATGGGACAATACGCGCACGGGAATCAGCCGGTTCAACATGCTATATATCTTTACGACTACGTTGGTCAACCCTGGAAGGGCCAATATTGGGCACGGCAGGCGATGGACAGGCTTTATAATCCGAATCCTGACGGCCTTTGCGGTGACGAAGATAATGGACAAACTTCTGCCTGGTATGTCTTTTCGGCAATGGGCTTTTATCCTGTAGCCCCCGGTACCGGGGAATATGCTTTCGGATCGCCGTTGTTTAAAAAGATCACGCTGACACTCGAGAACGGAAAGAAATTCGAAATCAATGCACCGCAGAACAATTCTGACAATGTTTACATTGATAAGATTACCTTCGATGGGAAATTGTATGGTAAAAACTACATTACCCACAGAGATTTAATGAAAGGTGGAAAATTACAGTTTGACATGACGAAGACGCCTAATAAAACACGCGGTACTACGCCCGAAAGTTTCCCTTATTCGTTTTCGAATGAAAAGAAATAATTTTCTGTATTCTTAAAAATAGTTGCTATATAAGTCATAGAAATAATATATTGTCGTATTTAATTGGCATTGAAAATAAACAGATGTCATAGCGCCATCGGCTCCATTCATTATTGTCGCAGCATGCGCATCTGATACAGAACTTTTGTATTTTAACATAACATATAGAATCCGTAGGAAACGTAGGAAATCCGTAGGAAAACCGTTGGAATAAACGTAGGAAAATCGTAGGAATAAACGTAGGAAAATCGGAATAGGAACGTAGGATCGTAGGAAACGTAGGAAAATAGCTGTAATCAGCAGTATACCAATATACGTAAGAATATAGTAACATAGGAAAACTGTAGTAGAATCGCAGTAATCAGTTGGATACCAAATCAATACGTAGGAATATAGGATCGTAGGAAGTTAGGATAACCGTAGGAAAACTGTAGGAATGTAGGAACGCAGAAAAACTGTTGTAATCCACTGTATACCAATTGAATCTGTAGATAATAAATTGAAAAACATGGAATTTTCCTACGATTCCTACGTCCTGTATTTAATTTTTTAAAAAAAACACTCAAAAATTTTACATTTCCGGCTGCTACAAATAAATAAAGTAACCAAAGCATTCGGTGAAGTTCTTCTTGATTTCCTGAAAAATCGGGATTCCACTCTCAAAGTTATTCTAAAATATTGGGAGAACTTTGAGAGACTTAGGAGAGTATGTTACAATTTTGATTTTGTAACTTAAAGTTGTTCGGCAGCAGTTCTGCCAGATCTTTGCTGTAATCGTTGTCGTATTTATGGACGTTGTTCAGGAAGAAGACAAGCCAAGTCGCCGAAGTTCACACCGCTTGCCTTGCAGCATCCCAGCAATGAATAGACAATGGCTGCATTTTCGGCTGCTTCATGATTGCCTCAGAACAACCAGTTCTTCCGGCCCAGGGCAATTGGTCTGACCGCATTTTCTGCCAGGTTGGTATCCATATTCAATCGGCCATCGAGGTGATACCGGGTCAATTTGGGCTCTATGACGAATCGTGTGGGTAAATTTTGTAAACTGCCTTCAAATGGATGATACAATGAGCAGCTGGCTTTTGGCAACTTGGAGCTGGCATGATAGTGCTAACTATCAGTCTTAAATCCTTTAAAGAAGATAATTTCTGATTCCCTTTATAGGTGGTCCTGCCATTTGCCAGTATCTAATAGCCGAATGCAATCATTACAAATTCCAATTACCCATCCCAAACGTCATAGAGCCTCAATTTGTGATAAATTCTATATGTGTAATTGATCGCTTGTCCAATGCGTCCTTTGGGCAAAACTTTAGGGTACTCGTTGTCCAACGATTTTTCAAAGGCAACCATAATGGGGTAAGAAATCTTATGCAGGAAGAGTTAACGGATATGATCGGAGTAAAAAAGTCAGAAATATCCAAACTTTAGCGAAATGCAAGTAATATGAAAATTAGCACTGTACTAAATATTTTTCATGCTTTAAAGGCAAATGTTAAGACTAAGATTGAATTAGAAGATAAGGAATGGAGCGCAGCTTAATTCAGACTGCTTTTATTCCCAATTAACTGATCATGATCCCTGTTGCCATTCTTCCGGTCCTGATCCCGTCACGACGCGCTGAAAAAAACCGCTCCGGATCTGAAAATGTACAGGTTTCTGCCAATTCAATCTGATCAGCAGGAATTCCCGTGCTGACAAGTTGCCGATAATTGGCACTCCAAAGATCAAGTAGTTTTTTGTCTGCTTTGTCAGGATTTGCAGAAAGACAAAATTCAGGATCAAATTGTTTCCAAACCTCCTCCCCGACTTCGTAAACTCCCGGACTGATTGAAGGACCAATTCCAGCGATAAGATCCGAAGGCTCAGTTCCAAATTCTTTTATCATTTTACGAATCGTCTTTAATACAATATTTTGTACCGTTCCGCGCCACCCGGCATGAACTGCTGCCACTACTTTCTGTTTTGGGTCGTAAAGAAGAACAGGGACGCAATCAGCAGTTTTTATCGCCACACAAACTCCTTTAAGATTCGTGATAACTGCATCAGTTTCATTAATAAAATTCTTTTGCGCCTCCTTGTCTAAACCCCAAAAGCCAATTGCAATCGTCTTCACAGTTGCGGTATGTGTCTGTTTAGGAAATACAATTTGTGCAGGAGAAATACCAAGCGCTTCACAGAGTCTGATCCTGTTTTCGGTCACATCGTTGGAGAGATCTCCCGAATTAAATCCCATATTTAAGGATCTATAATTACCCAAACTTATACCACCTCCCCTGGTCGTCGAAAAATGGATTATTTCATCAAACTGGTTCAGGTTCGAAAATTGCAAAACAATCAATTTATTTTTAACGACAGATATCATATTTCTATTCGATGGATTTACGTTAAATTCGCTGCCAATTTACAAAAGTTCCCGTAGGAACGATCAAAAGATCAAATATGGAAATTGAAATCCTCCAGCTCACCGAAGGAGCAAAAAAGGCAAAAGGGCTTACAGTCGTGATTGATGTCTTCAGGGCCTTTTCGACAGCTTGTTACGTTTTTGCTGCCGGCGCTGATAAAATCATCCCTGTCGAACATGTGGAAGAGGCCTTCGAACTAAAGAAAATACTAAAAGATGTGGTGATGCTTGGTGAGCGGAATGAGCGAAAAGTGCCTGGTTTCGATTTTGGAAACTCTCCAACTCACATTATGAACCAGAATTTTAACGGAAAGACCATTATCATGACGACAAGTTCCGGGACCCGTGGAATTGCCAATGCGAAGCTTGCGGATGAAATCATCACCGGAAGTTTTGTCAACGCAGAAGCCATCATCAATTATATCCGTTTGAATAATCCGGCCCAATTAAGCCTGGTTTGTATGGGCTACGAAGGCCGCTACCCGACACAGGAGGATACTTTTTTTGCCGAATATGTGCGCGATCGGTTGATGAATAATGTGACAGATTTCGAAAAGATGAAGCTAATCCTCCGTACGGGCGACGGGGCACGACTGCTCGATCCGGCCAATGATGATTGGTCGCCGGCAACTGATTTTGAACTTTGCCTCAATCCAGATCGTTTTGATTTCGTCTTGAAAATTGAAAAACTTCAGGATTTTAATTGGTTGAAAAAAATTATTTAAGCCCTTCGAGTGGTCCTTTTCAGACCCTCGAAGCGGCTTTTAAGATTAAACCACATCGAGGGTTTTCAACCACTCGAAGGGTTATACTAAATATATTATAAAATGAAGCATTACAACTTTGATGAAATAATTGAACGACGCGGCACCGACTGCGTTAAATACGATATGCTCGAAACCATTTACGGAAATGGCGAGGCTATACCGCTTTGGGTAGCCGACACCGATTTCCGGGTGCCCGACTTTATCATGGATGCATTGCGCCAGCGCATGGAACATGAAATACTCGCTTATTCCTACCGTCCCGACAGTTACTTCGAAGCAATTATTAATTGGCTGGATCGCCAGCATGGCTGGAAGATCGATAAAGAGATGATCACATCAAGTCCGGGCGTCGTTTCGGCAGTCACGATGCTGATCATGGCGCTGTCGGAGCCGGGAGATAAGGTGATAGTTCAACCACCGGTTTACTTTCCATTCTTCACAAGTATTAAAGGTTCGGGAAGAAATATGGTTGAGAATCCGCTGATGCTCAAAGATGGAAGGTATACCTTCGATTTTGATAACCTGCGGAAAATAATCGATCCTCAGACCAAACTTTTAGTCTTATGCAGTCCCCATAATCCGGGAGGAATGGTTTGGAAAATGGAGGAACTCGAGGAGCTAAGCCGGATTTGTACTGAAAATGGAATTGTGATCATCTCTGACGAGATTCATGCTGATGTGGTTTTCACCGGAAACAAACACATCCCGATTCCACTGGTGTCGAAAGAAATTGCAATGAACAGCGCCGTATTAATGGCCGCCAGCAAAACCTTCAATGTTGCCGGACTTTCGACAGCTTTTGTGATCATTCCCAATAAAAAGCTAAGAGTGAAGTACGAAAGGGTTTTGAATACGGTTCATATCCATAGCGGAAATATTTTCGGGAATATCGCGACGGAGGCTGCTCTTCAAAACGGATATGAATGGCTTTCGCAGCTGATGACTTATCTCGAAGATAACTATCATTTTTTGGAGACATTTCTTACAGCAAGAATACCAAAGGTAAAGATCATGAAACCCGAAGCCACATTTTTGGTCTGGCTCGATTTTTCGGCATATAACCTTACCGAAAACCAATTAGCCAAAATACTCATTGATGGAGGAGTAGCGTTAAACAACGGGAGTAAATTCGGAACCGGCGGCGAGGGTTATTTCAGGTTAAATTTTGGATGTCCAAGAGCCGTACTCGAAGAAGGACTGAACAAAATTGAGAAGGCGCTCAGTAAAATTTGATATTTATACTATATATTGAATAAAAATAATCGACCGGGTGATATGTTCATATCCTGAATGCTCTAATGGCTGTATTTTAAATAGTTATAGATAGATACATACAGATACACACACATTGAACAATAATAAAAGCTCCTTTTAACGGTTTTTACTCATTCTTCGTTAAACCAAAAAGGACGCCCCACATGATGCAGAACGTCCCCCGCGTTATGGACAAATGAAATGCTTTGTATCTTCGCTCTGATCTTTAGCATTAATTACATTTCAGTGCAAAATGTAATTAATGCTAAATGGCATATATTTAGGTTTTTACCTTTTTGAGTGAGAATTGTTCTATAAAAAGCAAAGCCCTAAAAAGTTTTAACTATCTAAGGCTCTACGGCGTCGAATCCGTAGAATCGACAATGCAAATATACAAATATTTAAAATAGCTATTTTGTTTCTGGCTCTTCTCTTTCCAATTGATCAATATCATCAATAAAATCGAATATACATCTGAAATGGTAAATTACATCATCCCTGTAACTTTTAGGGGGTTCAGCGTCCACAATCCAACTGAACAGCACCTCTTCGAGCCTCTTACGCGTGTGCATTATCCTACCCATGCCAATTAAATCATTAACCGCATCTACTACCCTTTTATCGTCTTGCTGGAATTGTTTCATTTGATAAGGGTATTAGATGTTTTTTCGGCTGTTAATGAAATCAGCATTTCCATTCTTTGTAGTGCCCCTGCTTCGGACAATGCAATATTAAGCAATAACTGATTAATCCCCTCCATGAAGTAAGCTACATCTGAACGGATCTTTGTATCGTCGCTCGCGTCGTTGTCATACCAGACATACATTACTTTGCCCAATGATTTCAAAGCACTGATTGCGTCGTATGAGGATAGATACTTTTCAATGGCTGAAAGGTTACCTTCATTGCGTCGGGTGTTGACTTCGTTGAGAATCTTGGTTAATACTTGCGTTTGGCTTTGGTTGGCCAACACTTCACCGCTTAAGGTGCTTTTGTTTTCTTTCTGATCTTGCATTTTAGAAAAAATAAATGGTTAATAAATAAAAAGGGGCACGGGCTGCAAGATCAGTCCATCACAGAGCGATAGAAAATTAGGTTTCCAAAACCCTCCCGTGCCTTTATCTTAAAAATGTTTTTTTAATTGATGCTCTTAATTGAAATTTTGGTGTAACAATAATAAACTAATCTTGCATTGCAAACCAACGAAAGAAAAATGAATTGTCAAAACAATTAGGCGTAAATATCATTTAATCAGTGCGATATGTTCCTATTGAGCACACATTTGGCCAAATGGTGCAGATGGTGCAGATGGTGCAGATGGTGCAGAGTAGTGCAGAGTAGTGCAGATGGTGCAGAGTAGTGCAGATGGTGCAGAGTAGTGCAGATGGTGCAGAGTAGTGCAGAGTAGTGCAGATGGTGCACAAAAAAACCCATCTTATACGCTTCGACGGGTTTTAATAATTGTTTCCAGACCTTCACGGCTTTCAATCAATCCAAACATTCATAAATTGCATTGCAAATATAAAATTTAATTCATGTAAATAGTGTGCTTATTGGGAACACATAAGTATTTAAGAGGAAAAGAAGGCCGCGTTTAAATCCTATTATTACTATATTTGTGTAGTTTAATGTCTAAATAATATGGAAAACAGCGCAAAAAATCCGGTTATCGGTGGAAATGTTGATAAATTAACCGCAAAGGAAGAAAAGTTTTGCTATGAGTACTGCATTGATTTAAACGCTACAAAGGCCGCAATAAGAGCGGGTTATAGTGAGAAGTCAGCGAGGTCAATAGGTTATCAAAACCTTACAAAACCTGACATCAAAAGAAGAATCGAAGAAAAGCAGAATGATTTATCCAAAGCCGCTGGCATTACCGCACTACGAATAATCAAAGAACTTGAGAAAATTGCATTTTCAAATATGGGGGATCTTCGTATTAACTGGACAACTTTAACAGATTGGGATTCTCTTAACGATGATCAAAAGTCATGCATTCAGGAAGTGGAAACGACACCGGGCAAATATGGGGATTCTTTAAAAGTCAAATTCTATAATAAGCAAGAAGCATTAAAGGCATTGGCAAACCTTTTAGGGATAAAGGCGCCATCCAGAACAGAAATAAGCAGCAGTGAGGAGGGTGAAGGATATGCAAAAACGATTTACCTTGAATTAATCAACAAACGGGACCAGGTGGCACCGGAAAGTAAAAGCAGCTTTGGGATGTAAAGCCCTTAAAAACCTCTTAGCTCCTAAAGTGCATCTAAAGTTAACTAAACTTCCATCCTAATACACTTAAACCGTTAATAATAAATGTTTTATAATATTTTGGTTTTACTTTCGTGGAACTATCGTGAAACAACGCAAAAAATCATAACTTTCGTGTTCCCATTAAGCACACATATTCACTAACGATATGGAAATGTTCAAATACTTTAATGGCGAAAAAGAGAGCCCTTCGGTCGTCCATTCGGGTTATTTGTTTTTCCTTTCTCCATAACTTTAAATTTAAGTTCTGTTATTATCTGTTATTTTCAAAATAAAGCGATTTAAGGCACTTTGATAATAAAGCGGTGTCATTAACTGTTTACCGCTTTATCGTCTAAATTACCCGCACCTCTGATGACAAAGATTACGCTTTGGCCTCTGCCTTGCCCTTCGCTGCCCACGCGGTTATGTCCGCTTCTGCTTTATCCGGCTTTGCGGTTGCGTTGGCATCCTTTGCGGTTGTTGTCTTCTGCGCATTCCACGCCTCTGAGACCTTTTTAACGTCCTGAATTGTCTCAACATTCGCGGCATCCACGAATTCATCACTAATTTGGTTATCCTGAATTGCCAAAACTAAAGCCTTCATTACTGCTACTTTTACACTCATAACTAACTAATTTAAAGGGTTTAAAAAATATTTAATAATTGTATTGTTTGGAGTTACAAGATCATTCTCATAACTCAAATAATCCGCCTGCACTGTCATTGGGAAGAGGTTGCATCTCTTAACGGTTGCATTGAATTGGTTGATAGTGTCAGCGATAACCGCTAATAAATCAAATGCTTCTTGTCTCGCTTCGTTATCCAGTCTGGTAGTGAAGATTTCTTTTAAATCTTCCTTTGCTTCATCCGATACAATGGCCAAACCTTCAACAAAGGTTAGTCTCTTTTCAATTTGCAGCGGTTTTCTCGTACTCATGAATACTGAATGATTAACGGTTGCTATGGTGCTGTTCAGACGAATTATAACCTTTGCGAACTCAAACATTGAGCCTTCAAAACTCTTCAGTAATGACAGTTTAAGCCCGTCATGAATGTTTTGCTTATTCAGTTCGGCCATTACCTCGTCAGTGATAATACTTGATAGTGTCATGTCATTTTTATTCAAGCACTTTTGCAGTAGTTCAGACGTTGGAGTCAATCCCAATTTTACACATGATGACCGGAAACTTTCATTTATTACCCCGTTTCGTTTTAAGCTGTCAACACTTAAGCGGTCGTTGCTCTCAACTGGTTTTTCATTGATTACTTTAATGATGCTGTTGAGACCGTTAAGCGTTGCGGTATAACCCATTTCATCGAATTCGACAACTTTACTAATCGAAGTCTTTGTGATTGTCATATCAATCTCTTTTAAATTACCTGTTTTCATTTTTGATAAGTGTTTAATATTTGGCACTATTGCCCGTATTTATTAATAAAGTGTTAATTGAGTGTTTCTAATTCTTTGAATGGTTAGCTTCAAGGTTTTTACTTTGGTAGGATCTGTTTCACTGACCAGGTCAATTTGTAATTGCAATAGATAATTTGACCACATTTTACGCTCGTGTTTTATGCCTGCTGTGGTCTTCTCAATCCGCGCCTGTGCCAGAATCAGCAATTTCATTTCAGCTTCACGCGCTTTGAAGGCTTTGTACATCTGAATTTGTAAGTCAGGGTCGAATGAATCGATGAACTCATAAACTTTGCTTCGATTTTTATTCATTTGGCTGTATTATTTAATTAAGTTTAAAATCAATTTCGGGGCTGGCTAGAATGACGCCGTATTGCTTTGCAAAGTGAAACAGGGTGTTAATGTGAATAGGTGTTGAGCTATTTAAACCTTTGAGACAGGCCGAAAATTGCTTATCCGTGGTAGCTTCTTCGTACAGGTCTGAATATTGACTTACCCGGTAAAAGAACTCCCTACCAGCTTCACCAAATTCATTAGCTAAGGCACACCCAATTTGAAACCATTGCGAATAATTTCCTGTAATATCTATTAATCTGTCTTCTATTTCGAGTATAAGAGCTTCTACACGATCAATGCAGGGTGAATAAGAATAACACTCATTTGCAACTGAAACAGGACTGTAAACAAACGTGTAGGGTTTTGCGTTGAGGTTAAGGTATGGTTCCTCATCAAAACTTACAAATCTTAGTCTATTCACGTTTTTGCACGCTGGATCTATCGTAATTCCGCACCGGGCAAAATCCAGTTCAAGACTCTTAAAATGTTCCAGGTGCTTTTCTGGGTTTGATACCGGAATTAAAACAAAATAACCTTTACCACTTATCGAAATAGAACAATACGCGACATTTTCAATTGTGCTAACCAATTTCTTAAAATCGCGGAAATTGACCACATCCGGGTTATGCTGTGAATCTATATCGAGACACACGAGCCCGGTATGGGTGAAGCTCCCGTCTTCCTCTGTTACGCAACTTGGCGTAAAAGCAGGTGCTTTAAGTTTTAATTCTTTTTGGTGCTTATCATCCGTGGTTGATCTGATTTTTTCAACCAAAGCCGCGTATTTAGTACTGGCCAAAATGTTCCCTAAAATGACCGTTTTTGGGGCTTTATCTTCCTTGTTTTTGTACAATGAAACTTTTACATCTAAAATATTTCTCATATCGTTGTAATTCGATTACCCATTTAGTGCAGTGGTGCAGATTGGTGCAGATTGGTGCAACTCTGCACCGAAAACTTGATGCTGTTTGATGGGTTTTAGTTAACAAAATGTAATTAATTGGCTAAACTGTGCCCCTTATTTTATTAATATGCTGTTATTCAATTACCTACACATTTAGTGCAGTGGTGCAGATTGGTGCAGATTGGTGCAACTCTGCACCGGAAAACTTAGTGCAGAGTGGTGCAGCCCCCTATTTATAGGGGCAGCATACACTGCATTTCCCACACTACTTTTGTACTGCATCGCGTTCCTCCATTTTAAGTGTTATTAGTCCGTGAATATCCTTAGTTATTATATCGAGAGCGTACCCTTTTGTTATCCGATCTTTGGCGGTTCTCTCTGCAATCAATTGCTGTTCCTGAATTGCTTTGACAAGTTCCGAAAATCTGAATTTATCCTTTTGCTTGAATAGTTCTGCAAATTCACCCCTCATTATATATTCCCTTGTGTCGGCTCTGCTAACCGTGCGTTCGATCTCTGTGGGTACTGGCCGGCTCTGTTCATCCAATTCAAAAGACCAATCATCAATGGGAGCGTTCCGGCACTCCGTTTGCACAACTTTAAAATTAGATAAGGTCTTTGTCACATGGTAAACCTCCGAAGCTTTTATGACTAACTCAGTCCCAAGGTGTCCGCGTAGATTTTCATCTTTGCCCTTGTTTTCGTGCAATACTGTCACTATTGTAACATTGTACTGTTTTGTCAATCGCATAAGAAAGTTTACCAGCTCCCCGGATTCCTCAATTGAATTAAAGTCTTTCAGCAAGTCCCTCACATTGTCTATAAAAACTACATCCGGTCTATGCTCATTAAGCGCACTTTCTAATACAGATCTACGGGTTTTAATGTCTGCATCCCTTAGGCAGTAGTAGTTTATTCTTGGGTTTTTAATATTGCTATCCCATCCGCAAAGTGAATAGATCTTCCTAAGATTGTTTTGTGCGCTGTAGCCCGTCTGTTCATTATCGATGAGCATTACCTTGATGTTTTTTCTTTCGGCCTTAAATCCACCCCATACGCCTCTTAGCAGTGCTACAATCAGAAAAATAATAGATAAACCTTTTCCGGCTTTTGCTTTTCCTGAAAAACCTATCAATTCACCCAAAGGAAAACAACCCACGTCGTTATGGGTTAAAAAATACTGCATTTCAGGGTAATCCGAATCCGGCCTTATTTCGTATTTCAGCAGCTCTTTATTCACCTGGCTACAGTCTTTTTGATCCTTTTCACGCTGTCCCCATTTTGATGGGTCAAAAATGGTTGGGGCTACTGCCACGGCCTCCATATTACTTAGCCCCCTTTCCGGGTTTGTTCTCCAATGCTGCTAAAACCCTATCAACATTGAATATACACTTACGACCAATTTGCATGAAAGGGATCTTTCCGCTGTTCTTGATCTTCTGTGCTGTCATAAGGGATGTGCCTAATAGATCAGCAAGCTCCTGCATGGAGTAAATAAGTTTTCTTTCCCCGGTGGTCTCCGAATACTGCCCAATTTGTGCCATAATAAATAATATTAAAATTTGATGTGTTTTTGTAAGGGCAATTTAAAGCTGTTGCACACTATAACCAAATATTATTTTAAACCCATTGAGACACTTATAAACTAAATGATGTTATGTATTTGTTATTCTGTATTATACCCCCTTTTTTAGTTCCTTTTTTGCATTATGGCATATATTAAATATATGCATCCTTTTACATAATAACAGCTACACTTTACACGAATAAAAGGTAAAAGTGTTTTTTATTTAGTCTAAATAACAATATCAAAAACTTTCAAAATAGGGTCAATCTACTTTAATATATGCAACATTTTGGATGCAAACCGACTGCGCTTTTAGAGCACACGATAAGCCAAAACGCGTAAAAACAGCAAAAGGGGCTGAATCCATTACGGAAACAACCCCTTTTGAAACCTTCATTTCAGCCAATGTTTTACTCTATCAATTTCATTGCTGCCAACTGTTGAGCGTCGGAAACTTTATAATATCTACTTATTGCTTTGGAGTGTGCAACATGTCCGCTCATGCTTCCAATAACCTCATTGTTTACTCCAGCGTTAAAGAGACCACCAACGAAGATCCGGCGCGCCATGTGCGTACAGGCTACGGTGTCAATGGTCACATGTTTTTCTAAAAGTGTTTTTTTATCAATGATGGTTACTACCCTGGTCAGGCCTACCTGTTCGAAAACTTTTTTAATCTTTCGGTTATATTCGAGAAGTGCCACCAAAGGCAAAAGCCTACCGTCTGGCAGGTCGTATCTTGAAAGTATTTGTTTTGCCTTAGCTGATAGTGGTATCTTGGCGATGCGCTCCCCTTCATTTCGTGTTTTTGCGGCAATGTAGGAAAGTACACCACTGTTGATATTGCTTTGCGTGAATCGCATAAGGTCGCCATACCGGCAACCAATAAAAGACTGTAAACAAAATATATCCCGAACCTGTGAAAGAGTGGGATCTTCTATTGTAGCATTAAATAAAAGGTCACGCTCGGCAATGGTTAGATATATTGGTTCTCCGTATTTTTCACTGGCATATTCAAACGAATCGAAGGGATTAACAGAAATGTACTTTTCTTTTATTGAGTGCTTTAAAAACGTTTTAAACGCATTCAGATAACATGATATTGAATTTTGGCCTAATTTTTCCGATAGATGGGTTTTAAGCGCGGGCAGGTCAATATTCTCAAAAGTCATATTAGGGTTGAGTGTTTTGAGTTTTTTGATCACAGATTGAAAGGTATCCTTTCTGCTGTCCGATATGCCGGCACCGATAATATACTGATCGAACCTACTAAAAAAGTCCTCTTTCTGAATTGCCTTAACTTCTTTGCCTAATTTTCTTTTTAGGTCGTTTCTCAAATTCTCAACTGTTGGCTGAATCTTTGCCACTTCATACACTGCGAAGACTTCACCCACGGCAACCGTTATTTTGCTTAGTTCGTCGTTAAATTTCTGTGAGCTTAATCCATCCGGTGTTATCTGGTTTCGCTTCAGGTGGCCATTGGTTGCGTCCCATTGGTTGCTGTCGCTGTCAATTCGGCAGCGTAGACCAGTATAATAAAACATTCGTTGGTTGGAAAAAGTGACGCTAAGCATTACCGGGACATTGGCCGTAATTCCATTTCGCTTTTCTGGGTAGTATCTGGCTGAATAATTCATGTTGAAAGTCTGTGTATGTATGGCTCAAATCTACATACGAAAATAGACTTATTCAAACATTTTTCAATTTATTTCTTTATTCTTTATTTTATTGAAATCTGTATTTAATGACATTTTACAACCCTTTTAACGCACTGATATAAAGACTATTTATTTATCTTGAATTATTCGGTTTTATTCTATTGTAATGAATCTTATTTTGTTTTAGAAACTCTCAAGAATATTCATATCCTGAACAAATCACCCGGTCAAATTTAATCCTCCATGTCTGTTATTTTTTGAAAGCCCATTCAAAACCCTCTTTGGTATCTTTGATCTCAAATCCCAATTGGGTAAGGCTATTACGAATTTTATCAGAGGTGGCCCAATCTTTATTCTGCTTAGCCTCAATGCGCAGATTAAGTAGCAAATCAACTACGTCGCCCAATACTTCCCGACTCGCTGAATCGCCCGAAGATATTTCGGTTTTGAATCCAAGTATATCGAAAACGAAATCGTTGTAAAGTTTCTTTAGTATTTCGAGATCTGTACTATTTACAGTAGCGTTACCATCATTGATAGAATTGATCATTTTAACACCGTCGAACAGGTGCGCAATCAGAATTGGCGTGTTCATATCGTCATTCATCGCAGCATAGCATTTCTCTTTAAGTCCGGCTACATCAACCGATGACTGCTCTGCTGGCTTAAGCCTTTCGATCATTGCTGTTGCATTGATCAATCGCTCAAGCCCCTTTTCTGCTGCCTGCAATGCTTCATTCGAGAAATCGAGCGGACTCCGGTAATGCGCCTGAAGGATGAAAAAGCGGATACATATTGGGGAATAAGCCTTCTCAAGCAAGGGATGCGATCCTGAAAAGAGTTCGTCGAGTGTGATAAAATTCCCCAACGACTTACCCATCTTCTGACCATTGATCGTAATCAGGTTATTGTGCATCCAGTAGTTAACCGGTTCGTGCCCAAAACAGGCTACCCCCTGTGCAATCTCCGCTTCATGATGAGGGAAAAGCAAGTCGAGTCCTCCGCCATGAATATCAAACGGTTCACCCAGGTATTTTGTACTCATTGCTGTACATTCAGTATGCCAGCCAGGGAAACCTTCGCCCCATGGAGATGGCCAGTGCATAATATGTTCCGGAGATGCCTTCTTCCAAACCGCAAAATCCAGCCCTGACTTTTTCTCACTTTGGGCATCCAGATCCCGGGTATTGGTATAAAGATCCTCTATCTTACGTCCCGATAGTTTCCCGTACGAATGGAGTCCAGCATATTTCTCCACATCAAAATAGACCGATCCGTTTATCTCATATGCAAATCCCGACTCAATCATTTTCTGAACAGTCGCAATCTGTTCAATGATATGTCCTGATGCCGTGGGCTCTATACTTGGCGGCAATACATTTAATTGCAGCATATTCCGTCGGTAACTATTCGTGTAAAGCTGAACAATTTCCATTGGTTCGAGTTCTTCGACTTTCGCTTTGCGGGTAATCTTATCCTCACCCTCATCGGCATCATTCACCAAATGACCAACATCAGTAATATTTCGGACATATCGTACCTTGTAACCAAGATGCATCAGGTAACGGAACAACACATCAAACGTGATGGCAGGACGCGAATGACCAAGATGAGCTTCGCCATATACTGTCGGACCACAAACATACATTCCGACATGGCCCGGATTGATAGGTGTGAAAATCTCCTTTTTCCTGCTAAGTGTATTGTAAATGATAAAATCGCTCATCTTTTATTGTGTTTTCAAACGAAAGGACAAAAATAAAAAAATTACGGCTCTTTAAATGATTTAGCATTGAGAATACCTGCTCATATGCAGCTGGCTACAAGCAACTGGCTATTGGCTGCTAATTGCAAGTTGCAAGAAGCCAGCCGCCTGACTTCAGTTGCCAGTTTCCTTATCCTTTTATTATCTTTGGCATCAAAGAACAGATGATGATGAAAAAAATTTTAAAAGGAAGTTTCATATTTGCCACCATGCTTTTAGTGGCATGTGGCAATGCACAGAATACAGGTGATAAACGCCCAATTGTATTGATTAAGACCCAATTTGGCGATATGAAGGTTGAGCTTTATAACGAAACACCGAAACATCGCGATAATTTTCTGAAACTTGCGAAAGAGGGCTATTACGATGGAGTCCTATTCCACAGAGTGATCAAAGACTTCATGATTCAGGGTGGTGATCCGGATACACGAAACGCAAAACCAGACCAGCAACTTGGGAATGGTGGTCCCGGATATGAACTTAACAGTGAGATAAATCCAAAATTCCTTCATAAAAAAGGGGCTTTGGCTGCTGCCCGCGAAGGCGATCAGGTAAACCCACAGAAAAAATCATCGGGTTCGCAATTCTATATCGTTCAAGGCGTAGTATTTCCGGCCAATAACATTCCTGCGCTCGAAGCCAAAGTAAATGAAAAACTGGGACAAAGCTATATGCGCCAGCTGATAAGGGAACATGAGGATTCGCTGAAATTCTACCAAAAATCGGGTAATCAGGTTGCAATGGCGCTCCTGGGGGAACGGTTACAAAACGAAGCCATGGCTAAAGCGAAGCAAACTCCTTTCAAACTGACTGATGAGCAAAAGCAGGTCTATACAACTGTTGGCGGTACTCCTCATCTCGATGGAAATTATACGGTTTTCGGCGAAGTCATCGAGGGATTGTCTGTTCTCGATTCTATTGCCAATCAGAAAACCGGCCCCAACGATCGGCCAGTGAAGGACATCAAAATGGAGATAAAGGTGATTAAAGAATAAATTTGAATGGTATGATTAAGGATGTCGCAGCTATGCTGATTCAATGAGCATAAGTATGTATTTGCCTACAAAGATGCAGCAACTACGTTGCAGGTCGCAACAATAAATCTGGTCTTACTTTTATAACAATAATTTAAAGATATGAATCAACAATAGAGACGATTGAAATAATTCCGTGATATCTTTTTAGAAAACATTCTGATCATAAAACCAAGTAGCGTAGCTACAACATCTTTGTAGAATTCAAATTAAAATATGAACACAAGCAGCGTAGCTGCGAAATAAACCCGAATTATGACAAATACCTACACTCAAATGTATGTTCAAATTGTTTTTGCCGTTTTAGGACGAGCAAATTTAATAGCTGAAAATCATCGCGTTGAATTGGAAAAATATATTTGTGGTATTGTTGCAAACAAAAAATGCAAACCCCTTGCAATATATATTAATCCAGATCACGTTCATTTATTATTCGGATTGCATCCCACAATTGCAGTTTCCGATCTGACCCGTGACATCAAAGCAAACTCCTCAAAATTTATCAACAACAAACAATGGGTGGCCGGGAAATTTAATTGGCAGGATGGATTTGGTTCATTCTCATATTCAAAGTCACAGATTGATGGCGTAATTAAATACATATTGAATCAACCTGAACATCATAAAAGAAAAACTTTTAAGGAAGAGTATTTATATATGCTTCAAAAGAATGAAATAGCGTATGATGATAGGTACTTATTTGAATGGTATGAATAAGGATGTCGCAGCTACGCTGCTTAGAGGAATATAGGTATATAATAGCCTACAAAGATGCAGCAACTACGTTCCAGGTCGCAACAATAAATCTGGTCTTACTTTTATATCAATAATTTACATTTATAAATCAACATTAGAGACGATTGCACTAATCATTCAATATTTTTTTTTCGAAAAGCATTCTGATCAAATAACTAAGCAACGTAGTTGGAATATCTTTGCAGATGCGAATTATACAATTGATAGAAGCAACATAGCTGCCAAATTTTTTTAGAATGAAAATAAAGCAATTAATACAATCTGCATAGCCGCAACAAAATTGCAGGTTGAAAATTAGACAACAAATAAAAGCAGCGTAGCTGCAACATCTTTGTAGAATTCAAATTAAAATATGAACACAAGCAGCGTAGCTGCGATATCTTTTTAGAAATCAAAATAGTATGAACCAAAAGCAGCGTAGCTGTGAAATAATCCCGAATTAAAAGGATCATAATATCGTATTGTTCTTCAAAAACATTTCTGCAATCATCAAATCTTCTGGAAAGGTAATCTTAATATTTTCGCGATTACCCAAAACCAGACGTACTGCGGTTCCGGCACATTCAACAACCGAGGCATCATCTGTAAATTCAGGAATATAGGTTTGATTGTAACTATTTTGAATAATTGAAACTTTAAAAACCTGTGGTGTTTGCACTAAAAAGAAACGCGAACGATCAACGGGAAAAGACTCTGCCATATTCCCTTCGCGCAAGGATTCGTTGGCTGGCAAAACAGGAATCGCTGTCCCATTTTCTGCCGCACATTTAAAGCAACATTTCAGCGTTTCGTGGCTGACTAATGGACGAACCCCATCATGAACTGCAATCAAATCATATTCTTGTGCCAGCGCCAATCCGTTTTTAACCGACTGGAAACGTGTGGCTCCGCCGGCTACTATCTTATGCGGAATCGCAAACCGATATTGAAGACATAAATCGCTCCACGCCTTGATTTCAGATTCCGGAAGCACCAAAATAAGTTGAAGTGACGGATCAAAATCATTGAAATTAAGGATGGTATGCATTAAGACGGGAATTCCCCCGATCAGCAGAAACTGCTTAGGAAGTTCCGATCCCATGCGTGATCCGCTTCCCCCGGCTACTATAATGCAACAATTTTTCATTTGCGAGTCCTTATTTACTGCAAAAATAGAGAACCATTTGAGAGTATGTTGACAGATTTACATTAATTTTGAAATATGAAAGGAACATGTTTGCATTGTACTCAATTACTGATTAAAATACAAACAGGTGGAGTTCCTCAGATAAACGGGTACAAGTTATCCAACTGTAAAAAATAACTCAATTAAGTATGAAATAGCCATGGTTGATAAATCACGAACCGAAATGAATCCGTCGGCTGACGGATGGCTATTCCATCTGGCCTTTAAAAATCAATTTATATACAGATGAAAGAGATACTCGATTTCCTCAAAGACCTTGAAGCAAATAACTCCCGCGAATGGTTCGACCAGAACAGGGGCCGCTATGATGTCACACGCAAACAATTTCTTGATGTTGCTGAAAAGTTGATTCACGAAATCAGGCAATTCGATGATGAAGTTCCGGAATTGAATCCTAAAGATTGTGTATTTCGTATTTTTAGGGATGTCCGCTTTTCGAAAGACAAGTTGCCATTCAAATCGAATTATGGTTGTTTTATCGCACGAGGCGGAAAGAAATCTGGCTTTGCTGGTTATTACTTTCATATTCAACCCGGCGAATGCTTCCTTTCGGGAGGAATTTATATGCCACTTCCCGAATACCTCCAGGCCATAAGGCAAGAAATTTACTATCATCCCAAAAACTACATCGATTTAATTGAGGATAAGACATTTAAAACGACTTATACTTTAGAGTACTTCGATAAACTAAAAACTGCGCCGAAAGGATATCCAAAGGACTGGGAATACATCGACCTTATTAAGAACCGCAACTACGCCTTTGGACACCGGATCGAGGAAACCGAATTATTTTCTTCCGATTTCATTGAAAAGGCGATCATTTTATTTAAAATAATTTACCCGCTCAACAGGTATTTGAATAAGGCTGTTGATGAAAATATCGGTATTTGATACCCTTGAGGTTCTGGAATCAATCGACATTCTCATTCTAAATCATTAATCCATAAGAAACAACCCCATTCCAGGGAAGTGATATGGCGTGCAATGTCGTGCTTAAACAGGCAGGACTTTCCGATTCATCAGGAGGTAATATTTACGACAGATCCGTGATTAACAAATAATTCATTTGGTTCGGCGGAAAAGGCGAATGGTTCTCCATCCATTCTGCTTAGGGCAAAAACAAATAGAACCACCAATCATACTCCAGGTTTTTGCGAGGGTTCCTATGCAGTAATTTAGGTTGCAACCAATGCACTTACCCAAAAAGTGCCTTTTTCTGAATTTGGCGAGCCGCAAAGTCATCAATACACACTTCAAAATCCGTAATATTTTTGGAATTTTTTTCAATTCTGTGTATATTTACTTATACATTGAATAATTGTACTACTCAAACGCAAAAATATTATTATATTGAATTACAGCCTTATAAAACAAGTTCAATAAAGCGATACATTTTTTAGATTTTTGAGTGTAAATTTATCTTACACAATCTCAATATCTGAAATAATTTTATACGCCTTATTTTCTGTTACTTATATTTTACATGTTCATTCAATGTCGCAATTTAAAAATATTTTCATTTTTGTAAATATTTATTTTACGTTTTAGTTGTAATAGTAAAATATCTTTATTATTTTTGAAGTGTTAAAAGATTTTTTGATAATCAGATTTCTAACGATCAAAGATCAATTGCTATGAAAACAATATTTATACTCATTTTAGCTGCGGTGTTTACTCTGACATTGTCAGAACCCAAAGTATGCAGCCAAACCATTGCGATTGGACATGTAACAGCTGAAGTAATCGAATCTGTAAGCGCAGCATCAAACGCGATTACAAGCTTTGAACTTGCAACAAATGCGGCAAGTGATGCGCTACAATTCGAACAATCTTACCTGACATCCGAAACCATCAACCTTGGAGCAATTACATTGCATTCCGGGAAAAATATAAGCTGCAATGTTGTGGTAAAATCAGCCAACCTTTTAAATGCTGCGGGAAATGGCTTTACATTTGCACCATCAGTTAAGAACACTTCATATGCATCGGCGGCAAAACCCGATGGTTCGCAAACCATCCAGCTCGAAGGGAACGCGGCGATGTCGAACAGTCAGGCTTCAGGGCTTTATCAAGGCTCCTATACAGTTGTTTTTGCATACAACTGAAAATTGATAAACCCGATAATTTAAGATGAGAAGGTGGGAAGGTAAGAGGGTGAGTTTCTAAAAATGTGCAATGGAATGAGTACCCATGATATGTGCCTTTTTATTTTCCTTTATACTTCCCACTCTTCCCCTTACCCAGGTAATGTAATTACAACAATCTAAACTCCTCCTATTTTTATCTTGCCCGCTAAACCATCTCAATTCCCTCTACCCATTCGATAATAAGTGCATCGCAAATAACAATAGTTTTAAAACTTTACCGAAGCCTCTCAGACCTATTTGAATCATATTTCTGCAAATATTTTGCTCACTCTGAACTAATGTTGTTGCGCTTAAATGAATATCGTTTCTTTATGATTCACTCCTTCTTTTTCATCATGGCGATAAGAATTATCGCGTTATATAATCCCCTATCCAAAATTCCTCGATAAAAGGAGATAAACAGATCACAAAATATTAATTTCGCTGTAACAAATACGCGACTCGAATTGTGATTCAATCCTACTTTCCTATTGCCAAATCCATACTTTCTGTAATGTTGCTGTAACTTTTCTGTAATGTATCTGTATCATTTATTACAGATACATTACATATACCTTATTCAAAACTATCTTAAAATAGGATGCAGGTATAACCGAAGTAAAGCCAAAAAGGACATCTTACCTTGATAGTAATTTATCTCACGATCGACCCCTTTATGCGATCTAAATTACCTTTATGACGTTTATTAGGGATAAATGGGAATTGTAATGATTGCTTTCGGCTATTAAAGAGTGGCAACCAGAAGGCCTGCTTACAAAGAAAATCAGATATTATCTTTTAATTTAAAAAATAGGAGTCTGATAGTTAATACGATCAAGCCAGCCACAAGTTGCCAAAAGCCAGGCGCTCATTGCATCATCCATTTGAAAGCAGTTTGCAAAATTTACCTGTACGATTTGTTATGAAGCCTATAAATTCTGCCTTCACATTTAATAACCTCTTCGAGGGGTTAGGACCCACTCCAAGGGTTAATGATCACCCCAAAATAGATGCAGAACATTTAAAGGTATTCACCAACTAAAAATAGAAAAAAAATTATTTACATCGTGTGAAATAACTTTCCACTTCGATAGCCGTTCGGAAGTCAATCGGATACTGATTATTATTTGTAATGATTATATTTAGGATTAGTTAGTCTCTATTTTTCAACTGCTTGCAATTACGATTAAAATCAGTTTACAAACTTTTATTAGTTTGTAAAATCGTTTGGCACGGAGTTTGCAACACTCCGTGTATAATAGTTAAAACAACTCAATAAAAATTAATAATTTATTACACACAATTAAAATTAAAACAATTAAAATCATGAAAAAATTACTCGTTTTCGCTGTCGTTATTCTTGGATTCACAGCTGTTTCTTTTGGCCAACAGGGATCAGCAACACTTAGTACTGCATCTGCATCTGCAAAAATTATTTCGCCAATTACGCTAACACTAGTTAACAATATGGTATTCGGTGCTATTGCTACTAGTCCTGCAGGCGGAACAGTGATACTTGGACTTGATAATAGCAGAATTGCAAGTGGGGTAACATTGGGAACCAATGCTGGTGTTCAGGCTGCAAAATTTACGGTTGGAGGTGAAGGTACAGCTCATTATAAAGTTACTCTACCAGCAGACAACTCTGTTACGCTTATATCTGGTGCGTCCGGAGCAAAACCCATGAACTTAACTGCATTTATTGATTCACCAGACGCGGGAACATTAACCGCAGGCACTCAAGACTTTTCAGTTGCAGCAACTTTAAATATACCAGCAGCTCAGGTTGCCGGAGATTACACTGCAACATTCCCAGTAACTGTCACTTACGAATAAATAAAACTCTCTTCAAAAAAGACGCTGCAATTTGTAGCGTCTTTTTTTGGAAATTGCTTTACCGTTTACTTTTGAGTTCATTAGATTTATCCTATTCATTAAAAACTCAATGAAGAAAACCCTACTCCTGCTTAGTTTCACGCTTTTTCTTTTGCTTTCGAAGCCACCAGTTGTTAAAGCACAGGCAAGCGTCACCGCTCAGGCCTTTGCAGAAATCATTGCGGCATTGACTGCTACAGAAACAGCACAACTAAACTTCGGACGGTTTTCGCCCGAAACACAGGGAGGAAAGGTTATTTTGACACCCGAAGGCGTACGTAGCGCTCAGGGCACAGTGGTCTTGGGAGGCGGAGGGCATAATTCGGCCAGTTTTTATATCACAGGCGAATACAACGCCACCTTTTCAATCACCTTACCTTCAGGACCTACTGTTTTAACCAACACGCTAAATGCGCGAACCATGCAGGTAAGCGACTGGCAATCGTATCCGGCTCCCGGAATCGGGGTGGGCAAACTCAACGGAGGGTCAATGTCTGTTCAGGTTGGAGCGGTATTAAATGTAGGCACAATGAATGATAATCCCGTAGGAATTTACTCAGGGACTTACGCCATTACATTTTCATACAATTAATTAAATCTATCGGCTGACGTTATCCGATAGAGAATTATCCACATTTTAATTGATAAAAGGTTGTGTTCAATTCATATTCCGGAGTCACTTTCAGGAAACCAGAGGATTTATTATTTGCCATAATATAATTCCGGTATTTAATTGACGCCTCCGTAACAATAAATCCTTCTATTATTTATTTATTTTGTATGTTTGGTGCAACTTATTTTAAATGTAAACACATGTGCAAATCAGGATTTATGCAGGAGAAAACACGATCTCGCAAGACCAATCAACACATCTTACTGATCACTGGATTGGTGCTTTTATCAATCATAACATCTACGCGTGCCAACGCGCAGGGCAACTTACTGATAACACCGCGAAGGGTGGTATTCGAAGGGCAAAAACGTACACAAGACCTTAACCTCGCCAACACAGGGCTCGACACTGCCAAATACAACGTATCCGTAATCAATTATCGCATGCGCGAAGATGGTGCATTCGAAGAGGTTACGACTCCTGATACGGGACAGAATTTCGCGGATAAATTCCTCCGTTTTTTCCCGCGCACGGTCACTTTAGCACCCAACGAAGCGCAGGTTGTAAAAATGCAAGTCACAAAAGCCGAACAATTGACGCCTGGTGAATACCGTTCGCATGTCTATTTCAGGGCAGTTCCCAAACAAACGGCACTCGGAACAACGGAGGTTAAAAAAGATTCAACCGCTATTGGTGTTAAGCTGGTTCCCATTTTCGGGATCACAATTCCAGTGATTATCCGCGTCGGCGAATCAACCATGAAGGTCAACCTAACGGACCTTAAATTAGAGATGGTCAACGATACGCTCCCACGGCTTCAATTTACATTTAACCGTACAGGAACTATGTCGGTCTACGGCGACATAGTTGTAGAACATATTTCACCGGCAATGATCATTACCCAGGTAGGTACCGTAAGAGGTATTGCAGTATATACACCAAATACTACCCGAAGGTTTCAGATGGAGCTCGATAAAAAAGCAAAAGTTGATTTTCGCACCGGAAATTTAAAAATAACCTATACCTCACAATCAGACACAAAAACAGAAAAATACACTGAAGTAGTATTGCCATTACATTAACTAAAACTTAAAAACTCAAAATGGGAAGGTCTCCACTTCCACACATGACACTTCCTTTTCATCTGAACCCGCCAATCGCGGAGATATCGTTGTGCCGATTATTTCGGGTTAAAACACTTTCGCTGGCGCTGGTTTTCCTGGCTGCATTCCTTTTGCTACCCGGGCTTTATAATTTAGTTCAAGGCCAAACTACTTTTACTTGGACAGGTGCTGCAGGCAGTTGGACGACTGCTGCAAATTGGACTAAAGTAGGAAGCAGCACTTCAACATGGCCAGGCCAAAATACTGGTCAAATAGACGATGCTATTTTTAATTATTCTGGTGGTGCTATTACAATAACAAATGTACCATCCATCAGTCTAAATTCAATAAGTAACATCAATAGAAATATTACTCTAAGTAGTACTGCTGGCTCTACTATTACAATAAATAATACCAATTCAACTCCATCCATAAATGCAGCGAATACTCGTTCTCTAATATTTGGCGGAGGGACCGCAATAACTGCTGTTAATCTAGTTTTACAGACAATTACTACAGCATCAACAATTACAGGTTCCCTAGTAATTTCCGCCTATTCTACAATAGATTGCAATACAAGCATAATAAATGGAACCGGTACTTTTAATTTAAATGCGAATGCTACTTTAATTTCGGCTAATTCTGCAGGAATAACTACTGCTGGAACCGCCACAGGAAATATTCAGACAACTACCAGAACATATAATGCAGGCGCAAATTATATTTATGACGGAACAGTAAACCAAAATACAGGTACCGGATATCCTACAGCTCTAACTGGTTCGCTTACAATTAATAATCCGGGAAATATTGTAACAATTACGGATGCACCAAGAACTATAACGACTGGAAGCCTGAACCTGGTAGCAGGTACATTTGCAACTATGCCGGTTGCTACAAACAGGTTAAATCTGGGTAATACAGCGACAATTAATCGAAGTGAAGGCAACCTCACCGGAACTCTTCAAGGTGCAAATTCATATAATGTTATCTACACCGGAAACTCAAAGACAACAGGTACCGAATTATCTGGCAGTGGATTGAATAATGTGACAGTCAATTTAAGCTCAGGGCAAACACTTACGCTTGACCAGAACAGAGTGCCTGACGGTGACTTGAATATTGGAACAGGAAGTACTTTAGATCTAAACACCTTTACGATAAATAGATCCGGAGCAGGCGGAACATTAACTGTTGCCGGCACCTTGCTTGTCGGTGGAGCTAATAATTTCCCAACAATTTACTCGACATTCACCATGGCTGGTGGAACAGTTACTTATGATAAAATTGATGGAGGACAAACAATCAGCAGCACGCCCGTTTATAATAATTTAACAATTACCAACACCAGCAATTCACAAACTGCTGGCGGTAATCTAACTGTTAATGGTAATTTGACAACCACAGCAGGTGGAATATTAAATTTGGGGACGAACCAATTATTAGGAACACTCTCCACAGTAACAAATAATGGTACGTTAGAAACGCAAAACACATCTGCTGCTCTGCCAGCAAGTAAAACCTGGGGAGGAACGGTGATTTACGATGGTGTAGCTCAGCCAATAGCGGTGGGAACATACAACAATCTTGTGCTTTCAGGTAGCCTGGCAAAATCCATATCTGCTTTTACTTCAATCGGGGGAAACTTGTCAATAAGTGGTGCAACTGCAAATATATCTGCTGGTCAAACTATCACTGTGGGCAGCCTTACTCTTGGAGGTGCGGGTGCGGCAGCGGGTACATGGGGGAATTCAGTCTCTCCGGCAACTTACAAAAACAATACTTATTTTGCGGCAACAACTGGAATTGTTAATGTTGGTACCTCCTCATGTACAGCCCCCGGTATAACAACTCAACCCTCGGATCTAACTATTTGTGAACTCGGTAGCGGTTCTTTTACAGTAGTGGCAACAGGTTCGAATCTTACATACCAGTGGCAGTATTTTAGCGGAAACTGGTTAAATACAGATGCTGTAACAGGTCTATCAGGTCATACTACCTCCACATTGACATTAACTAATACTCCCGTTGCCTATAACGGCTTTCCTGTAAGATGTGTGGTTACGTCACTTGGTTGTTCAACAACATCCAGTCAGGCAATACTAACTGTTAACGCTATTCCCATTGCTACTTTTAGTTATAGCGGGAGTCCGTATTGCTATAATGCATCCAATCCAACACCTACTTATAGTAGCGGAGGAGTTGCCGGAACATTTTCATCAACAAGTGGATTGGTTTTTGTAAGTACTGCAACTGGTCAGGTAAATTTATCAGCAAGTACTCCCGGAACATATACTGTCACGAATACAATTGCTGCAGGTGGTGGATGTTCACAGGTAACTGCAACTAGTAATATAACCGTCACAGCTGCAGTGTCAACACCTGTTTTTAATCTTGGCGCTAACTCGTACAGATATAAAGGTGTAGGAACGACAACCTATACGGCAACCGCTGCAAACAGTAGTGGTATCAATTATGCACTGGATGCTGCAAGTCTGGCAGCAGGAAATACAATTTCGTCAACTACTGGAGCCGTAACTTATACTGCAACTTGGAGTGGAACAAGTATAATTACTGCAAACGCAACAGGATGTGGCGGACCAATGAGCTCAATCCATTTAGCAACAACCACATTACCTTCAACCTACTATTCCTATCAGTCAGGGAACTGGGATAGTGCAAGTACATGGACAACCGATCCTTCCGGCACAATTTCATTGAATGCTGCCATACCAGGAGCCTTTGACGATGTTGTGATCTTAAATGGCCGTACCGTTACTATAACTTCCAATACAAAAGTTGTTCAATCGCTTGAATTAAAGCTTGGCGGTAATTTAGACCTTACCAATACAAGTAGTCATAACCTTGGAACGGTGACTGGGCAAGGTGTTATCAAACTTGCATCGGCTAATTTTCCTTCCGGCACATACACCAATTTTATGTCGGCAGGTGGTGGAACAGTAGAATACAACAATAGCGCCAATTTTACTTTAGCTTCCACACAAGCTGTTTATAATAACCTGATCATTAATTTAAGTACCTCGGCGATTATTGGGAATGTATTAATGAGCAACCTGGCCATCAATGGCAAATTTACAGTGCAGCAAGGTCAGTTTATGATTGGGCAAAATACTGCATATGCTGGCGATGGCCGTGTGACAATTGATTTTAAGCAAGATGTTGTGGTTACTTCCAATGGATTTATAACAGTAGGTTCGGCATCTACAAACAATACATCTCTTCCTGCTGGTTTTACAGGTAGTCCCTATTCATCTGGAGCCAGCATCCCTCCAAGTGGTTATGAATCCGGAGTCCTTATTCCCCGCTATTACGATATCTACCATAAAGTTTATATCGGTGGTAATTTGACCAATAACGGATCGGTTAAATTTATAAGTAGCGCTATATTAATACCCAATTTTTCGACGTTGACATCTTCAGGTGCAGCTACTGTCCGATTTTACGGGCAAACCAACGCGAACATTACCTGTAACGGACAAACCGATTTTTACAATTTAATTCTCGATAAGGGTTCAGATCAAACATATAGTTTAACAGTTGACGCTGCATCAGCAACAAAATTCCGTCTGTTCGGGAGAAACGACTGGGGTGGTGGCGGCGGTTCTGATGCCTCTAATCCGGAACTTGATAAAGCGCTCTGGATTAAAAATGGAACATTAAGGTTAACCGGTTATGTAACAATTCCCTCCCTGACGGAAGGTACTTGCGGCGGTGGTTCTCCAAACTCCGACTTTTATATCCCCTTGAACGGCGCACTTCTTATTGATGGCCCAAATGTAACCGTTTTAAGTACGGCAGATACTTATCAGGAAATTAACGCTGCGTATGGATTCGCTGAAACTGGAAACACATACAATGTGAATTACATTGCAGGTTGTTCCTCGTTTTCAATTTATGGAAAGTTCCAGATGAACGACGGTTTTATGTCGACGCGTGAATCGGGAGGATTTATTTTCTGGTCGATTGCGAACGGCATTTTTATACAAAACGGTGGTACTATCGACGCCAAACAATTGCGTTCAGCAGATGGTGTTGGAAATGGTGTTGCCTCGTTTATTCAAAACGGGGGAGCCATACAATTACGTGGACGTTATACGATCGATGGAACAAGCATTGTTAATTCGGTTGCCCAAATAAGAAATGCCCCGGTAAACTATACTGCTACAAGTGGTGGAGGGCTAAGTGGTGGATTTGGTACATTTAACATTAATAACGTCAATAATCTTTTCACGATGACAGGCGGTACAATGACCATTCTTGATGTTTGCCAAGATGGCGGGAAAGTTTTTGATGTGATATCCAATATACAAAACAACACTGTTTCGGGCGGTACTATTAATATAAATACCTACAATAGTACAAACTATTATATAAATACAACTGCGCCAATTCAGAATTTAAATATCACAAGATTAGCTGGTACAGCAACCGTACTTCAAAGTACGGCCATGACAATTAACAATACGCTCTCACTTTCAGCCAACTCTATCTTAAATGCACAGAACAATAACCTAACTGTAGGAGGAAATTTCACACTAAATACGGGTTGTACCTACTCTCCAGGAACAAATATCACAACTCTGAATGGAAGTGGTGGACAGGTTTTTACCAATGCAGGAACGATTACAACGGGATTAAATAACCTGATCCTTTCGAACGCGAGCAATACGAATATTTCCAACAACCTTATCGTTCGGGGTTACCTGACCATCAGCAATAATACCTGCTTTTTGAATGATATGGGAAATACCATTAATGTGGCCGGTAATATTATCAACTCAGGAACTCATACCAGCCAGGCGAATGGGAGCATTATTTTAAATGGAACTGTTGCTCAAACTGTTGGCGGCGATGGGACTGGCACATTTGGTAACCTTACTATCAACAATGCAACCGGACCCTCTTTTACCGCCAATCAAACCGTAAATGGAAACCTTAGGCTTGCAAATGGTTTACTGAATATTAACCAATATAGTCTTAATTTATCGGCATCTTCAAGTGTTTATGATGCCCTCGCTGGCACGACCGCAGTCTTTTCCAATACAGAAATGATCACTACCAATGGATTGCAAAGCGATGGTGGCGTCTCTAAAACGTATAGTGTTACTTCACCATCCTTTATCTTCCCCGTTGGTTCTGGTGGAGTCTATCACGCTGCAACGATCGGTTTTTCAGCCCCACCAACCACATGGGGAACGGTCAATGTAAAACCAGTAGGCAGAATTAACCCACTGGCAACATCAGTCAATGCATTAAAATACTACTGGAAGATAACCAGTTCCGGTTTTCCCAGCACACTGACCAACTCCGTTTCACATTTGTATCATTTTATTAATCCCACAGATATCAATGCAGGTACACTTACAAGTTATTTTCCCGGCGTTTATAACCCCTACACCTGGACTAATATCCCTGATGTTTCTCAGGTTGATAAAATCAATTACAACGTTAAATTTACCAATGTCAACTATCTTGATGGTGAATACACTGCCGGACAGCCTGATGCTCTGGGACCTGTTAAGGTATATTATAGCAGAACAAGTGGACCTTGGAACGATGTAAATACCTGGTCAACAACTTCCAATTCAGGTGCTGCTGGTACGACATTACCCGGTGCCTCCAACCCCGTTGTTATTGGAGATGGTCTTACAAATAATCATATAGTAACAGTTCCGGTTGGTTATAACAACATCGCAGTAGGTGCATTACAGATTAATTCGGGGTCTGTTCTGGACATTACAACCACAACAGGACACAATTTTGGTGCACTGCCCAATCAGAAAGTTACGGGTGCCGGAACATTGCGCATTAGTTCAACGACGAATCCTGCTGTTTTTCCTGGCGGCGATTTTGGTAATTTTCTTGGTGCCGGAGGTGGTACGGTTGATTATTACAGTACAACTTCACTTGGTATCGGGACTTTTGTGTTGCCAACAACCTATAATGCGGGGGGAACTACGGTAAATATCACCAACTACAATCATCTTTCACTTTCTCCTTTTACAGCTAAATTTATTGTTTTACCCAATACAGACCTTACCATATTTGGTAACCTCAGTATTAATGGCACCGCAACAGGATTAGCCGAAATGAATAGCGCCAATGGAACACATACGGTGACTGTGAATGGCAATGTTAATGTAAACACCGGTAAACTTGAATTTATCAATACAAATGCCGCAGCCGTTAACAATTTGGTAGTCATTGGTGATATTAACGTATTCAGCGGAGCGACTTTTGATGTAGCCGCTTCAAATACAGCTACCAGTAACTTAAGTATTCAGGGAAATCTAATCAATAACGGCACATTCAACATGAATTTTGGCACCCCCTGCAATGTTACTTTTACTGGTGCCCAAAATAAAGGAATTAGCGGTACGGGTGGTACAACCAACTTCAATATCCTTACTGTCAATAAAGGAACTGACAGAAACTCGATACTAGATGTAACTTCAAGCGCATTTTCTTTAAATGCGTTATTACCCACAGCATTGACGCTTACAAATGGAACATTCAGATTAACAAGTCCTTTATCCATTACTTTAACAACAACTGCGGCCTTTACAATTCCATCCTCAGGATGTTTGTCGGCAAATGGAGGCACAATTAATATCGGAAACAATACTGCTACCGCAGACTTAATGTTACAAGGTCGTTTGGAAATCCTTAACGGAGGAGTAAATATTGGACTTACCGCTGGAGGAACAACTGCCAATGATATAGAGTATGTAGCAGCGGGTAATCCCGAAATTATTGTTGCCGGGGGTACTTTACTGGTTAATGGACAAATAAGAAGAAACGCTACTAATACACTTGGTTCTCTTTGGTTTACGCAATCTGGTGGTACAGTTACAGTTCGTGGACTTGGATTTGACAGCACACGTGGGATGTTTGAAGTGACGAACAGTGGAAGTCAGTTTAATATGTCGGGTGGTACATTAAATATTGAACGGTCAGGTAGTACAACTTACGCCGATGCACTTATTGTCCCCGCAACTTCAAATGTAACCGGAGGAACTGTTCAGTTTGGAAATACAGCTACTCCTTCCGGAAATGCCAATTTCAATTTAAACGCTTCTTCACCATTAGGTAACGTGATTGTTGACGGAACCACACAAAATAAGACAGTAAACCTTTCCGTGAATCCTTTGACGATTGTAAATGACCTCACAATAAACGGTAGCGGATCCATCTTTGATTGCAATGGTTTAAATGTCAATATAGGAAGAAATCTAACAAACAATAATACGACAAATACGGTTGGAACTATATATGGAGGTTATCAACCCGGCAGTTCAACCCAGGTTACCACATTTAATGGAACAACGGCTGCCACAATTACAGGTGTTGCAGGTAACTTAACTAACTTTTCAATTTTTGTTAATTCCTCCTCTTCAACAGTTTCGTTGGGAGCAAATGCAAATATTCGGGTAAACACCGACCTTACACTGAACTCCGGTATTTTAGCCGATGGCGGGAATACGATCACTGTCATCGGAAATATTGCGAATAGTGCCACGCATACAAGCACAGGTTCGAATGGTATCTTAATGTTGGGTAGTGTAAGTCAGGTAATTTCTGGTAGCGGTACAGGTGTATTTGGGAATATTACCATTAATAATACACAGGATGTAAGCATGACAGATAATACAATCGTCAATGGTACGCTGTCTTTCACTAATGGCAATTTGTATATCGACGATTATTTGCTCACATTGGGAGTTTCTGCTTCAATCGGCGGAACGCCTGATGCGACCAGGATGATCGTATTGAATGGAGCACTGAGCGATCAGGGGGTAAGGAAATTATATCCCGGATCTGCATATGATTTCACATTCCCCATAGGTATAGCCGGCAAATATACACCCGCAAGATTTAATGTAATGGCTAATTCCGGTGGCATAGGAACAATCAGGATAAAACCTGTGAATTCCAAACATCCAGCTTTGCAGGATCTATTGGTAAACGAGTTGGCCTATTATTGGTATGTGGATACTACAGGTTTTGCCGGAACTCACACCGTGCAGCAAACCTATACGTATATTCCGGCAGATATGACAACACCCACAACCGGGTATCTTGCAGGTCGGTACTTTAACGGAAACTGGGTGCCAAACGGAGGTGTCATTGGCTCGGCAATAGGTGCAACAACAATTACATTACCTGCTGGAGTTGGCTACATCGGTGGTGAATATACGGCCGGGGCACCAACCAACTTTGCATCAATGCCAAAGTACTATAGTAATCAATCTGGGAATTGGGAAAACCCGTTAACATGGTTTCTTGATAGTCCGACAGGACCAACAATTGCAACTGTTCCGCCTAATGGAAATCAGGTATTTATACAAAATTCAGATAACGTAACGCTATCTGCCAATAATGATGCGGCATATTCTGTTGATATAGCCAATAATGCTACGCTTATAGTTGGTACAACAACCTTTCATGACATTGGCCATGTAACTGGTGGCGGTACAATAAATGTGACCAGTACGAACGATGGAATGTTTGTTTTTCCAGGTGGAGAGTACGATAATTTCATGGCAAATCCGCATAGCACTATTATTTTCAACAATCCAAATACTGCGATACCTGCTACTATGCCTTTGAAACCTGGAAATTATTACAAACCTTATCAAAATGTGATATTCACCGGAGCGGGGATTAAATATATTACAGCCGAGCATTTAAAAGTGATGGGCAATCTGACCATCAACGGCGGGACACTTAGCGATGTACTGTTTAATAGAAATGTGTATATCAGTGGTAACTGGACAGATAATACGTCGTCAGGCGGCTTTGTTCCTGGTACAGGATTGGTTAGTTTTGAAGGCTCCAATGTTCAGCAAATTGTAATTACTAATAATGTTGCTGAAAACTATTATAATTTTCGGATACTTAATCCGCAAGGGGTTAACCTCACGAGCGCCGGAACGGGCGACGTTCAGGTTTCAAATTACCTATACCTTACAAGTGGTAACATTACAACTAATACCACCAACACTTTTACCTTGACCAATGCAAGTCCATCAATAGTGATCGGTGGGAGTTCTTCATCATTTGTGAACGGGCCATTATATAAAGTGATGAACAGTGGTTCCTATTTTAATTTCCCTGTTGGGAGTAGTAGCGGCGGCAGGTATGGGAATGTTAATGTATCGTCTGTCAATGCTTCTGCAACCTATGTTGCACAGTATTTTAATAGTCTATCCACCTACGATCCCACGAAGATGCTAACTCCGATTACCTGGGTCAGCGATAATGAGTATTGGTGGTTAAGTAGTTCAGCAACCTCCAATGGAAATGTAACCTTGCGATGGGATGGGTTAAGCTTTGATCCGTCATACGACAGGACAAAACTTAGGGTCGTTCAGTGGAATCCATCTGGTACTCCAAATCCGCAGTGGGAATCACAGGGAAGTATTATAAATGATGGTGGTACAGCAAGCGGTACTGTACAAACTTCCAATGTCATCAATTTGTCTCCATTAACGAATCAACATTATTTAACGATAAGTACTGAAGGTAAACCTACTGCAACAATATTAAGTCCTATCTATTCAACCTCCATATGTAACAATGCTACTGATATTGCAACTGTTCAGGTAAAACTTACAGGCACAGGACCATGGTCTCTTAGTTATACTATAAATGGGGTATTAACGACCCTAACCAATCAGGCCTCATCTCCGGTTAACATCGCGATTACTTCTGCTTCTACGGGGATCAACAATATCGCAGGAACCTATAATTTTAATTTAACAGGTATCTCTGATAAGAATGGTATAATTGGTAATGTTGATGCCAATACAGTTCTAATCACTGTAAAACCAGTGCCAACACCTTCTATTTCAGGAAGAACAACCGTAGGCACCAGCGAAGCCGGAGTAGCCTATTCAACTACTTCTATAGTTGGAAACACTTATTTATGGTCTGTTACAGGAGGATCTATTTCCGGAGTTCAAAATACAGCTGCTATTACTGTAACGTGGGGCAGTGCTACCGGGACGGGAGTTGTCACTGTAACGGAAACGAATGCTGCACCCAACAATTGCCCAATTACCAAATCTGTAAATGTAACGATCGTAAATACGCCAACTCCTAATGTTACAGGAAGTGTAAATGTTTGCGCCTTAGAGACTGGTGATATATATCAAACACCTTTTGTTACTAATCATACATATATTTGGACAGTTACAGGCGGTACACTTACAGGTCCTTCCCAAGTTGGTGGTTATGACCAAATATCGGTAACCTGGGGAGCTTCCGGGATTGGATCAGTAAAAGTTGCAGAAACTTTATCTGGTGTAACAGCTAACAATACTTTACCTGTTACTATAAATGCTTTGCCTTCAACTTCCCCGACAGTTGCAAATCAATCTGTTTGTTCAGGATCAAATGCTACACTTCAAATAATCGGCGCAGAAGGGGCTTCGGATTATTATTTATACAATGGGGCCACACAGATTACAACTGTTCACACAACAACTAACGGCAATTATTCTTTCCCCGCTTTTATTCCCGCTTCGACAACTACATACAGCGTTAAAGCCACTAACCAATATGGTTGTTCGGTAAACTTAGTTTCTACACCAATAGTAACGGTGAATCCATTGCCTACAATTACAACTACAGGTACAGCTTCGACGATATGTTTTAATGCTGGGGCACAAACAACAACGTTGAGCTATACATCAACGACTAACAATCCTACTTCTTACAGCATCGACTGGAATGCCGCTGCAAATACAGCTGGCCTGGCAGATCAGGTCAACACTGCGTTTGCCTTCGTTGCAGGCGGTGGAAGTGTTAATTCAATCGCAATTACAGCCAGCGCACCTGCCGGATCATATTCAGGTACAATGACGATTACAAACGCAAATGGATGTATCAATACACAGGCTGTCGCAGTCACCTTAAATCCTGCAACGGCAATCAGCAGTCAGTCTACAGCCACACAGACACAGTGTATTACCGGAACATTTACAGCCATCTCGGTAACAGCTACCGGAACTGGTACACTCACCTATCAGTGGTACAGCAATACCGTGGCAAGTACTACCGGAGGAACTTCTCTTGTTGCTGCTAACGGAGCACAAACCAGCAGTTACACACCTCAGGCAACAGCTGCCGGGACACTTTACTACTACTGCATCGTTCATGGTAGTTGCGGGGCAGATGTAACAAGTGCAGTCTCGGGAGCTTTTATCGTAAATCCTGCAACAGCAATCAGCAGTCAGTCTACAGCTACACAGACACAGTGTATTACCGGAACATTTGCAGCCATCTCGGTAACAGCTACCGGAACTGGTATGCTCACCTATCAGTGGTACAGCAATATTGTGGCAAGTACTACCGGAGGAACTTCTCTTGTTGCTGCTAACGGAGCACAAACCAGCAGTTACACACCTCAGGCAACGGCAGCCGGTACACTTTACTACTACTGCATCGTTCATGGTAGTTGCGGGGCAGATGTAACAAGTGCAGTCTCGGGAGCTTTTATCGTAAATCCTGCAACGGCAATCAGCAGTCAGTCTACAGCCACACAGACACAGTGTATTACCGGAACATTTACAGCCATATCGGTAACAGCTACCGGAACTGGTACGCTCACTTATAAGTGGTACAGCAATACCGTGGCCAACACAACAACGGGAACAATAATAACCGGAGCAACCAGTGCAAGTTATACACCTCAGGCAACAGCTGCCGGTACACTTTACTACTACTGCATCGTTCATGGTAGTTGCGGGGCAGATGTAACAAGTGCAGTCTCGGGAGCATTTATCGTAAATCCTGCAACGGCAATCAGCAGTCAGTCTACAGCCACACAGACACAGTGTATTACCGGAACATTTACAGCCATCTCGGTAACAGCTACCGGAACTGGTACACTCACCTATCAGTGGTACAGCAATACCGTGGCAAGTACTACCGGAGGAACTTCTCTTGTTGCTGCTAACGGAGCACAAACCAGCAGTTACACACCTCAGGCAACAGCTGCCGGGACACTTTACTACTACTGCATCATTCATGGTAGTTGCGGGGCAGATGTAACAAGTGCAGTCTCGGGAGCTTTTATCGTAAATCCTGCAACGGCAATCAGCAGTCAGCCAATAGCACCGGCAGCCGTTTGTTCTGGCACAGGAACACAGACAATAAGTGTAATCGCAACAGGTACAGGATTAACTTATTCGTGGAGAAAAGGCGGAGTCGCCCTTGTCAATAGTGGAGTAATCACCGGACAAGGAACTGCAACACTGACTTTAACCAGTCCAACAACAACCGATGCAGGTAGTTACGATGTCGTAGTCCGCGGAACATGTACGCCGGCAGTTACTTCAAATGCAGTGAATGTTACTGTTTCGCCACTGGTTCATACCAATAAAATCACCAAACTATGAGCCGCGCAAACACTAAATATTGCAGAGTTATACTTGTTTTGGCCTTTTTATTGGTAAAAAGCCTGTGTGGTTACGCAATTAATTATTCAAGTGTTGGTTCCGGTGATTGGGCAACTGTGGCAACTTGGAGTCCGTCAGGAATTCCTGCTGCAGGAGATAATGTAACAATTGGTAGTGGGCATACCATTACCTATAACGGAAACCTTGCCTGGGCAGGTGGTACTATTACTATAAACGGAACAGGAAAATTAATTATTACGGGTAACTATTCAAGTTCAGGTGGAACTCTTGCGACCAGCAATACAAGCGATTTTCAGGTTGGAGGGACTTTCTCTATCGATTATGGAAAAAGTTGTGCTATCGGAGGAAACTTAATCGTTACAGGAGACATCATCTGTAGCGGGCCTTTAACTGTCGGTGGTAATTGTACAAGTCAAAATGGTGGCGTTTCAAGCGGATATTTAGTGCAATTAAATGTTGGCGGAGATTTATCTGCAAAGACATCAGTGACCAGCAGCGGTAACTTTAATGTGACGGGCAATGTAACGGTGAGTAATGGATATTTTACAAACGGGAGCACTGATACTTTCGCAATTGGCAAAAGTTTAATTGTTTCAGGGAATATTGACAATCAGGGAACCTTAACAGTTGGATTGGATTGTACAAGTCAAACTGGAGCCGTAACAAATGAAGATTCAAAACAATTTACAGTTGGTGGAAACTTATCTGCTATGACATCAGTGACCAATAATGGAACCTTTAATGTTACTGGTGGTGTGGTAGTAAGTAATGGGTATTTTACAAACGGATATTCACACTTATTTAACATTAGTAAAGGTTTAATTACTTCAGGGAATATTGACAATCAGGGAACTTTAATGATTCACGATAATTGCACAAGCACTGCCGGTCAAATAATTAACGAATACAATCAAACTTTTTCGGTTGGTGCTAATATGACAGCACATTCAGGATTATCAAATCTTGGCAATATGACTGTCACCCTAAGTTGCGTTGTAGAGGGTGGAGGGGTTTTGAATGAATATCCTCATAATCTGACTATCGGTAGTAACCTCACAGTATATGGTGGACTTACCAACAATGGTAATTTTGTGGTAAATGGAAATTTTAATCTGGTTTCCGGCGATCTAACGGTTCCATATCAGAAATTGATGGTGGTGAATGGTAGTTTTACGAAAAGCGGTAATATTAATGTGGATGGGACTTTGATTGTTGCCGGCGACTTTAATTCTTTGGGTGGAAACACATCTATTACATACAATGGCAATTTCTATGCTTTTAAAGTGATTAATGAAAACGGAATACAGGCAGGTTGCACCAGTGCATGTTTTCCTAATAACCCACCAACCTGCACAGCATGCCAGATTAAAGGGTTAACCACATGGCAAAATAATGGTAGTCCAGGATCTACCTCTGTAAATCTTACCGCATCCTGGTGGGAAGATCACCTTTCCAATATTGGAGAAAGTGTAGGTCCCACAACTGTTTGCCTATCCTCATCCTCAAGCTTTGAATTAACTGCCGTTGATGATGGCAACCTTGCTTCAAACACGTTTGAATGGGCTGTATACGGGGGAACAATTACAAGTGCGGATAATACTGCTCCCATTAGCGGTCATACCGCTTCTGTAAAAACAATCATTGGCGGAGTTGTTTCAGGAAAATCAAATATTTCTGTAACCTGGGATGCTACAGCTTTTATCGGCGCTTATGTAGCAGTACGACAAACCAATACAACTGGTTGTTCAGATGGGAAGTGGTCGGTTTTTTATATTACATTCCCGGTAAATACTATAATTAATTCACAGTCGACCGCAGCTCAATCCCAATGTATTAGCGGTACATTCAGTGCAATCTCGGTTACGGCGATAGGTGATAACTTAAGTTACCAATGGTACAGTAATACAACAGCTTCTAACTCAGGGGGAACAATTATAGCCACTGCAACAAATTTGAATTACATTCCATCTTCTACTTCTGTCGGAACACAGTATTATTACTGTGTTGTAACAGGCACCTGTGGCGTCGCAACCAGCACTGTATCAGGCGCATTTGTTGTTACCTCTAATAATACAGTGTCACTTACATCCGCAGCTAGCACAAATGCCCAGTCCGTATGTATCAACACCGCCATCACTCCAATTACATATACCACAACCGGTGCCTCGGGTGCCACGATTAATAACCTGCCGACAGGGGTAACAAGTTCATGGTTAGCAGGAGTCGTCACCATCAGCGGAACACCAACAGTTGCTGGTGCTGCTCTAACTTACACCGTTACCTTAACAGGTGGTTGCGGAACAGTCAGCGCTACAGGTACGATCACCGTTACTGCTAACATGACTGCAGCGGCAGCATCTTCCACTCCGACTTTGTGTATCAATACTGCACTGACACCAATTAACCACGCCACTACACTGGCAACTGGTATTGGAACAGCTACTGGTTTACCCGCTGGCGTGACTGCAGCATTTGCTTCGAATACAATTACAATCAGCGGAACACCAACTGCAAGCGGCGTATTTGGTTATACAATACCGTTAACAGGTGGTTGCGGAACAGTCAGTGCTACAGGTACGATCACTGTAACACCGACAGTTATTATCAATGCGTACACCCCTACAACTTCAACTCGCTGCAGGGGTGCGGGTTCAGTAGCCTACACAACTACGGCTACCAACTCGACAGGAATAACGTATACACTTGATGCAATATCTTTAGCTGGCGGTAACACCATAGATGCAAATATGGGAATTGTTACTTACGTTTTTGGATGGAGCGGAACCTCAATCATAACAGCAAGTGCTGCCGGGTGTAATGGACCATCAACATCAACACATACAGCAACAACTATTGCGGATCAAAACTGGACCGGAACATTGAGTACAGATTGGAATGTCGCAGGAAACTGGTCGTGCAATTTCATACCCGATTTGACAACAAATGTCCTGATTCCAAATGTTCCAAATAAGCCAATCCTAAGTTCCGGAGCGATTGGTACTGCCAAAAATATCGTAGTCGTTAACGGATCATCATTAACAGTTACAGGTAACACACTACAAATTGCCGGAACTATTTCGAACAGTGGAACCTTTATCGCAACATCGGGAACTATTGAAATGAAGGGAACAGCACTTCAAACTATAGGTGCGGGTGCTTTTACAGGAAATACAATTGCAAACCTGATCATTTCGAATTCAGCCGGAGTTACATTATTGGGACCTCTTAACTTAACAGGAATTGTTCTCGCACAATCAGGCGATCTTAATTCAGGAGGAAATCTGACGCTTATTTCGACAGCTACACAAACGGCACTGATTGATGGTGCAGGTACTGGTCAGGTAAATGGAAACGTTACAATGCAACGCTATCTCCCATCTGCATTCGGGTACAAATATTTTAGCTCACCATTCTCTGATGCTACCGTTGCCGCTTTCTCTCCATACCTCTCAACGACTGCTACTATACCGACATTCTATGCTTATGATGAAGAAAACCATCGCGATTCTGCGGGCGTTAATGCATATCAGTCGGGCTGGGCAAAATATTTGGCCGGCACATTAGCTCCTTTAACTGGTTATGCTGCTAATTTTGGATCAGATATACCAGCAAAAACTGTCAGCATAACAGGTACAGTACTCAACGGACCGATGTCTGTACCTCTTTATAACTACCATCGTAGATTTACGAAGGGTTTTAACCTGGTAGGGAACCCATATCCTTCACCCATTGACTGGGATATTCCAGGTTGGGCGAATACAAATATTGACAATGCACTTTATTTTTTCAATGCAAATACTGATCAATACTCAGGTGTTTATAGTAGTTATGTCAACGGGGTTAAGACGGGGAATGCAGATAATGTAATTGCCTCGATGCAAGGATTTTTTGTACATGTTTCAGATGGAGCTGGTCCGGTTACCGGAGCTCTTGGAATTACTAATTCGGTTCGGATAAACAACCTTAACCCGTTATTCAAGGCTGCCTTGATTGATGATCGTACGATTCTTCGTTTCACAGCAAGTTTTGAAACAAAGAACGCGATCGAAGACGGCGCCGCTATTTATTTTGATGAACAGGCCAACCGAAGTTTCGATAAAGATAAAGATGCCTTGAAAATGTTGAACACGGATGCACTTGTTCCAAATCTATATTCGATATCTACAGATCCTAAGCAATTATCGATCAACGGAATGCCATTCCCGTCAGACAGCATAACAAAAATTCCTTTGGGAATAACAACATTAAGCGATGGTTGGATCAACTTTAAAGCAAAAGATATCAGCAAATTGCCTTCTAATATGTACTTGTATCTGATAGATGCTGTTGCAGGTGTTACACAGGATTTAAAACGATATCCGACTTACCGTTTTAACCTGAAAACAGGAGAGTATAACCAACGTTTTACACTGGTATTCTCACTTACAGATTTAAATAAACCCGCCGATGTCGTTGAAAAAATGTTTACAATCATCCGAACCGGAGATCACATTTACGTAAAAGTAAACCTGCCTTTCAACACAAAAGGTGACCTGATTGTAACGAATATGGCAGGACAGACTTTACTCAGAAAGGGTGTTTTCGAGATGGAAACAGTCGAAATTAATCCGAACGTTGGAAGCGGCCTTTACGTAGTCACAATGATATCAGGCAAAAGAAAAGAGTCAGAAAAAATTTTAATACGAAAAGATTATGAATAGCTCACTACAATGCTTGTTGTGCAAAAAGCTTTTATTGCCTTTTTGTTTATTGTGCTTCTTTGGTTTAATCTTTATCACAGTTAATGCACAGGAAAAACCACCGAAACCATTTGTGGTCACTGTTAGTCTATCACAACATCTTAGTTTTGGAACTTTTATACCTATAGGAACTGCTGGTACTGTAACTGTGACCTATGAAGGGTTTAGATCAAAGACCGGAGATATTATTCTCCCAAATATTTTTTCGATTGTAACACCAGCCCTTTTTATCGTGGAAGCTCATCCCGGAACCCTAATCACCATTGTGACTCCCGACTCACAACTTACGGGAAGTAATGGAGGCACAATTCATTTAAAACTGGAAGCGGCAAGTACAGGATCCCAATTTATTGTCAATAGTGAGAGTACAAATGTATTTATCGGTGGAACACTCACTATAGGCTCTCTCGCAGCTAATCCTGCAGGATCTTACCTGGGGACCTTTATTGTCACCTTTATTCAACAATAACCTTACACGCCTAATTAGCTATGCTTATATCAGTTACGCAAAATACCTTCAATTACCGGAAATACAGATGTATTTCCGGTTTTTTGATGTTCACAGCGTACCTGCTTGTGCTATTGACAACTATAACATTTGATTGTAATGCTCAGAATGAGACTGAATATGATGAAATTTCGGTTTTTCTGAATGTTCAGAAGGTTGGCGGAGCGGATATACCAGCTGTAATGCGCGACGAAACGGTTTATCTGCCTGTCGTAGATATATTTACCTTTCTAAGGATCAGAAATACGCCATCTGCACAACTTGATTCGGTTACAGGGTTTTTCATCAACCAGCAAGCCACCTATTCGATTAATAAATTGAAGAATCGGATTACCTACCAGGGAAAAGTATTCGATTTAAAGAAAGATGACCTGGTAAAGACGGAGACAAATCTCTACCTTCGGGCGCCACTGTTCGGACAAATATTCGGATTGGATTGTGTATTTAGCTTTCGGAGTCTATCCGTTCTGTTGAATACAAAGTTAGAGTTACCCATTATCCGCGAAATGCGACAGGAACAGATGCGGTCGAATATCAGCCGTCTGAAAGGCGAAATAAAAACAGATACAACCATTGGGCGAAAATACCCGGCCTTGCATTTCGGAATGGCTGATTGGTCAGTTATATCTACACAGCAGTTGCCGGGAAGTACAGACACCCGGTTAAACCTAGCTTTAGGAACTGTGATAGCTGGCGGTGAGGCCAATGCCTTACTTAATTATAGCAACAACACTCCTTTTACCGAAAAACAGCAACAATACCTGTGGCGATTTGTAAACAACGACCGCCCCATTCTAAGGCAGGCAGCGGCTGGAAAAATTTACACACAAGTCACCTCTTCTATTTATGATCCGATAGTCGGAGTTCAGTTTACAAATACCCCAACTACTTACCGACGTTCATTCGGAACTTATACATTGAGCGATGTAACGGAACCCAACTGGACAGTTGAACTCTATGTGAATAATGTATTGGTCGATTATATGAAAGCCGATGCTTCGGGCTTCTTCAAATTCGAAGTGCCGTTGGTATATGGAAATTCTGCTGTAAAACTCAGGTTTTTTGGACCATGGGGTGAAGAGCGCATCAAAGAGGAGAACATTAGTATACCGTTCAATTTTTTACCACCCAAAGAACTCGAATATTCAATAAGTGCCGGTATAGTCGAAGACAGCTTAAGCAGCAGGTTTTCACGCGCGAACCTGAACTACGGGATTAGTCGCCGTATCACTGTGGGCGGTGGCGTCGAATATCTTTCGTCGGTAACCTCTGGTAGTACGATGCCCTATTTAAGTGCATCATTAAGATTAATGAGTGGATTACTCCTAACCACAGAATACACTTATGGGGTACGCACAAAAGGATTGCTGAGCTACCGTTTGCCATCAAATCTGCAGTTAGAATTGAATTACACGAAGTATGACAAAGGGCAAAAAGCAATTATTTACAATTACCTTGAAGAGCGTAAAGCTGTAATTTCAATCCCCATAAAAGGGAAATATTTTGCGGCTTATTCAAGGCTTACACTTAATCAGATTGTCCTTCCCAACCTAAAGAATACGAATGCCGAGATGCTTTGGTCGGGATCTGTATATGGCGTAAGTACAAACTTTACCACCTATGGACTCTTTACTGATGTTAGCAAACCATACGTTTACAGTAATTTATCGCTTGCCTTTAGGCTGCCACACCGAATTACAATGACTCCCCAGTTACAATACGAATACAACAATAGCAAGCTGATTTCAGCAAGAACGAATATCGAAAAACCTATATTTAAACATGGCTATTTAAATATGTCGTATGAGCAAAATTTCAGCAGTAATGCGCGCAGTGTGGAAGTTGGATTCCGCTATGATCTATCGTTTGCACAAGCAGGATTTTCGGTTCGGAACACGAACGACCTCACAACATTGGTCGAATCGGCCAGGGGTAGCCTTATCTATGATAAAAAATCTCATTACCTGGGAACAAATAACCGGACGAATGTTGGCAAAGGTGGTATTACGCTCCTCCCCTTCCTTGATGTTGATGGCAATGGAAAGCGCGATAAGGGAGAGCCAAGGGCTTTAGGACTTCAGTTCAGAATTAACGGTGGGACAATTATTCGCAACGATAAAGACTCCACCATCCGTATATTAGACCTCACACCTTACACAAGCTATTTGCTTGAACTTGATAAAAACAGTTTTGACAATATCTCGTGGCAAATGCATAACCTGACCATGAGCGTGATGATTGATCCCAACCAAATAAAAACCATTGAAGTTCCAATCTCAGTAATGGGTGAAGCTACAGGAACTGTCTACAACGGGGACAGAGGTCAGGGACGAATTTTAGTTGACTTCTACCGATCCGACGCTACACTTGCAGCGCGTGTCCTTACCGAATCTGACGGATATTACAGTTATCTTGGATTGAAGCCCGGAAAATATATTGTTCGGGTTGACGCTGAACAGCTTAAAAAACTAAAAATGGTATCTGATCCGGAGTTGATCCCTGTTAAAATATCGCATTCGTTTGACGGGGATATTGTTGAAGGATTAGATTTTAAATTAAGCCTTGAAAAAGTTGTAATACCCGATACGGTAAAAATAGTTCCGCCGGATGAACCAGTAATTACTAAGAATGATGTTACCGAGCTAAACATCAAAACATCAATTGTCGGTAATGAAGGTGAAGTTTTACAGATTGGAGCCTATAAGGATAAGGAAAAAGCATTGGACGCGGTTAAAAAACTCGAACAGCTCACAGGCAAGCCAGTTATTATCGTTTACGAAAATGGCTATCAAAAAGTACGGATCACAGGTTATACCGATCACAATCTTGCACGTCAGTTTGCTGAAACATTGGCGCAAATTGGATTCCCGGTATCCTATATTCCGCTTGCTGATTCAAACCGTACGCTTCAGGTTGGCGAATACAAAAAAGAAGAAGATGCCTTAAACGCACAAAAGGAATTGGCAGGTCGTACAGGAAAGCATATTGTAATCAGCTATTCAAATGGCATTTATAAATTACAGGTTCCAGGATTTACATCAAACGCAAGCGCCCTTAAGTTCGCTGATGAAATTAAAAGTGATAATTTCAAAATAAATAATGAAACTGAAAAACCTGTTGTTCTTAAAAGACAAGAGGCGGAAATAACTTCAAAACCAATTCCCGACAATGCGACGAAGACTGTAAATACCATAGCACCAAGTCCAAAAGTTCCAATCATTCAGATCTTATCTATCAGAGATACTGCTGAAGCAAGGGATACTCAGGAACGAATCAGCAAGGCAATCGGCAGGGCGGTTTCAGTTGTAAAAGAAAACGGAATTAATAAACTTCAGATTAGTGATTTATCAGGAAAAGAAGAATCGGAAGTACTGCTCGACAAACTATCGCAGGCTGGATTCCCAGAGGCGAACCTTATTCCGGAAAATTATTATACTGGCAGTAACACAGTTGACGATAAAAATTACAGTGCTGTAATTCAGGTAGGAGCTTTTACAAGTCCGGAAAATGCAAACGATGCTGAAAGGAAACTTCATAAAATAACAGATCTTCCTATTGCGGTTGTATTTGAAGGAAACTATTATAAGGTAAGAATAAGCGGATTCCCAGGAAGGGTGGAAGCAATTGCCATCATACCGAAGCTTGTAAGCAAAGGATTTACTGAGGCTTATGTTGTGCGTGTAAAACGAAAGTGATATAAATCCCTCAATACATTTTTCATTTAAAAAAGAAATCCCTCCAACTTTAAGCTGAAGGGATTTCTTTTTAATCAGATTTTCTAAACTGGAATTATTGCGCTTTGCGGTTCGAATGTTAATCTACCTATTAAAAAAGACTGAAATTTTCAACCTCTGACAAGATTGTACTTTTCGATCTTGGCATTTAATGTCGGACGCGTAATATCCAAAATATGCGAAGCTTCCAATTTATTCCAGTTCACCTCGTCAAGTATTCGCTTAATATGATATTTCTCAAGTTCGGCAAGCGATCGATACGTTGGAATCTCGATCTTAACCGGAGCATTCTGATGCTGCCTTGTATTCAGTGTAATATTTTCCCGTTCAAGCACGTCACTTTTCGACATTACGATGGCCCGCAAAATAGTATTCTCGAGTTCGCGGACATTACCATACCAATCGTGAGCCTTTAACATCTCGATAACTCCATCGCCAATTTTCACAACATTTTTATTGAAACGCTTATTCAATTTATGCAGAAAGTGGACCACAAGATCGCGAATATCATCTTTTCGATCGCGTAAAGGCGGAAGGTCAATTGTGAATACCTTTAGTCTGTAATATAAATCTTCTCTGAATTTTCCCTCTTTAATTAATTCCTCAAGATTACGATTAGTAGCTGCAATAATACGAGCCCTCATAGGAATTGTCTCTTCGCCACCTACGCGTTCAAACTCTAATTCCTGAATAACCCTCAATAATTTCACCTGGGTATTTAGTGAGATTTCTGATATTTCGTCAAGAAATATTGAACCTTCACCGGCTAATTCAAATTTACCTTTTTTGTCACGAATAGAACCCGTGAATGAGCCTTTAACATGTCCAAAAAGTTCACTTTCGAGCAGCGTTTCGGTCAGAGCACTACAGTTTACAATAACCAAAGGTTGATTACTCGTTATTCCGGAATAATGAACCAATCGGGCAATCAATTCCTTTCCAGTACCGGTTTCACCTTGTATTAAAATATTAACCTTATTGAGGGATATGCGTCCTATATTTTTGAAAATCTCTTTCATCTGGACGGTCTTCCCAACCAAAATATTGTCTTCGAGCATACTCTCGCTCGACGCATCTTCGTGAAGCACCTCGTTAAGACTATTACTTACCTTGACAGAATTTAAGGCAAGCTGGATCGTTGTTTTAAGCTGATGTGGATCAATTGGTTTTTCAAGGAAGTCAAAAGCACCTAACTGGATCGATTTAATAGTCAATACAACATCTCCAAAGGCAGTAAGTAATATTACAGGAAGAGCAATATTTAATTTACGAATTTCAGCGAGTACCTCAAGACCATCAATTCCAGGCATCTGAAAGTCAGTGATAACAAGGTCAGGATGTTCAGTTCGAACCATTACAAGACCCGATTCACCGTCTTCAGCCTCAATAATCGTATACCCTACTTTGCTAAGTGTGTCCTTTAAACTCTTACGAATCAACTTATTATCGTCGATAATCAAAAGCTTTTCCATGAATCTATTCGGTTAATGCTGTAATAGTTTTTACTTTACTGTTCATGAACCAATTGATACATCAAGTATCACACATGGCCATTATGTAACAAAAATACACTATTAATGTGAAATATAGATTATTTTACTCTTTTTGTGTAAAAAAATTAATTATTCACAAATCAGTTATTAAATCGGGGAATTTTAATAAATGTTGAAATTTAAATAATAGAGCGTAGGAGCGTAGGAACGTAGGAAAAGAGGAAAATATGGGGTAATCATATGAAATACTACAACATATAGCCATTATAAAAATCGCAGGAAAACAGTTAAAGATAGTATATTCATATAAATATCAGGAATATAGAACCCGTAGGAATATCGTAGGAAACCGTAGGAAACGTAGGAAAACAGAAAAATGAGATATTCATATGAATACTAGGAACATAAAAACATAGGGACCATGGACACAAAAGGATTATCGTAGGAAAACCGTAGGAAACGTAGGAAAACAGAATTAAAGAGATAATCAAACGAATATTAGGAACTTATGAACCTTATGGAAATAGCAGGAAATGAAAAAACAGGGCGTTTCCTACAAATCCCAGGTTTCATACATCCTAATTATTAAAACTGAAGGTTCTGAATTATGGGAGTATTCCGGGCAACTAAAGTTTCGATCAGATGGCATAACATCCATTTATTACCATTACTTCAACCAGAAGAAAAAACAATTCACCTCGAAATACTCAATTCCGTCCTTTTTAAAAAAAATATTCTATTTTTGTGCCCTATTATATAAATTTTAACATTTTCAACACAAAACCTGCATAAGCTGTCGTGAGGATAGATTATGCGAACAATTCAATCAATTACATGAAAAAAAATTTAATTCTGTTTGCCCTCCTTATTGCCGCATCGGCATTAAAAGCACAAAATGTGCAATTACATTACGATATGGGTAAGGACCGCAAATACCTTACATCAACCGTCGAGATGTTTAAACCCGACAAATGGGGAAGCACTTTTTACTTTATCGACATGGATTATGGCAAAGGTGGCGAAACCGGAGTTCAAGGGCCACAGTTAGCTTATTTTGAAATTTCACGCGGACTTAAATTCTGGGATAATCCTTTCGAAATACATGTGGAATACAATGGTGGATTTGGACAATACAGAGCGACTTCAACAAACAATGCTTATCCCATCAATGATGCGTGGCTATTCGGTGGAAACTACACTTGGCATGCAGCCGACTATTCAAAAGTTTTTACGCTGGAGGGAATGTATAAAAATATCAGGGGTAAAAATGATATGTCTTTCCAGATTACCGGAGTATGGACTATTAAGATGTTTAAAAACAAACTTACTTTCGACGGATTTGCTGATTTTTGGAGAGAAGATAATATTGTTGGAGTAGGTACTAATTCAAAAGCTACCAATTTTGTTTTCCTAACCGAACCACAGTTGTGGTTTAATTTCACAGAGCATTTTGCAATGGGTAGCGAGGTTGAAATAAGTTCAAATTTCGCAGGCCATAATGGATTAATGGTGAATCCTACAATTGCCGGTAAATGGAATTTTTAAATAATATCATTACATATGCTTGAAAAACTATTCAAATTAACAGAGAACAAAACCTCGGTTAAAACTGAGGTAATCGCAGGTATCACCACGTTTATGACGATGGCTTATATCCTCTTTCTGAATCCCAATATCCTTTCTGCAACAGGAATGGATAAGAATGCTGTTTTCTTCGCTACAGCTATTTCAGCCGGTTTTGTAACCATTGCAATGGGTTTGGTTGCCAACTTCCCTATCGCATTGGCTCCAGGTATGGGATTAAACGCATTATTCGCTACAGTTGCACTTGCCGGAGTAGGAATGCCATGGAGGGTAGCTCTGGGTGCAGTATTTATCTCGGGTCTTATCTTCATTGTTCTTACAGTTACTAAAATACGTCAAATTCTTGTTGTTGCAGTTCCGAACTCATTGAAACGGGCCATAACTGTAGGAATAGGTCTTTTCATCACGATCATCGGCTTGAAGTTATCGGAAATCATGGTAGTAGGAACCGCAATGATTCCACCTACTGTAGCAGCAGTTGCTAAATCGGGCGGAATGGCTACCCTGAAGTTTTTTGAATGGAACATTGGAATGGGAAGCTTTCACAATCCAGGTATGTTACTTTGCTTAATAGGACTGACAATAACAGCATTATTAATGGCGCGTAAGATCAAAGGATCGTTGCTGATTGGCATTGTAGTTACTACACTAATCGGTATTCCTATGGGCGTAACAATAATACCTGAAAACTTTGCTTTTATTTCTCTTCCCGATTTCCATAACCTGGCTATTGGTGAACTTGATATCAGAGGTGCACTAAACATGGGAATCTGGACGGTTGTCTTCACCTTCACATTTGTCGAATTGTTCGACACTTTCGGTACTTTGGTTGGAACTGCCAACAAAGCAGGACTGATTGACAAAGATGGTAATTCACCTAAGATCGGCAAAGCAATGTTGGTAGATGCAGTCGGCGTCTCTTTTGGCGCTTTAATGGGAACTTCAACTGTCACCGCTTATGTTGAAAGTGCAGCAGGTATTGGAGAAGGTGGACGTACAGGCTTAACGGCTGTTACTACAGGAGTTCTTTTCATATTGGCGCTTCTGATTGCTCCGCTCGCTCTTATGATTCCCAGTGCAGCTACAGCCCCTGCGCTGATTATCGTAGGAGTGTTAATGTCTTCTTCGGTTCTCGATATCGATTTTAACGATTTTACGGAAGGATTCCCAGCTTTCATTACTTTCGTTTTAATGCCATTTACATATAGTATCGCAAACGGTATTGCGGGTGGTATCTTCTTCTATACTTTATTAAAAGTTGGTTCAGGTAAAGCCAAACAGGTACACTGGATGATGTACTTACTATTTGCACTTGTTGTGATTCGTTACATCTTTTTAAGTGCATAACCTATATTTTTAAAAAACGCTCCGTTTCACGATGGAGCGTTTTTTAATTTAGAAAAATATTCTACATTTGCCATCCATTAGAAAGTCCGTCAGCTGACGGATCAGTTGGATTTGAGAAGGGCGGTTAGCTCAGTTGGTTTAGAGCATTACCTTGACAGGGTAGGGGTCACTGGTTCGAATCCAGTACAGCCCACAATATAAAAAAGGCATTTGATCGTTGATTGAATGCCTTTTTTATTTGTATGATCCGAATCACCTAAAAAATAAAATGTCTCCATATTTTTCAGTAAGCAGTTCAGTCGGTTGCCTGTCATCAAAAGAAAAAACTATCTATCCAAAATCCAATTACCCTACTAATCGTCATAGTATACAAAGCTTTGAGCGATACTTCTAAAACATTTTTAAGAAGATGTAATATATTTTTAAGAATTTTACAATTTTTTAACCTAAATGATTTGGCAGAGAGTTGCAGTACCTCTATATTTGCATCGGTTAGTTAGTTTGGTTAGTTTTAGTAAGAGGATGGAGCCGCCCGGTTCCGTCCTTTTCATTTTTATAAATACCCGTATCAATCAATCCTATTACATCCCAATAAAAAACCCGAAATCAAAATGATCCCGGGTTTTATGATTCCATTCAATGGTAGCTTATACCATTATTTTGGAAGTAAGGTTATTGATGCTTGTACCGATCGATTCGAAAGGTTTTCCGTTACCTTGATTATCATCTTCAACAAACAAATATTTCATACCGGCAATATTCTTTGCCGCTAAAATTGCTTTAAAATCAATCACCCCCGCTCCTACCGGCGCGATATCATCTTTAATGACGTCGTAGAAAGGATTTTGCTTGGTGTGCATATCTTTCATATGGAAAAGCTGGAAACGTCCCGGGTATTTTTTAAACATCTCAACCGGATTCTGGCCCGCTTTATTAGCCCAAAATAGGTCGATTTCCATCGTTACATATTTGGGATCCATCTCTTTCATATAGATATCATAATAAGGAACTATGCCATTTATATTTTTAAATTCAAAATTATGGTTGTGGTAGGCAAACTGGATGCCCACTTCTTTCATCTTCTTTCCAACCTCATTCCAATCGCCAACCATTTTTTTGTACGATTCAATGTTACGGTCGACTTCATTCACCCAAGGCTGAACACAATATTTTACGCCCAGTGCTGCATGATCATCTGCCATTTTCTTTGCATTGTCGAGTGTGATGCCCGCAGCTTCTACTTGAGTATGACTGCTAAGAATTTCCATTCCCATGTCGTTGGCAATCTTCTTGATTTCCTTAGGTGTAAAACCATAAAACTTACCATCTGCATAATTTGCGAGCTCAAGGTTTTTATAACCAAGATCTGATACTTTTTTCAAGGTGCCAATAACATCGGCTGCCATCGCATCACGAAGGGTATAAAGCTGTATACCAACTCCAAAGCTTTTCTTGTTAACTGCTGGTGCCTTAAAGCCATACGAACCAAGAGCCATCAAACCAATAGCGCCTGTTGCTGAAAGCTTAAAAAAATCTCTCCTGCTCTGCAAATCTTTCATAATTATTTAATTTTATTGAGTATGAAATAAACTTTAGTCGTTTTTCCAGTTGGTAAATATAAAACAAACTTTTCAGAAGGAGTTCAGTTTGGCCGAAAGAGCACGTAAAAAATTCATTGAGGTTATAGTAATGAAGGTCAAGCCTCAAAAAATTGAAAATCGAATTTCAGAAAAGTAAAATTATTTTAACACTTTTAAATTTCTGTGTCAAATTCAACTTTATGTTGCATATACAATTTGATTATTTTCAATTCATTATCACTTTTGACTCAAAACAAGCCTGCAGTTTCAGCGCTTCATCGTTTAAACAGAAATAATTTTTTCAAGTAAAGAACATGACATTTATTTCTTCTTAGTATTGAAATAATTTCACATTGTTTCATAGTAAGAAAATATTATCGGTTTGACTTTCTCCAAAGCCGATCATCCTGAAAGCTTTTTGAGACCCACTTTTTAGTTATTCAAAGAGGCACCTAAAAGTGACCGGGTGAGTGTTCAGATCATGAACACTCACCCGGTCACTTATATGCTTAGCTTTAGGTCGTGAACACTCACCCGGTCACTATGAAGCACGAATTCATGTCAAGCATATTGACCCCGATCCCCCTCGTTTGCAATAAGTGGTAAGTTGTCAATCGTTTGTAACGATCATTGAATAGGTATAACAGAGTATGTAAAAAGGTTTGCAACGTTCATTAGCACGAAGAAACCCGTTTATTGATCTTCTCCACAACCGATCACGCGGAATGCTTTTTGAGACCCACTTTTTAGTTATTCAACGAGGCACCTAAAAGTGACCGGGTGAGTGTTCAGGCATTGAACACTCACCCGGTCACTTATATGCTCACCCCGGTCACTTCAATTTTCATTCACTGGTTATTCCAACTCCAATAATCGCACAGTGCTTTTTAAGTTTCGAACTCATCTCCCATCCCGTTCTTCCTGTTTTTTCAGTCTATTTATTCCAATTTTAACAGGACAGACTTGTTTTCCTTAATTCCAAACGAAAATATAAGGTTGACAAATGAAAATATCAGTTTATCGAACGAAAACATCAGTTTATCAAACGAAAATATGAGTTTATCGAACGAAAATATAAGATTGACGAACGAAAACATCAGTTTATCAAACGAAAATATGAGTTTATCGAACGAAAACATCAGTTTATCAAACGAAAATATGAGTTTATCGAACGAAAATATAAGATTGACGAATGAAAATATCAGTTTATCAAACGAAAATATGAGTTTATCGAATGAAAACATAAGATTGACAAACGAAAACATCATATTATCAAACGAAAATATGAGTTTATCGAACGAAAATATGAGTTTATCGAACAAAAACATAAAAACAGATCCAATCAACTATATGTCCATACAATTATCGAAATAAAAGCAAGCATCCCTGTCAATACGCGTGATACGTTTAACAGGGATGCGCAATCATTGATGAAGGAAGATGAAAAATTCTTACCTCACCATAATCTTAATACTTTGACTCCATTCGCCTTCCTCTCCTTTTGGAAGAATTTTGCAACTTTGAAAATAATAGTTAACACCTATATTCAGATCATAAACCGTTGTTTTCGATTCTAAAGTAGGGGGCAATGGTTTCCAGGTAGTTCCATCAAGGCTCATTCGCCATTGATGAGCTCCGCTGCCTTCGGCAGTTAGTTTTACCGATCCTGAAGTAACACCATCTTTTATAGTATTCTGCTGTTTGCCATGTAATCCAGATCCTTTGCAGAACATCAGTGCGCCAGCTACAATTGCTGAAGCATTTATTGGATCAGCATCCGCCAAATCTTGCACCTTGCCGCGAAGGGTTCGCAAATCGGCTTTTACTTTTTCGAATGCCAAATCGCGATCCTCAACCGATTTAGTCTGGGGCCTGGATTTAAAACCAGTTTCAGTCTCTTGAAGGGTATCAATATCATCTCCCATTTCATTTATTTTCGGCAAAGAACCTGCATAAAGCGGATTCGCAATCATTGCAGCGAAAATAGCCCTCACATAGATTAAAAAGGTGGCAACATCTTTCGGCATACGAAGTACCACCGTGACCAGATTACTTACTTTTCTTTTCATAAGCTTCTTTTTTAAAGGTTGAATAAATATGAATTAGGATTACCTAACAAAAATAAAAAATTAGTTTCTGAAAATCCAATTATTTTGCTATGTATTTTTATGAAATTTAAATATTTTTCAATATTTCGCAATTTTTTCCATAAAGCAGTATTAAACATGATAAAAATCATAATTATCACTCGTTATTACCACCAGATCACTCATGACCAAAGCATACGAACAGTCATTCATGTTAACCACATTGGTTCTTCTTTACAATACTGCCAACTCCAGGCAGTGTAAATCCGCTCCTATTCCCGAATTTTCCTTTGCGTAATTTCATTATTGAAAAATAATTTGCCGGAACCAATATTGGCACTTTGGAAGGTGAAAAAGCATACAATAAATAAAAGATGGGTTAGAGGTATTGTATATGGGAAAGATTATCTTTACAGGTATTTTAATATCGGAGATTATCATACAAATAAAAAAAATGAGAATATTAGGCGGGGATTCTGTTTAAATAAACATTTTACCCGATCCCCCTTGTTTGCAATGAGGGGTTAGTTGTCAATTGTTTGTAACGATCATTATAATGGTCAAAAGATGCTGATACCGGAATCAAAAGAAGATCTGAGAGAGAGATTGTAAATAGAAAATAAAATTATTCTCATATGAAAGAAGTAAGATGGACACAAGGATTTTTTGGATTTATTGGGTTTCTCGGTATTCAGGCATTTACCAAAGGTGACTGGACTGAAGCAATCTGGTTTTTATGGTTTATTTGGTTTATTAAATTCTTTCCGAAGAAGAAAAAAGAATGATAGCTTGCATTGTTCAAAATCAAGTTGGTGCGGATGTGTAATCCGCGCCTTTCAGATATTGGATTTGCAATGCAAATAATGATGCTGAAGCAATTTCACTTTATAGATTCTTTTCTCAGTTGCTTAAAAGCAATGGCAATGGATAAAGGCAAGCAGGCATTTATTGCAGGCTGCTTTAGCTGACTGATAAAAGTGAAAATAGCTTTAGGTGCATAAAATAAGGAGAATCAAATCAGAATTAAGTTCCGGAAACTTGCCACAACAATAATAGATACACTAATATAATGTTTAATCATAAAAGGAAAATAAAGGAAAGGTTATCAGCATCTTTTGGCAAGATAAAGGACGATTCCTTTACTTTTGAACTGATTGAAAGGTATTTCAAAAAGAAAGATAAAACAGAAGCATTCCAGGTATTGTCGGATAAAACATGCAATGATTTAGACTTTAAAGAATTATTCATGTTTGCTGATCGTACAACATCGAAAGTTGGTCAACAATTTTTATATCATACACTTAGGACAATTTCAGCAGATGAGAACAAATTTATTATACAAGAGAAACTTATCGATAAAATCAGCAAGGATGCTGATTTTAGATTAGATCTTCAGCTTCAGTTAGATAAATTAGCCAAAGATGATACTTATTACATCACTTCACTGTTTCAGGATAAACATGTGAAAGAGCCAAAATGGTTTTTTGTAATTCGCCTTTTGTCATTTACTAATTTGTTGTCTTTAATATTATTGCCATTTAATCCCCAATTAATCTTCCTGCTATTCGGTGTTTTTATAATAAATATTGGCATTCATATGTGGAATAAACGTAACCTCGATCAATATTTAAGTTCGATTCCACAATTATTAAGACTTTATGGTGTTGCCAAAGAATTTTTAAAATATGACTTATTCGATGAAATAAAAAAAGATATTCCTGATTCAATGTTAGTTCTTGATAAAATAAGAAACCGCATGTCGTTTTTTAAACTTGAGTCGAAGCTCGAAAGCGATTCGGATATTCTTTTTTGGGCCATGCTTGAGTTTTTAAAGACGCTTTTTCTGCTGGAACCTATTTTATTATTTGGGGTTTTAAAACAACTGGATACAAAAAGGAAAGAAGTTGAAAACGTATTTTCATTTGTAGGTAATATCGATACATTAATATCAATAGCCTCATTACGGCAAGGTCTCGATCAGTATTGTATCCCTGAGATTAATTGTAAAAGCAAAATATTGGAAGCAATAGCAGTTTATCATCCATTGATTAATAATTGCGTCACAAATTCTATTCAGGTAAATGGTAAATCAATTCTTTTAACCGGATCAAATATGTCGGGAAAGACATCCTTTATCCGTACTATCGCAATTAATGCAATTACCGGATTAACAATCAATACATGCTTTGCCGAACAATTCACACTGCCCCGGTTTAGAATTTATTCAGCAATACGAATCAGTGATGATTTAATGAATGATAAAAGTTACTACTTCGAGGAAGTTTTGACTATTAAAGAGATGATTGATGAAAGTAGAAATGGAAAACCCAACCTGTTTCTGCTCGACGAGATCTTTAAAGGTACGAATACAATTGAACGTATTTCGGCAGGTAAAGCCGTTTTATCCTTTCTCGCAAGGGGTAACAATATTGTTTTTGTATCAACGCACGATATAGAGTTGGCTGAATTATTAAAAGATGAATATATGTTATATCATTTCAGTGAGAAAGTAGATCATAAAACGGTTGATTTTGATTACAAACTAAAAGAGGGAAAATTAAAAAACAGAAACGCTATCAGGATACTTCAAATAAATGATTATCCTGATAATATTATAAATGAAGCTATTGAGCTTTCGAAAGAATTAGATAAAATGATGGTGATCAATAAAGTTGGTGCGGATTTGTAATCCGCACCTTTCAGATATTGGATTTGCAATCCAAATAATGATGCTAAAGCAATTTCATCTCAAATCTCTTTTCTCAGTTGCTTAAGAGCAACTCCAATGGATAAAAAGAATACCTATAATTAACTTTTGCAAGAGTGCAAGGTATTGTTTTTCTGATAAAATCGTCCCGAATGTTATTACAACAGGATAGCTTTATCCGTAATAAAGCAGATGCCGGAACGAAAAAAATCAATCTTTTACTTACTTTTACTTTCAAATTACCGGTTAATAATCAAGTAAACGATTGTAAGCCTTCGGTAAACCCCGTATTTTAAATTGTCGTTTTGAGTTTTAAGTTTGGCACTCATTTTAAAGAGAAGCGATGTTAAAAGAGAGACAATTTCTATC
>Ga0118677_10000619_pt1 | contig 77782 bp, 44 predicted proteins | sample AliMusrvi5mmetaG_FD_86154 | JGI IMG/M metagenome (GOLD analysis project Ga0118677, IMG submission 86154) | reverse complement strand
TGCGAAACATCTCGACTATTACCTCGATGAGTACACGTTCCGATTTAACCGCAGGTCCGCCCGGTCAAGGGGCCTGTTGTTTTACAGGCTTCTTCAGCAGGCGGCGAACACCGCGCCGGTGGGTTTCTGCCAAATCGTCGAGGACGACCACAATGGCTAGTAGTTACTTGCGTCAAATGGATACCCCCTTGCATACAAATACTGAAGGCCGGTAAGCTATTGAGAGGACTGGTTTGTGCAGTCATAACTGTTGCAGTACTCTTGATGATATTCATATACGGTGTTACGACAGAGATGGGCTCATTTCCTGCAAAAGAGGAAACGACAGTTGCGATGCTAGAAGATTTGCTTATCGCTTCAAGAGCGTATCATCGTGATTGCAATCGGTGGCCAGTCATCGGTGAAGATGGTCTGTTGCTCTTTGTGAATGAAGGCACTACAAATTGGCATGGACCATATTTGCGAGAATCTTTGCTAGAGAATCCAGTTACTGATTCGTGGGCGAATACCATCTATTTGCGTACAACAGCCGACTGCTTTTACCTGTTGTCTGCTGGCCCAGACGAAAAGACTAATACCACAGATGATATTGTGGGCTGTGTTGGAACCAATGGAGTATTGACAATAAAGGCGGGTGGAAAATTCGCACAGACTGGGCGAAAGTTGTAAAAGGGTGATTTGATGAACAGAAAACATGCGATTGGAGTTCTGGCGTTACCTACGTTGGCCGTATTGTATATTCTATGCTGTTTCCTGGCCTTGGGTATTCGTTCAGCTAGTCTGGAAGCGTATGGGCATGACGTTGCGTATTTTCTCGTGTGCTTCATCATATTCGGGGTGCCGCTCTACGTGTGGTTCTTCCTTGGTATCGTAAGTTTCAGTGTAGGTGCGTGGGTGTTGATTACCTCTCAAGCACGACACAGATCAAGAATCGTGATTGGGATGAGTATTCTATTCTCCATGTTACCTATTCTGTTTTTAACCTTAGGATACTATTTTTTAGGTTATAGGGGGGAATAACGGTTAAGCGTGATGTGACATAAGGAAAAGAAGATGCACTGTCTTCAGACGATCTCGCTAATGTGTAAAGAGGGAGGGGTGGCACCAGCCATTACCCTTGGCGTCATTGGTCTCTTACTAATGATTGCCGCTATCGTTCTCGCTGCACAGGGAAATCAGAAAGCAAAACGTCTCCTTCTTCTTGCATGGCTGACAATTGGGATAGTTGATTTCGAGAGGGGTCTAAACGCGGCACACTGGAGAACGAAACCGGGGTCTGCCTATATTGCCTATGCATGCAATGTTGAGTACGTTGCCATTTTGCAAATCATTGCAATGTGCCTCACCATTTCATTTTTGCTTATCAACGCTTCCCGTGCTTCAAATCATGAAGAGCGGTTTACACATTTTCTGTTCATTCTTGTCTTGTGCCTGCTTACAGTAGCAGTTTGGATTTTCAGATTACAGGCGTTCCATTTATAGAGCAACGAAAACAGGCGAACAAGGTAATGCATCCCTTTGAATACAAGTGATGATTACCGACGTTATCGCTCAACGTCATCTCCCTCTAGCCACGCCAATCCATCGGTCCGGCCCGTCTTTCGAACGAACAGCCACACAGCCAGAGCCGCCAAAGCCAGAAACCAGCACCAGACCTGCCACGGCGCCCATCGCGCAACGTGGAAATTGCCCCACGGGCAATCCGCCGTGACCTCCGCCGTCCAAATCATGACCACGGTGAAAAAACCTGCCGCGTGGTTGAAACACGAGGCGATCCAGTCGCTCACCGCGCTTGCCACCAGCGCCAGACTTCCCGCCACCATAACGAGAAAAGCGCATGGTCCGATAATCAGATTGGCGAAAAAGCCTCCCGGCGTGAAACGCCCGAAATAATAGGCGGTCAGCGGCAAGGACGCAAGCCATGCCGCCAAAGAAATGGCGATCGAATCGATCAGGAACGTCAGGCCCGCAACGAACCACTGAATGCGCCGAGCCACCGCCCCGCTCCCAGCATGCTCGTACAGGCGCACCCGCTGTTCAAGCAACGGCACACGGCAAAGTCTGCGGCCGATCGCACAGAACGGCCGGCAGAAGAACACCAGCCCGCCCATGACTGCAAACGACAATGTGCAGCCGATGTTGTAAACCAGCGAGGGTGAGTGCGCGTATACGAACAGCGCGGTGCCAGCCAACGCCGCGCTTCCGCTGGGCTTGCGGCCAAACAGCGGCGCCACAAAATAGAGAATCGCCATCAGGCAGGCGCGCATCGCGCTGGGCTGAGCACCGCTCGCAAACGTGTAGAAGACCAGCAATGGCGCGACCCCGAGCACCCAATACGGGCGCGGCACGCCCAAGGCAGAGACCAGAACGATCAGCAGCCCCGCCACCAAAGCGATGTTCATCCCGGAAATCGCAAACACATGGATCGTGCCCGAGTTTACGAACACGCGGCGCATTTCCGCGGGAATCTCGTTGCGACACCCCAGCATCATGGCTTGATTCAATCCAGGGACAACGCCCCAATCTTCGATGCCGATGGCCAAGCGCCGCGCCGCCTGTCTGCGAGCGCGTTCGATGCGCACCGGCCAAGCGCTCTCATCTGCTGCAACGAGCCTTTTCGAACGATCTTCGCCGGTATTCACTGTCAACGCCAACAAGCGATCACGGCCCTTCTTTACGGTTGCGTGGCCACTCATCCGCCACGTTTCACCGGGACGCGGAGCGTGCGTCAGCTCCGACTGAAGCGCCCCGAAACAGTTCACCTCAACCGGCAGATAACGGCACATCCGATTCCCGTCGGAGTCCCAGAGATGTTCGGCACGAAAAGTGAATTTCGCCGCCTCGCCCCGCAGTGGCGTCACCACCACCTCCGGACCCACGCGGCATACGAACGTCTGACGCGACCCCGCCTCCTTCAAACATTCCGCGTCCCGCCTGCGGCCCGCATTGTTCCAAGCCGCGTCGCTCCACCCCAGCAGAAAAAACAGGAGCGCGGCTGCGAAAACTCTCGGCTCGGCCCGCCCGCGCCACCACACCAGCACCTGGCTGCAAGCAACCGCTCCGCCGACAGCCACGGGCCAGAGACCCAACCGGTACCCGCATATGATCCCTGCCAAGAACAGCCCTGCCGCCGCCAGCAACGGCTGCCGCTGATGCTGCCGCCACAAGGCTTCAACCGCCCGCTTGAACCGTGGCACCATGAGAGATAAAAACATACACATCGCGCTCCATATCAAACACCGTCAGTTTACTATACTTGCCTTTCAGATGAAAACCAATTTGCCGGAGTTCATAATTGACACCCGCCGCCGCATCTTCTACCCTAATCCCACGCTTTTGCTCCGGTTATCGGAAGCCCGTGAAATTCGGGCGCGGTCGCGCCGCTGTAATCGGCTACAAGTCCCTATATGCCATTTTCCTTCGGGAAGAGAAGGCGGGGGCAAGGTCAAGCCGTAAGCCAGAAGACGGATCGGATGCAACCTGCGGCACTCCTTCGCGCAAGAGGAGCTGAAGACCGTTGTCCGGCCGTTTCCGGTCCGTTCTTTCGCTCGTGCATTTCGCCTCTCGCCCGAAGATGTGCCTCACCTTCCCGCAAGAGGAAAGAAAGAACATGCACAAGCTGACGCTTCCACTCAGCACGCCCGCCGCCTTGGCCGCGTGCCTGCTCGCCGTCCCCTCCCTCCGCGCTCAAAATGAACCGACGGCAAAGCCTGTCACGAACCTGCCGCCCATCATTGTGCAGGCCAGCCGTACTGGGCGCACCGCCGAGGAGATGCCCGCTCACGTGCAGGTCATCACGGCAGAGGAGATCGCCAAATCCGGACAGCGCACAGTCGCCGACCTTCTCCAGAAGACGGCGGGGCTTCCGCTCCAAACCTATTCCGACAACCCCACCACCACAGCCGTCGCCCTGCGCGGGTTTGGTGAGAACTCGCATGGCCGAGTCCTCATTCTGGTGAACGGGGAGCGGCTCAACAATCCAGACATGGCGGCGCCCAACCTGACGCGCATTCCGCTGGAGTCGGTCAAGCGCATCGAGATCATCCGTGGCCCGCAGACGGTTTTGTACGGCGACTACGCCGAGGCCGGCGTCATCAACATCATTACCGACACCTCCGTCGACACAAAACCGGTGACCACCGTCGCAACCTCCGTCGGCTCTTATGACACCTACTCGACTCACCTCAGCAAGTCTGGCACATTTGAGGATGGCGTCACCTACTTCGCCGGTGCAGACTGGAATAAATCCGGCGGCTACCGGGCGAACGGGGATTATGAGACCTACGACCTCGAAAGCAGCATAACCAAACGGTGGGACGCCATGCGCAGCCTCTCTTTCAGCGGGTATTACCACGACGGCACCTACGGCCTGCCGGGTGCCCTGAGCTGGAAGGAATTCAAGGCGAATCCGCGGCAAACCGACGCACCGAACGACCAAGTCGACATCAAGAACTGGGGCGGCAATGTCAGCGGCAGCACGAAGCTCGGCGAAGACGGGCAGCTCGAAGCCAACCTCACCGCAAGCCGCCGCGAAACCGACTCGTCCTTCATTTCGTCCTCTTACTGGCAGAACACGGTGATCGATTCCTACGCCTTCACTCCGCGCTACCTGCTGGACACGGATATCCTCAACCATGAGAACCGTCTAACCCTCGGCTCTGATCTGCGCTTCGACCAAGCCTCGATGAACTACCACGGCATGTACTGGGGCTTCCCCTACAAAGGTGCCCGCGACTATGATCGCACCTCATGGGCGGGGTACGCGCAGGATGAATTTTTCATCACAGAAAAGCTCTCGTTCGCTGTCGGCGCACGCACCGAACGCTTCTTCAATCGGCTCACGCAAGCTGCCGCCGTCGACGCGCGCGACGACCAAGAGACCGCATGCGACGCGGCCCTGCTGTACCGGCCGCAAGAAGACATCAAACTCTTCGCCCGCGTCGCCCGCTATTACCATGCGCCTTTCGCTGACGAAGCGACCTACACTCTGCCGAAGACTGAACTCGTCCCCGAAACCGGGTACAGTTTCGATGTCGGTTCCGAGATTTCCTTAACCAAAGAGTGGGCGGTCAGCCTGACGGCCTACGAGATGGATACGAGCAATGAGATCTACTACGATCCGACGCGCTATGCGAACATCAATGCGCCGGCTGACACGCGCCGGCAGGGTATTGAGAGTGCGCTCCGCTGGACACGCGATCACGTCGGCGGGTTCGGGATCATGTACGACTATGTCGACGCCTCCTTCACCGAGGGCGTCTATGCCGACAACAACGTCCCGCTGGTTCCACACCACACGGTCACCGTAAACGGCGAGGTCTACATCCTTTCGGAAGTGGCGCTGCTCGGCAACGTCCACTATGTCGACACCCGGTACTCAGGCTCCGATTTTGCCAACACCGCGACGAAGCTCGACGACTACGCCACGCTCGACCTGGCCGTCCGCTACGAACCTCACTTTCTCAAGGGCTTGACGTTGCTCGTAGGCGCCGACAACGTGTTCGACAACGAGTACGCCTATTGCAGCTTCTACGGCTCGGCGTATTATCCTGCGGCTGGCCGCACATGGAAACTCTGCGCCTCGTATAGCTTCTAAACACAATGTGCCTGTCATCACATAGCGGGAGGAGCGGCTCCGCATGCCGTTTCAACCGCTTTCCGCGTGTTGCTTGCGCGGCAATTCTCCTTTTCTCCGGCTGCGCCCGACAGGCGACGCAGTCGGACGCCACCCGCATGCGTCTCGTCTCCACAGCTCCCAACCTGACGGAGTGTGTCTTCGCCGTGGGTGCCGGCGACCTGCTCGTCGGACGCACCGATTCCTGCGATTACCCAGCCGAAGCGATGTCCCGCATAGCGGTCACAGGCGGTTTCGCAACGCCCAATCTTGAGCCGCTCCTCGCGGCCCGCCCCACACACGTGCTGGAAACCGTCTTGGCCGATCCCGACCTTAAGCGCCGCCTCGACGCGCTGCACATCCCCATCATGCACGTGCCTTGCGCCCGCCTCGACGAAGTCCCCTGCGCGATCCGTCAGATCGGCGCGCTGACAAGCCACAGCAATGAAGCCAACCGTGTCGCCTCCAAGCTTTGCAACGGCATCGACAAGGCCCGAATGGAAGCCGCCTCGCAAACTGCCCACCCCCGCGTGCTCCTACTCTTTGGTTCCGACACGCCCATCACCGCAGGACGGCACACCTTCGTTTCGGAACTGCTCGAGCTCGCAGGTGGCGTCAACATTGGCAGCGGTTCAAATACGGATTATTACCATATCTCTTTGGAGTGGCTCCTAACACAGGATCCCGATATCATTCTCTGTCTCTTCTCAATTCCGGCCAATGATCCCGTCACGCTGTTCGAGAATCAGACGGGCTGGAGTGCTCTGAGCGCCGTCCGGCTGCGGCGAGTCTACACGGTGCCAGACCTCGACACGGTCTGCCGCCCAGGTCCGCGCCTGCTGGAGGGTCTCGCACAGCTGAAACAGGTTCTCTCTCTTGACTCGGGTCGACCCAAATCCAACTAACAACCATGCTCACCACCCGACAACTTATTTTTTGGCTCATTCCAATTCCGTTCCTGCTGGCACTCTGTCTGTTGGCGGGCTCTTCGGGATTCGGCCTGCCGGATACTGCCACGCAGACCGGGCGGGCGTTGCTTGAGTTGCGCCTCGGCCGCATCATCACCGGGTTCGTTGTCGGCGCAGCCCTCTCCTGTTCCGGCTGCGCACTCCAGGCAGTCCTTCGCAATGCGCTCGCCGAACCCTACGTGCTCGGCGTCAGCAGCGGCGGCTCCCTCGGCGCGGCGCTGGTCATCGCCACAGGTCTCTCCGCGCTTACCCCGCTCGCCCTGCCCGCTGGTGCTTTTCTGGGGGCCGCGGCAACGCTCCTGCTGGTCTGCGTCATCGCGAACCGCAGCAGCGGGTTCACGCCGAACACTCTGATCCTGACCGGCGTGGTAGCCGGCTCCATGCTCTCCAGCCTGCTCATGCTGCTGCTCTCCTTCGCAAAAACGCGGGCCGTACACAGCATCACCTGGTGGCTGCTGGGCAGCCTTCAGGCCACCTCCTGGCCGCTCCTCTCCGGCGTCTCGTTGCTGATCGCCTTTTCCATCGGCGCACTCTGTGTTGAAGCTCGGGCCCTCAACGCGCTCTTGCTCGGCAATGAAACCGCGCACAACCTCGGCGTCCGCACGCAGTATGCCGTGCCCTGCATCCTGACCGCCGCCACGCTCGCCGCGGCAGCCGCAGTCGCCGTTTCCGGCATTATCGGGTTCGTCGGCCTGATCGTCCCGCACGCCTTGCGTCGCCTGACCGGCGCGAACCACCGTACGCTGCTGCCCTGTGCCGCACTCTTCGGAGGCACCTTCCTCGTGCTATGCGACACGCTCGCTCGCACGCTCTTCGCCCCGCACGAGATCCCGGTTGGCGTAGTCACTTCGCTCTCCGGAGGTCCCTTCTTCTTTTACCTCCTGACGCGCAGAGCGAGGCTGCCACTCACATGATTACGCTCACGCATGTCACGGCCGCTTACCGCACGGAGACCGTCCTGCACGATCTCACGTTGCACATCGCGCGCGGCGAATTGGTCGCGCTGGTGGGGCCGAACGGAGCAGGCAAATCATCGCTGCTGCGGGTCATCACCGGACTGCTGCCCGCGCAAGGCACGGTGAAGGTCGCAGGCACCGACATCAAACAGCTTTGCCCGAGGGCGCGCGCGCGGTTGCTGGCGGTCGTTCCCCAAGAGATCGCCCGCGATATCCCCTATACGGCCCACGACTTCGTGTTGCTCGGGCGCACCGCCTCGCTGCCCCGCTTCGGAGGACCGGACGCGCAAGACTTCGCGGCCGTTCAAGAAGCGATGACGTCGACAGAGACATGGAGCCTGCGGCAGCGGCCTTTGCCCGAAATGAGCGGCGGCGAACGGCAGCGCCTCGCCCTCGCCATGGCGCTGGCCGCACGTCCCGAGATCATCCTGTTGGACGAGCCCACATCACACCTGGACCTGCGCCACCGCGCGGAGATGATGAGCCTGCTGACGCGCCTCAACCGCGAGCATCAACTCACGGTCCTGATGGTCGTTCATGACCTCACGCTCGCGAGCCAGTTCTTTCCGCGCCTCGTGCTGCTGAGCGAAGGCCGCAAACTGGCGGACGGCACGCCCGCCGAGGTGCTGAAACCGGATCTCCTAGAGGCCGCTTACACTTGTGCCGTCAGCGTCATCCCGCTTCCCGAAGCGTCAGCCCTGTGTGTCCTGCCGCGTATCTAGCATGTTCGCAGGCGCTCTTTATTCGAATTTTTCAGGAATCATGCATCCATTATTCTTCAGTCAGGACCAACATGTTTTTCGAGATTAACCCCAACAAAATAATCCGGGGGTATCCGGCAATCCTGTCGAAACTAACCAGCCAACAAGGCGCTGGAAGCCCGCGTTAAGAGTGCAGGTCAGCATCCTTGACGGTGCCGGGGCGAACAACGGCGTCCCGGCCCAACTTCTCACACAGCGCGTCCACAGTGTGGCACAAACGCTCCCGCTTCACGCGAGCCGCAGGCGCATTGTCGAAAAGCATCAATTGCTCGCCCCGCCTCTCGCTGAACCCACTCACTCCGAACCCGACGAGCCGCACCGGCTGCATCCATTTCTCGGCATCGAACAGACGCAGAGCCAGCGCGCGTAATGAAAAGTCGTCGCATACCGCAGTCTCAAAGGGTGCCTGACGCGTGATCGTGCGAAAATCCGCCCAGCGCAACTTCAGGCGCCCGACCGTCGCAAAGTGACCGTGCGACCTCACGCGGCGCCCCACCTCATCGGCCAGACCTTTGAGCACCTCTCGCACGGCCTCGCGATCGCGGCAGTCAGTGAGAAACGTGTATTCGCGCGACAGGCTCTTCTCCTCGCAGACGTTCTCCACTTCGCGCACATCCTCTCCGAACGACAGCGCGCGCAGATGCGCCGAGAGACTTTCGCCCACCACGCGCGTCAAGTAGTCCGGATCGGCGTTCTGGATATCCGCGACCGTGCGGAACCCCGCTCGCTCAAGAGCTTCTTCCGTCACCTTGCCCACGCCCCAGAGCGCACCGATCTTCTGAGCCGCCAGAAACCGGAGCATCTCCGTTCGTCCCTCCGGCACAACGAAGAGCCCGTCCGGCTTGGCCTTTTCGCTGGCCAGTTTCGCGAGGAACTTGTTGCAAGCCACGCCGATCGATGCGGTCAGCCCCACTTCGGCGCGGATAATCGCCCTGATTTTTTCGGCGATGGCCCGTCCGTCTCCGAAGAGTGTCCGCGCGCCCGTCACATCCACGAACGCCTCGTCGATGGAGATCGGCTCGATCAGCGGCGAGAAACGCTCGAAGATCTCGAAGACCTGATGCGAGGACTCGTCATAGCGCGCCATATTGGGCGGCACGAAGATCCCTTGCGGACAGCGGCGATACGCCTCGCGCGACGGCATGGCAGAGTGCACGCCGAACACACGCGCCTCGTACGAGCAGGTGGAGACCACCCCACGCTGATCCGGCGGCGCGCCGACGATCACCGGCTTGCCGCGCAACTCCGGGTGGTCGCGCTGTTCGACCGCCGCGAAAAAGGCGTCCATATCGATATGTAAGACACACCGTTGCATATGTCCGAACCACAAAAAAAAGCACCGCCCCGGGATGGGACGGTGTCTGTGCTAAACAGCAAGGCGGGTCCGCATCACTCCGCGGCAGGAACCTCACCCGGAGCCGGTGCCGGAGCCAGTCCCTGAACAGGAATGGCCACCGGTGTCGGCTCAGGAATCGGCGCGGAGACGGCAGCCGAAATCGGAGCCGGACCCGACGCCGGGGCGGCAGCCGGAGCAGGCGCAGAAGCGGCAACCACAGGTTTAGGCGGTGCCGGAGGCCGGGGGGCTTGTTGCGACGACTGTTGTCCCGAGCCCGGCTTCGCGGGCTTGGCCGCCAACATGCACCCTAGTGTACGTCCGATCAACCTCGGACTCTGCTCGACTATCGCTTCAGCCAAGCAATCCTGGATCACCCGGTTCACAACTTCCATGCCCAGCTCCTTGTGCGCATTCTCGCGCCCACGGTACTGGAGCGTCACCTTGACCTTGTGCCCTTCGGCAAGGAACTCTTTGATCTGACGCAGCTTGTGCCCGAGGTCGTTGGTGTCCACGCTAGCGTGGAACTTGACCTCCTTGATCAGCGTCGTCTTCTGGTTCTTGCGAGCCACCTTGCGCTTGATGCTTTCCTCGTAGCGGAACTTGCCGAAGTCCATGATTTTGCAAACCGGCGGTTCGGCGTTGGGAGAAACCTCCACGAGGTCAAGTCCCTGATTGTCCGCAAGACGCTGTGCATCGCGCGTCGTCATGACGCCCAGCATCGCGCCGGCGGCGTCAATCACGCGGACATTCGGAACACGGATTTTGAAGTTAACTCGGATGAACGAAGCGATAGCTCACCTCCACTGTTGAACCGACTATGCGGCTCTTTTCCTGTTTCTTAAACATCCGGAGGGCCAAACTGGGTCTGCCCCTCCGGCACACTCGTCGACGTTACGCCTTCAGCGCAACTTGGAAAATCTCCATGAACGCGTCAAGCGTCATAGCACCTTGATCGCCCGCCTCGCGGCTGCGCACAGACACCACGCCGGCCTCGGCGTCGCGCCCGCCAACCACCAGCATGTACGGCACCTTCTCGAGCTGCGCCTTGCGGATCTTCGCGCCAAGCTTCTCGTTGTCGGCATCGACGGTGACGCGGACATCCGCCTCGCGCAGCTTTGCCTCAATGCCCTTCGCGTACTCGATCTGCCCCGCGGTGATCGGCAGCACGCGCACCTGCTCCGGAGCCAACCACGCGGGGAACGCCCCAGCATAGTGCTCGATGAGGATGCCGAAGAAACGCTCCAAGCTGCCTAGCAGCGCGCGGTGCACCATATAGGGCTGATGCTCCTTGCCGTCCTCGCCGATATACGAAAGGTCAAACCGTTCCGGAAGATTGAAGTCGAACTGGATCGTGCCGAGCTGCCACGGCCGCCCCAGCGCATCCTTGATCTTGAGATCGATCTTCGGTCCGTAGAAAGCCCCGCCGCCCTCGTCCACCTGATACGCAATGCTTTCGGCTTTGAGCGCGCTCTCGAGCGACCGCGTGGCCTGCTCCCAGCGCTCTGGCAAGCCCACCGCCTTTTCGGGGCGGGTGGAGAGATAGGCCGTGATGTCGGTGAACCCGAAGCGCCGCAAGATGCGCAGGGCGAAATTCACTGTGCGGCGAATCTCGTCCTCGATCTGCTCCGGCGTGCAAAAAATGTGCGCATCGTCCTGCGTGAAGCCGCGCACGCGCAACAGCCCGTGGCGCACGCCCTCTTTCTCGTAGCGGTACACCGTGCCCATCTCTGCCCAGCGCAGCGGAAGATCGCGGTACGAATAGCGGCGGGTCTTGTAAATCTGAATGTGGAACGGACAGTTCATCGGCTTCACATAGTACTGCTCAACCGTGGCGTGAGAACCCTCGCCCTCCGTCACGTTCATACAGGGGAACATGCTCTCGCGGTAGAAGCCCAAATGCCCCGAGGTTTCCCACAGCTTGGCCCGGCCTACGTGCGGGGTGAAGACCATCTCGTAGCCAGAGCGGAAATGCTCGCGGCGCCAGTAATCTTCGATCGCCACACGAACGCGCGCGCCCTTCGGATGCCAGTGCGCCAAGCCTGGGCCGACGTCCTCGCTGATGCTGTACAGCTCGAGCTCCTTGCCCAGCTTGCGGTGATCGCGCTTCTTCGCCTCTTCGATGCGGGCCAGCGCGGCGTCAAGCGCCTCCTGTGAGACGTCAGCCATGCCGTACAGCCGCTGCAACATCGCATTTTTCTCGTCGCCGCGGTAATACGAGCCTGCCACGGCCATGAGCTTCAACGCGCCGATGTCCGAGGTCTTAGCCACATGGGGTCCGCGGCACAGGTCTACGAAGTCGCCGCATTTGTAGAGAGAAACCGTTTCGCCTTCGGGAATGTCGGCCAGACGCTCAAGCTTGTATTTCTGGTTAGCGAAAACCTTCGCGGCCTCAGCGCGAGAGACCTCCAGCCGCTCGAACGGCAGCCCGGCCTTGATGATCGCTTTGATTTCCGCTTCTATTTTGGGGAAATCCTCCGGTGCAAGCCGGTGCTCCATGTCGAAATCGTAATAGAATCCGTCCTCCGTCGAGGGCCCGATGTCCAACTTCACGTTATCGAAAAGTTTACAGACCGCAGCCGCCATCACATGGGCGGCGCTATGACGCATCACTTCAATCGCTTCCACAAAAACCTCCAGTCCGGGGAGCCTACAAACGCCCGCCGGAAATCCATCAAACAAAGAGGGAATAGAGTTTCCCGTATCCTGTGCCGGATGTCAAGCACCCGCTAGGCCCGTTTTGATCAAACCTGCGGGACACACGGCACATAACTTGCCGGACGCGTCTGGGAACCGGTCCGTTTTCTCTCCCTGTCCGCTTGACAGCCCTAGTTCGCGCCGCTATAGTTTTTTTATAAGTTGAAATTGTTTTTGCATGTTGAAAATGGAACCGAGCCCTATGACCAGCAAAAAGACGACATATGACGTGCCCAGCCTGAGAACCGGTTTTCAGATGCTCGAACACCTCTCGTGCCACCCGCGGGGACGGGTGTTGACCGACATCGCGACCGCCCTCGGCTGCCCGGTCTCCAGCGCCTTCCGTATCGCTATGGCTCTGGAAGACATGGGGCTGGTATCACGCGATCCGGAAACCAAGCATATCCGCATGACCAACAAGCTGCTGCTGATCGGCCAGAAGGCGATCACCGAAACCCATCTAGTCGAACATGCGCTGGACATCATGCGCGAGCTGCGCGACCGCGTGGTAGACACCGTGCTCATCGGCGTGCGCGAGGGTACGGAGGTGATCGTGCTCGACGAGGCCATCGGCACGCGCATGTTCTGCTTCGTCTCCAAACTCGGCTACCGTGTCGGCACATACTGCTCCGCGCCCGGCAAGGCCATCCTCTCCTTTCTGCCCGAGAAAGAGCGGGAGGAGGTCATCGCTGCGACAAAGTTCGTGCGGTTCAACGAGCGGACGATCACGTCGAAAGAGCGGCTACGCCGCGAACTGGCTGCCGTAGTGGAGAAAGGCTTCGCCTTCGATGACAGTGAACAGTTCGAGGGCGTCTATTGCCTTGGCGCGCCCGTGTTCGATCGCGGCGGCTATCCGGTGTCGGCGGTCTGGGTGACCGGTCTGATGATGGACCTCGACCGCAAACGCATCCCGGAGATCGGCTTGACCGTCAGAGCCCACGCAGACCGCATATCTGCAAGACTGGGGCATAGAGGAGATGAAAAATGAAACACCGTATTTGGTGCGTTTCACTGTTCACTGCCTTCGGGCTGGCTTGCGGTGCCGCCGCCATCGACGGCATGCACCCTGACTCGGCCTTCCTCACCAAGGTCCCCAGCCCGCCCGGCCCCGCCCCCATTATCGGCACAGGCGTACAGAGCGCCGAGGCGGCTCAAAAAACAGATGGCACCGGTCTCGAGAATCTCGCCCTTCGTCCGCAGGCCGAGGCTTCGGCCTCCGGCACACTGCCAGGCTACGCTATCCACCGTGTGGAACACCTCAACGATGGCAAACTCGGCAACAGACACAGCTGGATCGCCGACGGACCGACCGGCTGGGCAGAGGTCGACCTCGGCGACAGGTTCTACATTTGTCGCGTCGCCCTCGGCAGCGATTCCTCAGGCTCCTTCCGCGACCGCGCACCAACCGCTTTCATCATCCAAGCCTCAAGCGCCTCCGCAACAGACACAGCATGGGAGAACGTCTACGCTTACTCGGGCGAACCGGTCTGCACGAGAACAGTCTTCACCTTCCGTCCGGTTCAGGCGAGACGCGTCCGCATTGTCATCCAATCCTCCAACAGCGGCCAGCCGCGCTTGGACGAAATCGAGGTGTTCGGCTCACAGGAAACGATCCCCGACGCGAAGGTCGGCACGCTCTCTCCTAACGCGCAACCGGCCGGCGGCAGGCCGGATTACGCGGCACAGCTTCGCTTGGCGATTCTAGGCGAAGAGCACGCCTGGCTCAAAGCCAACGGATATGCCGACATCGAAAAACGTCTCCGCATCACACCCTATCCGGAAAAGAAGTTTCCGAAACACGCCGAGGACGATCTGTTGCCGCTCCCCACGCTAACCGTTGCTCCGAAGTTGGACGGGCAACTGGACGATCCCGCTTGGCAAGCCGCCTCACGCGGCGTTGCCCGCGTTTGCTCCATCGCTGCATGGGATCAAGGGCCGCTGGTCGAACAGGCGGTCGAAGCAGGCGTTTTCGGCACTGATCTCTATCTGACTGTCTCGGGCAACCGTTTCCTCTCGGCCCATCTTGCGCTGGTTGGAGTGGTCAACCAGCCTGCCCGCGGCCTGATCATCCTGACCCGCGATGAGGGACTCAAGTGGCAGCCGCTCGACGCCGAAGGTAAGCCCTCCGACAAGGCAACCGCCCTGTCTGGCGCTTACGACGCCGCACACGCCTGTTTCGCAACCCGCCTGCCACTGGCCTGGTTCCCAGACTACCGCAAATACGGCGTGTACGTCGGCGCGGGCATCGGCGGCCGCTGGACGCACCCCGGCGGTCGCCCAGTGACTTTCTTCCCCGCGCCTTTCGCCTTGCGGCAGACAGGCGGTTTCGACGGCAGCGCGTTCAATGTCCGCGTGACAGTCTCTGCGCCGCACGTCGGCCTAACGTTGACCGATGACGCAGATGCCATGCGCGTCGAGATCAACAGTCTCGCGTCGCAAACCTCCGTGCGCGATTTCCGTGTGATCCCGCGACAGGGCGCACTCGGCCCCGAAGCCACCGTACGCATCGACGACGGCGCGGGCAACGCGTGGCACCTGACTCTTTTCGGGTACATCCCCTCCCGACGCGCCCTGACGCTTTACGGCGAACTGATTGCCCGCCGCGAAGCGTCCGGCCAGGACATGCCCGCCGAACACCAGCGGCGGGCCGCGCTCCAAGCGCGTCAGGACGCCCAGCTCAAAGCCGTCAGGCCGGACTCCGACGCCGCACGCTCCCTTCTGTGGGATGTCTGTGCCGCCAAACGCACGCTGTTCCTGCACGACGAAAAGCTGTCGCCGGTCGAGAAACTGCTCTTCAGCAAACGCAACCCGTTCCACCCCTCGCACAACTACAGCGTGCAATTCGACGCGCCCTGGCGGCCAGGCGGCGGCGTCTGGTCACTCGCAATCCCGGTGGAGAACGGAAGCCTTGTTCCCGAACATGCGCAACCGGCCTGCCTGTTCAACGCCGATGCGGGTGTGGCACGCGATCCGTCGCTGAGCTTCGACGCCACGAAGATCTATTACGGCTACCGCGCAGACCCGAAGGAGTACTACCGGATCTTCGAACAGGACGTTTCAACCGGTGCGCGCCGCCGCATCAGTCCTGAAGGCCCGTTCCACGACTTCTGGCCCACCCCCCTGCCAGACGGCGGACTGGCTTTCATCACCACGCGCTGCAAAAAGAAATTCATCTGCTGGCGTCCGCAGGCCGCCGTGCTCTTCCGCATGGAACTGGACGGCAGCCGCGTCGAACCCCTCTCCTACGCGAACCTCACCGAGTTCGCCCCCTCGGTGCTGGACGACGGCCGCATTCTCTGGACGCGCTCTGAATATGTGGACAAGGGCGCGGACTACGGCCACACGCTGTGGACGATCCGAGCGGACGGCACATACCCCGAGCTCACGTTCGGCAACACCATCGCGCTGCCGCAGGGGTTCGCCAATGGACGACAAGTGCCCGGCACGCGCGAGATGTGCGCCGTCATGATCTCCCATTTCGGCGATCTGAACGGGCCGGTCGCCTTACTCGACCTCGCCAAGGGGCCGCATGACCCCTCCGCGATCAGCAACATCACGCCGGAAATCCCCTGGCCGGGCTACAGTCCGAACAGCGAAGCTTTCCGCGAACCAGTGCCCATTACCCAAGACGTGATCCTCGTCGCCCATGCTCCGCAGGACCGCTTCGGACTTTTCCTCATCGACCGCTTCGGCAACCGCGAGTTGCTCTACACCGATCCGGGCATCGACAGCCTCTGCCCCCTACTATTCCGTCCAAGCTCCTTGCCGCCGGTCATGCGCGGCGCCCTCCTTCCCGCCCTGGCCGGAAAAGACAAGGGCCAGTTTTCCATTGAGAACGTCTACCGCGGCCTCGAAGGCCAGGTGCAGCCTGGCACGGCGAAATATCTGCGCATCTGCGAAGAGCTCCCCACTCCACTCAGGCAGATGCCTGACGGCTCCTATCAGGCTGACCACGATCCTTTCATGAGCTGGTACGCCTCGCCGGTCGATCTTATCCGCGGACCGTTCGGCTGGCCCTCGTATGTTGCCAAAGGCGTGATCGGCATTGTGCCAGTCGAGGCCGACGGCTCGGCGAACTTTCTGGTGCCCGCACGGCGCGTGCTCTACTTCGAACTGCTCGATGCGGAGTACAATGAGATTCAGCGCATGCGGTCCGTCATTCAGCTCCGCCCCGGCGAGCGGCGCTCCTGCATCGGCTGCCACGAGAGCCGCCTGATCACGCCAGACCAGTCGTACCTGAAAATGCAGGCCATGAAGAAAGACCCTGCTGAGCCCGTGTCGCCGCCGTGGGGCGCAGGGCCATTCTGGTTCGAGCGCGTGGTGCAACCGGTGCTCGACGCCCGGTGCGTCTCCTGCCACAACGCCCAAACGCCCAACAAAATCGACCTTTCCGACGCGCGCGACAAAGAGAGCATCCCCGTTTCCTTCCGCAACCTCATCCTCAGCGGCACGGTCCACCACTTCGACTACGGGTATCAGGCGGGCGTGCCGTACAAAGCCGCGCCCTTCACCTTCGGCACCGTGAAGAGCCGCCTCTGGGCGATCCTAAACGACCCCAATCATGCGTCTGTCAAACTCACGTCGCATGAGAAACAGGCGATCAAATGCTGGACCGATCTCAACGTTCCGCTGTGGGGCGACTACGCCTTCCGCCCTGAGCGGCGCACCGAGCGGCCGCAGGACACCGGCCGCTGGAGACCGGATTAGAGGCGATCGGCCAGATTCGGCTCTTATGGGTTTCGGCGATTCATCACTGAAGCAAGGTCGTCTCTACGAAAAGAATCGGAAAAATCTCTGCACTTGTTTTGGCACTCTCCGGAGTCATGGCGGGTGAGCCGCCCAAGTCGGTCGACCGTGCAAAAGACACTCCCGACTTCTGCCAGACTGACCCTGACGGACACTTTCCGGACAGTGGGGGCGACTTTTGCGGGCCGGTTGCCGTCGCCAACTCTCTCATGTATTTCGCAAAGACTGGCTTTCCGAAGCTACGTCCGACAGCGGCGACCGACAAGGCAGCCCAAATCGAGATGATCAACCGACTTGCCGCAGCGGACTTCATGAACACGGCCGAAAGGGACGGCACCAGCCCGCCGCGACTGATGGCCGGCGTGCAGAAATTCGTCGAACAGTCCGGCTATCAGACCGTCCGGCTGGAACAACAGGGATGGAAAGAAACGACGAAACAATTCCCCTCGAAAGTCGACATTCCATCCTTGGACTGGATCAAAGAGGGACTTTCCGTCAAAGGTGGCACGGTTTGGCTCAACGTCGGCTGGTACAAGATCAATGCTGAAACCAGCCACTACCAGCGGCTCGGCGGGCATTGGGTTACGCTCGTCGGCTACGGCAAAGACCGAAGCGACCGCGCAGACCCGCTCACCCTCCTGATCCATGACCCGGCCCCGCGTACCGGCAGGGACCCGCTCACCCAGTGCGTCAAGCTCTCGGCGCTCGACAGCGGATTTCTGCAGCGAAGCACTTCGCAGGGTCAGGTTCGCCGTCGAGAGGCCCGCGGATATTATGAACTAAAAGGCGAGATGAAGCTCAAGTCCGGCGCAGACACCGCCATCCTCGATGCCGCTGTAGTTCTCGTCATCCAGTAAGGCGGAGCATCAAAAACCTCGCCGTTCTACAGCGCGAAACCCAGCCAGAGAGGAATGGTGATGAGGCAGAGGACATGCGTAGCGAGGATCGCCGCAGCGGAGAAGTCCGCATCGCCGCGAAAGGCTTCTGCCAACGTCACGCTGGCCATGGCGGCGGGCATCACCGAGATGACAATCAGCACGCGCCGCACGTCCAGTGGCAGCGGCACCAGCGACAGCCCCGCGATGCACAACGCCGGAATGACCACGAGGCGCAACACGCATGTACCAGCCATCAGCGGTGACCAGAGCTTACTGGGATGCAACATCGCGATGCGAGAGCCGCAGATCAGCGCTGACGCGGGAATCGTCGCGCCGCCGGCCATCCGGCAAGTCTCCAGCAGCGTCTTCAGAAACTCATCCGGAACCGACGCCGCATTCGGCAAGATACCAGACCGTTCGCACACGGCGCGCACCGATAGAACGGCGAAAGAAAACACGAGCGCCACCATCGGCACGCTCACCAGATTCTTGAGGAAAGCCCGGTCCAACTTCTGCCCGGTAAGCGCCTTCACGCCCAGCGTCCAGACGCACAGCTCCGAGCCGAGGCTTGAAAAGATAACCAGCGCGATCGCCTTCTCGCCCCACAGCGCAGCCCCCATCAGAATCGGCAGGAACGAGTAGTTGTTCATGAGGCAGATGAAGTGGTAGCAGCGCCGCGTAGCTTCCGTTTGCCTCTTCAACAGCGGTAGCGTGACGAGTCCGACCAGCCAGCCGGTCACCAGAATGAACACCGTGCCTGCGGGCATCATCCAGTTCTGCAGCAGCGTCTCCAACGTGAAGTTCCGCACGATGGAACTGACGATGAGGCAGGGATAGAAGACATTCAGCATCACCAGCGACAACTGGCGGTTGAACGGCGCGTCAATCCATTTGAGGCGGCTCAGCGCATATCCAGCCAAGGTCAGCAGAATCAGCGGGAGCATTTTTATGAAGAGGAGAATCATGTAGAGTTAGGAGTGAAGATTTAAGAGTTAGAGGCGAAGATGGCCTGAAAAGGGCGATCTGGCAATACGCGTCCCCCAACTCCTAAGCCCGAATTTCAAAAGATTCCTTAGAAGAAGAGGTCCCGCTCGCCCTTGCAGATGCGGTCGTAGTGTTCCTTCACGGTCGGGTAGAATTTCGGCAGGTCGGTTCGGATGGCCTCCAGCTCTTTGTTCAGCACCGGCTCGCAGAGCGCGACGGTTTCTGGCTTGGCGAAATCATCCAGCCATTCGCGGAAGGTCAGCACCGCGTTGATCTTGCAGAATTTGCCCTCTTTACCGGTCTTGAGCGAGTCCATAATGCAGCCGCCGGTGCGGCCGCAGCGGTAGCCCGCCGTGCAGAAGGAGGTGATGATGCCCTCGCGCGCCAGATGCGCGATCATCTCCTCCAGCGTGCGCGTGTCGGAGAGCACGAACTGCTGGCGGTCCTTCTCCTGGTGCTGCTCGCTCTCGAAATCGCTGTAGCCCTTGATCGCGATGTTGCTGCTGGCGTCCATCTGAGTGATGCCGCAGCTCACGCACGCGTCGCGCGACTCGGGCCGCTCACGACACGTGACGATCATGCCGGTGTACGGCACAGAGAGCCGAGTGATAATCACGATGCGACGGAAAGTTTCGTCGTCGATCAGATACGGCGAGGTGGAGGGCACATCTGTGCCGCTCGCAGGTTCCAGCCGCGGGAAGGAGATCGTATGCGGCCCGATGCCGAACTGACGCTCCAGATCGCGCGCGTGATAGATGGAGGCCATCAGTTCGAACTTCCAATCGTAGAGTCCGTACAGCACGCCCATTCCCACATCATCCACGCCCGCTTCGAGGGCGCGGTGGAACGCGGTCGTGCGCCAGTCGTAGTGGCCCTTCACCGTGTCCGCCGGATGGAGCTTGGCGTAGGTCGCGCGGTGGTAGGTCTCCTGAAAAACCTGGAACGTGCCGATGCCGACCTGCTTGAGCACGCGCAGGTCTTCGATCGGCAGCGGCGCGGCGTTGACGTTCACGCGCCGGATGCCGACCACCGCGCCGTGCGGCGACTTCACCAACGTCGAATAGGCCGTGCGGATGGTCTCCGCGATGTAATCGGTGGAGGTGTCGGGATGCTCGCCATAGACGGCAATCAAGCGCTTGTGCCCGATCCTGCCGGCCAGGACCTCAATTTCCTGCTTCACCTCGTCCATGGTCAGCATGCGGCGCTTCTGCTCTTCGTTGCCGCAACTGAACCCGCAGTAGGCGCAGCGGTTGACGCAGAGGTTGCTCATGTAGAGCGGCGCGAACATCACGATACGGTTGTCGTAGACCGACTTCTTCACGGCTAGAGCGGCCGACTCCATCTCCCGCAATAGCTCGGGATCAGTCACATGGATGAGCGTGGCGGTCTCTTCGGGAAGGAGCGTTTCGATGGCGCGGGATTTGGCCAGGATTTCCCGGATGCGCACGGGGTCGTTCGGCTTTTCGCCGGAAGCCGACGCCAGCTGCGAGAAGATGGCGTCCTCGTCAATGTAGTGCTTTCCGCCGGGCAGGTACTTGCCGATCTGCTCGGGGAGGACGAAGTTCTTGCGGTAATCGGCCGCATTAACGAACCGACGGATCGGGGTGCACACATGGGCTTGGGTCTGCATGGTTCTCTCCTCTTCTCCGCGCCGAAAGACGAACCCACAGCCCGGCCAAACGCAACCGCCGCCGCACAGGTGACACGCATACGCCACCTCTTAAGACAGGGACTCGCATTCCTTGGGTCAGAGCCAGGCTCCTCCGCCGCAGAAGGTTTAAAAGATACGCCTTTGCTAAGGAGAACTCAAGTCTCAAAACCTACAACAATAAATCTGGGCCGGCGGCAATATTCGCCCATCTCCTCCGTTTAAAAGAGTATCGTTCAGCGGATCTAACGTAAAAAGGAATTAGTGATGAACAGAATCGTTTTTGCCGCCATTTTGGCGGTCTCAACCGTGACCGTACACGCAGTGGAACCGCCGAAAGAGGCGAATACCAACAACTTTCCCTCCCGCATGAACATGCGTCCTGAACTCCTCAAAGAATTTGACAAGGACGGCGACGGAAAACTGAATGACCAAGAGAGAGCTGCCATGATGGAGGCGCGCAAAGCCAAGGGAGAAATGATGCGCAAAGCCATGGAGAAGCAGTTCGACAAGGACGGCGATGGCAAGCTCAATGACGAGGAGAGAGCCGCCATGATGGCGGCCCGTAAAGCCCAGTTTGAGAAGTTCATGAAGGCGCGCGAAAAGGAGTTCGATAAGGATGGTGACGGCAAGCTCAACGACGAAGAGAGAGCCGCCATGCAGGCTGACTTACAGAAACATCGGGCCAATGGACCGCAGTACCAAGAAATGCTCAAGCGCTTCGACAAGGATGGAGACGGCAAGCTCAACGACGAGGAGCGTAAAGCCATGATGGAAGAGCGCGCGAAGCACATGCAGCCTCCGCCGGCTGCCCCGACTGCGGCCAAAGTGCCCACAACCTAAGCAAACACGCTCCCCAGCGGTTCAGCTAACATTTGAGCTGACTTAAAACCACGCTTTCACCCCATGTGAAGGTGTGGTTTTTTATTTCATTCTTGCTTGCGCAATCACGATGTTTCTTCGTAAAGTAACATTGTGGATGTTCTGCTATGAAGAAACTGCGGTGAATGTCCCGGTAGCCGGGCAACAGCAACAGGAAAAGGAGTCGGCATGATACTCGGAATTCAAGATCCATGTGTGGCGCTCGCCTATCTACTCTCGATCGGCGGCGCGTTGGTGTGCGTGGCGCATGGCTTCACGCATTGGAACAAGGGAGACGAGCCAACCCAACCGGAAGACGTGCAGTGGGCCAAAGAAGAAAAAGAGGAAATCGAAGCCGCGCTGTAAATACCAGCCCAACACAAGGAATCCAGTGATATGGACACGTTCACTTTTGTCATCTTGCTCGTTTATCTTTTGGCCACCGGTTATCTCGGCTATCAGGGTTACCGCCAAACAAAGACCGCGTCCGACTATCTGGTTGCCGGCCGCAATGCCAACCCGGTAGTCATGGCGCTCTCTTACGGCGCCACCTTCATCAGCACCGCAGCCATTGTCGGCTTCGGCGGAGTGGCCGCCAACTTCGGCATGGGGCTGCTCTGGCTGACAGTCCTCAACATCTGCGTGGGGATTTTCATCGCCTTCGTCGTGCTCGGGAACCCCACGCGCCGCATGGGTCACCACCTCGACGCGCACACGTTTCCTGAACTGATGGGGAAACGCTATGACAGCCGTTTCGTGCAGGTTCTGTGCGCGACAATCATCTTCTGCTTCATGCCGCTCTACGCCATGGCAGTCATCATTGGCGGAGCTGAGTTCATCGGCCCGATCTTTCACCTATCCTATGATGCGGCGCTCTACATCTTTGCCCTTCTGGTCGCGGCCTATGTGATTGCCGGAGGCCTTAAAGGCGTGATGCTCACTGACGCGCTGCAGGGCGCGATCATGCTTATCGGCATGATCACCCTCATGATCTTCACTTACGCCAAACTAGGCGGTTTCGCCACGGCTCACCAGGCGCTCACGGATCTCGCCCCGCAGGTGCCCAAGGCGCTCGCCGCCATCGGACATCAGGGGTGGACGTCCATGCCGGCGTTCGGCTGGGCGGCACCTGGCGCACCCGCGGCCGACGCCGCCAAATTCAATCTCTGGTGGATCATGATCTCCACCATCGTCATGGGCGTAGGCATCGGCGTTCTAGCCCAGCCACAGCTCATCGTGCGTTTCATGACCGTCAAGTCCAAGCAATCGCTCAACCGAGGCGTCGCGGCTGGCGGCATCTTCATTTTCTTTATGACCGGCGTCGCCTTCGTGGTCGGAGCCCTCTCCAACGTCTATTTCGCCAAGCATGAGGTTATCAGCTGTCAGATCATGGAGGAGAAGGTCCTGCTCGACCCGGGTGCCGACGGCAACGGCATACTCAAACTCGTTGCCCCTGACGCCCCTCCTGAGGTCATCTCCCGCGCCAAACCGTTCATCGCCTACAAATTGCCAGGCGAGCGTCCCGAACAGGTACCGAACTACTTGATCAAAACGCCCTCAACCTCCGTCACGCGCGGCGTGAACGGCCTGCCAGACACCATCCGTCCAGGTCTGATCGCGATCGCTCGCACGGTCACCCTCGGCACCACGCTGAAAGGCAACAGCGACACGATCATCCCCCGTTACGTCAACAGCGCCCTGCCGAAATGGTTCGGAGTGCTCTTTCTACTGACGCTTTTATCGGCTGCCATGAGCACGCTGTCGAGCCAGTTCCACACCATGGGAACTGCCATCGGCCGCGATATCTGCGAGCCTCTCTCCAGAGGCAACTCGGCGCGCACCGTGCTCATCACGCGCCTGGGGATCGTGTTCGGCATAGTCATCGCCATCGTGCTAGGGAAGATGGTTCGCGGCAACATCATCGCGCTGGCTACCGCCATTTTCTTTGGCATCTGCGCGGCGACCTTCCTGCCAGCGTTCTTGGCTGGGCTGTTCTGGAAGCGTATGACGCGTCCAGCCGCCCTCGCCTCGATGCTGGTTGGGTTCGTCAGCAGCGCCTTCTGGTCGGTCTGCATCAACGCCAAAACCGCCACCGGCCTCGGCATCTGCCAGACGCTCTTCGGCAAGGCCACGCTGGTCTCGCCCGCCTTCAGCCCGACCTGGAACGTCGTGGACCCGATTATCGTCGCACTGCCTCTTGCCTTTATCACCGCCGTGGCCGTAACGTTCATCACAAAACCGATGCCGTCGGCACACGTGGCCTATGTGTTCGGCGGACCGAAGCCAACCCAATAGCCCGAGTTTTCATGTTTGAGGATTCGGAGTTCATGAAGGAATAAGGCGCTGATGCCAACGCCACTCCTCCTGAACTCTGAATTTGGATTTTGGGAGCGCTGGAGGGCGAGCATCCTCACGAGGCCGCGATGTTGCTATTTGCGCGCCGCGTCGACGATCGCCCGGACCTGTTTCATCTGCGCATCGGCGAACGTGCCCACCGGCCCCGCTGCTGTGTCATAGTTGGGCCCAAGATCGAGGGTCACCACCCCTCCCTTGGCCGTCACCTCTCCGACCCATTTGGACCACACCTCAGTCGGCAGCCGGGTGTCGCGCGCACCCCAGCGACTGCCCAGAAACGTCAGCACATGCCACTGCGAACCGTCCAGCCAACGCCCGTCGCACGGATGCGCAAAAGGGTCGTTGAGCTCGCCCGCCGTGTAGTCCTCCGAGTCTGTCCAACGCTTGAGGCTCACTCCGGGATTGAACGTCACAACCGCCTTCGGATTGCCGTGTTTGACGGCCTCGGCATACACACGAGCGATGTCGGAATTGAAACCGATGTGCCCATACCCGCCATCGAACCACCATCCGGAAACCGTATCGCCGTAGCGGTCAGACCACTCGCGGATCACTCCCGCCCACTTCTGGGCGAAAGCGAGGTCGACTTTACGATCCCCGTGCAGCGGAGTTTCGGTCAGACCGAACGCATGTATCGCCCGCAGATCGCCGTTCGGCGTCTGACAAGGCAGGTACAGCATGAACCGGATGCCGTACGGTTTCAGCGCCGCAGCCAATTCCATGGGCAAGTCACGTTTCGCACACCTCTCCCCCGGCGCGTAGCCGGTGAGCGCATCATATGCGGCATTAGGCGAATTCATGTAGCCCGAATTCTGCCCCAACGTAAACACGAAATATCTGACACCGGAGCCGGCCAGCTGTTTCGCCACCGCCGGGACGTCGAACGTGTCCACCAGCTGAAAATTGGATACGCCGGGCAGGAAGTGCATGAACGCGCCGACCTTGGCCTCAACCATCCAGTCGGTTGCCAGATTCTTTTCCCCTGCCACAACAGCTCCAGCGATCAGGAACGAAGCGAAGCCCGCCTTTACAGTCATAGTCATTTCTTTTCCCCTCGCAAAAAAGGCACGCCCACGGATGGGCGTGCCACACTCAGATGAGCCCAGCATGGGGCAGCGGCTATCAATGCACGATGACCAGCGTACCCTTCGGCCGAATCTCGAGATATACCGTCTGGCCTTGAACAACCAACCCGCCTGTGTACATGGAAGGCAGTCCGGTCACCGTCCACGACGAAAGATTGGCCGCGCCTGTGATGGAACCGAAAGTCATCACCGCCACCCGCCCCGCCCAACCGGTTCCGGGAGGCTCGGGCAACCGTGCAGCGACCGTGCCACCGCCCGCAACATTCAGGAGCCCGCTCACCGTCACGAAATCGCGGTTCGTGCGCGTGCAATCGGCCTCGAACGTCATGCCGCTAGCCAACCTCAAGCCACCTGACACAGCCAAGGTCGCACAGTCGCCCGCCGCAAAGCCCGGGCTGAGAGCGCTCTTCACAACCAGGGTGCCGTTGGAGACCGCGCCCACGCCGGTCAGCGAGGTCACTGATTGCTCCGTGCCGCCCATCGACAGCGTCGACCCCTGACGCAGGAGCACGCCGAGTTGCGTGACCGCTTGCGAGAATCCCGCCGCGGTTTGGCCGAACCACTTCTGATTCAGATAGGCGTCCGTCGCCAGCCGTTCTGCATCGGTCAGAACGCGGTCATAGGCTATGAACTCCGCCATCCTCTGACCTCCGTAACGGTCCGCGAAGGTGACTCGGTCGAAGGCGAATCCGTCAGCGTATGTCCCGCCGCTCCACGTCATGAAAAGAACCTGATAGCCGCCAGAGAGCCCGGTCGCCTCGGTGTTAACCAGCACGCCGTTGGTGTAGGCCGCGGTCGGGAGACCCGCGCTCCAACCAGAACTTAACATATAATTGCGCGAGCTAAACGTCGAAACGACGATCTGCCCACCCTCCGGCGGAGGTCCTCGGTGGAATTTCGCAGGATCGTTTGTCGTGCCAAGCAGATACCCGCCGCTCGCCTGGCTGCCCATCAGCCAAACGATCGTCTTCATGCCGGAAATTCGCTGGTTCCAGAGCATGCCGCCGCTGGTGCTAAGCCCATACGGTCCCATATCCACAACTGGCCGCCCGGCGAAATCGTTGCCCCTCAATGTCGGGTAACGGCCGGCAAAAGACGTGGCATAAAGCCCGTTGCCTGTGGCGTCGCGCCAGGCAAGCACATTTCCGGAGGCGTCAGTATCGATCGATCCGGCCTTCGAAGCGTCCACCCAGAAGAGCGTGTTCGTGGGCGGCGCGAGCGGCGCTGCGGGCAGCGCCAGATTGAGCGTGCCGGCAGTCACATCCACCGTGCCCGTGAAGGACGTCGTGTCGGTCAGCGTCAGTGTATTGTTTCCGTTCTTGATCACCGTACCTTGGCCGACCAGACGGTTGACGACCATTGGAACGACGGCGGCAGTGAAGCCGACGCCGTTGGAGACTGTGACCGTACCAAGGCCCGCAACCACCGACTGCTTGCCAAACCACTTCTGGCTCAAATAGCCTTCCGTCTGCAAACGCTCGCGCTCAGTGAGTGCCCGGTCATAGACGATCACTTCGGCCAACCGCTGTCCGCCCGCACGGTCGGTATAGCTCCGATCCATGGCAAAAAGATCGGCCGTAGTGATGTCGGTCGTCTGGACCTCGATGAGCTGATAAGCCCCCGAAAGGCTCTTGCTTCTCGGATCCGCCAGACGCACGCCGTCCAAATAGGTCGCGCCGTTATACACGTTCGCGGAGACGTCCCACCCGAACATCACGTTGTCCTTGGTGATCGGCATAAAGGTTGATCCGTTGTTGCCTCGGTGGAAGTTTGCGGCACCCACTGCGCCAAGCAGGAAGCCGCCGCCTTCCTGACTTCCGAGCACGAGGAAGATCGAGCGGACAGTCGAAACGCTCGTCTCCCACTTCAGACAGGCGCCGTTCGTGCCGAACGGTCCAAAGCCGACTGCGGGCAGTGTGCCAGCCACATCGTTCGTCAGCAAATACGGACGGTTGTATCCAACACGCTCGACCGCCGCATTAGAAACCGCCGCCAGCGAATTCCAGCGAGTGATGAAGTTCGTGCCGTTCACTTGCACAAACGTAAAAGTGTTCGTCTGCGATGCATCCACACGGAAGATCGGGTACGAAGCCGGTGCGAGAGCGTCCGGCATCGTCGCAGAAACGGTGCCCTGCGCAACTTGCAAGGCTCCGGCGAAACCGGACATTCCGCTGCCCAGCGCCAAAGTGCCGCTGCCGGTCTTGGTCACGCTGCCTCCGCCGGTCAATTGGCCCAGCGCCGCTGCACCATTGCCATTGACCTGAACATTCAGCGACGAACCTGCGTAAGACAAGGCCGCAATCTGAGGCGTATCCGCCGCACCATACCCCGGCGCAACACGCCCGAGCCATTTATACATCAGGTACGCCTCCGTGTCGCGCCGCTCCTGATCCGTCAGCGCGCGGTTGTAGATGACGACCTCCGCGAGACGTTGGCCGCCTGAGCGGGCTGTGTAATACCGGTCCATCGCGAAGGCGCTCGCCCGCGCGTCGGTCGTCGGTATCACGCTGATCACGCAGAACGACGTGGGCAATGTCGCCACCATGGGCTCGATCCGCCAGCCGTTGACAAAGTTCGCACCGTACACAACCGCGCGACTGGCTGTGCTGCCGTCGTTATTATAGAGCTGCCCGCTTGCACCGCGATAGAAATCCTGCGCCTGATTCGTGACGCCACCGAGAACCTGCGCCGTGGTCGCCAAACTTTGAAAGACCACGAAAGCCGCCTTGATCGTCGTGTTGGTGTGATTCCAACCAAGAGCCTGCAGCGAGCCCAACGCACCGAAATCGACCACCGGTTTGCCGTTGAGCGCCGCAGGCAACAGCGCAGGCGTCGAGAACCCGCTTTGAACGGTCGCCAACAGCCCGTTACCTCGCCAGTCCTGCCAGGTGAGAATACGTCCGGTCCCATCCAGTACAAAGGAGTTGGTCACACTGGCATCGACATGGAAATACGCATTGGTCGCAGGTGCGGAGGGAACCGCCGCGGCCGTCAGGCTGAGACCGCCACTGGACAAAGCGAGCGTGCCCATGAAATCTTGGGCGTCGGACAGCACCAGCGTGCTGTTGCCCGACTTGGTGAGCGTTCCTGATCCCGTCAGATGGCCGAGCGAAACGGTTCCGCTCGACGGCGTTCCGAGCGTCCGCGTGCCAAGCACATCGAGCGCGGTAACCGAAGGGTCTTTGCCGTCCGCATCCCAACGGGTGTCGCCGAACCACTTGGCCGTCAGATACTCCTCTGTTTCGATCCGTTCCGCCTCACTGAGCGGACGTTCATAAACGATCACCTCCGCCAGCCGCTGCCCCCCCCGGCGGTCAGTCATCGTCCTGTCTGCTGCAAAGGCTCCAGCCGTAACGTTGGTGGTGATCATGCAGGAGATGAGCTGATAGCCGCCCGAAAACGCGGCGTTGGCATCGGCACTGATCCCGTCGATGAACGTCGTCACTCGACCACTGCCTGGATAGGTTGACCAGTCGTAGCCCCAGATTCTAGAAGAGATCACACCTGGATTGAAATTACCCGTCGGATCTTGCCCGCGGTGGAAATGCGGAGAACCCGACGTTCCAGACCCTAACAGAAAGCCGCCGCCGCTCTGGCTTCCAAACACCCAGAACACCGCGAAAATGTTGGTCAACTGCGTCTGGCTAGCGCCACGATACCAGTACATGTAGCGGCCGCTATTCCACGCGCCGAAATCGACCACAGGTTTACCGTTGAGCGCGTTCGAAAGCAGGGTCGGGCGCGTACCGGGCGCACGCGCGGCAACACTGCCCCCATCCCGATCACGCCACTCGCTCACCTCGCTGCCATTGGTCAGCGTAATTGTATCCGACTGCGACGCGTCCACATGAAAGGCCGCACCCGGTGCGGGTTGCCTCGTCACCGTCCGCGGCGCCACCACCAGATCTCCGCCTTGAAGTTGGATCGCCGCACGATGCTCGCGCTGGCCAGGGATCACCACCGTCGCATCGCCTTCCTTGAGCGCAAGAGGGTAGCTGCCATAGACGCGTTCCGCAGTCACGGTGAAGGAAGTTCCGCCGTTCTTGGATGTTTTGAAGGTTTGTGCGTTGTCCACGCGCACGCGCTGCAAGAGCTGCTCAGAGCTGAAAGATGCCGCTGCAAACGTGAGCGTTGAGGTCACAGCCTGATCCGCCGCCACGCTCAGCACCAGATTGGAGCCGTCGAGGATCTGGTGGATGAACGCGCCGCCCGGAATGCCCGTTCCCGAAACCGTCTGCCCCGGCGCCAGGCTCGAACTGGCGGACGTGTTCGTCGACTGCACCAGCGCGCTGCCTGCGGTCAGAGCCCACGCAGAGGAACCCGCACTGCCGTTCTTGCGCCCATACATTTCAAGCCGCGCGCCCGCCAGAATCACGCCGGAGGTGGGAAAATAGCTACGGACCGCACTGTCAGTCGAGGTCGCCGTTTTCGACATCGTCTGAACGACCGTATAGGCTCGCACCTCTCCCAATCCTGTCAGCCCGCTGTTGTTGCCGGAAAGCTCGAACTCACCGTTCAGCGACTCCTGAACAAAACCGTTTGTCCCTGTCAAAGGCGTGAGAATTTCGACGCGCTGATTAACAGTCGACCCAAGACGCGGCTTGGCCACACCATCCAGATTGATCGGCCCGTCGCCAATGAAGCGCCAGTTGTTGTTCGACGGCGAACTGAAACGCAGCGCCTCCACGGTCACCGGCGCATCGACAGTCACCGTGCGCCGCATCACAACGTTATTGGTGAAATAGGCCGTGCTCCCGGAGCCGCCCGCCGCTTGACCGCTCACCCAGTTCGCGCTGTTTGACCACGCGCCATCGCTGTCTACGCTCCATGCGCCGTTTCCAGCGAAAAGTGCCGAGGTTCCGCACCCTACTGCCACACTTAACCAACAGACCCAACGCTGCATTGCGCCCCCTTTTTGTCACTACTGCATAAAAACCATCCTACGGTACAATTCAATATACCAATTAGCTGAACAGGTTGGGAACATCAAAATTTGACATCACCAGCACCTATTCCGCTTCTTGCGCTGAGTCACGCCGTTCAGCGGTCCCAGTGCCTATTCCGATCCCTGAACTGGGTCATGGTGACCCCGACTTGAAGCTTGAATATGCGTTTGGCGTGCATCTCAGTCTGGTAACCGCACTGCGAACTGATCTGGCCGATGGGCAACGTGGTCTCAAGGAGAAAAGTCTTGAGCCGTGCCAGCCGCGTCTGTTGTACCTCGTCCAAGATGGAATGCGCAAGATGTCTGCGAAACAACAGCTCGGCCGTGCGCCGCGAGACCGCCATGTGCCGGGAAACATCGATCACACGGATGGGCTCGCTCGCGTTCAAGCGGATGAATTCCAAGCCCCTCAACAGTCGCCGGTCCACCACACGGACGGGGCGACTCGACTCCCGCACAACGATTTGCCTGACGCCGTAAAGCAATGTTTGCGGCTTGCGCAGATTGCGGCGCATGAGTTGCTCAAGCAGATCGGCAGCCCGGTATCCGGCATCTTCGAAATCGGGCTGAATGCTGGAGAGCGTGGGAGCGCTGTTCTCACAGAGAATCTCCTCATTGTCCACGCCTAATAGGGCAACATCTCCGGGCACACTGAGCCCCGCAGACAGGCAGGTCTCCAAGACCTGATGAGCACGCCCGTCGCGCGCCGCGAGTATTGCGCATGGCTTGGGCAGCGCCAACAGCCACCGCGCCAACCGCTTCTGGTCACGGGCCCAGTCGCTCCTGAGCCCGCCCCCATCGTAAACAGCGCAGCCACGCCCCGCCTGTCGCACGCACGCGCAGAACGCAAGGCAGCGCTGCACCGACCAGTCCCACGTCTCCGTGTCGGCCACATAGGCGAAATTTTGAAAGCCCTGACGGATGAAGAATTCGGCGCCCGAACGCCCCACAGCATCCGAGTCGCAGGTGACGAACGACGCGCGCGGCAGTCGCTTGGCATAGAGCGCGGGTGAGTCCATAACGAGCACCGGCACACCCGCACGGCCGATAGGTCCCACCGACTCGGGCATGCGCGCCACAATGACGCCCGTCGCGCCCCACGCCCGCAGATCGCCGAGTTTCTGCTCTCCGATCCGGTTCTCGACCAGGTGGATGCTCCACGGCGTATGCAGTCGCACATAGCGCAGGATGCCCTCTAGCTTGTCGCGCCCGGCCTTTTCGTTGGTGGCAAGAAACAGCGCCACTTTCGGAATTTTCTGGAGAAGTCCTTTCATGTCACGTCACTTCTGCGGCAGGGGCCTCGGCACATGCACCGCGGGCCACGACGCGCGGGACGCGTCCGGATAGAGGCCCATTTTATCGACCGGAATGCGCCGAATCCCGAGCGCCCAGGCAGGCGATGCATCGGTCATCTGAAAGTTCTTATTCCCCACATCTGCGAACATCGGATCCGCATCGGTCAGATTGTCCTCCACTTTTACGAACGGACGACTCTGCGCATCGATGGCATTCCACCAGTTGTCAGGCACGTTGCCGTGCATCACGCGCCGGATGTCATCTCCCTCGCCTGCCCAGAATATGTTCTTGCGCAGAACATTGCCCTTCGGTTTCTTGGGCTCGTCGTCGAGCAACCCAAGCAACTTCGGATAGCGTGTGCTATAGGGGGGCTCGCCGTAATGGATACCTGCAATCGTCCCTTTTGTCTGCGCCTCGATGATCCGCCTATCGGCGTGTGGACCGCACCAGCCAAGCGCGCGGGCGTCGACCTGAAAAGCCTTGGGACAATCGACAAACACATTGTTCTCTACGATATTGTCCCGCCCGCCGCCGAGGAACACCGCATACGTCACCTGATAAAACAGATTGTCGCTAACCGTCGCCGACGAAAACAGATCGTCGAGATAGATCCCCTTGCAGGGCCCGCCCAGTCGTCCGTAAATATGGTGCAAGTAGTTGTTGCGGATTTCATTCCCACGGAGCGTCCAACTCCGCCCCGCATAGATAGCCCCGCAGTCGTTCGAGTCATAGCAGACGCTGTGGATTTCGTTGAACGAGATCAGGTGGTCATTGCCTCCGAACAGAATCGCCGCATGCGGCGCATCGTGAATCAGGTTGTGTACGGCACGATTGCCCACGCCGCTGATCATCACGCCTGGCCGATACATGTGATCCCACCGCGCATAGTGGTGGATGTGGTTGTTCTCAGCCGTGTGCCCTGCAGGGCTCAGCGTGGCCCGGTCGCCACCGACGAGGTAGATGCCGCCGCCCCCCAACCCGTACATATCACAGCCAAAAACACCGTCCTCCCTTCCTCCGAAAACCGTGACCCCATGGTTCGCCAGATTACGGAATGTGCAGCCGACGATGTTGCATTGCACGGCGTTGCTGATTGCGACACCGGTTCCCCTCGCCGTTTCGAAAAACAAGCCTCGCACCGTGATGTTCGTCGTGTCGTTCATCGCGACCAATCCGACAGCTTGAGAGACTTCGACTTTCGCCGAACCGATGTCCGATGGCGGCCAGAAATAGAGCACCCCTGCTTCGCGGTCGATCATCCATTCGCCCGGACGGTCGATCTCGCACAGGAGGTTCAATCCGTAGAACCACTGTCCCCTCCTGTAACCATAGCCGTGATACGGCGGGGCCACGGCAATCAGATGTTTCGTCACGTCGATTGCCTGAATCTTATGGACCTGTTCGGCCCAGTCACGGAACCAACTCCCGCAGACCCATGCGTCCTTTTCGCCGACCCAACGCGTCGGACGATCCCCTGCGTATGTGAAGACTCCCTCTGCACATCCTTCAACGCCCCTCACATCGATCGGCGTCTTCCCCAAAACCTCTGTGATCGCGATGCCTCCGTCGTTCGGCCAACGCGAAAGCGGCATCGGCTCACCGTTGAAAAAGAGCTCAAGGCGCGGAGCCGCCTTCTTGCCCGCGCTCGCAGCCGCACTGCCCATCGTATACTCGTTCTGACCCTCAGCACGCGCCAACCACAACTGAAGGTCCGCCGCCGAGTCCAACCCCAAGTCGCCATATTCCGAAACACCCTGTGCTCGCAAATCGGCCTGATAAAGCTTTCCCTTGGCAGCAGGGTCGATTCGCGCAAGAGCTGCCAGATCGGTCACCGGCCTCCATTCCGTGATACGCCGTCCGCCGCTGACGAAGACCGCCTCCCCCGCCCGCGCATGATAAACGACCGGCGCCTCGGCAGTCCCCGAGTCCTCGGCGGTCAATGCCAGCATTTCAGTGAATGCGTAGCGTCCGCCACACACTTCAATCTCCGCCCCTCCCAGCGGCAATCCGCCCTCCCGCTTGATCGCGCGAACCGCGTCGCGCGCCCGCTCCAATGTGGCGAAAGGGCCATCCGTCTTTGTTATATCGGGATCGGCTTTCCGTCCTGACCACTGGTCACGGCCACCGGGTGACACGAAAAATCTCACACTCTCCGCCGTTGAGACGGCGCCAACAAGAGACAGTGCGACCCCTACAAAACAACTTCTCAGCATAACGACTTCCCCAAAAACCTTGACCGTCAGTATACGTCATCTTCTTCGCGCATATCAAGCGACGGCCCGTTTCGACGAATTTTCTTGAGGTAAGACCTTTTGATTATATCGTGCTTTCTGAAGCTAGTTGGTTCGGCTTTTGTCCGAAAGATTGGGTGCAAGTAACTGGAAGTTGGGAATGTTTCAGATGTACGGGATAAAGCTCGAAAAGGCGTTTCTGCTGAGTCTGATAGCCGGAGGGATCTCCTTATCAGCGATGGCTAGCTGGAACGGGGCCGGCGCACCCGGAGGCACAGCCGGCACAAACATTAACGACACCGCCAACTGGTCGGACGGTAATGTGAGCGGCGATTTCAGAACCGTCCTCTCGAATGCGACGCTCCGCCTCACGTCGGACTACACGTTCCCGAACGGAATCGATTTAACCGCCAAGGACACAGTCATTCGTCACGCCGTCATTACCGGCACCAACAAGTTGACCCTGGGCAGCAACTATTTGCCCGGCTACACGAATATTTACAACAGAAATCTGTTTCTTCCGTCCAATGTCAACTGCACGGTGACCTTGACCAAAGGGCTCACGCTCGACGTGCCGACTACCCAGATTTTCGGCGGCAACAGCACCCTGTTTGTGGACGCGAAAGTCACGGGTGCGGACGGGCTCACTTTCAACTACACAGGAGGTTCACAACCGTATACGGCCCTGCGCAACGACGCCAACAGTTTTGCGGAATCAATTAGCGGCGACGGGGCACACTTCACTTCACGTCGATCGCCAACAAAAACAAACCCTCCGCCCTCGGCGCTGGCACTGCATTAACGGTCAACAACTACACCATCGTCTATCATGGCCCACGCGACTCGGCTTCCAACCGCGACTTAACTTTGCAGAACTTCGGGCGCTACGTGCGAAACGACAGCGCCTGTGGCGGACTGAGTTTCACCGGCACTGTCACCATCGCCGGTTATGTCCATACCGATGTCTATCTCGGCGGCATCTCCGCCGGCGAGTCCCTGACGACAGGGGGCATCCCGAATTACGATGGAATCAACTTTTTCACCAAGCTGGACAAGGTTTACTCGGGCACGTGGCGACTGACCGGAAAGAACATGTTCACCGGCTGGACGAACAACGCCTATCACGTGAACCTTCAAGGCGGCACGCTGATCGCAGATTACACCAACGATGTCTCAGGTGCTGGCAGCAACCGCCTGTTCGTCGCCGGACGCACCGTCAATTTTTCAGACAGCAGGCTGGTTGCCCGCAGCAAAGCCGGAGCCGGCAACACACCATGGCAGACGCTCGGAACAAACACCGTCTCAGACAACCCGTTCAAAGTGCTGACTATCGACGGAAACAGAGGAAGCGGCACGACAGTAGCCCTGAGCGGACTCGCCATGAGCGGTGGTTTGGGGTTTCTGCGAGTGGAGCGGCTCGGCAACGCAACTTTCTGCCTCGCCAACGCCATCACGGCTGACCCCAGTGCCACCGTACGCCCCGTCAACGGCGTTCTCATGGGCAACAGTGGCGCACACGCCAATCTGTTGATCAAAGACCCAGACGGACGTGTGGTGTTCGCCTCCCAAAACGATGCGCTTGAAATCGTGCGCAACACCAATATGATCGCGCTGACCTGGCGGGATTCTCCTTCCAGACCAACAACTTGGCAAACGGACGCGGCTTTGCAGTCTATGGAAGTTACCCTGTCACTGTACGCGGCTGCACGCATGGCGCGCAGTCCTCGACCTTCATCTACAACTATGGCACCGGCAAGCTTTCGTGGGACCTCACAAACAGCACATGCGTGTATGTGAGCGCGGGGCCAGGTCTTACCGAATTCAGCCAGACGCTAGCAAATACCTTTTACATTTTCGAAGGCACAACACGGCTTACCGCACCCAAGAATTTCACGGAGGGCACGATTTACCTCGCAGGCAACGGCGTGCTGGAGCTCGGCGCGGATCTGAACGGAACGGAACGACTGCAGGCGACTTCACACGTTCTTTCGGAACAGGAACAGGGCAGCTCTACTTCTACGCGGGCGGCGGCTTCAGCGCCTACGGCACCGCCCGCACCTTGAATCTCGGCGGTGCGACAGGCACCGTCACATGGGCTTCCGGCGGGTTCATTTCTGAAGGCAAAACGCTCATTCTCAGTTCGCCCTATGCGAACGCCACGCTCGTTTTCGAAAATCCGATCGCCCTGCAAGCCCGCGTCCGCGAGATCCGTGAGCAGAACGGATCGGCCGCAGTCGACGCGCGTTTGACAGGCAAGATCAGCGGCTATTCGGTCGCTGGACTGGTCAAGAGCGGCGAGGGCACACTGGAGTTGACCGCACAGCAGGACTACCGCGGCACCGTGTCGGTCATCGGCGGCGGACTGCGCCTCGGAGCGGACAATGTTTATGCGGGCGGCACTAACGCGCTTGCGCTGAGCGGTGCCACCCTCGATGCGGGCACAAGCCGAAACGCCTTTGACACCCTGGACATTCTCACCGGGAGCACAATTGCGCTCGGCACAGGCGCAGCCGCGCTTTCCTTCGCCGACTGCCGCGACATGAAATGGACCGGCTCGCTCACTCTGAGCGGCAAACTGGGGCCGACCACGCTACGCTTTGGCACCGATAAGAACGGCCTCACCGCCGCACAGAGCGCGTCCATTTCAATGAGCGGCGGATCACGCTATCTGGACGATCTGGGCTATCTGCGCCAAGTCCCGCGCGGCAGCTTGATTTCTGTAAAGTGACGGAACCCCATCGCTTCGCTCGTTTGAGCCTAAACTGGATTGCGCAAAATGCAGTATTTTTATTGCGCAATCGGTTATACAGGAAACTGCGCCGACTGCTAAACTGTCCGCATGAATGGTGAACGCGTTCGTGCGATTGACAGCGCACAAATCGAAAGGCGGGGGTTCCTGCAAGCGTCGCTAGCGACATTCGCCGCAGCAGGATGCGGGGTGTTTCCGACCTCCGCCTTCGCGGCGGAGATCTCAGCCAAAAGGAAGATCCGCACCGGCGTCCAGTTGTATTCGGTTCGCAAGCTGGGCGAGAAGGATTTGCCGGGGACGCTGAAAGCGCTCAAAGGCATGGGCTACGAAGGTGTGCAGTGTGGCGGCTTCTTCGGGCGCGCCGCGAAAGAATTGAACACCCTCTTCAAGGATCACGGCTTAGCGGCTGCGGGCGTGCAGATGCAGGCTGACAGGATCAAGCCGGAAAACCTCGCTGCGACCATCGGGTTCACACGCGAGCTGGGCGCTCCCTATCTCTTTATCCCGTGGTTTGACAGCAAGACCTCAGACGACTGGAAAAAGTTCGCAGAGCAGATGTCTGCCGCAGCAGCCGCCTTCAAGGCCGCAGGACTGCGAATTGGCTACCACAACCATCAACATGAATTCCGCGACAAGCTCGACGGCAAGTGCAAGTGGGAGATTCTCTTCGATAACACTTCGCCAGACGTGTGCCAGCAAATGGATCTCGGCCACTGTATGATGGCAGGCGAAGATCCGGCCTATTGGCTGAAGAAATATCCGAAGCGCAACCCCGCAGTCCATGTGAAGGCGGCTTCCAAAACCACAGGCGTGATCGGCGCGGACGGTGCCAATTGGGACAAAGCCTTTGAGGCGTGCGAGGCGGACATCACCGAGTGGTACGTGGTCGAAGCCGAGATTAACCCCGACACGTTGGATGACGTGTGCGGCTGCATGGCCTTCTTGAAACAGACAGGGAGAGCATAACCGTGAACAGAAGAACGTTTTTGGCGACCTCCGCACTGAGCGCCATCGGCGCTTTCACCGGGTGTACGACTACGACTGCACAGCCGCGAGGCCTCTCTCCCAACAGCAAGCTCAACCACGCCTGTATCGGCCTAGGCGGCATGGGCGCAGCGGACATCAGCAATTTCAAGACACATGCGCGGACGCAGATCGTCGCGCTCTGCGACGTGGACAAGGACCGGCTCGCCAGTGCATCCAAGGAATTCCCCGGAGCGCGGACCTACACCGACTGGCGCGAGCTGTTGGCGAAGGAGGGCGACCGGATCGACTCGGTCAATGTCGCAGTGCCTGACCACAATCACACCATCATCGCGACCAACGCCATGCGTGGGGGCAAACATGTCTACTGCCAGAAGCCGCTGTGCCATGAGATCGCCGAGTGCCGTCTGCTCCGAGACACCGCCAACCAGATGAACGTCGTCTCGCAGCTAGGTGTCCAGCACTCTGCGGGGATCGGAGACCGCATGGCCGTGCAGATGCTCAAGGACAGCGTGGTCGGCGCCGTGGAGCACGTTTACCTCTTTTCAAACCGAAAGGGCATTTCGCGCATCGAGGTCACGCGCCCCGAAAAGGCCGACCCCGTTCCATCCAATCTCGACTGGGATCTCTGGCTGGGCACCGCGCCATTCCGTCCCTATGCGGAGAAAATTTATCATCCGCTCATCTGGCGTATATGGCGCGATTTCGGCTCCGGATGGGTCGGCGACATCGGCTGCCACCTCCACAGCTCCATCTGGAAAGGCATTGGATTGACGGTTCCGGTCTCGGTCAAGGCTGAGGTCCAAGAGTCATGGAAAAAAACACCTGCGCGGTTCAAAGAAACATGGCCCCAAGGCGCGCACATCACCTGGGTCTACCCGGGCAACAAGAAGACCGGCGGCAAGCCGCTGACCGTGGATTGGTACGATGGGATGACGGGCACGGCAGCCGCCAATCTGCTTCCGCCGCCCGAGATCCAAGCGTTGGCCAAAGAGGTCGGTCTGGAGAAACTGCCGGACGAAGGTTCAGTGGTAGCCGGTTCAGAGGGGTGGCTTTTGTTGCCGCACACCAATGCCCCCCGTTTGATTCTGAAGGACAAGTCGGCGGCCAAACCGCCCAAGCCGGTCCTGCCGCCGTGGCCAAGCCATTATCACGAATTTCTGAACGCCTGCATCGAGGGCAAACGGTCGAGCGCCGATTTCTCCCTGGTCGCGCCGATGGTCGAAGCCATTCTGCTCGGCAATGTGGCGGAACGCGTACCCGATAACCTGCTCAACTGGGACGCCCCCTCCATGCGGATCGCCAATGTCCAAGAAGCGAACCGGTTTCTGCGACGCACGTACCGCAAAGGCTGGGAACTTCCGGGGCTGACATGAGGCTTGTTGCCGCACTTTTCGCGGTCGCTGTCCAGTTCAGCATGGCAGGGCAAGAGACTGTCACACCGAGAGATCTTGCCGATATCCGACGCAGGCTCGACGATCAGAGCCGTCAGATCGCTGAGCTCGAAGCGCAAAACCGCGCGTTGCGCGAAACCGTCGAACGCTTGCAGACCGCAGCGCCTATGATCGTCAGCAACGCCGTCGCTGCAGCCCAGACGTCCGCTTCCGCCCCACCGCCTGCATCGTCCGACAAAGCGGCCGCCCTCCTGGCTCCGCTGACAGACCGTGGCGTGAGGATCAAGCCTTACGGCTACATCAAACTCGACATGATTCACAACAGCTCCAAAACAGATGGAGACGATTACTCGTTCTATGTCCGTCCGCCGTGGGAAAGCGGAGGCGGCTCGAGCGAATCTACGATCGGCATGCGCGAATCGCGCCTAGGCATGGACATGGTCGCACCCGAGACCGAGAACGGCATCAACGTCACCGGCAAGTTTGAGATCGATTTTTATTCGGGCACGGTGGCAAGCCCGAATATGCGCATCCGCCATGCCTACCTCAACCTCGATATGGGCGATGGCTGGTCGGTACTGGCGGGCCAAACATATGACGCCTGGTGGGTCGCCTATCCGATGATACTTGACGGCGGGTGGGCGGGCGGCACGGGCCACCCTTACAACCGAAGGCCGCAGTTGCGCCTGACCAAAACCCACACGTTCGACGATGGCACGCGACTGACCGCACGGATCGCGGCGGTGCAGAACGCAGGCACGGACTTGGACAAGAACCTCGTCGACGATGGCCCGGCGTCGAACTGGCCGATGATCCAAGGTGCGTTGATCCTCGAAAAGAAACTGCTGACAGAAAAAGCCAGCACACTTTCGCTCTCGGGCTCCTACGGGCGAGAGAAAATTGAGGCAGCTCCGAACCCGTCCGCAGACGGCACCTACGACACGGAGTTGCTGATGGCGAACGCGATCCTGCCCATCTGGCGTAAATTCAGCCTGACGGGCTCGCTCTACGCCGGACAGAACATGGACACGTACAAGGCGGGCATCTGCCAGGGCGTCAACATGACCCGCGGCATCCCCATCGACAGCAGGGGCGGTTGGCTGCAAGGCACCGTGGATCTAACGTCAAAATGGCAATTCAACCTCGGCTACGCATTCGAGGATACGGATGATGCGGACCTGGAATACCGCGATCGCTCGTTTAACTCACGCTACTACATCAACGCCTTCTACACGCTTACACCCCACGTGAAAGTCGCCGGCGAGTATGGCTATCTCCTGACCGACTTCCTCGACGACGGATCCGCCTCCGACAACCAGCTTCATTTCGCGATGTACTATTTTTTCTGAGCAGCATTGACCCTGTGCTCGCCTTCAAGACCTTTAACGCCCTCAACAACCATCGCCTTGCGGCCGCTGCCCCCGTCGTCGCAGAAGAACATCTTGCCGCCCAAAACAAGGCCGTCCACATCGCGTGCGAACAGGCCGAAGGCGGGCATGACACCATTGGCTTTGGCATCGGGATATTTACCCGTCGGACGCTTCGGAGAACCCGGCTCTTTAGTGACAACCTCCATCGTGTGTACATCGAAATCGGCCAGCGTCACCTTGCCGATGCGCCCACCTGAGCTGACATTGATCTGTGAAGCCGCGATGGCTCTTTTACAGGCAAGCCGTTCGACCGTGATATCGCCGAGCGTGCCGAGCGTGCAGGAACGATGCGACGTGCGATTCTGCAGCTGGATGAAGACCGGCGCGTAGCAGTCCTCTATCGTGTAGTCGCGACATGTGATGTTGCGAACTTTTGCGCCATCGTTAGACTGAAGGCTGATGGCCGCAATGCAGGCCCCCGAGGGAATCGGATTTTTGCCGACAGCTTCGCGATGCTTGCGCACGGTGATACGCTCGAAAAGAACATTCTCGATATCCCCTACTGTCTCGGTGCCAATCTTTGTGGCGTTGCAGGTCGTTGCGATCACGCAGTCGCGCACCACAATGTCCGTCATGAGCGGATGCTTCTCAGCCAACACACGCCTGTCGAGTTCGCTCTTGAGGCAAATGCCATCATCGCCGGTTTCGATGTCACACTTCTCGATCAGCGCGTGGCGGCAGCAGACCAGATCGATGCCGTCGCTGCAGTTCTGCCTGGAGAAACAGCCGTTGCGGATCGTCACCCCGTCCACCACGATGTCCTCGCAGCAATCGATGCGGCATGTCCAATGCATACTGTATTTCAGCGTGACGCCTTCCACCCGCACGCCTTTGCAGCGCTCAAAGTGCAGCACATAATGTGGCCGAGCCACGCTCAGCGCCACGCCGTTCGTCGCGTAAAAGCAGTCGCCTCCGCCTTCGATCACGCCCTTGCCGACCACAGCAATGTTGGTCGCATTCTCGGCACCGACAGTCGGAAGCTTTTCCTCGCCGTAATCCGCAGAGTCCCGGCTGGGCCGTAGCACGGCCCCCTCATCAAGCCGCAGTGTCACGCCGCTCTTGAGCCGCAGCGCGGTCACGCGGAAGACCCCTTTGGGAACGGCAACCTCGCCCCCGCCCTCCGCCGCAGCCAGATCGATGGCGGCTTGTATCGGCGCGGTACACAGCGTATGGCCCGTCGGATCAGCCCCCGCTTTCAACACATCCCTCGGCAGGGCTCCTCCAGACAGCGCAAACGCGCACACACAGCTCGCCAAAAAATATCGGCCAAGTGACATCGCTTCGGCCCCCTTACTGTGACAGAAACCCGACGGCCTACTGCTTCGGAACGAGCGCAGGCAGGCTGCGGGTCAGCCAGTCTGGAAGAACAGGTTCGTGTGCAATGACGTCTAGGGCCTGGTTAACCTCGAGCTTCAGGGATGCGCCCGTGTATGTGTTGTCGAACAGATAGGCTCGATCAGCAATGGAGACGGCCTCCTTCAGCAGAGAAAGTGACCGCTCATACTCTTCGACAACTTTATCGTCCGGCACACCGACTCCGCCTTGAGTCACGCGCAAAGCCACGCGCTGCTTGTTGATTTCGGGCGTTGCCACGCAGACATAGTACAGCGTGATACGATACCCCAACTCCTTCGCATGCCGCATCAGCGCCAACTCCGACGGCTGCGCAGAGACCGCTTCAAACGCGACATCCTCGCCCGCCTCGACAAGCCTGTTCAGCAAATAATCAGCGAGAATGGCCGTAGCATACGACAGCTTCTGAGAATGGTCGCACGTTTCAGAGAAAGTTAAGCGCCCGTCCTGATGAACCGCGAACGGAAAGGGATTTTCACCGTTCGCACACAGCGGATGTTCGCTATAAAACGTCTGGAAATCATCGCCGCTCAGCGACGGCAGAAAAAGTGACAGCGGCACGCCTTCGCTTGTTTCCAGATTTCGCTGCAAATCGTCGGCATTGACATAGGCCCCGCCGTGCAAATGTTCGGCGATCAACTGGAAGATCGAAGACTTTCCAGAACCATTGGGGCCGGCGAAAATCCGCAAGTGTTTAATGTGTTTCATCGGCGAAGGTATAGCGTTTGTTGGCATTGATATGAGTTTCTTTCAACGCGATTTTGTTGACCTGTTTCGGAGACTTAACAACACACGCGCCTTTTGCGTGTTCAACGAAATACCCGGCTCGGTTGGCCTCACGCGCCGCCTTGCGCGTCGCTTTTCTGGCCAACGCCGCGACGCGGGCGACATCGTCGTCGAATTCAAGCACCTCAGCATGCGACTCCACTTTCATCAAACACCTTTCTAGTTTAGTTTTGATATTATATCAGAAGAAAGATCAGCGTTGGGAAAAGTCTGCCCCGTGCGCTTGACTTCGCTCCGATCACTCGAACCGCTTGACCGGCCGGTGACAATAGGGTGTTTTACCTTTGACAAAGTAGTAGTCCTGATGGTAGGTCTCCGCACGCCAGAAGCGCCCCGCAGGCTCCACGCGCGTGACGACGTTGAACCCCTTGCCGCGCAGGATTTCGATCAGCTTCTCCACCGTCGCCTTCTGTTGTTCATCCCGATAAAAAACCGCCGAGCGATACTGCACGCCGATATCGGGCCCCTGTCGGTCGGTCTGCGTCGGATCGTGAATCTCAAAGAAAAGCCGCGCCAACGTCTCGTAGTCGGTCTGCTTCGGATCATAGAGCACTTCGACCGCCTCGATGTGCCCAGTCCCTCCATGGCAGACCTGTTCGTACGTTGGATTCTCAACAGTGCCTCCCGTGTAACCGCTCACCGCGCGGATCACACCTTTGGCTTGCTGCAGATAATATTCGACACCCCAAAAACAGCCGCCGGCAAACACCGCCCGCTTGAATGGCGCATCAAGGTCGGCTTCTGCCACGAAGTCCATGGAGATCGAGTTCACGCAGTGCCGCGTGTTGCGCGGCGTCAATCGTTCGCCGGCAAAAACATGGCCCAGATGTCCGCCGCAGGTGGCGCAAAGAATCTCCGTGCGCCTGCCGTCGGCATCCGGCTGATGCCGTACCGCCCCAGGGACCTCGTCGTCAAACGCAGGCCAGCCGCATTCCGAGTGAAACTTATCCTCCGACCGGTAGAGCGCGGCGCCACACCGCCGACACGTGTAGACACCCGCCGCCGTCTGGTTCTCAAATTTTCCGGTGAACGGCGCTTCTGTACCCTTGCGCACGATCACGCGATCTTCCTCTGCCGTCAGCTTCCGCCACATCGATTCCATAGAAGAACTCTCCGCAAATGACAGCGCAGCACACAAGGTTACAGCCACACCGATGACAGCTAAAATTCTCAGTATCATGCCCACAGTATACTCCAGTCCATCCCACCGACACAAGTGATACCCGCTCTGAGAACCCGCCGTCAACTCGGCCTCGCCAGCGGCTTGACGCGCCCTTCAAGCATATCCAGAAGATGACCGAGTATGCGCCGCGGGTAGGCTTGCGGCTTGGAGAAGCTTTCGTCTTGCGCGTTGCGCCTGACAAGCTCCCGCACGGACGGAAGCACCGGTCGGGCAGCCTCACCCAAGCGGTCCAACGCATTGCAGGCTTGCAGCGAACACCACGGCGACGCTAAGTCCAGCATCGCCTTCTCCAACACCGGCAGCGCGAGATCGAATCGCCCCTGCCGCGCCAGCGCATCCGCCGCCGCCACGCGCACGAATCCCGAAGGATCGGCAGACAGCTTCGTCAGCACTGGCTCAGCGGCAACGGCCTTCTTGCCGAGAATGCCGCACCCGAGCGCAGCCCACCAGCGGACCGGCATGGCCACATCGTTGGCCGCCAACAGCAGCGAGGGCAGATTCGACGGATCTTGGCTCGAAGCCAACATAGCTGTCGCTAGCACACGATCAACCGGCCAGGCACCGGCACGCCGCGACGCCTCGTAGCCTTCTTCCTCCGCCCCCTCGGGCAACAGCCCATTGTCGCGGTTTTCAGTCATCTGCGCCGTCAGCACCTGTCGCATCTTCGCGAGCCGTTCGGCATGCTCGCTCGTGTTCGCCAGATTCGCAACATTGTCGGGGTCAGCTTTGAGATCGTACAGCTCCTCTGATGGCTTTATGCCCCAGAACATCGATGACGCGGGCGTCAGTTTGCCTTCCTCTGCCAACCGCGCCCACGACTGGTACCCGCGCGACCGGAACATGTAGCTGAGCGGCTCGACGTAAGGGATCTCGGGTCGGAAATTGCGGATGTACAGCCACTGTCCGTCGGTCACAGAGCGCACCATGTCGTAGCGCTCATCCATCCGGTCGCGCGTACAGAAAGCATACTCGCGCGGCTTTACTTTCGCTTCACCCGCGAACGGAATACCCTGCATATAGTCAGGGCGTTTCACACCTGCCAGCGCCAGCACTGTCGCCGCAAAGTCGACGAAATGCACAGGGGTAGCGATCCGGGAACCCGGTGCGGCAGGCGCGAGATGACGCCATTTCGGCGGAAAATAAACGATTAATGGCACATGTGTGCCGCTGTCCTGCAGGAAGCGCTTGCTACGGGCGGTGATTCCGCCGTTATCCCCGTAATAGAACACGATCGTATCCTCGGCGACCCCTGCGTTTTCCAACGCCTTGAGCCTCTCACCGCACTGCCGATCCATCTGCGTGATGCAGTCGTACTGGCGGGCGATGTCGGCGCGAATCTCTGGCGTGTCCGGCTGATAAGGGCGCACACGCACCTTGGCCGGATCAGTCGGCGCGAACCCGAACGCCTTGGTTTCCGGGAAGAGACAACTCTCGTGACACACCTCGTGGTTGTAGACGCTGAAGAACGGGGTCCCTGAGCCAGGACGGTTTTTCCAGTCGGCCTTCTTGCCGCACTCGTTCCATATCGCCTTCACTTCGAACGGCGCGTTGTAATCGGTCTTCGCGTTGTTCGTGGTATAGTAGCCAGCCTGCCGCAAATACTCAGGAAATCCTTTGAGCCATGGCGGGATCTTTCCCGAGGCCCGCATGTTGTGCGCAGGGCCGCAGGTGGTCGGATATAGGCCGGAGATCAGCGTGAATCGCGACGGCGCACATACCGGCATGGCGTAGCAGTGTTCGAACACAATCCCCTTAGCCGCAAGCGCATCGAGATTCGGCGTTCGCGCCAACCGATCACCATAGCAACCTAGGAAAGGTCCGTTGTCCTCGCTGACCAGCCACAGGATGTTGGGGCGCTCCGGCTTCTCTCCCGAAGCACGCGCAACCAGCGGAAGAACCGCCACCCCTGCCACACACTGCCTGACAAACGCTCTGCGAGATATGACGCCCATATGCGACCTCCAAATTCGGAGTCGGGCTGATGCCCGTGACTCCCACACACATCCCCGTTCTCGTATGTTGTGCCGGCTTCTGTCCGCACAAGCCGCAGCCTAAAAAGCGCGATCACATACGGATCCGCAGCGGCCGACCGCGCATCCTGACTCCTGAACCGGGACTCTCTACTCGTGCCTAAGCGCCGTCAGCGGATCCAACTGCGCGGCCTTCCACGCCGGATGCGTGCCGAACGTGATGCCTGTGATCACCGACACCGCTAGCGCAACGACCAGTGACTCGGTAGTCACCACCGCCGTGAGCCCCGCGTCACCGCCCATGCGCGAGACCGTCTCGGCGATGGACGCGGTACCGATGCCCAACCCTACGCCCAAGCCCCCTCCGATCGAAGTCAGCAGAACCGATTCGGCAAGAAACTGAAAAAGGATGTCGCGCTTTCTCGCGCCCAGCGCACGCCTCACGCCGATCTCGCGCGTCCGCTCGAAAATGTTGGCGAGCATGATATTCATGATGCCGATACCGCCCACCAGCAACGAGATCGCCGCGATAGACGTCATCACGATCGTAAAAATGCGCCGCGTTTTGCGCGCGCTCTGTAGCAGTTCATAGGGCACCTGCACTTCGTAGTCCGCCTGCGTATGCGCCGCTTTCAAGTAGGCGCGTAGCCGGCCCGCAGTCCCGGGAATCGCCTCGATCGCCGTGGCCGCAACGTAAAGGAAATCGTAGTCGACCTGCTCGGCCATGCCCCGCCCTATCCGGAATGTGACGCCGCCCCACAGTGAACGCGCGGTCTCAATCGGCATGCAGACGATGTTGTTGAACTCGAACTGTCCTGCCAACCGTCCTCCGCCTGGGCTCTCCATCAGCCCGACTACGCGGAACGACACGTTGCCGATCACCACCGTCTTTCCGAGAGGGTCCAGATGTCCGAATAGCTTGCGCGCAGCCTTCACCCCCACCACGCAAACCGGATCAAGAACCTTGCCGTCCGTGGGCTTAATAAACCGGCTGCGCCGATCCACCAGTCGGCAGCGAGTCGCTTCCAAGAATTCCGGGATCGTCGCGACCGCCTCGATGTCGGTCGTCTGCTGCCCCAGCAGAATTTCGCGCCGGACATCCATCACCGGCACCAGCAGTCGCACGTTTACGAACACGTTGCGGATATGATCGAAATCGGCCTGCGTTATCCCATAGCGCTGTGTGAACGAGCGCGAGGATTGCTGCACGTTGCTTTCGGAGGGTTTGACCGAATGCAGAATGACGTTGTCCACGCCCTGCGATTCGATCTGACGTATCGCCTCGCGACGACCGCCCTCGCCAATCGCCAGCATCGCGACGACCGCCGCAATGCCCAGCACGATCCCCAGCGTGGCCAGCAACGAACGGATCAGGTGCCGCGTCAGGCTCGCGTAAACGGTGACCGCCATTTCGAGAGGTCTCATCCTTCGACAGCCCTCCCGTCGTGGATAGTCACGGTCTGCGTGGCGTACTTCCGATAGACCGGGTTGTGCGTCACCATGATGATGGTTTTACCGGCACGGTGCAGCTCTTGAAAGATTTGCAGAACTTCCTGTCCGGTCTTTTCATCGAGATTGCCGGTCGGCTCGTCCGCAAGAATCACCGGCGGATCGTTGGCCAGTGCGCGTGCGATGGCCACGCGCTGACACTGCCCCCCCGAGAGCTGTGTCGGACGGGACCCGTAGCGTCCTTCCAGCCCGAACTGATCCAGCAGCTCCTTTGCCCGCCGCCGCATCTTCGTGCGCGGCAGCCGCGCATACTGCATCGGCACACACACGTTTTCCAAGATCGTCAGGTGCGACAACAGATTGAAGGACTGAAAGACCATGCCGATCATGTGGCAGCGCACCGCAGAGGTCGCGTCGTCGTTGAGGCGCGAGACCTCTTTGCCTTCCAGCAGGTAGGTGCCTGCCGTCGGCCGCACCAGCAAGCCAAACAGGTTGAGCAGCGTCGACTTGCCAGAGCCGCTCGGGCCCATCACTGTCAGGAACGTGCCGCCCCTAACGACCAGGTCGGTCGGCCGGAGCGCACAGATCTGCACGCCGCCGGCCTCGTAGGTCTTGGCGAGTCCTTTCAGCTCAATCAGCGGCGCCCCGGGTTGCTGTGTGATGGATGTTTCCATAAAAACAATACCCGATCAGTGTAGCGCAAAAACACCTGCGCCACAATGACCGGGAGCTGTCTTCAGGCGGAACCCTAGAAAGCCATCAGACGCCGCACCGCCGTCGAAATGTCTTTCACCCGTTGGTCGCCAGCTTCGCGCTCAATCGCGACCGCGCCATCGAAGCCGACCTCTCTCAGCGTGTTCAGAAAAGCGAAAGCGTTGACTTGTCCATCGCCCCACACCACTTCGCTACCCCACGTGCCGGGCACAGCCGTGCGAAGCGCGTCCTTGATATGAATGTGGCGGATCCAAGGCGCCAGACGGCGCACCGCCGCCAGGGGCTCGTCCTTGTTGTAGAGAATCAGGTTGGCAGGATCGAAGTTGAGAAGCACATTCGGGTGATTGAGCGTCTCCACGAAGCGCTGCAAATCCTCCGCCGACTCCTGTCCCGTCTCCATCAGCAGCGACACGCCCGCCTCGCCCGCGCAGTCGCCTAAATAGCGCACTCGGTCATAGAATTTCCTGGCGTAGGCAGCATTCGTGTGATCCAAGAAGCCCACGTGCATCATGATGTACTTCGAGCCCAGCTCCGCCGTGATCTTCGCCGCCTTGGCGAAGGCCACACCCCCTGCAGGCCAGTGCGCATCCGGCGCGATTCCGCCGGTCACCTTGATCGTGTCCAGCGTAGTGTAGTCCTCGTAATCGAAATTCATCATGCCAGCAGAAACCGTCCACTTCTGACGCTTGACCGCCTCCAGATAGGCCTCGCCGTCCGGGCCCAGCGCCGGAGCGATCGCCAGGTTGATGTGCTCCAGCCCCAACGCCGTCATCATCGAGCCGATTTCATCGATCCCTTTTCGGAACGACCAACTGCACACGCTGATCGGCCACTCACCACATTTCCTCATAACGCCTCCCCGCCTCAGCATCACGCTTCAAGTTTCTATTTTCCAAGCTTCACCGTTTTGCCGGTTTTCGCCGATTTCTTCTCCGCGTCCACGATCCGCACCGAGTCGCAAGACTGTTCGGGCGTGGTTACACAGGAGACTTTCTTGCCGCACAGCACGTCCATAAACCATTTGATCTCGTGTTCGTACCCGTCACCTTCAGGCAGTTTCGGAACGAACGGTTCGCCCTTAGCAGGATAGACGCACAGCGGTTTCTCGCGCTTGCCGTCCAGCACTACTACCGCCTTTTCAAAGGTGACAATGTAGCTGGCTTCAAACCCCAAGGTCGGCGTCATCACCCAGCTTCCCTCAGCCGTCACCGCCGCACCGCCCACATCGTAGAGCGTCGAGATGTACTGCATCGCCCCGTCTTTGGCGTAGGAGGCCGAACTCGTCACCGCTTTGGGCACACCGAACAGAAACTGTACGATGTCGGTGTCGTGGATGTGCAGATCCAGCGCCACACCTCCGCTCTTGCTTTCATCAGCGAACCAGCTTTTGCCCTTGCCCCATCCGGGGGGGGCGCTGAACCGGCGGAACGAGGCCGCGACCACGTTGCCGTACTTAGTGCTGTCCACCAGCTTCTTTAAATAAACGTAGCTGGGCCAGAAACGCAGGCATTGCGCGATCATCAGCTGCGCGCCGTTGGGCGCTTTCTTGGCAGCCTTCACCATCTCACGGCACGCCGCCGCGTCGAGCGCCATCGGTTTCTCGCACAGCACGCTCACGCCCGCTTTCAGCGCCTTCACGGTCAGAAGCACATGCAGCGGCGTCGGCAGCGTCAGCGAAATCACGTCCGGCTTGGCCTCCGCAAGCATCCGGTCGAAGTCGTCGTAGATCACCGCGTCGCCGAAGTCGGTCGAGGCGTCCGCGCCCGTGAGGTTGCCCCCCTGGACCGGGGCCTTGAATTGCGACGTATCCCTGTCGCACAGCGCCACGATTTCCGCCCCTTTGACCTTCTTCCAGCATCCGTAGTGCATGCGCCCCATAAAACCGAAACCGACGATTGCGACACGCTTCAGCACCTTCTCTTTTTTCGCCATTTTCAGATCTCCCTGTCCAAAATACGGTTCACCCAAACTATGCCGTTAGAATCCTATATCCTCTCGCCGTTGTCAATCCCTCAAGGCTGAAGCCCTTAGTGCATCTCGACAGCGACCTCGCCGATCCCAGAGCGGAGGTAGTGGAAGTGAACGTTCGGGTGGTCGGCCAGCAACGACATGGGGACACTGCAGTCGGGAATGCGTTTCGAGATCATCAGGGCTGACAGCCTCATGCCGAAAGGATTGTCGTGATGCCCCGGATGCCAGATCGAAACCTTCTCCGCCTTCCACGTCTCCACTGGCCCAACCGTCGCCGCCCTGACCGGCACCATCGCGACGTTGCCACCTCCGGAAGTGCGCGCGTTCTGAATGATCGTCACAGGGTGCAGGTCCACAATTCGTGCCTGCTGCCTGCGGTACGCCTCCGGCAGCGGCGGAGCGTCCGCATATGCGCCCTCCCGCTTGGGCGGATCATTGAAGGCCCAGTGCTTGATCTCGCCCTGCCCGCCCTGCATCAGCAGACACTTCACTTGGTCATAGGTCTTCGTGTATGAGGTCAAGTCCCCAACCGGAAAGTGCAGATTTGCCTCGGGCATCTGCAGTTCCGGCAGAATGCGGTTAAAGCACTGCTCCATGTCGCATTTGGCAAAGGAGAGCGGATGCGTCGGCGGCACCGTTGCGCCGTTCTCAACCCACTCGTCCATCCCCCAGAAATGCGCATGGCGAAGGTTGAGCCCGACCGCATTGACGATGCGCGCCACCAGGGGCAACTGTTCTGTCGGCCCGATGGGGCCGCACACGCCAACCGGATTGTCCGGCGTCGCCTGCCGCCATGCGGACACATACTCCAGCGCCTCGGCCGTGTAAAACTCCTCCACCGTGTCATAAAAACTCACCGTGAACCCTGGACGCGACAACTGCGACAGATCTTTGGCCTTCAATTTCGCCGCGCTGTTCAGAATCTCCGGATCAAGCGTCGTATAGTCCCACCAGCCCGGAGCCAACTTGCTGACCGCCCTTGCCATCGCACACCCCCTTTATTCGGTTTTCACACACGGTTTCACGATATCCGCCAGCAGCGTCTGCAGCGGCGCGAAATCCGACGCGCAATAGCCCATGTGATTGTGACGGCGCCACCCTTCGGCGTACGCACAGCCGCCATACCGAGAGCCTACAGTGCGCGCGGCATCAGCCATGATTTCCAGATATGAATCCATGCCTTGCGTCGCGTCGAGCCATTCTTTCTGACTCGCATGTTGAGCCAGCATCTCACGCTTGGTCGACATCACATCGCCGATATCCACGACGAACTCCGGCACAGCCGGTGTGCGCTGCATATCCATCAGCGAGTGTGGCAACGCGTGATAAATCGCCACCGGCTTGTTGTAGGAGGGAACCGGGGGATTAGTGACATACCTCGGCAGACAGCGGTTGAACACCGCCGAACTCGTCAGCCGCGAAGCGTATTCATGATCTTCCATGTAATCGTACCGCGAAAGGGTCAGCACGATGTCCGGCTTGATCTCCCGTATGATCGCCGTCACTTTTGCCAAGGACGGCGCGTCATAAAAGACACCTGCATCGTCAAACAGCGACGGATGCCATACCGCCCCAGCGATGCGCGCCGAGGCTTGAGCCTCCAGCGCCCGCACGCGCGCCGTCTCCTCCTTGGAGTAAACTTCAGAGCCATAGCAGCCGTTCGCGAGATTGCAGACATGGATCTCCACACCTGCCCGCTTCAGCAGCAGAAGCGTGCCGGCCATCATGAACTCAATGTCGTCGGGATGCGCCGCCATCGCCAGCGCAATCAGTTTTCTGTCCATACGGTGTCCTTTTTCAAAATGTTCCCTGCCGGTCTGCTTGCCCGCCGCTGAAGTACAGCCCGATGTGCCGGTCGCACGCGGGGCTGCGCGGAGGACATTCCGTCTCTACACTTTCGTGACAATCACCTGTTCAGGTTCGACCCACACGGCAGCGTGATCACCCGCACGGTCACGCCCAGCCAGCGGATTGAGCTCAAACGCCTTGAAGGCCCTGGCACCGCCACCCGCCTGCGGCAACTCGATCACGTGCTGGGCCACTTCGCCGAGATACACACTCTCCAGATAGCGCCCCACCAATACGTTCGGCGCACCGACCGCAGGCCGATCAAAGCGGACAGCCTCCGGTCGGACGCACAGCTCCACGGCATCGCCGACCGAAAAACCGGATGCTGGCCTGGCGGCGAGAAATACGCCACACGCGGTTTCCAGCGTCACTCCGCCAGGCCACAAGCCAGTCACGCGGCCAGGAATGAAATTGCCTTCACCGATGAATCCCGCAACGAAACTGTTGGCCGGCTCGCGGTAAACCTGCGAGGGCGTGCCCATCTGCTCGATCGCGCCGTCGCGCATCACAGCCAGCCGGTCGGCGATCGAAAGCGCCTCCTTCTGGTCGTGGGTTACATAGATGGCCGTCAGTCCCGCCTGCTTGCAGATGCGGCGGATCTCGATGCGCATTTCGAGACGCAACTTGGCATCGAGATTCGAGAGCGGCTCGTCGAGCAACAGGCACTGCGGCTCGATCACCAGCGCGCGCGCCAGCGCCACGCGCTGCTGCTGCCCGCCCGAGAGCTGGTTCGGCCGGGTCTTGGCGCGGTCTGCCATATGGACGCGCTCCAGCGCCTCCATGACACGCCGCTTGATCTCCGCACGCGACACCTTGCGCATCTCGAGACCGAACGCCACGTTCTCCGCGAGCGTCATGTGGGGCCACAGCGCATAGCTCTGGAACATCATGCCGGTGTCGCGCTTGTAGGGAGGCAGCTTCGTCACGTCGCGTTCTCCGATCAGGATGCGCCCGGACTCCGGCGTATGGAAACCCGCGATGCAACGCAACAAGGTTGTCTTGCCGCAACCGCTCGGCCCCAGCAGGAAAAACAGCTCCCCCGGCTGAATAGCGAGGCAAACCTCTTTCAAGGCAACAGACGAGCCGAACCGTTTGACGATTTTTTCGATCCTGACGGATACCGCCATGCTTCTCTCCAACACTTTCCGGATTTCAATCACGCACCCTCTAGGCTGACCGATATAGTAGCCCTAACACCGGCACGACGCAAGGCGGCATTCGCACAACCTGCACACCCTTTTTGCTCATTTCCTGATTTCTCCCTTGATAATTCAGTCGCCTTTTCCTAAATTATTTACGGTCGAAATATTTCATCTGTTTTGTTGCGTTAGTTTGTTCTTAGGTTGGCCGTTGAAAAGGAGTGTTTGTCATGATGTCATTCCGTTCTACCGTGCTTCCTCTTACTGCCGCTTGTCTATTGGCTGTCCCGACTGGCAAGGCCCAAACTCCTCCGCTCCGCATCATGCCGCTGGGCGATTCCATCACCTACGGCAGCAGCACACCGGGAGGATACCGCTACCCCCTGTATGTGGCGCTCACCAACGCCGGATATAACGTGGACTACGTGGGCACCCAGACTGGCAACGCCACCAACCTCCTGCCTAAAATCAACCATCAGGGCATGAGCGGTTGGCGGATCAACGGCAACCAGAACGGCCTCGACGAGTTCATGCCCGACTGGTTCAACGTCGTCGCCGACCCCGATGTGATCCTGCTGCACATCGGCACCAACGATTTCGGCACCACCAACGATTACGTCAACGCGATCAGCCGCCTCGATGCGCTAGTCACCCACATCGCGACCAACCGCCCCTACGCGCACATCATCGTGACCTCCCTGCTCCCTCGCGGCGAACCCTACAACACCTGGATCACGACCTATTTCAACCCCTACGTTCCGGGTAGAGTCGCCGCGCAACAGGCACTGGGCCACAAGGTTCACTATCTGGACATGGCGTCGTACCTAACGACCAGCGACCTGTTCGACGGCCTGCACCCGAACGCGACTGGCTACGCCAAGATGGCCGCCGCCTGGCTCCCGGCCATCACCAACATCATCAGCTCGGTGGGCGACACCAGTGCCCCTGCCATTTACCGCGCCCTCGGCATCACGAACCTTCAGCAGGTGGCCATAACGTTCAGCAAGCCGCTCAGCCCGGCCAGTGCAACGAACCTCGCCAACTATGCCATCAACGGCGGTCTGACCCTCTTTGGAGCTTCTCTCAGTTCGGACCAGCGCACGGTCACTCTGACGACCAGCCTGCAAACAAAAGATGCCGTATACACCCTCACCGTCAACAACATAGCCGACCTCTCTTCGCCGACACCGCTGACCATCGCCACAGACACGACCGTCAGTTTCAAAGGCGTCTGCAGGGGCTATCGGAACAACGTTGCGGAGTCATCCGCCTATAATTTGGTCTACTCTCTCGATCTGCCGAACTCGGCAGCGTATGGTGGCAACGTAGTGTCCTACTCGATTGACAATCATCTTCTCTATGGCACCACATTCAGCCGCGTCGCTTATTATGCCGAACTGCAGACTCCAAACGGCCAGTTGACTTACCTGTGGGTCTCCATGAACGCCTTCACCAACGATGCCGAGCGTCTCGGAGTGCCGACCTTGGCATCCGGCGCCGTATATCAGAGAACCGTTTCCAACCTGACCATCCGCTCCAACGACCCAGGCATCACCACCGGCAGCGGACTCGCAGGTAACCTCGAGTTCTGGCCCTCCAATTACGACGCGCTCAACAGCGCCAACATTCCAAACGCCAGCGGCACGACCTTCGACTTCGGCGACCGCCCCACGGCCGGCACCTACGGCTGCATGCAGATCCACAACTACGCCGCATCCCAGACCCTCTTCACCTTCAGCGACTGGGGCTCCACCACTGGCAGTACCCCGGACATCGGTGTCGGCAATTGTCCGAACCCAAAACAAAACGGCTTGGACTGGACGTTCGCGGTCAACGCCTCCATGTACACCCTCAAGACGCTCCAAGTGCTAATTCTGCGCGACAACGACACCACCCCACCGACCCTTGTCTCCGCCCAGGCCGGGTTCGCCGGAAACCTCGTCTCCGTCACCTTCTCGGAGCCGCTCGCGCCTGACTCGGTGGATGGCACACGCTTCACACTCGACAACGGCGTGGAGGTCTTCAGCGCGACTCTGCTGGCCGACCAGCGCACCGTCAATCTGACCACGACGACCCAGCCTCCAGGCACCGCCCTGACGCTGACCGTCACGGGAATCCGCGACAGCGCCGCCGGCAACCCAATCATCCCCAGATCGACCATCGCGGTCACCGCTGGCACCGCCCTGCCGAGCGAGATCACCACCAACGTCGGTTCCCTGGCGAACGGTTACCGGCTGATCTACACGTTGGATATACCGGCGCTTGGCAATTTCAACGGCACGCCCAACTTCTACCGAATCAACCAGAGCAACGCAACGAACACCTTCGACCGTGTGGCCTATTACCTCGAGCTGAAACAGCTCAATGGCTCGGTCCAATACCTCTGGGCCTCCATGGACGCCTTCACCCCCTATCTGTCGCTGATCGGCGTGCCCACGCTCGCCTCTAAAGCGGTCTTTCAGAAGTATGTTACGAACCTCGACGTACTGTCCAACGTGGCCGGCGTCAGCAACGGCACCAGCATGGCGGGCGGCAACCTCGAATTTTGGCCATACAACTACAGCCAGACCAACGCCGCAGCCATCCCCGGCGCAAGCAATTCAGCGTACGATTTTGGCGACCGCATGGATCCGGGCACCCATGGCTCCATGCAGCTCCATAATTCGGCATACAGTCAAACCCTCTTCGCCATGAACAACTGGGGGGCGGACAATCAGTCCATTGCACTCGGCATCGGAAACCGCCCCACAGGCGACCCTGACTGGACATTCGCGAACAACGCCGGAACGGCCTACACGCGCCGCACCCTGCATGTGCTGGTGCGTCCAGCACAGGCAATCACGAACAGCCTGCCGCCGGAGGTGGCTGCCAACGTGCCCGGCGCGGCAGGCTACCAGCTCGCCTACACCGTCGACCTTCCGACGTCAGGCAGCTTCAACACCAACTCGCCCGCCTACTATACCGTCAACAACTACACCAATAGCAGTTGCGCCATCGGCGCCTTCTGGAGAACCGCGTACTATCTGGAGCTACAGTCAGGCAGCGCGCCGACCCAGTGGGTCTGGGCCGCTATGGACGCCTTCACAAGCGACGCGCGCAAGATCGGCGTGCCCACGAACAACTGCTTCTTTCAGCAGACAGTCAACAACCTGGACGTGCTCTCCAACGTCGGCGGCATTGTCTGCAGCAACGGCATCGCCACCGGCAACATTGAATTCTGGCCAAGCGACTACACGTCGGGCAACTCGCTGGGCATCCCATACGCCAGCGCCGCCAACTACGACTGGGGCGATGGCGGCGGCAGCGGCACGAGCACCGGCTACGGCTCCATGCAGGCTCACAACTACGGTGCAGGCGCCACACAGACCCTCTTCGCCGTCAACCACTTCAACAACAACAGCCCCCTCTGCATAGGCCTCGGCAACCGTCCGGGTCAGGCCAACTCCGACTGGACCTTCGCCGACAACGCCGGTTCCTATAGTTTCCGCCGCTTGCACATTTTCGTTCTTCCCGGCGGTGACTCCACCCCCGACACTGTCCGGCCGACCCTCATCAGGGCCGCGGGAACAATCGCCCTGAACCGGGTCTGCATCTCCTTCAGCGAAGCGCTGGCCGACACGGCCGCGACGCCCTCTTTCTTCACCCTCAACAACGGCGTGACGGTGACGGGCGCAACGCTGTCGGCGAACAGAATGTCCGTGACCCTGACCACCACGCCGCAGACCGCCGGGCAGACCTATACTGTGACAGTGACCGGCGTGCGCGACCGCTCTTCAGTCGGCAACTTGATCCTGCCCGGTTCATCCACCCTGTTCACCGCACCAACAGCCTCGTGGCCGTCTGTGCTGACCAACGTAGCGGAAGCCGCGTCGTATACGCTGATCCACCAGCTCGCCATCACGAACATCAGCATCTACACGGCCGGCGCAAACTACACCCTGGACGAGAGCCTATACCAGACTCAAACGTTCGACCGCGTCGCCTACTGCTTGGAGTTGGTCACCAACGGCGTCTCCAAGTGGGTCTACGTCTCGATGGATGCCTTCACGTCCGACCTTTCCAAGATCGGCCTGCCGACCGCGGACCGCGGCGCGATGTTCCAGCAGTACGTCAGCAATATGAACGTCTACGCCTCGGCGAACGTGGCAAACCTCGCGGTGACGACCGGCGTCTTCACTGCTGGCAACATCGAATTCTGGCCCAGCAACTATGGGAACACCAATGACAAGAACATCCCCGGCGCAAGCGCGACGCTGTACGACTTCGGCGACGGCGGCGGTCCGAACGGTACGACGGCCGGCCACGGCTGCATGCAGGTGCACAACTATCTGCAAGGATACACGATCTTCGCGATCGACCACTTCGGCGCGAACGGCGAGGTGCCAGCGCTCGGCATCGGCAACAATCCAGTCTGGTCGAACAACGACCCCGACTGGACGTTCACCTACAACGCGCCCACTTACAGCGCCAAAAACCTCTACGTGCTGGCGCACTGGGGTAACACACCCGCGCCCCTGCTGTCGGGTACGCTGCCGCTCGTATACATCAACCCCGTTTCCCGCACTACTCATTTCGGTGAAAGCGCCTCCTTCTTCGTCCAGACATCGGGCGCAACCGCCTATCAGTGGCGGCACAACGGCGCTTGGATACCGGGGGCGACCCGATCCTGGCTGGATGTGAACCCCGCCAAAACGCGGGATGCCGGATCTTATGACGTGTTAGTCTTCGGTTCCGGCACAGCCTACGTCACCAGCCAAAGTGCCAATCTCAACGTGATCCAGATCTACACCTTGCTGCTGTTGAAATAGTCCGCAGGTTCACACCACCATCCACGTCTTTCTTTAATTGCAAAAGCCGTGGATGGCTTTTTCTGACCATCGGGCTCTCGGTTTCTGGGACCTGTTGCGTCAAACAGAAAAGACGCATAGCGCGGAAAAAGGCTGAGCGCATGCCTCAAGTGCCGGACACCATGAGCCGTTGCTTCTGCAAGAGGGGCGGGGCGGACTCAGACGGAATACTGCTTCCGTCCGCCCCGTCCCTCTTTGTTGCTCCGGGCGTCTTCCTGTTGACGCGTGCGAGACGCCGCTCGATGTCGGCATACAGTCTCAGGCTGTTCGTCCGGGCGACAACTTCGCGGAGACCGGTTTCCTCGGCATCGCCAAGCGTTTCCGAGCGGATCAGACGACCGGCGGGTGTCGCGGGATCGTCGTGCTTTATCCGGGGCCTGCGCTTGCTTTGCTCACAGGCCCTCTCCACAAGGCTGACACGCGGGCTGAAGATGTTGCGGCACCGCGACCACAGCTCGCAGCGTGCGGTCAGTTGGGGCATCGACGCCTCGCCGCCGTTGTCGCAGTGAGCGTCCCTGAGCACGAAGGGCAGCGCTTGCTCTATCTGATCTTAACCCGTTTTTCCAAAAGCGTGCCTTTCATTTTGCACTTCGCGAGCTTAGAGCGATTCCGCCTGGAACATTGTTTAATATGAGATGATCTAACAAATTAAAGACTTTTAGGCCCCGCTTTTCAGCCAAGAAGGAGTAGGGTGTTTATTTTGTGCGCCGTTCGGTCTTGCGCCGATTGTCCGTAACTTAGTACATTAAAAAGATTGGATATCTTTTTCTCTGCGTGAACAAAAGAAAGAGTGCGTTATATGCCTTGTCCCCGTGCCTTGTGGTTCGCGAGTGTTTTTAGTCTCGTTTGTTGTCTGGGCACCTCCGCGTCCGCCGCGACACCGCCCATCCGCATCATGCCGCTGGGCGACTCGATCACCTATGGCGTGGGTGCCGCGGGCGGTTACCGGACCCCGCTTTACCGTTTGCTTACCAACCTCAACTACAACGTCGATTTCGTTGGCACGCAGACCACCAATCCTGACTCGAACCTGCCGGATCTGGATCACGAAGGCCACAGCGGCTGGACCATCGGCGGCCTCGACGGCGGCATCCTCAGCTGGTTTGACTCGATCGCCGATCCCGATGTGATCCTGCTGCACATCGGCACGAACGACTCCGGCGCCGCGGACTTCTCGAACCGCGTCGACCACCTAGACGCCCTTGTCACCAAAATGGCCCTGTACCGGCCCTACGCGCACATCATCGTCACGTCGGTGATGAAACGCAGCGACTTGGTTCGATACGCCGCTATCACGAACTTATTCAACCCCTATATACCGGGCAAGGTTGCGGCTCAACAGGCTTTGGGAAGAAGGGTCACTTTCCTCGACATGCATGCCTATCTCGAGCTGACCGACATGGGTGACGGCCTGCATCCGAACCAGCTCGGCTACAACAAAATGGCCACCAACTGGCTCACCGCCGTCACTAACGTGATCACTCCGACCGGCGACTGGGCCGCACCCAGCCTCTACCGCGCAGCAGGAAACACCAACCACACACAGGTGGCCATCACCTTCAGCAAGGCCGTATCCCCTGCCAGCGCCACCAACAAAGCCAACTACGCGCTCAGCGGCGGGCTCACGATATCGGGCGTTACGCTCAGCGCCGACCAGCGAACTGTAACTTTGAACACAAGCACGCAGGGCAAGGGCTCGAATTATGTTGTGACCGTCAACAATGTGACAGACCTCTCCACCCCCACGCCGCTTGCCGTCGCAGCGAACAGCACGGCAACCTTCACCGGCATCACGCTGCGCGGCTATCTGAACAACATCCCGGAATCTTCGGCCTACTCGCTGGTTTATTCGCTCGACATCCCAAGCAGCGCAGACTACAAGACCAATGCGGTCGCCTACACGAACGACTTCAGCGCGTCGGTCGGATCCACGTTCAGCCGCGTCGCCTATTACATGGAACTACAGGGATCGACCGGTGATCTCCAATACGTCTGGGCCTCCATGGACGCATTCACCAACAGCGCGTCCGCCCTTGGCGTGCCGACCGTTGCCTCTGGAGTGATCTTTCAGAAATCAGTGACCAACCTGACCGTGCAGTCCAACGTCGCAGGCGTGACCAACGGCACGGGCTTCGCAGGCAACCTTGAGTTCTGGCCTTCCAACTACGACCCATCCAATAGCGCAGGCGTACCCGGTGCCAGTGGAACCCTCTACGACTTCGGCGACCGTCCCACGGCCGGCACCTATGGCTGCATGCAAGTTCACAACACTACGGCAGCCCAAACCCTCTTCGCCTTTAACAACTGGGGCGGCAGCGGCGGCACCGCCTGCGTCGGTATCGGCAATTGCTCCGCGCCAGTCAACGGCGGCGTCGACTGGACCTTCGCCCTGAACGCCGGCAACTACACGGTGCGCTCGCTTCAGGTGCTGGTGCTCACCACACCTGCCGTCCCTATCACTCCGCCACCGCCCATCCGCATCATGCCGCTGGGCGATTCGATCACCTACGGCTCGCCGATTCCCGGCGGCTACCGCTACCCCCTGTACATCGCGCTCACCAACCTGGGATACACTGTCAATTACATTGGAACGCAGAACGGCAACGCCACCAACCTCCTGCCCGAAATCTACCATGAAGGCCACGGCGGCTGGAAGATTTCAGACCCTAGCATCGGCCTCTATGAAAACATTCTCGGCTGGTTCGGTGCGATTGCCGACCCGGACGTCATCCTGCTGCATATCGGCACGAACGACTCCGGCGGCGGCACCACCTTCACGAACGCCATCGACCGACTGGATGCGCTGATCTCACGCATGGCCATCGCCAAGCCCAACGCGCGCATCATCGTCACGTCGCTGATGAAGCGCACGGGCGCGAACTACACAGCCATAACCAACTACTTCAACCCCTACGTGCCCGGCAAGTGCGCAGCCCAAGCCGCGTTGGGCCGACAGGTGACGTTCCTCGACATGCACGCCTATCTCGAACTGACGGACATGTCCGACGGTCTGCACCCCAACGCAGGTGGTTATGTCAAAATGGCTGGCGCGTGGGTTTCCGCCATCACCAATGTCGTGAGCCCGGCCGGCGCGTGGGGAGCACCCACCCTCGTCTATGCCGTCGGCAGCACAAACAACCGGCAAGTGGCAATCACCTTCAACAAGCCGGTCACCCCATCCAGCGCCACCAACGCCGCCAACTACGCGCTCAGCGGTGGCCTGACCGTCTCCACCGCGCTGATCAGTGCGGATATGCGCACGGTGACCCTCAGCACCAGCCTGCAGACCGGCGGCTCCAACTACACTGTCACGGTGAATCATGTGCTCGACTTCACCTCGCCGACACCTCTCGCCGTCGCAGGGGGCAGCACCGTCTCCTTTGTGGCCGCGAAGCCCCGCGGCTACCAGAACTACGTCGCGGAATCCCCTGCTTACACGCTGGCCTATTCGCTCGACCTGCCTTCCTCTGCGGACTACAAGAACACCCTCGTGTCCCTCACAACGGATAACAGCGCAGTGATCGGCCCCTCATTCCGCCGCGTCGCCTACTATCTGGAACTGGTCAAACTGGATGGCACCTTCCAATATGTGTGGGCCTCGATGGACGCCTTCACCAACAGCGTAGCCGCGCTCGGCCTGCCGACACTGCTCTCCGGCGCTGTCTTTCAGAAAACGGTCTCCGGCTTGACTGTCGACTCCAACGTCGCAGGCGTGACAACCGGTTCGAACTATGTCGGCAACCTCGAGTTCTGGCCGTCGGGCTACGATGCCACCAACAGCGCAGGTGTGGCCGGCGCCAGCGACTCGGCCTACGATTTCGGCGATCATCCAACAGCCGGCAACACCGGCTGCATGCAGGTGCATAACGCCACGCTTGGCAAGACGCTCTTTGCCATCAACAACTGGGGCGGTAACGGCAACACCGCCAACACACTCGACATCGGCATCGGCAACCAGCCTTCCGGCAGCCCCGACTGGACCGCTGCCGCCAACGCCGCAACGTATACAGTGCGCACCCTCCAAGTTCTGGTGCTGCCCGACGCGGACACGGTCGCGCCGACGCTGGTCTCTGCCCAGGCCGGCTTCGCCCGCGCGCTCGTCACGGTCGCGTTTTCGGAAGCGCTCGCGGTGTCGTCCGTGACCGCGAGTTGTTTCGCGCTCAACAACGGCGTTGCGGTCATCAGCGCAACGCTGCGTGCAGACATGCGCACGGTGGATCTGGTCACCTCGACCCAACCGGCGGGCGTTCCTCTGACGCTGACGGTCACCGGCGTCCGCGACGCATCTTCTAATCCAATCGCGCCCGGCTCGTCCATCCTCGTGGCGGACTCCTCCGTCCTGCCGCCGGAAATCGCGGCCAACGTGGGCATGCTGTCAACAGGCTACCGACTGGTTTACACGCTGGATATCCCCGTCCGAGGCAACTTCAACAGTGTTTCCAACTTCTACACGCTCAACCAGAGCTTAGCCACCAACGCCTTCGACCGTGTGGCCTATTACATGGAACTGCAGAAAGCGGATGGCACGGTCCAATACCTTTGGGCCTCGATGGACGCCTTCACGCCGAGCCTGTCCAAGATCGGCGTGCCCACGACCGCCTCCAAGGCTCTCTTCCAGCAGAGTGTCGCCAACCTCGACGTCAAATCCAATGTGGCGGGCATCACCAGCGGAACGAACATGCCAGGAGGCAATCTGGAGTTCTGGCCGAGCAGCTACAGCCAGACCAACGCCGCCGGGGTCGCGGGCGCAAGTAACACGACGTTCGATTTCGGCGACTCCCTCGGCACAACGTCGGCGGGCTACGGCTCCATGCAGGTCCACAATGCGGGCGCACTCCAAACGCTTTTCGCTTTGAACAACTGGGGCGTCGACAACAACGTGCTCGATCTGGGCATTGGCAACCAGTCTTCAGGCAACCCCGACTGGACCTTTGCCGTCAACGCCGCTGCGGCCTATGCGAGGCGAACCCTACACGTGCTGGTCCGCCCCGGAGCCCTTAAAGTCCAAACTCCGCCTCCATCCATCCGCATCATGCCACTGGGCGACTCCATCACCTATGGCCAGCCGATCCCGGGCGGCTACCGCTACCCCCTGTATGTCGCACTGACCAACGCGGGCTACAACGTCAATTACGTTGGCACGCAGAGCGGCAACGCAACCAACCTCCTGCCCGAAATTAACCACGAGGGCCACAGCGGCTGGAAAATCTCGGACCCCAGCATTGGCCTTTACGAAAACATCCTCGGCTGGTTCGGCGCGATTGCCGATCCGGACGTCATCCTGCTGCACATCGGCACGAACGACGACAACGGAAGCACCACCTTCACAAACGCGGTCGAACGTCTGGACGCGCTCATCACTCGCATGGCGGTCGCCAAACCCAACGCGCACATCATTGTCACCACGCTGCTCAAGCGCAGTTCAAATTACGCGGCCATCACCAACTACTTCAACCCCTTCGTTCCCGGCAAGTGCGCAGCCCAAGCCGCGCTGGGCCGGCGCGTGACTTTCCTCGACATGCACGCCAGCCTCGAGCTCACCGATTTGGTCGACGGCGTGCACCCCAACGCCATCGGCTATGCCAAAATGGCGGCAGCCTGGCTGCCCGCCATCACCAACGTGATCAGCACGGTCGGAGATTGGGGGGGGCCAACCCTGCTGTCGGCCGTCGGCAGCGGCGATTTCCGGCACGTAGCGGTCACCTTCAACAAGCCGGTCGCCGGCGTCTCCGCAACCAGCATCGCAAACTACGCGATCAGCGGCGGCGTCACGGTCTCCGATGCCTCGCTCAGTGCGGATATGAAGACCGTCACCCTTACCACGGGGCTTCAGACCAGCAGAACAAACTACGTTCTCACCGTAAACAATGTGACAGACCTCACATTCCCCACCCCGCTTTCCATCGCCACCAACAGTTCGATCGCCTTCACGGGCGCGTCGCCCCGCGGTTACACCAACAACGTCCCGGAGTCCTCCGGGTACACGCTCGTTTACTCGCTGGATATCCCGACCGCACCCGACTACAAGAACAACGCAGTCTCCAACGCGGTAGACAACAGCACGCTGATCGGCCCGTGGTTCGACCGCGTCGCTTATTACGCAGAGCTGCAAGAAACAAACGGCACGCTCTACTACCTATGGGCGTCCATGGACGCCTTCACGAACAGTGCGGCCGCCCTCGGCGTGCCTACGCTCGCTTCGGGCGTCGTTCTTCAAAGGCAGGTCAGCAACCTGAATGTCGCCTGCAACATGCCCGGCGTAACCACCGGCGCAAAATTCGCAGGCAACCTCGAGTTCTGGCCCTCCAACTACGACGCGGTCAACAGCGCGGGTGTTCACGGAGCCAGCGACGCTCTCTTCGACATCGGAGACCGCCCGACTGCTGGAACCTATGGCTGCATGCAGATTCACAACACCACGGCAAACCAGACCCTTTTCGCCTTCAACAACTGGGGCGGCAGCGGCGGCAACGCCTGCCTCGGCATCGGCAACTGCCCTGCGCCTGTCAACGGTGGAGTCGACTGGACGTTCACACAGAATGCCGGCAACTTCACCGTCAAATCGCTCCAGGTCCTGGTGCGCCGCAGCGCTGGCATCGACAGCACGCCTCCCCTTCCGCTTTCCGCCCGCGCGGGCTTCTCGGGTTCACTCGTGACCGTCGTTTTCTCAGAGCCGCTCGCGCCCGAATCGGTGACCGGCAACCGCTTCACCCTGACGAGCGGCGTCGAAGTCCTCAGTGCCACCCTGTCGCCCGATCAACGCACGGTGAGCCTGGCCACTTCGCCCCAGCCCGCAGGCGCAGCCTTGACCCTCACGATCAGCGGCGTGCGCGACGCCTCCCCGTCCGCAAACGCTGTGCCGGACGGCACCACAATTGCAGTCACCCCACCCGCGCCGCCGCCGGAGGTTGTCGCGAATGCGGGAACGCTCGCCAACGGCTATCAGGTGATTTACTCGCTGGACATCCCGGCCAAGGGTAACTTCAACGCCTCGGCCAACTTCTACCGCGTAGACCAGCGTATGGCCCAATGCACGTTCGATCGGGTCGCCTACTATGCCGAGCTGAAGAAGGCTGACAGCACCGTTCAATACCTCTGGGTCTCCATGGACGCCTTCACCAACAACCTGTCCGCCATCGGCGTTCCTACCGCCGCGTCGAAGGCGGTTTACCAGCAATACGTGTCGAACATGGACGTGCTCTCGAATGTCGCGGGCATCACCAACGGAACCGGCATGGCGGGCGGCAACCTGGAGTTCTGGCCCACTGACTACGGCGCATCTAACGCGATGAGCGTTGCTGGAGCGAGTGATTCAGCCTTCGATTTCGGCGACTCGCGCATGGCGACCGGCTCGCACGGTTCCATGCAGATCCACAACTCGACCTATGGCCAAGTCCTGTTCGCCATGAACAACTGGGGCGCAGACGGACTGCCCATCGCCGTCGGCATCGGCAACCGCCCAGGCCAAAGCAACACCGACTGGACGTTTGCAGCCAACGCGGGCACCTATGTCAGCCGCACCCTGCATGTGCTGGTCCGGCCGTCGGTCACCAACGGTCTGCCCGCCGAGGTCGCGACAAAAATCCCTCTCGCCGCGAACTATCAGCTCGCCTACTCCATCAACCTTCCCGTGCAGGGCAGCTTCAGCACCAACTCCCCCGCCTACTATTCGGTGAACAATTTCACAAATGGTCTGCCGGCCTTCTCGCGCATCGCCTACTACCTGGAACTCCAGAAGAGCGGCACGCCTGTCGTGACCCAGTACATCTGGACCGCCATGGACGCCTTCACGACCGACGCCCGCAAGATCGCCGTGCCCACCAACAACTGCTTCTTCCAGCAGAAGGTCACGAGCCTGGACGTGCTCTCCAATGTGGGCGGAATCATCAACGGCACCGGGTTCGCCACCGGCAGCATCGAGATCTGGCCCAGCAATTACTCGTCCAGCAACTCTCTGCCTGTGCCGAACGCCAGCAACGCCACCTACGATTTCGGCGACACCGGTGGCAGCGGCTCGTCGATCGGCTATGGCTGCTTACAGGTCCACAATTACGGGGCAACCGCGACTCAGACCCTTTTCGCCGTCAACAACTTCAACAACAACGCCACGCTGTGCATCGGCATCGGCAACTGCCCCAATCCGATAACCGCCGGCGTGGACTGGACCTTCAACCAGAACGCCGCCACCTATAATCTGCGCCGCGTGCTGCACGTCTTCGTCCTGCCCACCAACCAGTTGGCAGCCGTTGAGCTCACCCGGCCGACCGTCGTACGGGCCACAGGTTCCCTAACCCTCAATCAGGTGGTCGTGACTTTCAGCGAAGCGCTGTCGGACAACGCCGCTGCGATGTCCAACTACACCCTGAACAGCGGCGTGACCGTCACCGGCGCAACCCTGCTGGCAGGCAAGAAAGACGTGTTGCTCACGACCACGGCGCAGACTGCCGGCGTCACGTACACGGTGGCCGTGTCCGGCGTGCGCGACCATTCTCCCATCGGCAACCTGATCCTGCCTGGATCAACGGTGACCTTCACCGCACCCGTCGCGCCCGTGCCGAATGTCCTGACCAACGTCGCCGAGACCGCCGGTTATCAGCTGATCCACCTGCTGACGATCACCGATACGACAAGCTACGCTAGCGGAGCGCCCTACACCATCGACGAAAGCAGATTCGCTCGCACGCAGTCTTTCGACCGCATCGCCTACTGTCTGGAGCTGGTCACCAACGGTGTCACCAAGTGGGTCTACGTCTCGATGGACGCCTTCACTACCGACCTCACCAAGATCGGCGTGCCGACTGCCGACAGAGGTGCGATGTTCCAACAGTATGTCAGCAACCTCAATGTCTACGCCTACTCGTCCGACGGCAACGTGGCGGTGACGACCGGCGTCGGCATCGCCGCGGGCAACATCGAGTTCTGGCCGAGCAACTACACCCAAAGCAACGACAAGGGCATCCCAGGCGCAAGTGCTTCGACCTACGATTTCGGCGACGGCGGCAGTCCGAACGGCACGACCGCCGGCCACGGCTCCATGCAGATCCACAACTTCGCCGCAGGCCACACAATCCTTTCGTTGTCTCACTTCGGCAGCAACAACCTCAACCCCAGCCTGGGCATCGGAAACAACCCCGTCTGGTCGAACAACGATCCCGACTGGACCTTCACCTACAACGCCAAGACCTACAGCACGAAGAACCTCTACGTGTTGGTTCACACCGGGGAGCCGCCAGCCACCACACAGATGTCCGGCACGTTGCCGACCATCACCTTCCAGCCGCTCTCCGCTCGACTAATGAAAGGCCGTTCCGTCGCGTTCAGCGTCGTGGCGGCTGGTGCCACCCGCTATCAGTGGCGGCGCAACGGCAGCTGGATCGCAGGTGCCAACCAGGCGTGGCTTGAAATCTCTCCCGCATCCATCGCCGACTTGGGAGCGTACGATGTGCTGGTCTATGGTTCCGGCTCAGCATACACCGCCAGCGCAATTGTCCAGCTCTCGGCGGTCCCGTTCGGGACACAGCTCAGCATTCAGTAACTGAACCACCCTGTTCAAACCGAAGTCAAAAGGAACCCGAAATACGGCCGGACATTCCGACTTGCTTTTAGGATGGTCATCGGTTAATTTTGAATCTTAATTCTTGTTATAGAATTTTATGTTCGTTTGGGCAGTTGTGGCCATTGCTGCTACGAGTCTGAAAAGGAGTGTCTGTCATGAAGAGTGTCCGTTCGTCAGTGCTATCGCTGACGTGTTTTGCCGCATTGTCTATCGCCACCGTGGTTCAGGCTCAGACCCCGTCTATTCGCATCATGCCTCTGGGCGACTCGATCACCGATGGTTCCGGCGCTGCCGGCGGTTACCGTCTGCCTTTGTACATCGCACTTACGAATGCCGGCTACAACGTTGATTTGGTCGGCACGGCGACCGACAACTCCGCCCCGGGGTTAGGGACGGAAGTCAATCACGAAGGTCATGGAGGTTGGCGCATCACAAGCCCAGTGAATGGTCTTTACGATTTTATGTACAGTTGGTTTGAAGCCATCGAAGATCCGCACGTCATTCTCCTGCACATCGGCACGAACGACTCAGGAGGCTTCAACGCCAACACAAATGATGTCAACAATCTCGACAAGCTGATCACACGCCTGACCGAGTGCCAGCCCAGCGCACAAATCATTGTTACCTCCCTGATGAAACGCGACGAACCCAATTACACGCTCATCACAAACTACTTCAATCCGTATGTGCCCGGCAAGGTGGCAAGGCAGCAGGGTCTGGGACGGCATGTGACGTTCCTCGACATGCACGCCTACGTGGAACTGACCGACATGCCTGACCACCTGCACCCCAACGCTGGCGGCTATCAAAAAATGGCCAACGCCTGGTTCCCGGCCATCACCAACGTCATCGGCACGAACGTCACCGCGAACCTGCCCGCCCCCATCCGCGCGATCGGAGCGCCCAATTATCAGCAGGTCTCCATCTCCTTCAACAAGAAGCTTTCCTACCTGACGGCCACCAACTCGGCCAATTATTCCATCACCAACGTGGCCGGCAGCGCCCTTGCGATCACGGGCGCCTCCCTGAGCGCCGACCAGCGCACGGTCACACTCGCCACGGCGGTTCAGACCAAAGCCACGAACTACGTCATCACCGTCAACAACGTCGCCGATACGAACTCCCCGGCGCTCACCGTCCCGGCGAATACTCGAGTCAGTTTTCAAGCGTTGACGCCGCGTGGCTACACGAACAACGTTGTCGACTCAGCCGGCTACACGATGCTCTACTCCTTCGACATTCCCACCACGCCGAACTACGGCTCGAGCACCGTCGCTTACTCGGTCGATAACTCGGCCCGCATCGGCCGCAACATCGGCCGCGTGGCCTATTACATGGAACTGCAGCAGTCCGGCGGCGACTTGCAGTACGTGTGGGCCTCCATGGACGCGTTCACCAACGACGTCAAGGCGCTCGGCGTCCCGACGTTGCTCTCCGGCGCCTTGTTCCAAAGATACGTCACGAACCTGAAAGTCGAGTCCAACCAAGCCGGCGTCACCCCCGGAAGCGGTTACACCGGCAACCTCGAGTTCTGGCCCTACAACTATACCCAAGCCAACGCCCTAGGCATACCGGGAGCTAGCGCTTCGTATTACGATTTCGGCGATCAGTGCTCCTTTAGCGCGAACTACGGCTCCATGCAGGTCCACAACACCACGCTCGGCAAAACCCTTTTCGGCTTCAACAAGTGGGGCGGGGCGGGCGGCAACGCGGATCTGGGCATCGGCAGCCGTACAGACTCCGGCGACGCCGACTGGACAACGGCTGGCAACGCCGGCAACTACACAGTCAAAACACTCCAGGTGTTCGTCAAGCTCGACGCGTCGGACACCACCCCGCCAGTCCCTGTGTCCGCCCTGACCGGCATCGCCCGCACCGCCATCGCCGTGACCTTCAACGAGTCGCTCCTGGCCGCCTCGGTCAGCGCCTCGTGTTTCTCCGTGAGCGGCGGCGCGCAGGTCTATAGCGCCACGCTGCTTTCCGACCTGCGCACGGTGAGATTGATAACCGCGCCCCTGCCCACGGGCACCGCCCTGACCCTCAACGTCGTCGGCGTCCGCGACTTGGCCGGCAACCCGGTTCCGGCGGGAACAACGGTTACCATCCCCGCCACCGTGCCCCAGAACGTTGCGGATTATGCCGGTTCGCTGGCGAACGGCTACGAGCTCGTTTACGCGCTCGACATCCCCGTCACAGGCAACTTCAATGGCACGCCCGATTTCTACCGCCTGAACCAAAGCGCCTTCACCGGACAGATCGACCGCGTGGCCTATTACGTCGAGCTGCAGAAGGCGGACGCGACCGTGCAGTACCTCTGGACCTCCATGGACGCGTTCACCAACGACACCCGCAAGATCGGCGTGCCGACGGCCGCCTCGGGCGCCGTGTTCCAGCAGTATGTCTCCAACTTGGTCGTCAAATCCAACGTGTCAGGCGTCAGCAACGGCACGTTCGCAGCGGGAGGCTACCTCGAGTTCTGGCCGACCGACTACGGGGCCTCTAATGCGATGAACGTGGCCGGCGCGAGCAATGCAAACTGCGATTTCGGCGACGAGCGCAGGACCACAGGCACGCACGGCTCCATGCAGGTCCACAATGTGAGCGCGCTTCAAACGCTCTTCGGCATGAGTAACTGGGGTGCCGACAATCAGACCCTTGGACTCGGCATCGGCAACTGTCCATCCCCGGTGTCCGGCGGCGTGGACTGGACCTTTTCGGCCAATGCCGGCACAGCATACGGTCGCCGGACGCTGTACGTGCTTGTGCATAAGAAGGCCGCAACCGTCACGACGCTGCCGCCCGCCGTGGTCGCCAATGTGCCTGATGTTGCCAACTACCAGCTTGCCTATACCATCAACCTGCCGGTCAACGGCAGCTTTAACAACGACGCGGCGGCTGCCGCCTATTACACCGTCAACAACGCGACCAACGGGCTTGCCCCCACCTTCTCGCGCATCGCCTACTATCTGGAACTGGTGCCGACCGGCAGCAGCGTGACCCAGTACGTCTGGACGGCGATGGACGCCTTCACCACGGACGCCCGCAAGATCGGCATTCCGACCACCAATAACGCCTGCTTCTTCCAGCAGAAAGTCCTGCGCCTGGACGTGCGCTCCAACGTGGGCGGCATCGTGACCGGCTCCAACATCGACACCGGCAACATTGAGATCTGGCCCAGCAACTACGGCGGCGGAAACGGGCTGCCGATTCCAAACGCCGACAACACCCACTTCGATTTCGGCGACAGCGGGGGCTCGGGCAATTCCCTCGGTTACGGCTGCCTGCAGGTCCACAACTTCGGTCTTGGCGCGACCCAGACCCTCTTCGCCGTCAACAACTTCAACAACAACGGCATCCTCTGCGTCGGCATCGGAACTTGCACCAACCCCGCGAGTTCAAATGGTTCATACGGTTATGACTGGACCTTCAAGCAGAACGCGGGATCCTTCAGCTCCCGCATTCTGCATGTGTTCGTGCTCCCTGGGATATGCGACACCGTTGACACAACGCGCCCGACGCTCTTCCGCGCGATAGCCGCCAAATCCCTCAACCAAGTCGCCGCCCGCTTCAGCGAGACCCTGTCCGACAGCGCTGCGACAGCGTCGTTCTTCACGCTGAACAACGGCGCGACCGTCAGCGCGGCGCAACTCTCCGCCGACAAAAAAGAGGTTGTTCTGACGACCTCAGCTCTGACCGCCGGACAGACGTACACCCTCACGGTGACCGGCGTGCGCGACCGCTCCTCCAACGCCAACGCCATCATGCCGGGATCGACGATCGCCTTCACCGCACCGACCGCGACGGTTCCCACCGTGCTGACGAACGTGGCCGAGGCCAGTGGGTACGACCTGATCCAGCAGTTGGCAGTCGCCAATACGACCTATTACGCGAACGGCGCAGCCTACACGATCGATGAAAGCCTGAGCCCCCGCACAAACGGCTTTGACCGCATCGCTTACTGCATGGAGCTGACCGGCACGAACGGCGTGGCCAAATGGGTTTACGTCTCGATGGACGCGTTCACGGCCGACATCACCAAGATCGGCGTGCCCACGGCAGACCGCGGCGTGATCTGGCAGCAATACGTCAGCAACCTGAACGTCTACGCCTCCGCGAACGTGGCGAACATATCGGTCACCACCGGGGTCGGTATCGCGGTCGGCAACGTCGAGTTCTGGCCGAGCAGCTATACCGCAGCCAACGACAAGAGCATCCCCGGCGCCAGCGCGACGACCTTCGACTTCGGCGACGGCGGAGCGAACGGGACGACCGCCGGGCACGGGAGCATGCAGGTTCACAACTTTGCGGCAGGCCACACCATCTTGGCCATGAACCACTTCGGCACCGATGGGATGGTCCCCGCTTTGGGCATCGGCAACAACCCGAACTGGGCGACCCTCAATGACCCGGACTGGACGCAGACAGCCAATGCGTCCACCTATAGCGTGAAGAACCTCTACGTGCTGGCCCGGCCCTGCGCCTCGTTCCCGCTTGTCGGCACACCTCCCTCCATCTGGGGCCAACCGGCTTCCGCCAGCGCCTACTTGGGCGAAACGGCACGCTTCAACGTCTACGCTCCCGACGCGACCGCCTTCCAGTGGCGCAAAAACGGCGTCTTGGTTGCCGGAGCGACTCAGTCGTGGCTGGACTTCCCCTCCGCGACACTCGCCGACGCGGGTGCCTATGACGTGCTGGTTACCGGCCCCACGGGAAACACCCTCAGTCAGAGCGCAACTCTGTCGGTCTATGCGTATACCCGCCCACAGGCTCCTCGTCCGCTTCGTATCATGCCGCTGGGCGACTCGATCACCTATGGCGCGAGTACTGCGGGCGGCTACCGTCTGCCGCTCTATGTCTCGCTCACCAACGCAGGCTATAATGTCGACTACGTGGGCACGCGCAACGACAACGGTGCAGCCGGCCTGCCGGACTCCGACCACGAAGGCCTCAGCGGCTGGACCATCGGCCAGCTCGACAGCAACATCATCGACTGGCTCTTCGCCATCAACGACCCTGACGTGGTCCTGCTGCATATCGGCACCAACGACTCCGGAGGTGGCAACGCTTTCACGAACGCTGTTGACCGGCTCGACAATCTGGTCTCGAAGATCGCGACCAACCGCCCCAACGCGAACATCATCGTCACCTCGCTGATGCCCCGCGGCGAACCCAACAACGCAGCCATAACCAACTACTTCAATCCCTACATCCCCGGCAAGGTCGCCGCCCAGCGGGCTTTGGGCCGGAAGGTGTTCTTCCTCGACATGCATGCCTACCTGACGACCAACGACATGTATGACACCCCTCCGCTGCACCCGAGCGCCACAGGCTATGCCAAGATGGCAGCGGCATGGTACGCGTCCATCACCAACATCGTCGGCGTCTACGGCGACAGCTCAGCTCCCGTGGTCGTCCGCGGCGTCAACACGGCGAATCTGCAGGGCGTCGCGGTCACCTTCAGCAAACAGATGGAACCCGCCTCCGCGACCAACATCGCCAACTACGCCCTCACCGGCGGACTGACGATCTCCGGCGCGTCGTTGAGCGACGACCAGCGCACCGTCACCCTTGCCACGAGCCCCCTCACGAAGGACGCCCTCTACACCGTGACCGCGACCGGCGTCAAGGACTACTCCTGGCCGGTGCAGCAGACGATCGCAACGACCAACTCGGATTCGTTCCGCGCGACGGTCCGCGGCTATCTGGCCAACGTGCCCGAGGCGGCAGGCTATAAGCTTGCTTACGCCATCGATCTTCCTAACACGCCCGCATACGGCACCACCCCCATCACCTACAGCAAGAACAACACGCTCCTTTTCAGCAAACCGCCGAAACGGGTGGCCTACTATCTGGAACTCCAGCGCTTGGACGGCGACCTGCAATACCTGTGGGTCTCCATGGACGCCTTCACCGACGACATCACTAAGATCGGCATCCCCGCGTTCCCGACCGGCGCGTTTTTCCAGAAGTCCGTCGCAAACATGAACGTCGTGTGCAATGACACGAACGTTATCTCCGGAACAGGCCTGACCGGCAATATCGAGTTCTGGCCCTGTAACTACACGAGCGGATCAAGCGGCTTGCCGACCGGCGCCAATGACGGGCTCTTCGATTTCGGTGACACGCCGACGACCGGCGGCACCTACGGTTCCATGCAGGTTCACAACACGCTTGCCGGAAAAACCCTGTTCGGCATCAACAACTGGGGCTCTGGCGGAAGCGTGCTCGACATCGGCATCGGCAACTGTCCCACTCCCATCAACAGCGGCGTTGACTGGACGTTCCAGAACAACGGCATCAATGTTCCGCTCCGCTCGCTCTATGTGCTGGTGTCGACCGACGCTGATACCACGCCGCCGACCCTGGTCTCGGCCCAGGCAGGCACGGCGGGCACGCTCGTTGTCGTCACATTCTCTGAGGCACTTGCCGCAGACTCTCTGGATGGCAGCCGCTTCACCCTGGACCACGGCGTAAGTGTCATCTCCGCCACGCTCCTCCCTGGCCAGCGGATCGTAAACCTCGTGACCACACCGCAGCCTGTCGGCACAACACTCACCCTAACCGTGAACGGCGTGTTCGATCTCGGCGGCGGCAACCCCATCGCGCCCAACTCGACCATCACGGTCGTAGCGCCCGCACTGCCGCCCCGCGTGGTGGCCGCCGCCGGCAGCTTGGCGAACGGTTACGAGTTGGTCTACTCCCTGGACATCCCTGTCACCGGCACGTTCAACGGCACGGCCGACCCGTACTATTATAATCAGAGCTTGGCAACGGGCAGCTTCGACCGCGTGGCCTACTACTTCGAGGTCGTTCCACAGAACACGACGACCTTGCCGCCCGGCAACCTCACGACCCAATACGTCTGGACGGCGATGGACGCCTTCACGACTGACCGCAAGAAAATCGCCGTTCCGACTGCCGCCTCGCAGGCGATCTTCCAACAGGTGGTCACTAACCTCGTCGTCAAGTCCAACGTGAGCGGCATCAGCAATGACACGTTCGTAGCGGGCGGAAACATCGAGTTCTGGCCGACCGACTATACGGGAGCGAACGCGTTGGGCATTGCCAATGCGAGCGGCAGCTACTTCGATTTCGGCGACACTCGCCTGACGACCGGCACCCACGGCTCGATGCAGGTTCACAACGCGGGCCAGTCGACGGTCCTCTTCGCCATGAACAACTGGGGCGCAGACGGCCAAACGATCGAACTCGGAATCGGGAACCGCCCGGGCAACAACGACAAGGACTGGACCGCTGCCGTGAACGCCGGCAGCTACGCCCGCCGCACCCTGCATGTGATGGTGCACCCGACTGCCCCGACGGTGCCCTACAACACCGACACGAATGCTCCGGCTCTCACAGGAGCCTCCGCTTCGCGCTCGCTCGACAAGGTTTCGCTCACCTTCAGCGAAACGCTGTCCGACCGCGCGGCGCTCGACGGCACGTTCGCCCTCAACAACGGCGCGTCTGTGATCAGCGCGACGCTGCAGTCCGACAAGAAGACGATTGTTCTGGCCACCTCGCCCCTGACGGCCGAACAGAACTACGTGGTCACGGTCAGCGGCGTGCGCGACCGCTCATCCAACGGCAACCTGATTGCCGCCGGCTCGACGGCCAATTTCACAACGCCTCCCACCGGACTGCCCACGGTGCTCACAAGCGTTCCGGAGATCGGCGGCTACAGCCTGGTCTACCAGTTGGCGGTCGGCAATACGAACAACTACGCGAACGGCTGCAACTATACGGTGGATGAGAGCCGTTTCGCCGTCACTCAGGCATTCGACCGCGTGTCCTACTGCATGGAACTGGTCACCGCCGCGGGCGTATCCAACTGGGTCTATGTTTCCATGAATGCCTTTACGAACGACCTCACAAAAATCGGCGTGCCCACGGCGAACCGCGGGGCAATGTTCCAGCAGTACGTCAGCAACCTGAACGTCTATGCGTCCGCGAACGCGAGCGTCACGACGGGCACCGGCATTCCCGCCGGCAACATCGAGTTCTGGCCCAGCGACTATACAGCCGCCAACACTTTAAATATCCCGGGGGCCAGTGCGACGGCCTACGATTTCGGCGACGGCGGCGCCAGTGGAACGTCCGCTGGCCACGGCTCCATGCAGGTTCACAATTTCGCTGCAGGACAGACCCTCTTTGCCATGGACCATTTCGGCCGCGATGGGTATGTCCCGGCCTTGGGCATCGGCAACCAACCCACTGGCGACCCCGACTGGACGTTCAACTACAATGCGCCGTCCTTCAGCGTCAAGAACATCTACGTGCTTGTCCGCTGGAGCGCCTTACCGCCGTCTCAAGGTGTCGGGCCAGACATCTATGTTCAGCCCAAGCCGACAGCCAAGTTCTCCGGACAGAACGCCACCTTCTATGTCCAGGCGGTCGGCGCAACCGCCTACCAGTGGCGCTGCAACGGCGTCTGGATCCCGGGAGCGACACGGTCCGTGCTGGAACTCACTCCCGCCACGAGGAGCAACATAGGCTCCTATGACGTGCTGGTTTATAACGGGTTCGCCTACACCGTCAGTCAGAGTGCCGCGCTCACGATCTTCCCTGGCGGAACGTACATTCTACTTCGGTAACCGAACCGGATTCGCCTGTTTCTGGGGGCGGCGGAAAACTGCCGCCCCCTTTCTGTTTTGCGTGACAGCGCGCACGCTCCTGCGCGTCGGGTATTCACGTCTGTTTCTTCCGATAAATCCGATAGTTCCACTTTAGGATTGTCTTCTGCCGCACGAACCGCTATAAAGTGTGGACTTTTTTTTCATGGAGAGGTGACCGAGCGGCCGAAGGTGCAGCACTGGAAATGCTGTGTGCTCTTACGGGTACCGGGGGTTCGAATCCCTCCCTCTCCGCCATTTCCGTTTATTGAACGCTTCTTTAATTGAGGACTTTCTGAACGATCACTCCTCATAGATCAGCGGCGGACACGTCCATCGTTCTTCGATGGGTTTGTCATTCTGTCAAAAATTCCTTTGTTGGGTCACAGACGGGAATATCTGAAAAGTGATCGCGACCCTCTTCAATAAAATAGCGCCGGCACTTGTCCGCACCGAGGCGAAACGCCAAGCGAAGGCGGCTACTGAAGAGCAGCGCCGACTTCTGGAAATCTGCTCCTTGTCTCCCGAGGCGGCACTGACCGCACTGCAAACGTCCGACCGGGGCCTGACAGGAGAAGAAGTCGAACGGCGGCGCGGACAATACGGCAGAAATGTACTTGCCCTTAAAAAGGGCGGAGCGTTCCGAGACCTGCTGGAACGCTTTCGGAATCCGCTGGTGATCCAGCTGCTCGTCATCTGTGGTCTCTCGCTGTGGCTGGGTGACGTTCACGCCGCCACCGTGGTGGGCGGCATGCTCCTGCTGAGCGTAGGCATTTCGTACGTGCAGGAGACGCGGTCTTCCCGAGCCGTTGAGAAACTGCGCGCGTTGGTGCAGACGACCACTCTGGTGCGTCGGGACGGACAGGAAGCAGAAGTGCCGATGAGCGACCTGGTTCCGGGCGATCTGGTTGTGCTCGACGCCGGCACGCTGATTCCGGCTGATCTTCGGATGATCAGGAGCCGGGATCTGTTCGTCGGCCAGTCCGCACTCACGGGCGAGTCCATGCCTGTGGAAAAAACACCCGCGGCATGCGACTCCGCAGGCAAGAGTCTGGTGGAACTTCCGAACGCCGCATTTCAGGGCAGCAACGTCATCAGCGGATCGGCTTTGGGGTTGGTGGTCAACACAGGCGGCGCGACCTATTTCGGCGCCATTTCGGCCAGCCTGGCCTCCGCCCAGCCGGAGACGAGCTTTGACAAAGGCATCAAGGGCTTCACTTGGCTGATGGTCCGCTTCATGATGGTCATGGTCTGTGCCGTGTTCATGATCGTCGGCCTGACCAAGGGCGACTGGCTGCAAGCGCTGTTGTTCGCCCTGGCTGTCGCCGTCGGGCTCACCCCCGAAATGCTGCCCATGATCGTGACCGTCAACCTGTCGAAGGGAGCCTTGTCGCTTTCGCGCAAGAAAGTCATCGTCAAGAAACTCGGCTCCATCCAAAATCTCGGCGCCATCGACATTCTGTGCACGGACAAGACCGGCACACTGACGCAGGATCACGTCATCTTGGAGCGGCATGTAGATGTCACGGGCCGGCCCAGCGAGGAGACGCTGAGGTACGCGTATCTGAGCAGCTACTATCAGACCGGGCTGCGGAATCTGCTGGACCGCGCGATTCTGTCGCACGCGGAACTGGACGTAGACCGCGCCTGCCGGAAGGTGGACGAGATCCCCTTCGACTTCAATCGGCGGCGGATGTCCGTGGTGATCGAGTACGAGGGCGACCATGTTCTGGTGTGCAAAGGAGCGGTGGAAGAGGTCGCGGCTGCCTGTAGCCGGTATCAGGTGGATGACGAAGTTTATCCGCTCATCGACATGATCCGCGCCGACCTGATGGACGAGTACGAGTCGCTCGGCATCGAAGGGTATCGTGTGCTCGCGATCGCATATCGCGAATTCGGGCGCGACAAACAGGTGTTTACTGTCGCGGATGAGAAGGACATGGTTCTGCTGGGATATGTTGCCTTTTTTGATCCTCCGAAAGATTCAGCTGCACAAGCTATCTCGCTTCTTAAGGCGCAGGGTGTGCAGACCAAAATTTTGACGGGCGACCATCCGTTGGTCACTCGTAAAGTGTGCCAAGATGTGGGCCTGGAAGCCGGGGAAATCGTCACGGGCGATCAGCTGGCTGGCAAGTCGGGCGCCGAGTTGGAAGAGCTCGCGGAGAAGACGCGTGTGTTTGCGAGGCTGTCGCCGCTCCAGAAAGAGGAGATCATCGAAGCCCTGCGGGGATTTACCACCGGATACGCTGTTCCCCAATTCGTCATCGACGCGCCTGGCGGCGGCGGCAAAATTCCCGTGAATCCGGGCTATGTCATCCACCACGACCGCGACAAGGTCGTCTTCCGCAATTTTGAAGGCCGCATTTTTGAGTATCCGGAACCCGGGGCGCTCCAGCCTGTGAGCCATCACTTCGACTCGGATCTCTGCGCAGTTTGATT
>Ga0118677_10000616_pt1 | contig 77940 bp, 78 predicted proteins | sample AliMusrvi5mmetaG_FD_86154 | JGI IMG/M metagenome (GOLD analysis project Ga0118677, IMG submission 86154) | reverse complement strand
ACTTCGGGCTCGCCAAGCCGAGTGGTAATCCGGTCATGGATCAGTCTGTCCTCGAGGCGGCCCGCAAGGTGATCAAGATCGCCCCCGTTCCGGAGGGAATGGGGGGAGCAAGCGGCTACACGATAAATATCAACTTCGAGTTGGAGTAGGAGTGGGGGCTTGGGATTTTGGCGTCCCGCTGAGTTCTGCTGCACTCGCAGTATCATTTTAGAAAGCTTCGCTTGCAGGCCTAGCAGTGCATCCCAACCTCCAAGCCATCACTGATGGAAAAAGGAACTTGTTTCCTCCTTCATAATTCCCCCCTCATCCTTTAAGTTGTTCCCATGACCACAGCTGTTGCATCCGAGAGTCTGATTGACCGCGTCATCGAGGGGGGGCGCATCACTCCAGTCGAGGCTCTCGAGCTTTACAGGTTGCCACTTGAGGAGCTTGGAGCTCTTGCCGATCACCGCAGGAAGCTGGCTCTGGAAGAGGCCTATGACGGTGAAGGAAACAATGTCGTGACCTACATCATCGATCGGAACATCAACTATACGAACATTTGCAACGTCTACTGCAAGTTCTGCGCCTTTTACCGCACTGAGAAGGATGTCGATAGCTACGTGATTTCCTTCGACGAGATCGACCAGAAGTTGGACGAACTCACGGCTGCGGGCGGCATTCAGATCTTGATGCAGGGAGGTCATCACCCCTCCCTCACGATCGACTGGTACACGGATCTACTCTCCCACATCCGGGAAAAGTATCCCCATGTCAACATCCACGGATTCAGCCCGCCGGAGTTCACCCATTTCGCTGAGGTCTTCAAGATGCCGCTTGAGGAGGTGATCCGTCGCTTCAAGGAGGCCGGTCTTGGTTCCATACCCGGTGGCGGCGGCGAGATTCTCGTGGACCGCGTCCGCAACCGGATTGCCCCGCTCAAGGCCAACAGCGATCAGTGGCTCAAGGTGATGGAAGTAGCCCACCGCATGGGACTCAATTCCAGCGCCACGATGATGTTCGGCCATGTCGAGACCGTGGAGGAGCGGATCGAGCATCTGGATCGTCTCCGCGTCCAGCAGGACGAGACGGGAGGATTCACGGCCTTCATCTGCTGGACCTTCCAGCCCGATAACACCAAGCTGAAGGCCGATCCGGTTGGCTCTGCGGAATATCTGCGGATGCAGGCCCTCGCCCGCATCTACCTCGACAATATCACCAATGTGCAGAGCTCCTGGGTCACTCAGGGGCCTAAGATCGGTCAGATCGCCCTTCGCTACGGCGCCAATGACTTTGGCAGCGTCATGATGGAGGAGAATGTCGTCAGCAAGGCCGGGACAAGCTTTCGCCTTGAGGCCCTGGAGATTGAGACGCTTATCCGGGAGGCAGGCTACTCGCCACGCCGCCGCAATAACTGGTATCAGCTGGTGGACTGATCAGCCGCCCGTGAAGCCGTTGGCCCTCTTTCTCCTGCTCTGTGCAGGCCTGATTGCCCGGGATCAGACCGGAACCAATGGTCCGCCCCCCGACAACGGGTCTCGCTACATTGTCGACGACGAGAGCTTCGAGAAGGAGGCCTGCAAAAAAGTTGATCAACTGGCCAAGGAGGGGGTGCTCAAGAACTACTCCGATCTGGCGAAAACGGCGCCTAAGAATCATCCCTCCACTCCGCTTGCACCCGTGTCCACCCAGTCACTGGAACCCACCGAACTGGCCAACGTCCTGCGGCACAGCACCGTTGCCATGGGTCTGCGCTATCAGGATCCCCACACCCGCAAATGGCATTTCATGATCGGTGCCACGGGTTTTGTCGTGGCTCCGGGGATTGTGTCGACCTCCCTCCATGTGATGACCATCGATCCGGGAATGATGCGCGACGCCCAGGCGGTTGCGATCACGGAGGGGGGAAAGGTGTATCCGATCACGGAAATCGTGGCGGCCAGCGACCGCGCCGACACCTCCCTGGTCAGCGCCCCCGGCCTTGACCTTCCTTCCCTGCCGCTGAGGGCTGGAGTCCTGCCCGGTGAACAGGTCTGGTGCATGAGCCACCCCGATGGATTCTCCTACATGTTCACCTCGGGACAGGTCGCCCGGATCAGCCGTGACCGCTGCGATGAGAAGCACCAACCCGCCCTTCATGTCGAGGTGACCGCCGAATACTGCCCGGGATCGAGCGGTGGTGCCGTGACGGATGCCGCCGGCAATGTCGTGGCCCAGGTCTCCAGCATCAACAATTACGACGGCTTCACCACGGGCAATGGCAAGGCCGTCTCCGGCATTGTCTCGGCCCGTACCTGCACGGCGGCCGAGGAGATGCTGACGCTGGCCGCCGCGGGAGCGAACGAACCGATCCCTCTCCCGACACCCCCGCAGCGGAGGAAGACGCACGCTCCGAAGAAGCCGGCGGGGGAAAAGAGTGGAACAAGCAGAAAAAGCGGGTCTCCCGCCCCGTAGAAAAACACGCTTTTTTTCACTTCTCTGTTGCCAAGTGACCTCAACTCTGCAATTGTCCACGCCCCATGCCAAAAGCAATCGCCCGCAGCAAAACCAAGAAATCCGTGGCCAAACGTTTCAAAATAACGGCCACGGGCAAGGTCGTTCGGTCGAAAGCCGGTCGCCGTCACTTACTCGAGTGCAAAAGCTCCAAGAGCAAGCGCAAGCTCGGCAAGCAGGTTTTAGTCCATGACTCCGATGTGAGTCGTGTGAAGATGAATCTGCCCACAGGGCTCCGGTAGAAACCAACAAGACGATCCGTGGATCTGGCCGGGAGTCTCCCGGTCTACCCGGGCGGGTGAGATCCCGGATCGACATCAAACAAACAGCCTGCCCGAAGAGGCCCGACGTGTCACAGCGTCGGGAATAAAAGATGCCAAGAGCAACCAATTCACCCGCAAGCCGCGCACGCCGCAAGCGGGTCATCAACGAGGCCAAGGGATACCGCGGCCGCCGTTCCAAACTCTTCCGTTACGCGAAGGATGCCCGCATGAAGGGCAAATACTGGGCGTATCGTGACCGCAAGACACGCAAGAGGAATGTCCGTTCCCTCTGGATCGTCCGCCTCAATGCCGCCGTCCGCACTCACGGCATGAGCTACAACCGCTTTATCGAGGGTCTCAAGGCCGCCAACATCCTGCTTGATCGCAAGGTCCTCTCGGACATCGCCATTCAGGACGAGGGTGCGTTTGCCCAGATCGTCGCCAAGTCCAAGTCGGCCCTTGAGGCAAAGCCAAAGTCTCCCAAGGCTTCGGTGGCCAAAGCGGCTTAAGCAGACCTTCGGGATTTCCCCCGGAACACTCCGTGGATATCCAGACAGTCCAGCTGGTCAGCCAGATTGAACAAATCCGGATCGAGGCGCTCTCCCATATCGAGGGGGCGTCCGATGCCGGGGCGGTCAAGGAGGCCCGGGTCCGCTATCTGGGCAAGACCGGATCAGTCTCGCGTTTGAGCGAGGGAATGAGAGGACTCTCCAAGGAGGAGCGTCCCGTCATGGGAAAGCTCCTGAACGAAGTGCGTGAAGCCGTCACCGCGGCCCTCGACGCCAAAGAGTCGGCCCTTACCGCCACCGCCGATGCCGCCGCCCTCGTCTCGATCGATGCCTCTCTCCCTGGCACTTCCCCCGAGGCCGGATCGCTTCACCCGCTCACCCTCCTGGTCGACCGTGCGGTGCAGATCTTCCGCAGGCTCGGCTTTGCGATCGCCGACGGTCCCGACATCGAGACCGAGTGGCACTGCTTTGATGCACTGAACACGCCCGCCGATCACCCTGCACGCAATGAGCAGGACACCTTCTACCTGCCAGACGGCCGCCTGCTTCGCACACACACCTCCTCGATCCAGATCCGCACGATGGTGGCGAATCCCCCCCCGATCCGCATCATTGCTCCCGGCGCGGCTTACCGCAGAGATGAGGTCGATGCGACCCACTTGGCTCAGTTTACCCAGATGGAGGGCCTCTACGTCGCGCCAAATGTCAGTCTTGCCGATCTCAAGGGAACGATCGAATTCTTCTTCCTGGAGCTGTTCGGGCCCGGAACCGAGATACGCTTCCGACCCCACTTCTTCCCCTTCACCGAACCGAGCTACGAGATCGATCTGCGCACAGAGGCTCTCGGTGGCAAGTGGATGGAGCTTGCCGGCTGCGGCATGGTCGATCCGGCCGTTTTTGAGGAAGTGAGCAAAAAGCGCGGTGACAACGCCTATGATCCCGAGAAGGTGAGCGGTTTTGCGTTCGGCTTCGGTCTCGACCGCCTTGCCATGAACCTGACTGGGGTCTCCGACATCCGGATGCTCACGGAGAACGACCTGCGATTCCTTTCGCGCTTCACCGCTTAGGCCATGAAGATCTCCTTTTCCTGGCTCAAAGAACATCTCCGCACCGACAAGACGGCCTCCGAGATTGCAAAGATCCTGACGGATGCGGGTCTTGAGGTCGGGGCGATCGAGTCGAACGGCGTCGCCATTCCGAAGGTGGTTGCGGCTCAAATCCTCGAATCGGTCCAGCATCCCAACGCCGACCGCCTGAGTGTGTGCAAGGTGGATGATGGCAGCGGAGCGCATCGCCAGATCGTCTGCGGAGCCAAAAATTACAAGGTCGGCGACAAGGTGCCACTCGCCCAGCCGGGGGCCGTGATGCCGGGCGATTTCAAGATCAAGGTCGGCAAACTCCGCGGTGTCGAGAGCGAGGGGATGATGTGCAGTTCCAAGGAACTCGGCCTCGGCGAGGGAGCCGACGGATTGCTCATTCTGCCGGCTGACACCGTGATCGGCACGCCTCTGAGCGAGCTATTTCCCGCCGAGGAGGTCTTCGATATCGAGATCACCCCGAACCGCCCTGACTGGCTTGCTCATCGAAGAGTAGCCATCGAGGCGGCTGCATTTGGAGCGGGTGAATTAAAGGCTGATGTACTATTCGGTTGGCCCACAAAGAGGGTAGACTCCCTGGTTGCGACAATCGAAGTATCGGAGGTGGCTTCTTATTATACCATCCGCCGCATCGATGGGGTGAAGGTTGGTCCCAGTCCTGAGTGGCTCCGCAAGCGTCTCGAGTCGGTCGGCCTCCGCTCGATCAACAACATTGTCGATGTGACGAATTTTGTGATGTATGATGTCGGTCAACCTCTCCACGCCTTTGATGCCGATATCATAAAAGGGGCTTTGAGAGTCCGCTTTGCGCATCAAGGAGAAAGCTTTACCGCTCTCGATGGGAAGAAATATTCACTAACTTCTGAAGATCCAGTCATTGCAGATGACAATGGGGTTCAAGCTATTGCGGGTATTATTGGGGGTCTTGAAAGTGCGGTTACGGAAAAGACCTCCTCTATCATTCTTGAAAGCGCGGTGTTTAGATCTGCAATCATTCGACGATCCAGTCGCCGGCTTGGAATTTCCACCGATTCCAGCTACCGATTTGAACGAGTTAGCAATTCAGTAAATGCGATTTTCTCTTCAGCTAGAGCCACAGAACTAATCACTGGGGAAAAGGGAGGTGCCGACGAGGCAATCGGCGGAGGCACCGCAGAATCTCATGTGATTGTCGCGGGAACGGGAACTAATCCGTTAATTGTACCGCTGAACAATAATCGCCTTCGTTCTTTGCTTGGTGTCGAGCTAGACGATGAGTCAATCGAGGGTTTATTGGAACGCATTGGCATGAAAAGAACACCACGGGGCTGGAAAATACATTTCCTTCGCCGTAATGACGTTCGCCGAGAAATTGACCTGATCGAGGAGGTCGCGCGCCTCCATGGCATCGGCAATATCACCGCCCGCGTTCAGGGGATCCCTTCCCACTCCAGTGAGGCCGACAAAGCCTACGACTTTGCCCGCGGACTGCGACGCCGTCTCTCGGGTGGTGGCTTCCATGAGGCACGTAGCGGCACGCTTTCCGGAAGCCGTGATCAGGCAGCCTATGCCCTGGGTGGATCGGATTCAGTCGTTGCTGTGCGCAACCCGATGGGCGAGGAGCACTCCACGCTGCGAGCGAGCCTGATCCCGGGACTGCTCGATGCGGTTTCGCGAAACCTGCGCCATGGTGCAGAATCCATCCGACTCTTCGAAATCGGCCGCGTCTATCAGAGCAGGCAACCGGAGGAGTCCACCCGACTTGGGATGGTGATGACAGGTCGCGCTGCGCCCGCTGATTGGCGTGGCGGGGAGGCTCGCTTGCTCGACCTCTTCGACCTCAAGGGCGTTCTCTCACGCTTGGGCGGTAGCACCGGTGAGATTTCCTTCCGGTCAACGACCCAGGCCTCCCTGCCTCTGGCGTTGGAAATCATGGTCTCCGGAAAAGCCGCAGGTATCGTCGGCGTGCTCTCCCCGAGCGCGACCCGCGAGGTAACGGTGGGTGGACATCAGGGGCAGATCGTCGTTGCGGAGCTTGATCTCACCCTCCTGCAGACCGCTCTCGGCGGAGGCTTCAAGGATCCGAATCACTTTGGAATGATTCCCAAGTTTCCTGCCGTTCGACGCGATCTAGCACTCCTCATCGACTCCCCGACTCCCTATGCCCTTGTTGAGGAGATCGTGCTGGGAGCAAAGGAAGAACTTTTCTCATCAATCACCCCTTTTGACATTTTCAGCGACCCCGAGGGGGTGAAGGTGCCGCTTGGGAAAAAGTCCTTTGGCATCGCCTTGACTTTCCAGCACGCCGAACGAACCTTAACAGCAGAGGAAGTCACAGAAGCCCTCGGGCGGATCGTGGCGAGATTGCGGGAATCGGCGGGAGCCGAAATCCGCGGTTGATTCCTCAAACCACTGGAACAGTGGTCGTTCTCTTAACATTTTTGAATTTGCCCTGCGGTGTTCGGGATTCGGTCTGTATGCTCCCGATCCGATGTGATCAAACCGGAGGCTGATCGGGCGGAACAATGACAGGCCTTCACTGGACGTCAGCGATCCGCTCGTAGGTCTCCACCCTAACCTATATTGGGAACGGGATCGCGACCTAACGGCATCGCGGGGCTCCTTTTACTGTTGGTTTGAACTTTTGGCGAATGGCTGAGTCCTTGTTCTCTTAAGGTAGGTCAAAGAGACCGCAGATCTTGCATTCCTTGTTCTTCGTCCAAAATTACGACGCCATCTCGAAAAGTATGACTGAAGGAAAAAAGAAGTTCTGGTTTGAAGCCAAACGTTACGGGTGGGGTTGCGGTCTGGCCAACTGCTGGCAGTTTTGGCTTGTTTACAAGCCCCTTTGTTGGCCTCTTGATCGGAGCGGTTGTTGAGCTGCTTGCGAAAAGTCCCATGGCGTTCGATTTTGTCACCGTGGTGTTTTTCACCCTCCTGATCGCCTTCTGTTGGTGGTGGGGGGAAAAGCACTGCTTGCGCTTGGGAAAGGATCCCTGAAATTCCTAAGGTTGATTTTTCTGTGAACGCAGGCGAGGCTTCCGACTCATGTTTTTCGGAATCTTCAAAGTCTTGGGCATCCTCCTTGAGGTCGTCCTGCTCTTCAATTTGCTCATCGTCGTTCATGAGTTGGGCCACTTCGTGGCGGCCCGCTGGTGCGGTCTGAAGGTGGAGAAGTTTGCGATCTGGTTCGGCAAGCCACTCTGGTCGAAGACTATCGGAGGTGTGGAATACCGGCTTGGCTCGATCCCTGCCGGAGGCTTCGTCGCCATTCCCCAACTCGGTCCGATGGAGGCCCTGGAGGGTGAGACAAACGAGAAAGGAGCCGATCTCCCCGCCGCTAGGCCAATCGACAAGATCATCGTTGCCCTGGCCGGGCCGGTGGCCAGTCTTGGGCTAGCGTTCCTCTTCGCCTGTCTGGTTTGTTTTGTGGGTCGACCCGTGAGTGAGGCGGAGACCACGAATCTGATCGGCTATGTCCTGGAGGGAGGACCTGCGGCAAAGGCGGGTCTGCAGGCCGGAGACAAGATCTTGGCGGTGAACGGGCATCCCGTGAAAAGGATCAACGGCATGGGCAGGATGGGCGACAGCGTCGCTTGGAATGTCGCCGTGAGTTCCTCGCCCGTTATTCCGATCCGATTTGAACGCAACGGAATCGAGAAAATTGTCGAAGTGGAGCCCCTGGTTCAGGAGAACAAGGGATGGGGACGGAAGAATCTTCGCCAGATCCAGATCATGCCCGCCATGACCCCGATGGTTGCAAAGGTCGCCTCCAACAGCCCTGCCGCCGAGGCGGGCCTCTGCAGCGGCGATCTGGTGGTGGCTGCCAACGGACGGAAGCTGCTGAGTCAGGTCTCCTTGGCGGAGATCCTGAGCGCTACCAAGGGGGCCCCGGTCACGCTGACCATCCTCAGGGGGAGCAAAGCGGGTGTGGGCGGAAGTGAACACACCGTCACCGTCACGCCGCGTGTTCCGAATGGTCAGAAGCAGGCGCGGATCGGCATCTTCTGGGATGAGCGCGGGATCGTCACCCTCACCCATCCGAATCCCTTCACCCAGATCAAATCCAGCATCCTCACGATGTGGGAGACCATCTCCGCGGTGACCGCCCCTCATTCCGAGATCAGCGTGCAGCAGCTCAGCGGGCCCGTCGGGATCATGAGGATCTACTACCTGCTTTTTGAGAGCCCGATGGGGTGGCAGTTGGCTCTTTGGTTCAGCGTTGTGCTGAACGTGAATCTCGCGGTGATGAACCTGCTTCCACTCCCTGTGCTGGACGGAGGCCATATCCTGCTGGCTCTGATCGAGTGGGCCTGCGGTCATCCCATCCATCAGAAAACCCTTGAAATCGTCCAGACGACCTTCGCCATGCTGTTGATCGGCACAATGCTCTACATCTCGTTCTTCGATGTCAGCGATCTGGTGTCAGGGCACAGATCCTCCACCATCATGGAGAAGTCGGCGGAGACGATGACTTTTACTCCGCCATCCACCTCGGTGACATCTCCGGTGACAGCACCCTCGAAGCCATGAGCCGTGCGGGTGATGCCGCCGTCGGGGGAATGCTTTCCTACGTGAAGGATTTTTTTTCCTCCTCCAGACGCCCGAGTCGTGAGGTGATGGTCGGTGGTTTGGGATTCGGGGCATCCCATCCGGTTCGTGTCCAGTCCATGATCACCAGCGACACGATGGACACGGCGGCCTGCGTGAAGGAGACCCTGCGCTTAGTCGAGGTCGGGTGCGAGATGGTGAGGATCACCGCACCGACGGTGAAGGACGCCGCCAACCTCCGGAACATCCGCTTCGGGCTGAATGCCGTCGGGTGCACGGTTCCGCTGGTCGCCGACATCCACTTCAAGCCCGAGGCCGCACTCGAGGCCGCGCAGTGGGTTGAGAAGGTTCGGATCAATCCGGGGAATTTTGCCGACTCTAAGAAGTTCAACATCCGCGACTACAGCGACGCCGAGTATGCCGACGAGTTGGAGAGGATCCGGGAGCGGTTCACCCCCCTGGTGAAGCTTTGCCAAGAGAGGGATGTTGCTCTCCGGATCGGGACAAACCATGGCTCCCTTAGCGACCGGATCATGAACCGATTCGGCGACTCACCGCGAGGGATGGTGGAGAGCGCCCTGGAGTTTGCACGAATCGCTCGGGATCTTAATTTTCATCAGATGATCTTCTCGATGAAGGCCTCCAATCCCAAGGTTATGATCGCTGCTTACCGGCTGCTGGTGGCCCGCCTTGATGCCGAGGGTGACGACTGGAACTATCCGATCCATCTTGGAGTAACCGAGGCTGGAGACGGCGAGGATGGGCGGATCAAGAGCGCCATCGGGATCGGGTCCCTCCTCTCGGACGGGATCGGTGACACCATCCGCGTCTCGCTAACCGAGGACAGCGAGCATGAGATCCCCGTGGCGAAAGCTTTGGTCGCCCGGTTTCAGGGAGGGATCGGCCACCCTGTAACGAATCAGGGAGATCGCCCGACATGGCCACTCTTTGAATACCAACGGAGAGCATCGGGAAAAATGACGGCTGAAGGTATCGTCCACCTGATTGCCTTGGGAGGAAATGAAACGGTCGCCGTTGCGGTGCCAAGGCGTGTTGATGAGGCGGTTGCCCATAAGCGTGCAGGCCTCGGGGATTATCAACCTGAGTTGATCCACGAGGATCTCCTTCGGGCTGATCACTTGCTGGACGTTGACCCGCGCTCACCGGAAGAGATGCAGGCCGCGAATGCTCTCCCGGAGACAAGACTTGTCACCGTCAGGGATGGAATCGATCTGGCTCCGATCGCCGCCTTCCGCCTACTTGCCGCCCGCCTTGATCCGCGCCATCCGATCCTGCTAAAAGACACGCTTTCGCCTCATTCCGACGGTGAGTTCCTCGATCAACTGCTCACCTCGGCGATCGTTTTCGGATCACTGCTCTGCGACGGGATCGGTGACGCCATACTCCTCCGATCCGAGGAGGCTCCCGGTCAGTCGCTCCGCCTTGCCTACAATATCCTCCAGGCATCGGGGGTCCGGATCTTCAAGACCGACTACGTCGCCTGCCCCTCCTGCGGGCGTACCCTCTTCAACCTTCAGGAGACCACAGCGCGGATCAAGGCCTCAACCTCACATCTCAAAGGGGTCCGCATCGCCGTTATGGGATGCATCGTGAATGGACCCGGTGAGATGGCTGATGCCGACTTCGGTTATGTGGGGGGAGCCCCCGGCAAGGTCAACCTCTATGTCGGCAAGCAGGCCGTGAAGTTCAATATCCCGGAAGGTGAGGCCGTGGAGCGACTCGTGGATTTGATTAAGGAGCATGGCCGGTGGATGGAATCACCCGCTGCCAGTCAAAGCTGAAAAATCGGTCAACTTGAAAACGTGGACTTGGGGCAGTGACACAAGAGAAGAGGCGCCACAAGAAAGTCCAATCTAATCAGAAAGCAAGGTCGTGCGTCGGATCGTCGTCGGCAATTCGTGATCATTCTGGAGACTCGGCTGTATTCCAATTGGAAGGTGAATTGCCACTTCCAGAAGAGCAGGAATTAGTTGGGGTTCTTCTTGGGGAGTTCCTGATGACGGATTTTTAACGTGGGAAGCTCTTCGTCATCAATCGGAAGCTGCAACGTCAAGCCGCCATAAAGGAATGCAAAGGCAAGAACCCCCTCTAAGACAATTGCGATGAACAAAAACTCGGGTAAGAAAGCCATGATCCTCATTCCCTAGTTGGAATAACTGGAGGGCAACGGAGCCGGGCAGAGTCCACCGGGAGGAAAAACCGGCTCCGGGGGAGGCGTGCGAAACCACGATTTGATTTCGTTCATCATGCGCCTGATATGGCGGTACGATCTGACACAGATCATCTTGCGGTAGCTCTTCCAGGGATCGCCCCACTTGAGGATCTCGATCGTCACCCGGCGAACCCCCCACTCCCGCATGAGCTTTTTGGAGGGTTTGTAAAGGTCGATGGTGTTGCGACCGGAAAGAGCAAATCCGTAGTCATCGACCTGAAAGATCTCCCCCGTGGCCCTGATCCGGAACATGGTGCCGCAGGGCCAGCGGGCCCAATCGGCGGCGGCGCTGTTGACAACGCCTTGCCGGAGAGGGGTGCCCAGGGCGGTTCGTGCTCCGTAGCGCAGATGGTCGCTCTCGCTCTGGGTGTAGGCCGTGGTGCGCACCTTCTGCACGGCGGCGCGGCGCATCGGAGGCTCATACTGGGGGAGAGGATGAAGACACCCGGTCATCAGGATTGCCGTAAACCCCAGCAGTAAGAGTGACAAGCGCTTCATCAGCTTGGTTTTTTCGCAGAAAGTTGGAGGAAAGGAAAGTTTCGCACGGAGCCGCAAAGGCGAGCGACTCCTCGGGATTCGATGCCCTGCCGGTGTTTTGTTGCGAAATTGCCACACGGAATGCCTAGGCAAGATGCCCGCCCCCTCCTTAAAATGGAACTGCAATGATCAATCAATTTGATATGAAGGTGAACAAGAAGGCCTTCGAGATCAACATGGCGAAGCCGATTTACGGGACCTTCGCCGAGATAGGTGCTGGTCAAGAGGTGGCGCGCCGGTTTTTCCACGTGGGCGGAGCGGCGGGAACGGTTGCCAAGACGATCTCCGCGTATGACATGACCTTCTCGGATGCCATCTACGGCAAGAGCACGCGCTTTGTGAGTCGCCAGCGGCTTGGCGAGATGCTCGATCACGAATACGACCTGCTCATCGAGCGTCTTGACGAGAAGTGCGGGACGGAGAGGACGTTTTTTGCCTTTGCCGACACGGTGGCGGCACGCTCCTACAAGACACTCAACGAGTCCCATGGATGGATGGGCCTGCGCTTCCAGAGTTCGCCGCGCAGCCAGCCCAATGAGATCATCCTCCACGTGCGGATGCTCGACCCACACAACCTTGAGCAGCAGGAGGCTCTTGGTATCATCGGGGTCAACCTGATCTACGGAGCTTTTTTTCTCCGCAAGGACCTGAAGGCTTTCATCGGGTCACTCATGGACGATCTTGAGTCGACGCGTGTCGAGATCGATGTCATCCGATTCTCGGGACCCGACTTTGCCATGGTCGATAATAGGATCATGTGTCTGGAACTGGTTACACAGGGACTGGCCCAAGCCGTTCTTTTTCGAGCCGATGGCGAGGTGATGCAGGCTGCCGATGCCTTCTATCACAAGCCCCTGCTTGTGGAGCGCGGCAGCTTCCGCCCCGTGACCAATGTTGCTTACGATATGATGGAGTGTGCGCTCTCCATGTTCCTCATGGAGGACGACCTGCAGGGTGAGAAGCCCGAGATCCTTCTGGAGATCACGATGAAAAACCTCATGAGCGGCGGGGAAATCGATCTCCAGGATTTCCTGGACCGCATCGATATGCTCGGCGCCATGGGGCGCAACGTCATGATTTCAAACTACGGGGAGTTTCATCGTCTGATTCAGTATCTCAGCCGCTATACCAACAGACCGATCGGTCTGCCGCTTGGTATTCCCAGCCTGCATGAGATCTTCGACGAAAAATATTACGTCAATCTGGATGGCGGTATTCTGGAGGGACTGGGACGGCTCTTTAAAAAAGGGGTCCGTCTCTATGTCTATCCGACCAAGGACGAGAAGGGACGTATTCTCGAGGCGGCATCCTATCAAGTTCAACCCGAGTTGAGGGCGCTCTACGCCTACCTGCTGGAGAATCGATTTATCATTCCGATGGCTGGGTGCAAAATGGATTTCCTGGGGCTCAGTTCCCTTCAGGTTCTGGGAAAACTTCAGAAGGGAGATCAGGAATGGGAGAAGATGGTCCCACCGCAAGTGGTCGAGATCATCAAGTCGCGAAAATTCTTTGGTTGGAAGCCCTGAGCTCCCAGATCTCTGACCTTTGGCCTTTGGCCTTTGGCCGTGGGGCGAATCCACCTCAGTCCCTGAAGTTCTTGAAATTCAGGGCGACTCCGAAGTCCTTTTCCCGCAGAAAGGCGATCACTTCCTGAAGTTCATCGCGCTTGGTTCCCGTAACGCGAACCTGCCGGTCCTGAAGGGAGGCCGAGACCTTGAATTTTTCTCCTTTGATGGCCGCCGTGATTTCCTTGGCCTTGTTCCCCTCAAGGCCCTGAGTGATGACGAGTTCCTGGGTTGCATTGCCGATCGAGGAGAAGGAGGGATCCTTCTGCTCCACATTGCGGAGATCGACACCGCGTTTGGCCAGTTTGTTGACGATGATCTCGCGGATGCCCTTGAGCTTGTTTCCATCCTCGGCCGAGAGCGTGATGAGTTCGGGCTTGGTCAGCTCGATTTTGGCGCTGCTTCCCTTGAAGTCGAAGCGCGTGGCAAGTTCTTTCACGGCCTGGTTGACCGCATTCTCGATCTCCATCCGCTCAATTTCGGAAACAATGTCAAAGGAAGGCATACGGGTAGAAAATGCCAAAAAGCCGTAAAGCTGAAAGCTAAAACGACAGGGTCGGGAGGCCCAGGACGAGTCTTTCCACGACTTGCGGATTGCAAAAAGGCACTTCTGAGTGAATGTTATTCAGCCCGTCCAAGGCGGGATTCACCACTCCAATGAGCGTCACCACAGAAGCGAGCACACCAAAGCAGGGCAAGCCCCGCATCGAGGACATCCGTGTCTCCGCGGTGACACGCCTTGTCTCCCCGCGTGAGGTGAAGGAGAGACTCTCCGCCTCACCCGAGGTGGTCAGGCAGGTCGAGGAGCAGAGGGAAACCTGCCGCCGTATCCTGCGCGGCGAGGATCCGAGACTGCTAGTGATCGTCGGACCCTGTTCGATCCATGATCCGATTTCCGCTCTGGACTATGCCCGGAGACTGGCCGTGATTGCCAAGGAGGTCGAGGACCGCCGCTTCATCGTCATGAGGGTCTATTTTGAGAAGCCCCGCACGACGGTCGGCTGGAAGGGACTCATCAACGACCCAGCCCTCAATGACTCCGGTGATCTGGCCCGTGGCATCATGGTTGCACGCCAGCTTCTCCTGGATGTGGCCGCCCTGGGGCTTCCCGCGGCGACCGAGTTCCTGGATCCGATCATCCCGCAGTATATCGCCGATCTGATCAGTTGGTCGGCCATCGGGGCACGCACCACGGAGTCGCAGACCCACCGTGAGATGTCGAGCGGTCTCTCCATGCCCGTGGGATTCAAGAATGGTACCGACGGAAGCGTCCAGACGGCCGTCGACGCCATGCGCTCTTCCCGTTCGGGTCACAGTTTTCTTGGTATCGATCAGGAGGGCATGACCAGCATTATCAAGACGGCCGGAAATCCCGACGGCCATCTCGTCCTGCGCGGGGGCCGCGACGGCGTGAACTATCATCCCGTGCACACCGCCGATGCCGCCGCCAAACTCAAGGCGGCCGGGGTTCCCTCGGCCATCATGGTGGACTGCAGTCATGCCAACAGCGGCAAGGATCCCTACCGTCAGCCCGAAGTTTGGAAGAGTATTCTGGATCAGCGCGCATCGGGCCGCAGCGATATCGTCGGGGCGATGCTCGAGAGTCATATCGAGGGCGGTGCTCAGGCGCTCGAGGGCTCTCCCTCCAAGCTGCGTTACGGAGTCTCGATCACGGACTCCTGCCTTGATTGGGAGAGCACGGCCTCACTGCTTCGCGGTTAAGGCAACAGGATCTTCCCATGGCTTCCGTGGGTCATTCAGCGAGGAGGGTCGGCGAGCAGCAGTTCGCCGGGATCGACTTCGAATCGGCGGGCGAGAGGCCCCATGAGGAGGGCGTTCCTGTTCAGATCGGTATTGCCTGGATGAACGGGCTGATCCTTCCTTCAGCCTCGTTTTACCGGAGCTATTTGCGGACTGACCGACCCGTGACCTGGACCGCGCAACAGCACCATGGCATCACGAACGTCGACCTGAAGGATGCCCCCGATTTCCGCTCCCTTTGGCCCGAGTTGAAGCAACGGCTTGGCAATCGTTGGATGGTCGCCCATGGCGCCGGGACCGAGAAACGCTACCTGAGAGCCTTTCCTCTCCACGGCTTCGGCCCCTGGGTTGACACGCTGACCCTGAGCCGGAAGATCCTGCCGGGGCGCGCCTCCTATGCACTCTCCGATCTTGCGGAAGAGTTTTTTTTGGAGCCGGAAGCCCGCCGCCTTCTTCCGGAGTTTCGATGGCACGAGGCTCTCTCCGATGCTTTGGCTTCCTTGCTCCTCTTGCGCAAGCTCATCGAACTGTCGGGGATCCAGGATCATCCCGCGGAGGTGCTGCTGCAAGGGGGATAGGCTGAAGACTGTTAGCCTATTGGGTCGGAGGCCATGTGTGGCGAAGGCGGACTTCCTTGAAGTCACCAAGACCTCTCCAGTCACAGACTGGAGAGGTGGTGCTCGGGGAGGGACTCGAACCCTCATGCCTTTCGGCATGCGCCCCTTAAACGCACGTGTCTGCCATTTCACCACCCGAGCAAGGGAGGAGCATCATAAGGTGGGATCGCCACGGAGCAAGAGATAAAACATCAAAATTTCTATTGTATGCCAAAGCCTTCCGTGGCATCCTCACTCTCCTTTTTCCAAAGATTTCCCATGTCCTACGCAATCATCCAAACCGGCGGCAAACAATACCGCGTCTCCGAGGGAGACGTCCTGAGTGTCGAGAAACTCGATGTCGAAGCCGGCACCGAAACAACCTTCAGCGACATCCTGCTCGTCGTGGATGGTGACAAGATCAACCTTGGGCTTCCTCACGTTGCCGGAGCCACCGTGAAGGCCGAGGTTGTCGAGCAATACAAGGATGAGAAGGTCATCGCCTTCAAGTTCAAGCGCCGCAAAGGATATCACCGCACCGTCGGCCATCGACGCAAACTCACCAAGCTGAAGATCACCAAGATCTCGGCCTAAGATTTTACCCATCTCTCCAACCCACACATCCCACTGCCATGGCACATAAAAAAGGACAGGGAAGCGTCAAGAATGGCCGCGATAGCGAAAGCAAACGGCTTGGCGTCAAGAAATTCGGCGACCAGTCTGTCATCGCCGGCAACATCATCATCCGCCAGCGCGGAACAAAGTTCCTTCCTGGTCTCAATGTCGGCCTTGGACGCGACTACACGATCTGGTCGCTTGTTGACGGCAAAGTTCGCTTTGACCGTGCAGGTCGCCGTGTGAACGTCGACCCCATTGCCGCTCCCGCCGCCAAGGTGGCCGCAGCAAACTAAGCTTCTCTTTCAGATCGTTCTGAAAGAAATGAACAACCCCGGCCCTAAACAGCCGGGGTTTTTTTGTGCCGCTACGGGATGTTCCGGAGGGGGGCGGTTCGGGGTCCTCGGTTCCGGAAAGGGGTCCAACTTCCGAGCCCTTGCAGAGTCGTTCAAGCAAGGTTTGCTGGGTGCGCAGCCGGTGATTGTCCTCTCCGATGTGGAAGGCGCAGGGATTCTGACACTAGCGGAAGAGTTCGGCATTCCTCACCGGTATGTTGCTCCCGGCTCTTTCCGCACCCGGATGTCCCCGGAGGCCGAGGAAGGAATGGTCCGTCTTCTTCGTGAAGCCGGGGTCGATTTTATCGTCCTGGCCGGCTTTATGCGTGTGATCAAGGAGCCGCTGCTCCGGGCTTTTCCAGGACGGATCCTCAACATTCATCCCTCGCTGCTTCCGGCCTTTCGAGGTCTGGAGGCTTGGAGGCAAGCGCTGGAAGCCGGTGTCCCAGAGGCGGGTTGCACGGTGCATCTGGTGGATTCCGGAGTCGATACCGGAGAGATTCTCGGCCAGAGCCGTGTGTCCGTTCTTCCCGGTGACACGGCGGATTCGCTCCATGCACGCATTCAGGTTGCCGAGCACGAGCTGTACCCCCGGATGGTCAGCGAATTCGCAGAATCGATAAGCTAATCGATAAGCTCTCGCTGAGCCGCAGAGACGCGGAGAAAAGAGGCAAAGTTTTCCCCTCCATGGATGGGGTTTTCGCAGTAGTCTCTGCTCTTAGATTTTCCTTATCAGCGCACAGAATTCATCCTTCATCCTTTTCTTACCGTGTCCGGCTTCCGACTCTTTGACCTGAATCCCGAGCAGTTCCGCGCGGCCACCCATCCCGATGGCCCGATGCTCATCCTTGCGGGGGCGGGAACCGGCAAGACGCGTGTGCTTACGGCCCGCATCGCCTGGCTTGTTGCCCAGGGAGTCGATCCCGCATCCATCCTTGCGGTGACCTTTACGAACAAGGCGGCCAAGGAGATGCGCGAGCGCGTGGCCGGATCGGTCAACTCCGATCAGGCCAAGCTCATCACGCTCTCCACCTTCCATGCCTTATGCGTCAGGATGCTCCGCAAGCACGCTCACTTCCTCGGATACAAGGAGAACTTCAGCATCTTCGACGAGTCCGACCAGATCGGTCTGGTGAAGAAGCTGGCGGCGAGGATCCATGACAAGCAGGACCCTATCGATCCCAAGCTGGCACGGGCCATCATCAGCAAGGCCAAGAATCTCGGGATGAGCGAACCCGAGACCACGGACACGGCCTTGGGCAGTCTTTTTTCCAAGTATCAGAACGAGCTGCGCACGCTCAATGCGATGGACTTCGACGATCTCCTTCTCCAAGCGCGGACATTGCTCCGTGATCATCCCGAGGCCCGTGATGAGTGGAGGGCCCGTTACCGTCATGTCATGGTGGATGAGTTTCAGGATACGAATGCCCTTCAACTCGAGTTGGTCAGTTTGCTGACAGGCGGCGACCGGCCGAATATCTGCGTGGTGGGTGATGACGACCAGAGCATCTACGGATGGCGTGGAGCCGAGGCTGCGAACCTGCTGGAGTTTGAACGACACTTTCCGGACCCCGAGGTCATTAAGCTTGAGCAGAACTACCGGAGCACCGACATCATCCTCTCGGTGGCCAATCGCCTGATTCTGAACAACTCCCACCGCCGGGGCAAACGCCTCTGGAGCGACCGCAAGGAGGGGGATCCGGTCCGCATCCTCTCCGCGGCGGATGACAAGACCGAGGCGGAATTCATTGCGGACGAGATCCAGGCCGCCGGACCGAACAGCTCGAAGGCCCGACCTTGGACCGACTTCGCCATCCTCTACCGGATGAACGCACAGTCGCGTCAGTTCGAGGAGGTGCTGCGCGAGCGGAGGATTCCCTACCATGTCGTGGGAGGGAAGAGTTTCTTCGACCGCCGGGAAGTGAAGGATGTCGTGGCCTATCTTGGAGCCCTCCTGAATACGGACGATGACAACGCCCTCCTCAGGGTCCTTGCCAATCCTCCCCGGGGCATTGGGAGTGCCACGCTCCAGTTGGCGAACGAGGCCGGCGCTAAGAATGGGAAGAGCCTGCTAGCGATTCTCAACGAGCCGGAGCATCTCGAGGTAAGCTCGGCAAAGACCCGCGGAGCGATCCAGCGCTTCACCGAGGACTGGGGTGCCTACCGGATCCAACTTCAGACTCCCGGTGCGGATGCCTCATCGATCCTCCGGGGCATCTTGGAGGAGTGCGGCTATTTCGAGGATCTGAAGAAGGGGTGCAAGTCGGAGCAGGAGTCCGATAACAGGCAGGAAAACGTCAGGGAGTTGCTGAATGCGCTCGGAGGTTATTGCCAGCGGCACCCGCGCGAGGGCGCGCGAGGCTTTCTCGACGGGCTCATGTTGGAGCAGGAACGTGAAGAAGAGAAAGAGGAGGACCGATCCGGAGTCACCCTGATCACGCTGCACGCCGCCAAGGGGCTTGAGTTTCCGGAAGTCTGGCTGGTCGGAGCGGAGGACGGACTGCTTCCGCACGAGCGCTCCAAGGCAGAGGGAACCATCGAGGAGGAGCGACGTCTGCTCTATGTCGGGATCACGAGAGCCCGACACCGCCTGACCATCACTCACTGCTCGACGCGTCAAAAATTCGGAAGTATCAACTCCTGCGCGCCAAGCCCATTCCTTCTGGAACTACTCGGCGAGGGGGTCGAGTCGGGAAGCATGGAGGAGATCCTTGCCGAGCCACTGAGCGAAGAGGAGACCCTCGACGCCTTTGCCCGGATGAAGGCGATGCTCAACAGCTAGGGAAGCCCTTTCTTAGAGCGTTCCCGGCCTCCCCCGGAAGAGAGGCCGACGGCAACCGCCCATCTTGTCCCGGCTGGGGAATGATGCCCGAAGGGAGCGCCCAAGAACGATCGAATTAGGAATAATCGAATTAGGAACGAGCAGCTGCCGAGCGGTTTGCCATTGCACGAGTGGCGTCACGGGCCGCAGTGATTTCTCTCACAGAAGTGGCTCTGTGCAGAGACTTCAAGGCCTTTGCCTCATGATGATGTGTGTCCAAGCCGTCCGACGTCAGATCCCTGTCAGCTCGGGTCGTGTGGACTCGTTCCTTCATGGCGGCTTCGGAGAGGATGCGGGTGCGGGATTTGTGCGATGTGGTGCTCATGGGATGTGATGGGGTTTAATTTACCATCGCTCCGCCACGGCCCTAATCAAGGGGAGGCCCCTAATCAAAACCCTTAGATTTCTTAGATCTGTCGCAGGGACCCCGCCGACTGGAGTGCCTTGAAGTCTTCGTAGGCATGCCGCAGGCCAGCCTCCAGACCATACTTCGGCTTCCACCCAGTCGCGAGCAGCTTGGAGCTGTCCATCAACTTCCGGAGCGTGCCGTCGGGCTTGGAGCTGTCCCATAGGAGTTCACCCTGAAAACCCGTGATCTTGGCGATCAGTTCCGCAACTTCCCTGATGGAGACATCGCTTCCGTAACCGATATTGATCCAGTCGGGAGGGTTCTCCATTCCGAGCACCGTCAGCAGACCCTCTGAGAGATCGTCCGCATGCAGGAACTCACGACGCGCGATGCCGGTACCCCAGAGGGTGACGGTCGGAGCATTGTTCTGCACGGCCTCATGGAAGCGTCGGATCAGCGCGGGAAGAACGTGGGAGTTCTCCGGGTGGTAGTTATCGCCCGGGCCGTAGAGATTGGTCGGCATGGCGGAGTGGAAGAGGGCCCCGTATTGCTGACGGTAGAACTGGCAGAGCTTGAGTCCCGTGATCTTGGCGATGGCGTAGGCCTCGTTGGTCTTTTCCAACGGGGAGGTGAGCAGGCACTCCTCGGTCATCGGTTGGGGAGCCTCACGGGGGTAGATACAGGAGCTGCCAAGGAAGAGCAGACGCTTTACCTGATGCCTCCAAGCCTCATGAATGGTATTGTGGGCGATCGCCAGGTTCTCGTGAATGAACTCCGCGGGGTAAGTGCTGTTCGCATGGATGCCACCCACCCGGGCGGCTGCAACGATCACCACATCGGGTTTCTCGCTGGCGTAGAACTCCCTGACGGCCACAGCATCACAGAGATCCAGTTCCTTGCGCGAGCGAAGCAGGAGGTTGTCAAATCCCCTGTCCCTCAACGATCGGATGAGGGCGGAGCCAACCATGCCGCCGTGTCCGGCGACATGAATCTTAAACGCTTTGTCCATGGTGGGTCGAGTCAGGTTGGAAGCTCTTGGGCTAACGGATCGGGAAGTGAATTACGGAGGTGTGATGGTCCCTTCGGCGCCACCACCCACGTTCTGATAAGCAAGCTCGCGGCGAGCCAGTTCGAGATCGGCCTCGGTCATGATCCGGACCAGCTCCTTGAACTTAACCTTCGGCTCCCAGCCGATCTGTTTTTTCAGCTTGGAGGGATCGCCGATGAGAAGCTCGACCTCACTCGGGCGCTCGTAGCGCTGGTCATGCTTCACGTATTCCTTCCAGTCGAGATCCAGAAGGCCGAAGCATTCCTCGCAGAAGGCTCGGATCGTGTAGGTCTCACCGGTCGCGCAGACGTAATCATCCGGCTTGTCCTGCTGAAGCATGAGCCACATCACCTCGACATATTCCTTCGCATAGCCCCAATCGCGCTGGGCATCGAGGTTGCCAAGGAAGAGTTCGTTCTGGAGACCCATCTTGATGCGGGTGGCTGCCCGGGTGATTTTGCGGGTGACAAAGGTCTCCCCGCGACGTGGGCTCTCGTGGTTGAAGAGGATGCCATTGGATGCGTGCAGATTGTAGGCCTCGCGGTAGTTGACCGTGAGCCAGTAGGCGAAGACCTTCGCGCAGCCGTAAGGAGAGCGGGGATGGAAGGGGGTTGTTTCACTTTGGGGCACCTCGTGCACCTTGCCGAACATCTCGGAGGAGGAGGCCTGGTAGAAGCGCACGTCTTGAGTCAGGCCGGCTTCGCGCACCGCCTCAAGGAGACGCACGGTGCTTAGACCCGTGACATCGCCCGTGTATTCCGGCACATCGAAGGAGACTCTTACGTGGCTCTGGGCTCCCAGATTGTAGATCTCGTCTGGGCGGAGATCGTAGAGCAGGCGCGTCATCTGCGAGGAGTCGGCCAGATCGCCGTAGTGTAGGAAGAGCTTTGTCCCGTTCACATGGGGATCATTGTAGAGATGATTGATCCGTTGGGTATTGAAGGTCGAGGCGCGGCGGATAATGCCGTGAACCTCATAGCCCTTGCTCAGAAGGAGTTCCGCCAAGTAGGAGCCATCTTGGCCCGTGATGCCTGTGATGAGTGCTTTCTTCATACAATCACCCTAACAAAATCCAAAGTCTTGTCATTGCGTAAAAGCGCAAATAATATTTATGGATATGCGCAATCCGCTCAGAGAGAAAAAGCAACGATCCAAGGGGCGCGGGACCAATCTCCGAACCTTGATCGCCGTCGCGCTCCCTCAGCTCGGAGAGTCGGAGATGATTCTTATACAGAGTGTCCGGGATTTTTTCGCAGAGCGGGGAGAGTATGAACTGATCGTGCTGAGCGGAGGATACGAATCTGCACTCCGACAGCTGGCTGAGCATGGTGTCCTGGCCGGGACCATCGGGGAGTTCATGGGGAAGCGATGGGTGGAGTTCCTGCTTGAGCAGGATGTAAAGGTGGTCTGTCTCGGAGAGTGGCTCGGGATGAAGGTGCCTACAATCACTCCCGACTATGGCCGGATGGGTACCGAGGCAGCGCGTCTGTTCCTCTCCAGCGGTGTCAAATCTGTCGCCTATCTCGGCCCCAACGGCCCCCCCGGATCCCTTCGACTGGGGGAGACCTTTGCCGCCGCCTGCTCGGTGCAGGGGCACCAGGTGGTCAAGTCCTCGGCCTCCTCAGGCAATCTGCTGAGAGATTTCATCCGAGCACTGGAGAAGCCGGCCGGACTTCTGTGCGCCACGGACCATCTGGCGCGGAGGGCGCTCATGGTGGCATCCGTGTTGGGGCTCTCGATTCCGAGGGATCTGGCCGTTGTCGGAGTTGGCAATTCCCGAATCGAGTCACTCTATGCCGGGATGGCCATCTCAAGCTTTGAACTCCCGATGGCCGAGATGGGGAGGGAGGCGGGACGTAGACTGGCCGATCTCCTCGATGGCGGATCCGATGCGACGGGTCCTAGTCTGGCGATTGCCCCTCGACTCCACGAGCGTGAGAGCAGCATGAGATCCTCCTCCGGTGTTGATCGGGCGCTCGCTTACCTACGCAGTCATCCTGAGTCGCCGGTAAGCTCCGGCGAGCTTGCCAGGATTGCGGGCATGTCGAGGCGTGCCTTCGAGCTAGCCATGAAGGCCGCCACGGGCCGCTCCCCCGGAACTTATCTGCAAACCATGCGCCGTGAACGTGCGGAAAAAATGATCAGGGAAAGCACCCTTGAAATCGGCCTGATCGGACGATCCTGCGGATACCCCGAGCCAGCTCTCTTCTCAGCTGCCTTCCGGAGGTGGAGCGGAATGAGCCCGAGAGAGTATCGACAACACTCCGCTGATAGGAGCGATCCCTAAGGAAACGCCCTCCCAAGGGAGCCAAGCTCGGCAAGAGCCCATGGAACAGGGGCTAAGCCCCGAACCTTGGTGGATGCTTAAGAGATATAGAGATTTCTAATCAAATAAAGCTAGGGCCATGATCACCAGATTGGTGAGTACCAAGGTCATCACGGCCGCGACTTCAAGAGAGTCTTTTTTCATGTTGGTTGCGGTGGGGTTGTCCACCACTTTAAGTAAGCACGGCCTGTGCCAAAAATGATCTGATAGCAGAGCTGAATGCCCCCTGCCTCCTGCCGCCAGATCACTCCTCGTCCTCCTCGATCTGAACATAGTGGAGAGAATGGGTGCGGCCCCATGAGGTGACTCGTGCCGACCAAGCGGGTTCATCGGAGAAATCAGCAAGACGATCCTTGGGGCTCTTGGTCTGGACTGTTTTTTCCAGGGGGAGCGAGATCGGCTCCGGTGGCCCCGCATGAAGCGAATAACAGGAACCGGACCTAAAAAAAGAATCTGTAAGCCAATCGGCCTGCTGGAGTTCTGGATTCATGGGATGCGATGGTTGAGGGGGCTTCCTAAGGTCCTTTGGGAACTTTTGGAAAACTTCCTTACCCCTTTGACACCCCTACCGGGCACTTCGTTGAAGGAGAATGTTTAGGGAGAGGCGGTCGCAGAAGTCTTCAAAGAAAACCTAGACTCGGGACTACTTTGCTCTTTTTAAAAGTTTTCGAATGAAAGTCAGGATTGCTGATTCCGGTCTATGAAAAGCATCGAGATTCATTCCATTCACTTTCTTAGCAGATTCAACAGCAGCGATGAGATTTTGATGTTGAGAAATAATATTCTGATGATCCCCCGCATAGGATGTTACGACCCATGGTTTTGAGTCTGTGGGATTCGTACCTAAGTATTTTCTGAAAATAACATAGATTTCTCCTCTTGAAAGAAGGTTCTCGGAATTGGCTTCAACGAGAGATTTCACAATCCGAATTGAAGAGGGGAGCAGTTGTGGAAGTTGCTCATTCTGAGCAATAACTACAAGTGCATTGCCGCTTTCTTTTATTGCTAAAGTTTTCAGTATGAACATTATTTTGCCCTGCTTATAACAAAAGAAAAAGAAGAAAAAGGCGGAATCATAATAATCCCCTTAGAGATTCCATGGCTCTTTGCCCAACCCAGCTGTCCCCATTTCGTTGGAACCACATCAGTTAGAAGGAGTCCGCTGAGAATCAGGATTTGCTCAATTCGGTTGTTTTAAAAAATCTAAGATATTTTCCAAAGCCATCCTACCCTTTTGTGAAACAGCTTCCTTTGTATCGAACCCGATGTGAGGAGTGGCAATGAGGTTGGGAGCTGAAAGCAGGGGTAAGTTATCTCGAAGGGGTGGCTCCACATCAAAAACATCGACTGCCGCACCAGCAATGATCCCCTGCTCAAGGGCTTGATTTAGCGCCTCACTATCGATGATAGGCCCCCTTGCGGCATTGATAATAAAAGCGGACCGTTTCATCTGCCTCAAGCGCTCCATATTGACAAGTCCTCGGGTCTCCTCAATCAGGGGAACATGAAGCGTCACATAATCCGATTGGGTAAAAATATCATCGAGCGGCGTACCACTATCACGACCATGTGACAATACTTCCATCCCGAAAGCCCCTGCTAATCTAGCGACTTCATTCCCTATTGATCCCAATCCAATAATGCCCAGAACCTTCCCCTTGAGTTCCGTCCCCATATTGGTGACGGCACCATGTCGGATTTCATTCGCGTTCGTGATGATTTTGCGTGCTAAGGCAATCATGAATCCCATCACGAGTTCCGCAACGGCGGTTTTGGCATAACCGGAAGCGTTTTTTATCGTGATCTTCCTATCCTTAACGCTGACGGCATCGATCTGATCAATACCGGTGAAAGCTACAGAGATCAACTTTAGGAGGGGGAGATTCTTGATGATCTCGGCAGGAAGAGAGCGATTGGTGATGACGATGATTTCAGCATCTTTTGCCGCCCTAATCACTTCCTCATCAGTCCAACTTCGAGAATCAACCTCAGAAACTTGATGTCCTAAAAGTTGCGTTTGACACTCCTCTAAACTGATTCCGATTGGCTCAAGAATTACGATTTTCATATCTCATGATGCTTTCCTGCGATCACGATGATGACCACAAAAAATGAGACGGATGGATGGGCGTTACGGTTCCGTTCGACCGCATCAAAACAGGCAAGTGCCATCCACCTTATGGCTGGGGGAACCTCTTCAAATTCAAAATCATAGTGATGATCCCTGCGGGTCAATTCCTGGAACCAGTGCAGGCGCTTCTTGAATCCGATGGAGGAAAGCCTCCCTACCTAACGACTCGACAAGGAATCCATTTTCATCAAGTGAACCAAAACGCAGTGCTGGATCGGATTCCAATCGGATTCTTGAAAGTTGCCATGATGATAACCCACAGGCATCTCTCCCGAAACGGATTCCGCGATGAGCAACCTCTCCAGCTATGGTGAGCCGGGCGTTCTTACTCCAAGAGTTGGAGGTGCTCTCCGAAAACTCAAGGGTGCCTCCGCCCTGCAGGCGAATCATGAGGGAACCTCGGATTTCCAATGGCGTTTTGAAAATCTGCCGGACTCCTTCCACGATCAATTCTCCCCCTCTCGCAGAGATCAGGACGTTCTCGGACAATGCATTCGCAGCCGAAATTCGGACGGAGCCCCGGCGGAGGTCCAGAATGCCACTGAAGTCAGGGTTCGGCCCGTTCATCATCAAAGCCCCATCACCCTTTTTTGTAAGTTTTCCAACTCCCTGCAGCTTGTTGTTCAGCGCGAGATCAAACCCGTTGAGTTCAAGCGTGCCGCCACCACTTGTGACGACAATGCTGTCCGGTCCCTCCATTTCGGAGAGCGTTTTGATCGTTCCGTTATTCAGCAGGGTGAACGAGTCCGCCGCCTCGTATTGCTGAGCCGCATAGGGAAGGGAGTTTTGCGGTTGCACCGTGTAGTAAGAGAAAGTGATTTTCCCCCTGTCTTCTACCGCCGTTAGAAAACCATAGACTTGTCCAACTCTTTTGCGGCTGATGGAAAGGGGAGGAGCGATAAATCCTGCGAGCGCCTTGAAGTTCCCGCCGGCCCCGTTGACGATATAAAGAACTCCATCCTTATAGTGCCTCTCGTAGTTGTGGACATGACCCGAGAAAACTGCGTCGATTCCGAGGGAGGCGTAGTCCCATTGCATCCATGTTGCCGAAGGGTGCCCTCCCATTCCGTTCTCCGAACTGCTGGATGTGTAGGGAGGATTGTGAGTTATCACAAACTTCCAAGGGGAGTGCGATTCCCTTGCTGTTTTGCTGAACCATTTGCCCTGTATGGAATGTCGCAGGTTTTGCTCTCCCGGGGTTAATCCATCGGGCAATAATCCTCCTGGGAGGGTGCTGGAGTAATAGGCATTGGAGAGCGTTCCTAGAAGCACTTCGTTGGGATCACTGCTGAGTGCAAACCAATGGACCTCCCCCCGAAGTTGATCCCAGTAGCAGCAACTTCCGGAACCGCTTCCATCTCCTTGATTTGAGAAATACTCCGTGTAGCCGATCGGTTGTCCATCCGGGTCATTCAAATGGTAAAGGGGTTGGGGCGTGATCTGTGCCGGATAGGTGGCAGTGTTAATGGGGTAGAAGAACTGATCCGTGATCTTGCTTCGTGGCTGATGCCACCAGTCATGATCTCCCAGAATCGCTAGAAAACGTTGTTTTTCGGATCCTTTCCCCGCATAGGCACTCTTGCTGCCCTTGGGGAAAAGTATGTAGGGGGCATAGAGTTCACCAATCGTCTGGTCGTAAGCCTCCATCCCTGAAACAGGCCATGTTTCTTCATTAAAGGGATACTCGGGGCTTGGTGATCCGTCGTAGGGTTCGTAAATCTGGTCGCCGAGCGAGACGATATAGGCTTTGCCTTCAATGGGAGCGAATTTTTTTATTCCGTCCGCAACGGCCTGAGAATTCGGATTCTGAGAGGGAATCTTTTTGCCATCAAGGAAGTAACCTGCTCCAAAATCACCCACCAGAACGAAGCTAGTGTGGGGCGTCGATTCTGCTTTTGCTCTCAGAGGAATGAAGGGAAGGAAAGAGCTTATCCTGAAGAGTTTTGCGAAGGCCGCCCGCGCCGATGACAAGCCCAGAACCTGCAGGAAGCGCCGCCTTTTAAGATTGTTCATTCAGTACGAGTATAACAAGGCGTGGATTTTAAAACACATTTGAGAGAGTGCGCAAAAAAATACTAAACCCAGGCTGGCGGGAGAGAGTGGGCCTTTTGGAGTCCATTCCGACTCCACGACCTGATAATGAGACTTGGGGCTGTTCATCCACTTGGATCAGCATAAGGACCGCAGGATCCCCATCAAGTGATCCGGAACGGTGTCCCTTTTTTAGCTGTTGGGGATCTCAGCTTGGTGCATGTCATTATTTAGGACTCTTCATAACGAGTCCTCTTATGATTACAGATGGTGATAGCAATAATCTTCCCTCACAAGTGTAGGAAATTCACAGATGCAACAGAGCTTGGGTGAAAACACTTAGTGTTCGGCCTCCATATTTTTCCCAAAATACTTCAAAGGCTAGGACACTTGGTGACCTAGTGGCCGCCATAAGATAAGGCATGATGTTCATTATCGACAGCAACAAGAACAAGAAGCGCCGCATGCCGGAGAATGTGAAGTGGCTCAAGGGTGACGAGACCGTACTCGCGCACATTGGTGGTATTTTTCAGATTCTAGAGCTCCAGCGAAGGGATGATTTACCTGGATGGCAAAAGTTCGCGCTGGAAGGTAAAGCGGGGATCAGGACCATTAGAAAAATGATCATTGAATGCGAGCAGGATCAGATCCTGAAAGATGTCGCTCTGGAAGGGTTGCAGGTTGCAGTTCCTCCTATCTACGTTGCGCAAGATTAGGCTTACGCAGACCCTGTCCAAAATCATTTTAGGGGTAGGACTCTTGGTGTCTAACCTCCATGATACGGTTTGGGAAAATGAATCCCGTTACCCGATCAATCCTTCTTCTCACGCTAGCTCTGCCTTTCAGTGGATGTTCTTCACTGGCAGATAAAAAACCTCAACCTAAGGGCGCCGCCATCGGCCAGACCGAGGCACAGATTACCAAGGAGATTGGTCCTTCGAAAGCCCACTACATGAATGGGTTCGTTCTCTTTCATGATGAGGTTGGCAACGAGGTCCAAGCCCACTTTGAACGGGGCAAAGCCGATTCGATCTTCTACTACACGTTCGACAGGAAGATCACAGATGCTTGGCTCTCTTCGGTTCTCAAGCTGAACTCTGGAGGTAGGCCGTGGGTTCTGGAGGCCTCATCGACTTCAGGCCGGAAAGTATACCACAGCACAGAGGGTAAACTTCATGCCTTCTTGAGTCGGGGCAGCCAACTCATGGTTATGAGGGATAGGTTCTTCCGGAATGTTCTCCACCCTGAGAGCAAAATGCTTATGGCGATTGATGACCTTCCGGAGTGCCTCTTCGAACCCGATCATTTCGAGGCACAGATCGGCATTAGGGAGTCCACTGTCATCAAGAACTACGGGCATGAGGTTTGCACATTCAAAGATGGCGCGAAAGCCTACAGCGACGGTTACCAAGATCCCGTGGTCCACTACAAAAACGGGATCTGCGACTTTGTGTCTTATGAGTCGGACAAGCACAAAAGAATAAGTGACTGCTGGGTATCCCAAACCCTGAATGAGAATTCGCGAGGAATTGCATGGATCGTTGCCGAGTGCTCCAAGCCCAACCAGATGGTTTACTGGACACCCAAAGCAAATTTGGTGGCTCAGATGCATAACCGCAAAAACCTCTACATCTACACAACACAACGCTGTGAGGAATGGCTTGAATCACGTGGAAAGAAAGGCGCAAAAGAATTCTATTTCAAGGCCAGTAATTTACCCTGCGCGCCTGTCTACATCAATGAGTCCGAGGCCTCAATGGCCAAGAAACTCGGTAAACCTAAGATCGAGAAGGATCATTTGGCGTTCCGCTCCGGTGATCTGATTGTTCTGGCATACTTTGATCACGGGATCTGTAACAAGATCACCTATAAATCAGCAAAAAAGCTGCCCTTCAGCGACCACTGGATCTCGTCAACCTTAGCTTTGAATGCCAGGGGGCGTGCATGGCTTGTTCGCGAAAGTTCGAATGCGAAATCGACCTACTACAATACCTACGACGATAAGTTTTATGCTCTACTGAAATCACCGAGCACACTTGGAGTCTGCACAGAAAAGGTGATACAGAAATCAGTGCGTGAGTTAGATGCAGAGAAACGGAAGGCGCTAAACTCATCCCCTTCAAAGTCATGAAGAAATCCCGGAGCGGCTCAAACGCCATGATGAAGATGGCGATCAATCAGAACGTCATGGGGCAGGTCTTTACGGTGGGGGTTAATCCGGAGGGGAAGGCAATGCTTACACCGACTCAATCCGACAATCAGGAACCCTACCGAATCATCGACGGACAGCCTGTCTATCACGTTTCTAGCAACACTTTCCATGGGGAGATCCCCTGTTGGGAATCCAACCGGGTTCACAAGTGGGGTTTCATCCAGCACCCGAATCTTCTCGGATCCTGCTTCCCCATCCCAGCAACAGCCAACTTCTACATCGATACAAGGGTCCCTGGTTACTATATCCTCTGGACTCGGACGGTTTCCGATGATGAGAACGCCGAGGGCATGGGCCCCAGCCACGATGTCATCGCATGGACTCCGCGAGTGAAGGGAGACACCATCGAGTCAGCCGGGTATCGCCTTGTTCACGCCTTTATGCTGGAGATCCTTCTGGTGAAGGATGGGGAATGGCAGAGCGACCCTGACTTTGCCGGAGGCATAATCTGTTCCATAGAGATCGAGTGGATCATGGGAGCTATCTCCTTCTCACATCAGAACTCAAAAAAGGAGTTGAAACAGAATCTGGATCGCATGCCGGCCTACCTAAGGGAGGATTACCGCAAGCTTGCACGAATCGTTCCCAAGGGCACCCCATGGCCTGAGAGTAACTGCTGGGGATGATTTACAATTCTTGCGCCTAGGACACTCAGTGTCTCCTTTTTGTTGTATCCTTTGGGGATGATACGTTTAGCGCCCCACCACTCGACTTCATTGATAAACTTTCACTAATCAAGATGATCACTGATCCACTGCGGATTGCGCCTGCAATCAATGATGGCCCAAATTGTTATGATCTGGGTATCCATGGTGTAATAAATCGCATAGGGGAATACTCGACTCAGAGCCCTTCGATAGTCTTTGTAGGCAAGTCTGTGAGCTCCACCAGTGACTCTCAGTCCTTCAATGTCACTTTTCAGAGAATGACTAAAATACTCCCCAAGTCCCACTTCTTGGGCATCGTAAAACAGGAAACCCGCTTTCAGATCCTCCAAGCCATCGGAGGAGATTTGAATTTTGATCACGCTCTGCCCAGCGAATGCTTTACCTGGTCCCAATCCAAGACTTTAGCCTCACCCGAGTCGATCCGGGCGCGCCGATCGTCAAGGATACGGCGATGCTCCTTGGGCACTCCCATGTCATCCACGCGCCCTCTCAGATCCTCCCAAATAGCCTCCATCAATTGTAACTTCTCGCGCAATGTGAGTTTTGCGATATCGGCTACGATCATAAATCATTCTTACTCCGGGTCGCCCCCTCAGTCAACCTTCCCCACCATCACAGGAGTCCCTTCCCTTGAGTAATCTCTCCCATAGGCGCCAATCCATCCCGTCCTGTTTTTCCGACACTTATTCGGCTGACACACCGACTGCCAGCATGAGGAAGCTTGCTCCGGTGGCTCGTGCCGCAGAGGCCGCAGGCTACATTACCCTTCACGATCCGGGCCTGGTCGACAGTGCTAAGCTTCGATCCCTCCACGCCGCCTCCTACGTCCGTGCCTTTATCACAGGAAAGGGGCGCCTGGTAGACTCTCAGGGGTGGGAATGGACACCACAGATCCGAAACGGTGTGCTGGCTATCAATGCCGGACAAATCGAGGCCGCCAAATTGGCCTTCGAACACGGGATAGCGGCCAACGTGGGGCAGGGGTTCCACCATGCCCGTCCTGAGCACGGGGCCGGGTACTGCACCTTTAACGGGCTGGCACTCGTGGCCCAGGAGTTCCCGGAGAAGCGGGTTTTCGTTTTGGATTGCGACGAGCACTGCGGAGACGGCACCGCCTTCTTCACCAAGAAGCTTCCCAATCTCTTCAATTATTCGATCAATGGAACCGACTGGGGCATGCAGCAGAACGAGAGGAGCGTTTGCCGTCACATCGAGAAGGCCCCCGATACCTTCGATCACTACAAGAGGGCCCTCCTGGAGAGATTTGCGAAGTCCCAAGAGTGGAAGGCCGACCTGATCATCTACCAGGCAGGGGTCGATTCCCACGAGGATGACAGCATGGGCTCAGGGATCCTGAGCACGGAGCAACTTCTTGAACGGGACCGGATGGTCTTTGCTCACTTTCATCAATGCGGGACGCCCCTCTTCTTTGTCCTAGCAGGCGGCTACCAGACACCGATCGAGGAAAAGCTCCTCCCTCTCCACCTGAATACTTTTAGGGCGGCTTTTAATGAATACTGCTCTCCCCGATGACTTCCCGTGCTCCATCTAACACTCCCATTGATGGCACTTTGCTGCCCGGCAAGCTATGCCATCTCGTTTCGCTTCAGCTTGGTTCTGTGAATGAGCCTGTGACGAGCTTGCGTAAATCTTCCGAGATCCAGAATCCAGCTTCAATGTGGAGACGATTGATTAGCGTACCTGCATCTAAGACAAGTCCTCTCTCCCTGGCCTCGATCAGTACTCCAACCAGCCCGACCACTTTCAGACCTAGACTCTTCGCCGCGGATCGGCCCAGTCGTTCATCGATGAGAAGAAAGTCGGCATTGCATTCCCGTGCCAGCGCGATCGCCTCGGCTTCGCCAGCGCCCAAGTCATGCCTGAGTAGATTCACAAGAGATTGGTCTCTCACCGATTGCCGGCTGATCCAGGAGGACTCAGCTACCTTAAGGGCGCCTTCCTTCTCCGTGCCTGCCTCGACGACTTCAGTCCAAACAGCTTCGGGGAGTACCAAAGTTCCGAAAATCTCTCTAAGAAGATCAAGTCTTCCTATCCGCCCGAGCGCGATTAGCGGAGAGGCATCCGATACGACAATCATGCACCCCGGAGCCTGGAGAGGGTGCCTGCATCCTCAAGGGCTTCTTCCGTGCCGTAGTGACTACCCAAATTTCGAGAGCCCAAATGAAGCTGAAACTTACCGACCGGTAGCCCGGCGACTTCCGCAGCCTTACCCATCGAGAGACGGCCTAGCGAGAAAAGCGAGAGTGCAAGCTCGAGTTTCAAGTCTGGAACCGACATTCGGGCAGACTCAAGCACATCAGATGGCAGTTCTAGGGTCATTGTAGAGCTCACACCTTATAAATACTCCTCTATGTCCCAACCGTCAACTTCGGCCAGAGCAAGGTCTTCTAGACTGAAGTCTGTGAGATTTTTAGATAGGGAATCCAACCGATCTTCATTTCAATTTAGGGGCTGCCCACGCCATAGGCGAATAGCTGACAATCTCACAACCTACTTCCATGGGATTCTTCCGATTTAGACGAAGTGTTAAAATCTTGCCCGGAGTTCGTTGGAACTTCGGGAAGAGTAGCACCTCTCTCAGTATCGGGGGGAGGGGAGCCCACTACACCTTTGGGACCTCCGGGAGCCGTACCACGGTCGGCATTCCGGGCACCGGACTCTCCTACACCGACATCCACAGCAGCCATCGGCGAGTTGCCGAGCTACATGCGGGCATTCCGATGCCCTCCGAATCTTGGGTGAGGTCCAATCAGGTCGACAGGACCCTCCACATCCCGGATCGCAAGCCCGATGAGGCCCCGATCCGCCCCGACCAGATCGCTCAGTTTAGCAACCTCCATCACGTCAACTTCAAGGGCTACGACTTCAGCACCCTTGGCTCGGATCAGGCCGACGCCCTCCTCCAGCAGGTCAAGGAGCAGCAGAGAGAGGTTTCCAAGACGTTACTCAAGAAATTCTACGCTGACCACGGGCATGCCATCCCGGATGACTTCATCGACCACTGCTACGACCATCCTGATCAGCCTTGGACTGAGCGGAAGACACACGGCTGCCTTCTCTTGATTGGGATCCTTCTCCTGATCGGATTTATCGGAAGCTTCTTCAACAAGCCGGGTGCTGGCCCGACGTCAGTTCCGGCCGACTCCACCCAAGTTTCAGGTCATAATCCTCAAGTTTCGCCACCCTCCTTCCCAGATCCTAGGTTCTGGCCCAAGCAGGTCCGCATATCCAAGGAGGTCCAACTCAGTGGCATCGTGGATGGAGGGCTCATTCACATGACCGCCAAGCCGGGAGATGTCTTGGATGCCACCCTCTCCGATGACCACAGGACTGTGACTCTGCGACGACTCGACATCACCGGTACCCTTCCTATCGAGGAGACGGATTTTGTGGAGAGGTCTAGTAAGGCTGCGGGAGATTCAATGAAATGAATTCAAAGGAGCTCTCAGAACGTCTCGGCCGGCCAGCGCTCTGGATCAGTCGGATCAGGAAGCGATTCGGCATGCAGATCTTGGAAGACTCGAGATATCGGCGGTTAGCAGTGTTGTTGCTCGCTCGCAGTAGATCACTACAGCTTCGCTCTCACGCCTTGCTCTCCATCCGATCTTCCGAGTCTTGGCTGAAATTAAGAGTTAAATGCACTCGTCACATATAGGGCAATCCGATAGACACAACTTCAGCATGTGAACCTCACCGACTATCACGCCAAGTTTTTTGCCCATGAGCTGACGAGGCGTTGCCCCTCTGACAGCGTGGAAAAGTTGGCTGGAGCGGTTGCAAGTGCCCAGGTGGATTTAAACCCTCATCAGGTTGATGCGGCTCTCTTTGCCTTTCGATCCCCACTCTCGAAAGGAGCTCTCCTTGCCGATGAGGTCGGTCTTGGGAAGACCATCGAAGCAGGCCTCGTTCTCTCTCAGAAATGGGCGGAGCGGAAGCGCCGTATCCTTGTCATCGTCCCCTCGAATCTTCGCAAGCAGTGGTATCAGGAACTCGGGGAGAAGTTCTTCCTGCCGTGCCGTATCTTGGAGTCAAAACCCTATAACGCCGCTATCCGCGAGGGGCGCTTCCGCCCCTTCGAGGTGGATGAGATTGTCATTTGCTCCTATCAGTTCGCGCGCAATAAGGCCGCTGATGTTGCTAATACTGCCTGGGATCTCGTCGTGCTGGATGAGGCTCACCGCCTCCGGAATGTCTACAAGCCGACCAACATCATTGCTAATACCCTCAAGCAGGCCCTCAAAGACCGGAACAAGCTCCTCCTCACGGCTACCCCATTGCAGAACTCCCTCCTCGAGCTCTTCGGGTTAGTCAGCATCATTGATGAGCACACCTTCGGGGATCTCAAGAGCTTTAAGGAACAATTCACCAACCTGAGCCAAGAGCAGGTCTTTGAGACCTTGAAGGCCAGGCTGCGACCCATCTGCCACAGGACGCTTCGTCAGCAAGTAACGGCTTATATTCCCTACACCGCTCGTCACCCGATCCTTGAGCATTTCACTCCGGATGAGTCCGAGGACAGACTGTACAATGCCGTTTCGGAATATCTCCGACGGCCTAATCTCCATGCTCTCCCCGCCAGTCAGCGTTCGCTGATGACACTGGTTCTAAGGAAGCTCCTTGCCTCCTCCAGCTTCGCCATCGCTGGGGCCCTCAACTCTATTACTGGGAGGTTGGAGACAAAGCTTGCCCGTCAACAGCCCACCTCCGAGCCCCCTTCGGATGATCTGGAGGAAGAGCTTGCCGAGGACTACGAAGCCCTCGACGAGACAGCTGAAGAATGGGATGAAGAGAATCCCGACGAGATACTCACTCAGGAGGACCGTGCCGCCTTGGAATCTGAGATCGCTGATCTCAAGGAGTTTTCCCGCCTGGCCACTTCCATCACGCATAATGCCAAAGGACAAGCTCTGCTTCATGCCCTCGGTATTGCTTTTGAGAAGGCCCGCGAGCTTGGAGCTCCCGAGAAGGCCATCATCTTCACCGAGTCACGCCGGACTCAGAGCTATTTGCTCCGCCTTCTTGCAGATAGTCCCTACGCCGAGGGGATCGTTCTCTTCAATGGCACCAATACCGACGACCACTCGAAAGCCATCTACGCAGCTTGGCTCGATCGTCATGCCGGATCAGATCGCGTGACAGGATCCAAGAGCGCTGACATGCGCTCAGCGCTGGTCGATTACTTCCGGGAAGAGGGGCGCATCATGATTGCGACCGAGGCAGGGGCGGAGGGAATCAACCTCCAGTTCTGCTCCCTCGTGGTGAACTACGACCTCCCCTGGAATCCCCAGCGGATCGAGCAGCGCATCGGCCGCTGTCATCGTTACGGACAGAAGCACGATGTCGTCGTCGTGAACTTCCTCAATAGCAAGAACGCCGCCGACCAGCGCGTTTATGAACTCCTCGATAAGAAGTTCCAGCTCTTCGAGGGAGTCTTCGGAGCCAGCGACGAGGTACTTGGGGCGATCGAGAGCGGCGTCGACTTTGAGAAACGCATCCACGACATCTACCAGCGCTGCCGGAAGCAAGAGGAAATCAAGAGTGAGTTTGACCAGCTCCAGATGGAGCTAGAGCTCGAGATCACCGAGTCGATGAAGACGACCCGCCGCAAGCTCCTTGAGAACTTCGACGACGAGGTTCGTGAGAAGCTTAAGGTCCAGGATGAGGCCTCGAAGTCCTGCCTCAGCCGCTACGAGCGCCTCCTCACCCAGCTCACCCGACACGAGCTACGCGATCATGCTGAGTTCGTCGACGATGCCTCCTTCCGGCTGAAGAGTTCACCCTTTCCTAGAGATGCAGCCCACATTCCCCTCGGTCTTTACGAGCTGCCCCGCCGCTCGGGAGAGGCCCATCTCTACCGTCTTGGGCATCCGCTGGCCGAGGTGATCATTAGCAGGGCCAAGGAACGCGAGCTTCCCATGCAGGAGCTCCAATTTAGCTACTCCGAGCATGAGGGTAAGATCAGTAGCCTCGAGCCCTACCTTGGCACCTCGGGATGGATGACGGTTTCACTCCTCTCAGTGGATGCCCTTGATCAGGGTGAGGATCACCTCCTCCTTGCCGCTCAGACCGATCAGGGCGAGGCCCTCGATCCGGAGGTAGCGGCACGACTGCTCTCCCTTCCCGGAGAGATCTGTGGAGGAGTGAGCGCCCAGCCGCCGGGCTCTCTTGGCGGCGTCATCGAGTCTCTTCAGAAGAGCGTCCAGCAGAGCATCTCGGAAAGGAATGCCTGCTTCTTTGAGGCAGAGGCGGAGAAGCTCGAGGGATGGTCCGATGATCTGAAGGTCGGCCTCGAGCGCGAGATCAAGGAGATGGACCGCCTCATCAAGGAAGCCCGCCGTGTCTCCACGGTGGCACTCTCCTTGGAGGACAAGCTCGCCGGGCAAAAGAAAGTCCGCTCCCTAGAGTCCCAGCGGAATGAGAAACGCCGCTCCCTCTTTGAGGCTCAGGATCAGATCGACCGACAGCGGGATCAGCTCATCGAGACCCTGGAGGGGAAGCTGGCTCAGAAGACCCACTCCACCTCTCTGTTCACCCTCAGGTGGACTCTGAAATAACAGAAAAAGATCCATTAAGTCTTGAAATCAACACAATCTCGTCGATTATTGTCTTTCTATGATCCATTCACTGGCGATTCGGAACTTTGCCTCCTTCCAGCAGGAGACCCTTGTGGAGTTCACCGTGGGCCCTAAGGCGGGCGATCGAGAGATCTTCCTCCCTTCTTCCCAGCCCCATGTCCGCGTCAATGCCGTCACCGGCGTCTTCGGGCCCAATGCCTCGGGAAAGACCAATCTCCTCAAGGCCATTGCCTTCCTCCGCTACTTCATCCTGTCGTCTGCATCCGAGCAGCCCGACAAGGAGATTCCCGTCGAGCCCTTCGTCTTCGTAACGGAGGAGCAGCGTGAAGCGACCCCGATCGTCTTCGGACTCGAGTTTGAGTTCGAGGGACAGCTCTACCGCTACGATCTGGAGCTCACTCAGAAGCGAGTCCTCCTTGAGTCCCTGCACAAGAAAGAGGCCCGCTACCGCTACCTCTTCGAGCGCCGATGGAATGCACAGGATGGAAAATATGATTTCAAGTCCCAGGACATCGGCCCCTCGAAGCAAGTCGCCCTCCGAGAGAATGCCTCCTTCCTCGCCTCGGCCGTTCTCCAGCAGCACGAGTTCGCACAGAAGCTCGCCCATTACTTCCAACAGCTCTATGTGAACATCCACTCCCTCGGACGGATGCCAAACCACGACCCCGAGTTTGGGAACCTCCTCGGGGCCGCCGATTTCTTCAAGCAGCGCGGCGACCTGCTCGGCACAGCAGAGCGCTACCTGATCGGTGCAGACCTAGGGATCTCCAAGCTCCAGATCGGAGAGATCAAGATCCTCAACCCCGAGGGGAAGGAAGAAGCCGCACCCTTCCCGATCGTGGAGCACCAGGTAGCAGGTCGCCCCTACCTCCGCCCGCTCATGCAGGAGTCCCGGGGCACCCAGGCGCTCTTTGTCCTGCTCCGCTACATCTTACCCGTCCTTGAGTCGGGAGGTGTCGCCGTCATCGACGAGTTCGAGACAGGCCTCCATCCCCACATGATCCGGGCCATCGTCCAGCTCTTCTACTCCCGCGAGCATAATCCCAAGCACGCCCAGCTCATCGCGAACTTCCACTCTGACTACCTCCTCCAGGAGACGCTTGAGAAGTATCAGATCCTCTTCACCGAGAAGAACCCCGAGACCCTCTCCTCCGAGGCTTGGCGACTCGATGAGGTGAAAGGCGCCGCACGGAACGATGACAACCACTACGCGAAGTATCACGCCGGGGCTTACGGCGGCATTCCGAACCTCTGATCGCCGCCTTCTCCCATGTCCCGGTCCAATCCCTCCAAACGCAAGCCGCGCAGCACTCGGCACACCACGCTCATCGTGGTGGAGGGAGAGAGTGATGAAGTGTTTCTGAAGCACCTGAAGATCCTCTTTGGAAGGGACAGCGGATCCCGACTCACCGTGAAATCCCCTCACGGAAACGGTGATGCCGTCCTTAAGACAGCCATCGAGAGCTTCGAGGCCTTCGATCGTCGCGTGGCCCTCTACGATGCGGACTGGCAACCCCAGGCAAAACATCTCAAAGCCGCCCACCGGAAGAAGATCCAGATTCTCACCTGCTCTCCCTGCATCGAGGGACTCCTGCTAGAGATTCTAGGGGAGAAATCTCCGAGTAGCTCCGCAGAATGTAAAAGCAGACTCAAGCAACGCCTTGGCCAATCCCTCACTAATAAGCAAACCTACGAGCGCCACTTTCCTCCAACTCTACTGACATCGTGCGCAGCCCAGATAGGAACACTCCGAGCGCTCCTCGACCTCTTTAAGACACCCCTTTAGAAACTCACCCCATGACTTCCAAAAAACAGAAACTTGAGCTGACGTGGATTGGAAAGGAGAACCGGGCGAAGCTGGAGCCTCGGATTCTGTTGGAGGAACCGGAGCGGTCGTAACATGCGGCTCAGCGGGTCACGGATGCTGACATCTACGACAATCTGCTGATTCAGGGGGACAATCTTCTGGCTCTGAAAGCGCTGGAGCAGGACTACACAGGGAAGGTGAAGTGCATCTTCATTGATCCTCCCTACAATACAGGCAGTGCCTTCGAGCACTACGACGATGGTATCGAGCACTCCTTGTGGCTTTCTTTGATTCGTGAGCGCTTGGAAGTGCTGAAGCGCTTGATGTCAGAAGACGGATCCTTATGGATCACGATTGATGACAACGAGGCTCACTACCTGAAGGTCCTTTGCGATGAGGTATTTGGAAGGGCCAATTTTGTAGCCAATGTGATTTGGCAGAAAAAGTTTTCACCTCAAAATGACGCAAAGTGGATTAGTAATAGTCACGACCACATTCTTTGTTTTGCAAAAGACAAAAGTATTTGGCGGCCTAATTCTCTCCCACGCAGCGATGCCATGGATGAGAGATACAAGAATCCCGATAACGACCCTCGTGGGCCGTGGGCGTCAACAGATTTAACAAGGGCTGAACATCGGGATCGAGATTTTTGGGGATTAGCAACACCATCTGGAAAAGAGGTTTTTCCAGCAAGAGGACGTAGTTGGAGTCGTCCTCCTGAGAATATTGAAAAGCTTAAATCTGAGGGGCGACTCTATTTCGGTCCGAATGGTGATCGAATGCCTAGATTGAAAAAGTATCTATCTGAAATGAGTGGTGGCCTAACTCCTCAAACAATCTGGCTGAATAATGAGGTGGGAAACACTCAAGAGGCCAAGAGAGAGGTTCTTCAGATCGGAGCAGAGACTGTATTTGATACGCCTAAGCCAGAGCGTTTAGTTCACCGGGCCCTTCATCTCGCTACAAACCCCGGCGATCTCGTCCTCGATTCCTTCCTTGGTTCCGGAACAACGGCGGCTGTTGCTCACAAGATGGGCCGCCGTTGGATCGGAATTGAGCTGGGGGAGCATTGCCACACCCATTGCCTTCCTCGTCTCAAGAAAGTCGTGGATGGTGCCGATCCCGCCGGGATCACTGAGGCCGTGGGGTGGAAGGGAGGCGGTGGCTTCCGCTACTACCGGCTGGCCCCATCCCTCCTCCAACAGGACAAGTGGGGGAACTGGGTCATCTCGTCAGACTACAATGCCCCGATGCTGGCCGAGGCGATCTGCAAGCTGGAGGGCTTCACCTATGCCCCGAGCGACACGATCTACTGGCAGCATGGCCGCTCGACCGAGCAGGACTTCCTCTATGTCACCACGGCCTCGCTGAATCACGATCAGCTCCAGCAGCTCTCCGATGAGGTCGGTTTCGATCGGTCGCTCCTCGTCGTCTGCACCTCCTTCCGAGGGCGCAAGGAGGGCTATCCGAATCTGACGGTGAAGAAGATCCCCAAAGCCGTCCTCACTCGCTGCGAATGGGGCCACGACGACTACAGCCTCAAGGTCGAGAACCTCCCCGCCGCCCCCAAGCCCGCACCCGAACCGGGCCAGCAATCACTCTTTGAGGAGGAATCAAAATGAACCGTCATGTCAACGCCATCGCCGGTCGCCTGAGCCTGCGTCCTCCCCAGCGTCATTCGCTTGAGATTCTCGACCGGATCACGGAGATCGTGCCGCCGAGCAAAACGGCTGATCTGGCCGCTGCTCTGGAGATCATTCGGAGTGAGTATCCGACGGTGACGGACTTCGAGAGGGAGTTTCCCTCGCTCTGCTTTGCCCTCGCCACGGGTGTCGGCAAGACACGCCTGATGGGGGCCTTCATCACCTATCTGCATCTGGCGCATGGGGTGAATAATTTCTTCGTCCTGGCTCCGAATCTGACGATCTACAACAAGCTGATCGCCGACTTCACGCCGAATACTCCGAAGTATGTCTTCAAGGGGATCTCGGAGTTCGCAGTCGATGCTCCCGACATCATCACGGGTGACAACTACGAGGCGAAGGCGGGGACGCTCTTTGACCAGGTGCTCCGCTGCAAGGTGAATATCTTCAACATCTCGAAGATCAACTCCGAGGTGCGCGGAGGTAGGTCTCCGCGTATCAAGCGTCTCTCGGAATACATCGGGGAGAGCTACTTCGAGTATCTGGCGGGTCTGCCTGATCTGGTCCTCCTGATGGATGAGTCACACCGATACAGGGCCAGCGCCGGAGTGAATGCGATCAATGAGCTGAAGCCGATCCTCGGGCTGGAACTGACAGCCACTCCCTTTGTGGAGGGAACTAGGGCGACGGGGGTGGAGCCCTTCAAGAATGTCATCTACGACTATCCGCTCGCTAAGGCGATGGAGGATGGCTTTGTAAAGGAGCCTGCGGTAGCAACGCAGAAGAACTTCGATGCCAGTCAGTTCAACGAGGCACAGCTCGAGCAGATCAAACTCGAGGATGGAATCCGCCTCCATGAGGATGTGAAGGTCCGTCTGGAGACCTATGCCCGCGAGACAGGACAGCGAATCGTGAAACCCTTTATCCTCGTGATTGCCAAGGAGACTACTCATGCAGGAGAACTTCTGAAGCTAATCGAATCTGAGACGTTCTTTGATGGTCGGTATAAGGGAAAAGTCATTCAGGTGGACTCGAGTAGGTCAGGTGCTGAGGAGGAAGAGATGATCTCTCGCCTCCTCAAGGTGGAGGACCCCGAGGAGCCGACCGAGATCGTTATCCATGTGAACATGCTCAAGGAAGGCTGGGATGTGACGAACCTTTACACGATCATTCCGCTCCGAGCTGCCAATGCCCGGACCCTGATCGAGCAATCGATCGGGCGTGGCCTGCGTCTCCCCTATGGCAAGCGGACCGGAGTGGAGGCAGTGGATCGCCTGACGATCGTGGCCCATGACAAGTTCCAAGAGATCGTGGATGAGGCGAATCGTGGTGACTCCGTCATCCGGATGAAGCAGGTGATCCTAGAACCTGCAAAGGAGCATCAGCGTCTCGCGACCGTGGTGGTCCAGCCGTCGATCCTTGGTCAACTCGGGGGAGTCTCTGTGACAACCAGTGATACATCCATGCCGGGAGTGGCGGGAACGCATACGGTCTCCCAGTTCACCACGGCAGCAGAACAAAGGGCTGCCCAAGTGACGCTGGATGTCATCCGGCAGTTCGAACAGCTCCCTAATTCACAGAGACTCTTCGATCCGGAAGTGCAACAGGTGATCTCTGCTCGGGTGCAGGAGGCTCTGACACCTGTTCAAGGAGAGTTGGAGGGAGTGAAGCAATCCGTCGATATCGCTGCGGTCGTGGCAGCTACGACAAGGCTATTTGACCAGCAGACGATCGACATTCCCCGAATCCTCGTCGTTCCGAAAGGAGAGGTAACAAGTGGATTCAAGGCATTCGCACTTGATACTAAGTCAATTCATTTTCAGCCGATTGATCGTGACCTGCTGATTCAGCATCTTCGTACACACAAGCAGGAGACCCTTTCATCCGTGGGCACCGGGCAGAGGGAGCTGCGGCTAGGGGATTACCTCGTGCGTGCCCTGATTGACTTCGACGACATCTCCTACGATCACCACGCCGATCTTCTCTATAATCTGGCAGGTCAGATGGTGGCGCATCTCAAGAGCTATCTGAAGGACGAGGAGCAAGTGATCAATGTCCTCCAGTATCACCAGCAGCAGCTAGCCGACTCGATTCACTCCCAGATGCTCGATCACTACTGGGAAAAGGCTTCCGACTACGAAGTCAGGATCAGCAAGGGCTTCACGGAGCTAAAGCAACTCGCCTTCACTCTTCCTGCTGCTGAGGGGATTCTGGATTTCAGGAGGAAGCCATCCGATGTGACCAAGATCGCACAGCTGGTCTTTGGAGGCTTCAAGAAGTGCCTCTATCCCGCTCAGAAGTTCCAGTCTGATACGGAACGCGTTCTTTCCATCATCCTTGATAGGGAGGCTGATAAGTGGTTCAAGCCGGGCAGGGGACAGTTCCAGATCTTCTACAAGTGGGGACATGACCAGCACGAGTATCAGCCCGACTTCGTCGCTGAGTCCAAGGACACCATCTACATGCTCGAGCCCAAGGCGAGGGGAGATATGGGAAATCTTCAAGTCCTAGCCAAGAAAGATGCAGCAGTCCTCTGGTGTGAACGCGCCTCAGCCCACAATAAAGCCAACGGCGGCAAACCCTGGAAATACATCCTCATCCCCCACGATGCCATCGCTGAGAACATGACCATCGACGGCCTCTCCGGGCAGTTCACTTAAAAGCCATGAACACTAAAGCAATAGGCCGTCTAGAAAGAGTCCACCTTCGAGAGGTATGGAAGCATGAGGCCCTAGACTTCACTCAGTGGCTCGAGGAGAACATCGATACGCTCAACACAGCTTTAGGTCTGAACCTGATCAATGTGGATCGGGAGCAGGCGGCAGGTGATTTCAGTGTCGATCTTGTTGCCGAGGATGAAAACGGCGCCACAGTCATCATCGAGAACCAGCTTGAGAAAAGTAACCACGATCACCTTGGGAAACTCATCACCTACTTGACCGCGATGAGTGCCAAGGCGGCTATCTGGATTGTTTCTGATCCCCGACCGGAGCATGTTGCAGCCATTACTTGGCTCAATGAAGCCAGTGCCGTCGACTTCTACATGGTGAAAGTCGAGGCGGTGAAAATCGGCGACTCTCCAGCAGCACCTCTTTTCACGCTAATCGTTGGCCCATCTGAGGAGGCAAAGACTGTGGGGATAGCTAAAAAGGAGATCGCTGAGCGTTACCATATTCGGAAGCGCTGGTGGACAACCCTCATCGAGCGTTCTGTGGCGATCACTAAGCTCCATGCCCACATCACCCCAGGGGTAGCCTCATGGATCGGCGTAACCACAGGACTTCGAGGCGTGAACTTCAATTATGCTGTCTGGCAGGACGAATGTGGTGCAGAGGTCTACATCGATCGTGGTAAGGACGGCGAAGAGGAAAACGAAGTCATCTACGATCAGCTCTTAGCCAATAAGGATGTAATTGAAGGTTCCTTCGGCAGCGCCCTTCTATGGGAAAGACTTGAGGGTAAGCGAGCCTGCCGAATCTCCTATCTTTGCAAAGATGGTGGATACCGTTCCCCCGAAGATCAATGGGGAGTCATCCAGGATAACGTGGTCCATGCAATGGATCGTCTTGAAAAGGCAATAAAACCTTTCCTTTCCAAGATCAAGCTGTAGGTCAGCTATGACCCTCTCCACCCCCATCCCCTTAGTAAAGCGCACGAGCCTGAGTCTTCCTCTGGTATCAGCCTCCGTAGAGGCAGGATTTCCCTCTCCGGCAGATGATCACATGGAGCGTGGTATCGATCTCAATGAGGAGTTGATCCGTAATCCCGCTGCCACCTTTATGGTAAGGGTGAAGGGGGATTCTATGAGGGATGCCGGGATCCATGCTGGGGATGTCCTAATCGTGGACAAATCCCTTTCTCCATCTGATCGAAAGATCGTGGTGGCTATGATTGATGGGAATTTCACCTTAAAGCGATTCCGCAACAGGAATGGACGAGTGACCCTTGAGGCAGAGAACCCAGACTTCCAACCAATAGAGGTAATGGACGGGCAGGAACTTACGATCTTCGGAGTGGTTACCTACATCATCCACCAAGCAAGATGAACCGACTTGCGGATTCCCACATGCCAAGTTATCCCTCTCATATGGATTATTCCAAGATCATCACGATCGAAGCAGGAAAGCGCAGTGGCAAACCGTGCGTCCGTGGGATGAGAATTTCTGTTTCCGATGTTCTCTCTTACCTTGCTTCGGGGATGTCGGAAGAAGAAATCCAAAGAGATTTTCCAGAGCTGACTCGCGAGGATATCATGGCTTGTTTGGCGTTTGCAGCGGAGCGTGAGGAGCACCTCATGGCAGTCCATGCATGAAGCTCTTGCTGGATCAGAATCTTTCGAGGAGAATTCCTTCTCTCATCGCTGATATCTTCCCAGGATCTAGGCTGTTAGTGCACAAAAGGTTGAGGCGGACATCGCTGGGGGCGAGTTGAAAATCCAGGTTGAAGTGTCCGATCCCTTGCTGTCGCCCTCGATATGGGCTAGGATTCAAACATGCAGTTCCTGGAAATCGACAGAATCACGATCGATCCCCAAGTGATGGGTGGTAAGCCCTGCATTCGCGGAATGCGTATCACTGTGGGTATGATCACGGGCTTGGTAGCTTCCGGGGCCTCCTTTGATGAGATTGTGAAGCTCTATCCTTATCTGGAATCTGAGGATATCAAGGCGGCGCTCACCTATGCCGCATGGCGCTCCGAGGAGCACGACGTTCTTCTCCAGACTGCTTGAAGATCCTGTTGGATATGAACCTGTCTCCGGACTGGGTTCCTTTGCTAGCCGGCGGCGGGCATGAGGCACTGCACTGGCGCGATCTCGGAGCGGCAATGCGCCAGATACTGAGATCATGGCATGGGCTAGGGATCATGAATATGTGGTCTTCACCCACGATCTGGATTTTGGCGCACTCCTGCATGCCACGGGAGCCGTGGCTCCCAGTGTGATCCAGTTCCGAGAAGATGATGTGAGGCCTGAATCCCTCGGTAGCCAGGCACTTCTTGCTCTTGTCCAAGCAAAGGTAGAAATTGAGGGAGGAGCACTGATTACGATTGATCTGCGAAGAATGCGGATTACTTCGCTGCCATTGCGGAATCGCTGATCAGATCATTACTTCATCCCTCCGCGACTATTTCTGCGGTTGGTTTGCAGATCTTGCTGGCGCTTATCCAAGAGGGGTGAGGTAGACTTCTTCGCTCCTCCCTAGACATGAATCGCCTCGCTCTCGTCGACTGCAACAACTTCTTTTGCTCCTGCGAGCGGGTCTTCAACCCGGCGCTCCAGGGCAAGCCAGTAGTCGTGTTATCCAACAACGATGGGTGCATTATCTCACGAAGTGAAGAGGCAAAAGCCCTTGGCATTCCTATGGGCGCTCCTCTCCACGAACAGCAGGAGGTGATCCGGAAGCACGACGTGAGAGTCTTTTCCTCCAACTACACGCTCTATGGAGACATGAGTGCCAGGGTGATGAGTATTTTGAGGGATGAAGTGCCGGCCATTGAGGTTTATTCCATCGATGAGTCCTTCCTGAAACTGCCACACAACTTTACGGAGGAAACAGCAAGACAACTCAGGAGCAAGGTTCTCAAATGGACAGGGATTCCAGTATGCGTGGGTATTGGATCCACGAAGCTCCTCGCGAAATTTGCCAACCGCTATGCCAAGAAGAACAAGAGTCTTACTGGTGGAGTCTTCGATCTCTCAACCTATTGGGATCCTGATGGTCTGATGGCTGACGCTCCTACGGATTCTCTCTGGGGGGTTGCTAAGAATTCAGCAAGAACATTGGGAAGAATGGGAATCCGCACGGTCTTGGATTTTAAGAATAGTGATCCTCAAGCCGTAAGAAGGAGCATGGGGGTTGTGGGCGAGAGGCTTTTAAGAGAACTCAACGGAATCCAATGCCTGGAATTAGAGGAAATGCCCCCAGACCGTAAGGGGGTGATGGCTAGCAGATCCTTTGGAAATGCCGTGGAATCGCTGGAGGAATTAGAAGAAGCCCTATCCAACCATGTTGCCCGAGCCTCTGAAAAAGTGCGTAGGTTCGGACTCATGGCCACTCGCATAGAGGTCTTCGTGAAGACCAATCGCTTTAGAAAGGATGAGCCACAATATTCCCGGGGAGTTGCAGAGACCTTGGATTATCCCACAAGTTCAACCTCTCGTCTTATGGAAGTAGCACGTGATCTTCTTCACAGGATCTATCGGCCTGGTTACCGGTACAAAAAGACCGGTGTGCAGTTGATAAATCTAGTCGCCCAGGAGGAATACCAACCAAGTCTGTTCGATCAACCCAAGACTAGCCGGATCGACGTGGATAAGATTGTCGATGAGATCAATCGACGCATGGGAGATCGGAAGAATCCAGTGATTACGCGTGCATCCCAAGGAACAGCACGCTCAGGAAAGGGTTGGAAGATGAGAGCAGAACGGCATTCTCCCCACTACACCACCCACTGGAATCAACTGCCTGAAGTTGTGGCGTGATCATCTACAACCTCTCCTGCTATCTCGCGAAACAGGACAGGATGGAGGAAGCAAAAGAACTCCTCGGCAAAGCCATCCACATCGATCCTACTTTTAAGGAAGTGGCGCTGGAGGATGAGGATCTGGCTGGGTTGTGGTAGGGGTAATTTATCGTTTTAGAGCGGAACCGAGGGGGAGAAGCAAAGGGATCTTTTTAAAAGATTTGTACCAAGGCCGCTCTATTTTGAGGAAGAACTCTATCCAAAATAAACCAAGACAGTCCATTCAGTGAGGCTGAAAAGTGCAAGGAAAGTGCAAGTGTCTACTTTCGTTGAAATAGTTAAATCACCCGCGAATGCCCATAAATACTGGAGCCGGCTGTCGGATTATCCCAGCTAAGGGCTGGGCTCTGGAGAGAGGCTTTGCAAAATCAAATGCCGCTGATCGCGGCATGCCAGTCGAACAGGAGTTCTCATCCGTGCCATCTCCACGAACTAAAGTTCATGGAGCCGGCTGTCGGATTCGAACCGACGACCGCCTGATTACAAATCAGGTGCTCTACCAACTGAGCTAAGCCGGCGTCTGAACCAAGAATTTGTCACGAAGCGTGCCGTTCGGCAAGCCCGACGCTTCTCAAAGTTGCGACTGGATCCATTTGATGGAGGGACCGATCAGCGGTACATAATCCCAGACGCCTTGAGCCGAGTCCCAGAAATCCTGATGCAGGATGACCCGTCCCCGGGGATCGAAACGGATGAGGGTGACGCCGATCGTGCGGACGGTCTTTCCCTTGGCGAGGTGCTTCATTTGGGTCTCCATGGTCCACCGGAAGTAGTAGTTATGGCCAGAGGTGGCGATATCATCGAAGACGACGGACATGCTATCGAGTCCCTGGGCCGTCTTGATGAAATAGTCGCGGATCGCCGCAGATCCGTGAAGGGTCTTGAGGGTGTCATTCAAAAAGGCATCCGTCGCATAGACCTTCTCGGTCTCCTCCCGTGCCGTCTTCTCATCGAGATGAGCGAGGAAGTTCTCGAAGCGACTGATCGCGGACTGTTCCGAGGTGCTCCCGCGAGGAGGGCCCTGGACCGAAGCTGTGGAAGCCATGGCCTGCTGAAATGCGCTGACGGCGTTCGTGGCCAGCGATGCGGAAGTTACCGGAGATGCCTGCAGGGTAGGGATTGTCTCCGAGGCGAGACTCAGTGCACAAGCCAGGCCGATAAAGAGAGGGCAACGTGAGGGATGAGAGGGGCCGGGGAGATGCATTGGGTCACCATTCCTCCTGGGAATGCCCCAAGTCAATCTCCCTGATCTTGTCATCAGCAGCCATCGGGGTGATAAATGAGGAATGGGACGCAATGAGCAGAGTTTTCTGATGGAGATCGCAGGACCCAAGATCGAGGTGCCGGATCTCCTGAAGTTTGAGACGGCACGAAATCACAGCCTCTCGAACAAGATCATGAGCAGGCTCAAGGATCTGGAGCGCGAATACAACGAACTGAGGGAGCTCTACCGCTGGAATGAGTTTGTCGAGGGGTTCAAGATCGGATTTCAGACACGTCTGAATCAAGACTACTATCTCTATGAGTCCTGCAGTGAGTCTGAGGGGGGTGGCGGGGGTAGGAAGTTCCTCTCGCTCATCAGCCCTGATGAGATGGGAGATGCCTATACCTTCCATGGGAAGACCCGACTCCATAGCGAGGGATACTTTGTAAAGGTGATTGAGGAGAGTGCCGTCGCAAAAACCGCTTAACAGATCCCTAGACGATGCCACTTTGGATCCGATGGCTGATGATGGCGGTGATGGTCCTCCTGGCGGGGGCGGTGGTTTGGAAGGAATGCGGAGAGCGGGGTGGGCATGGATTCATAAGAGCCGAGGTGTTCGGTGGGTTTGAGGAACCAAAGATCACCCCGCCCCGGAAGGGTGAGGCGCCCGTCTTTCAAGAAGAGATCATCAACAAGAATCAGAATCTTCCCTTCGTCCATGTCTGCTCAATTGTAGAGTTGGCGGGTGGTGATCTCGGAGCGCTCTGGTATGGCGGTCCCTACGAATACTGCCATGAAAACCGCATCTACTTTTCCACTCTGAAGGATGGCGCTTGGACGGCCCCTCTTGTCATCATGACGCCGGAAAAGGTCGAGAGGGATCTTGGACGACCGATCCGGTGTCTGGGCAACCCTCTCCTGATTCAAAGCAGCGATGGCTCGCTGAGGCTCCTCTTTGTGACAATCGCCATGGGGCGTTGGTCGGGCGCCCAGATCAATACGTGTCTCTCCAAGGATCGCGGGAGGAACTGGTCGCGTGTCGAGCGCCTGACCCTGAGTCCCCTCTGCAACTTCAGCGAACTTGTGCGCAACCGACCCATTCCGCTTACTCCTCCAAGTGCCCGGGGAGGGGAGGGTTGGTGCGTTCCCCTCTATCAGGAACTGATCGGCAAGTTTCCAGAACTCCTTTGGTTAAAGCAAGTTGATGGACGCTTGATTGCTGAAAAGTCGCGGATGGCCGGGGGGTGCGCAACGCTCCAACCCTCGCTGATCCCGATCAACAAGGAGAGCGCCGTGGCGCTTCTTCGGGACTGGACGCAGGCCAAGAGAGTCTTCATGAGTCGCACGAAGGATGGGGGACAGACCTGGAGCAGGCCGGTGCCGACCAATCTGCCCAACCCCGATGCCGGAATCTCGGGGCTGCTCCTGTCGGATGGGAGGTTGATCCTCGCTTTCAACGACTCCATCATCCTGCGTGAAAAACTCTCGCTGGCACTCAGCGACGACCTGGGGGCGAGTTGGAAGAATCTCTTCCTTCTGGAACATGATGCCGATGCGGTCTCCTCCTATCCCTTCATGAAAAGAACTTCAGACGGACTGATCCGGATGGTCTACACCCATGAAGGGGATGATATCAAGATGCTCACGATCAACGAATCCTGGATCGCCGCACAGCCGGGAGGGAAGCTGGAGCCCTCCGTGAGATAGGGAAACCTTGAATGTGCTCATGAGTCTCCAGACCCTCCATCACCTCTATGCGGCGCTCGCCCCATGGAGCGCACTCTCGCTCCTGCTTCTGGGGAGAGGGCCCTACCTCTCACGCGTCCGGATTGTCGGCTCACTCTTCTTGGCTCTCTTTGTTCTCCGCATTCCGATCGCGGGGTGGACATGTTTTCAATGGGTAATGTCACTGGAGCCGAATCCCAGCTTCACGCTGACTGCATTGCTGGCTGTCGCTCTCCTCCAGCGGGTGGGTCGGGTGCAGCTTTTCTCTCCAGAGGACTGGAAGGCGGCTTGGTTCTTCGGGGCGCTGGCCTCCTTGATTCTCTACCCGATGGGATTGGGGCTGACCTCCATGGATCCCTATGTTCTGGGATGGAGGTTCGTGTTGCCGGTAGCGGTTGCCGTGGTGGCGATCGTCCTGATCCTAAGGGGAAACCGCTTTGGGCTGATCCTTCTCCTGCCGTTTATCGGATTCCTACTGAGGTTACAGGAATCGCAGAATTTCTGGGATGCGGTGATCGACCCTTTCTACGGAGGGGGCGCAATTTTGATTGCGCTGGGAATTTGCTGGCAGGGTATCCGCCGGAGAAAGAGTCTGTAGAGTCTCTAACTCCCGAGAAACAGAGACGCTCTTCAGCGTGTCTGAACCAGCCAGTCCCAGTGAAAGAGGTGGTGGGTGATGTTGCCCAGGAGGATGTCGCGCGTCTCCGCGGCATTGAAGCGGTCGATCAGGTTGAGGCGTTTGCCAAGGATCACTCCGGCGGGTGAAGGTTGATCAAGGGGCAGGCTGACGACCACGAACTGGGCATCGGTCGGGGGGATCCTCCAGTGTTCATAAGGCTTTACTGAGGCTCCCGGCAGCAGGAATCCATAGCTCTCCTCGCGGGCGTTGAAATTCGAAGGGACCGAGACTTCGCAACCGATCACCGACTCGACTCCCTCACCCTTGAAGAGGCCGGGACCGCGATCAAGAGGCATGGCAAAGAGAAAATAACCGAGGTAAACCAGCAGGATGGAGGGGGCCAAAAGGGAAAGCGTGAGCTCCGGACGAAAAATCCCGAGGCCAACCACGGCGAACCCTACCGCCAGCGGGATGCTCAGCCAGACCGGATAGAGGGCCCCGATTCCGGCGCTGTGCTGAAGCAGGAAACCCATCCCCACAAGGCCGGCCATGATGACGCCCGAGGCGCCGATCGTGATGGTGGCCATCCAGCGTGGTAGGTGGGCGATTCTCAACGCAAGCAGAAGCGCCAGCGCGGGCATCGCCGGGAGGATGTAGCGCTCGTCACGTTGGTTGGGTAAGCAGAAAAAGGCGGCCAGGACCAGCATCCAGGTCCAGAGAAAAACCTCCAACTGGCTGAGATGGAGGCGTCTTTTCCAGGCATCCCAGAAGAGGGCCACGGTCATCAGGGCGAGGAGTCCGGCATCCAGCGGGTAGGAGACGACGATCCTCCAGAGGCTCGACTGGCCCCAGACAAGATTCAGGAAATAATTCTCACCTCCCGTGTTGAACTTCCCGGCATTCTCTCTCCAGACGAAGTCTTGAAGGACAAGCAGGGGATGCGGATCCAGCCAGAACCAGAGGCTGAAAAGCAGCAGGGCCGAGACCACCGTCATGCCGAGGCGCCAGGCATCCTTTTTCAGGAAGGGGCCTGGTTGCCAGCCGCAGGCGCGGAGTTGCCAGAGCGCCATCGTGAGAACGACCGGGATGACGAGGGCAAAGGATTTGTAGAGGAGGGCGATCCCGATCATTCCCCCGCAGATCCAGGGCCAGATGATACCTTTGGGAAATTCGGGCTTCCGATGAAGCAGCAAGAGGGCAAGGGGAGCGAAGAGCCAGAAGGTCTCCGGGGCGCTTGTCAGAAAGACCCGTCCATAGCGGTAGGTGCTGAAGAAGCAGAGGAAAAAAAGCGCTGCCGAGATGCCCAGCAACGGGTTGCGGGTGCGCCGGATCCCGATCAACACGAGAAGCCCCGCCGTCAGCAGGGTGTAGAGAACATTCGGGGCGCGAAGGCGGGCCAGGGTCCACTTGTTGCCCCAGTTCGTCGAGGCGATGCCCTGCCAGAAAAGGAGGGGCGGTTTGGTATTGCGCAGACGGTCATAAGAAGACTGAAGGGGAAGCAGTTCCCCCGTTTGGGCCGTGAGGCGCGTGATCTGGGCGTAGAGAAGTTCGTCGCCGTTGGTTGCCAGATGATCACTCCCAAGTCCTGCGCAATAGACGAAGAACGCCAGGAGCAAGGAGGCCAAACCGATCAGCAGGGAGCGATGCCGCTGGAGATGATGATGGGTTATGGAATGGGAATGAAGATGGGGATCGGAAGCGTTCATCGGATGGGGAGGACTCCCTTGTAACGGAGGGAACGCGCCGCTAATAGCCTTTTCACCTTGGCTGCGAGGGCGGGTGGCGCCATCAGGAGCTTGCGCTGGAGTAGTGGTGAAGAGCGGAGTTCCAGAGCAGGCGGGTCGCCCCGACCATGAAGAGCGTGGCCGCCATCAACTCAAGGAGAAGGGGCCAGGGATTCTCGGTGGCGTGAATCAGGATGCGGGAGGGAATGTTCGCGACGATGATCACGGGAATCAGCCAGCTGAAGACCAGTTTGAAGGCTCCCCTGTAGATTGTGTCGGGGTAGCGTCCGATATTGAAGAGGCTGTAGTAGCCGTAGATGAGACCTTGGGAGCGAACCATCCAGAAGCTCGCGACGGAAAAGACAAGCATGATGCTGTAATGGATCAGAATGCCGCAGACCACGGCGACCATGTAGAGCAGGATCTGGGAGAGTGTGGGAAGAACGGAAAGCTTCCAGAGAGAGAAGATGACAAAGCCCGCCCCGACCAGGGCGTTGACGACGTTATCCATGCCGAATTGCTTCATGGAAACCATGAACTGGGTATCCACGGGAAGCAGGAGCATAAAGTCCATTTTCCCCGTCCGTACCAACTCCGGTAGATTCGCCAGATTCATGTAGAAGAAGGCCTGGAAAAGTTGGCCGATCAGTTGATGGGTGCCGATCAGGAGCACCACCTCCCACTTTGACCATCCCCCGATGCCCCCGACGTAGGAAAAGACCACCTCGATGAAGACAATCTGACCCATGAACCAAAGGACCTCGACCAGCATCCAAAGGAGAAAGTTCAGCTTGAAACTCATCTCCCTGATGAGCGAGTTGCGGAACATGATCCCATAGATCTCCCACAAATGAAAAAGGCCACGATCGGGGAATCGCGGCCTGTTCATGATTCGTTCCGAGCGGCTTACGTAGCTGCCCTAGGTAGCTGCCCTATGGTAGAGGCGGTAGCGGCTTTGGGAGGGAAAGGAGCTCCTAGAGCGGAGGCTGCTGGGCAGCGGCCTGGGAGACCATATCGGCCACCGATCCGGCCACGACCGCCACGGCGGCTCCGGACTCGAGGATGACACCCGGAAGAACGTCGCGCTCCTCGACAATGTCAGCTGAGACACGGCGCTTGGCGCGGCGCTCTTCGGAGATGCGGACGACGCTCTTGATCAAGCCCAACTTTTCCAAGGCTCCGATGATGTAGGCCGAGGGATCGATCTGCCACCAGTGCATCCCGTGATTTGCAGAACGAGGGAAGGCGTGGTGGTTGTTGTGCCATCCCTCACCCATGGCAAGGAGGCCGATCACGAGGTTATTACGACTCTGATCCGTCGTGACGAATTCGCGGTTGCCATACGTGTGGCAGATCGAGTTGACGGCCCAGGTCACGTGATGGTTCAGGAACATCCGCACGGCACCACCCCAGAGGAGACCATACCAACCACCAATCAGGTAGGGTATCAGGAGGCTCAGCAGAGCCCAGACCACGAAAGTGTTGCTGATGAAGACCACCAACTTATCCTTGAGGAGGGGACCGGCATAGCGTTGCAAGTCCGGGGAGAAGTCGTCGAGAATCCAACCGACATGGGCATGGAAGAAGCTTTTGACCGGGCTGTGCGGATCCTCGTCCTCATCGGAGTTGGCATGGTGCTGGATGTGAGTGGCCGCCCAGTTGAGGGCAGGTCCCTGGAAGGCCATCGAACCGCAGATCAGGAAGAAGGCACGGATCCAATCCGGGGCTTCAAACCCTTTGTGGGTGAGCATTCTGTGGTATCCGACCGTGATGCCCAAGGCACAGAGGGTGTAACCGACCAACAGCAGGATGAGATCCTTGGAGGTGATGAAACGACCCCAGAGGGAATAAATAGCGAAGACGGTGGCCAAAAGGGGAACCCAGACCAAGAGTTGGAGAATGATCTTGGCTTTGTAGGAGACTGGTTTACTCGACATAGAACAAACAATCTACCCTCCCGACCGCTTCTTGCAAGAATAGATCCCCTCCCACCAGGCTGACACCCACCCTGGAAACCTTGGAGAGGGAGGAGCGAAGGTGCTTAACGAAACACCTCACACAGGGCCGAATCCACGTCCTTAAAGCGATAGGCAAATTCCTGTTCTTGAAAGCGTTTTGGAAGAATGCGCTGGCTGTCGAGCAGCAGGTGGGAGAGGTCTCCAAGGCCTAGTCGCAGGGCGAAGGAGGGGGCCGGAAAAAGAGCCGGACGGTGGGCGGCCTTGGCCGCTGCTTTGGTAAAGTCCGCATTGGTCACCGGTGAAGGCATCACCGCATTCAGGGGGCCGCTGAGAGAGACGTTGTGAAGAGCCTCCACCGCCATGGAGGCCAGATCGTCGACTTCAATGCAGGACATCCACTGACGGCCAGATCCAAGTCTGCCCCCGAGTCCGGCCTTGAAGACCGGCTTAATGAGTTGCATGGCACCCCCGTCACGTCCCAGGACAAATCCGATCCGCAGGAGCACGACCCTGATTCCCAAGCTCTCCGCTTTCAGGGCTTCCGATTCCCAGGCCTGGGCAACCTCCGCCAGGAATCCCGTGCCCGCGGGGGAGTCTTCGTCGGCAATCGTATCTCCGGTATTCCCATAATAGCCGATGGCCGAGGCGCTCACGAGAACCTTGGGCCTCTCGGTCGCCGCCGCGATCCCCTCCACCAGGCGCCGAGTTCCCTCAACGCGGCTATCCATGATTTTTCGACGCTTCTCCCGGGTCCACAGACCGATGATCGATTCACCCGCCAGATGCACCAGGCCTTCGCATCCTGAGACGTCCAGCGGTTCCGTGAAGGAAAAAGCCCTTCGTTCCTTCCCCGGACGGCGGCTGAAGAGGAGCACGTCGTCCCCGTGTGCAAGCGCCGCACGCTTCACTGCCCCACCGATGAAACCGGTGCCGCCCGTAATGCCGATTTTCATGGATTGTCAGGGGCCTGAGATGTCGGGGAATCAATGGGCATTCCCGAACCTCGCATGAAGCCAGCTGTAAGGAAAGCGGTCTCCGGGGCAGTCGGTGGGCTTTGGGTTGATCTCCTTGTGGGCGTGGACGATGGCCTTGCGCCCCTGAGACTTCCCGACCCGGTCCCGGAGATAGCCGACCAACTCGTCAAGTGCTCCGATCTGCGCCTTGGTGGGCAGGTCACGGTTGAAGTCGCCGACCAGACAAATGCCGAGCGCAATGTCATTGAGGTAGTCGCTCGCGACATGTCCACCGTTGAGTTGAGCCGTCCACCGGTGACCGATCTCGACGGTGCCGTCTCCCGATCCGTGACCGTCACCGATCACGAAGTGGTAGGCGAGGCCATTCTTCATGTGGCGGACCCGGAGGTGGTAGATGTCGAAGATCCGAGCATTCCCCTCCCGTGTGCCGCTGTTGTGGACAACGATGTATTTCCAGCGTCCCCTGCGAACGGCAGCCCGATCGATGGCTGCCCGGACGGAGGGGCTCAGGTAGGTGTAACTTTTCCGCGGGCCGAAGAGCCAGTCCCAGCCGTGGCGAGGGGACTGCTGTGCCGGGACGGGCTCCAGTCCCTGTGCCGTCTCGACTCCGGATTTCTCGATCGTGATCGGTGCCGAAGGATTCGCACCCCGGGGTAATGGGAGTGTGGTGGGAAGAGAGGGTGAGGCGTGGGCGTGCACCGTCTGTGGGATCGACGACTGATGGTTCAGGGCCTGCGAGGAGAGAGTCGTAGGGTTCACGGTGTCGGCCCGAGGGCCTGAGCCCGAGGCGGAGGCGGAGGCGGAGGCGGAGATCGATGGGGAGGTTTTTTCTGAAGTGCTCTGCGGGTGAGCGTGTTGGGCTTGGCCGGAATGAGGACGATGGTGCGTCTTGGAGTGAGGAGAGGAGTGCTTGGCGGCGTTCTGATCGGAGCCTTTCGACGAACTCGATCCGGGTGAGGATTTTTTCCCTTGGGAAGATTTGGAGGAAGACTTGGAGGGTGGCGTTTTAGAAGGAGTTTTGGATGGGGAGGCCTTGGAATGAGAAGAGTGAGACGATGGAGAGAGATTGGACTCTTTGCCTTTGGATTGGCTGTTGAGAAAGGAAGTCTTCTTCTCTGCATCCGTGAGTTCGGCATGGAGGACTGTTAGCGGCAATAGCATGGCCGCCAGGACAAGAGCTGGAATCAGGGCAAGAGGCGTCGCGTCGATCGGTCCATGCTGAGAGATGCGGATCGGAATGTGCGGCACGCGCATGAGGCTACCATCAGCGTGCGGGGGATCAAGTCGCAGGGAAAGCTTCCCTGCTCTCTCCCCGGATAGGTGATCTGACCGAGACCCCCTTTTTCCCGTAGAGGGCTTTCACAAGATAAAGGCCCTCGGCAGGGGCCATGGCGGGAGTGGGCCATGGCTTGCCGGCCTCGAGGCGCTTTAGGAAAATCTCACGTTCCTCTTTTCCCTGAGCCACACGGATCATACCCCCGACCATCATCCGCACCATCCTGTAGAGAAATCCCTCGCCTTCGAATACAAGGGAAATCCCTGAGCCACGCTCCCGCATGGCAATGCGCCGAATGGTTCGCACCGTGCTCTTGGGTAGCGAGCCCGAGTCGGCACAGAAGCCCCGGAAGTCATGGGTGCCCTCGAGCGCAAGCGCAAGGCGCCGGACTTCCTCCCGGTCAAGATTGCCGAAAAGATGCCATGCCCGCTTGTGCAGATGGGGAGGTAACACCGGACCGTGCCAGAGATCATAACGGTAGACCTTCCCCGTTGCCGAAAAGCGGGCCTCGAAGTCTTTCGCCGCTCTGGAGGCCTTCAGGACACGAAGTTCGGGGGGCAGGGAGGCGTTCAAGGCGGCGACCCAGCGGGAGGATTCGATCAACCGTCCGATTCCTTCAACCTGTGCCGGGGAGAGGGCGAAGGTGACCGTTTGACCGAGGGCATGGACACCGGCATCCGTGCGACCCGAGCCATAGATGACGACACGTTCCCCGACGATCTTGGCGATCACCGCCTCGAGCGTATCTTGCACCGTGTTCCCTCCCGGTTGGCTCTGCCATCCCCGGAAGGCCGTTCCATCATAGGCCACCAGAAGGCGCAGATTCATCAGGGCTGCGGGATTGGCCGGGATGTCATCACGGCGCGGAGGAGTTGGAATCCAGCCAGTCCTGAAGGATCTGGACTGCGGCCGCCTGATCGATGATCTGCCGTTGGGCGCGGCTATCAAGACCTGCCTCATGGAGGCGACGTGTTGCCGCTGCCGTGGTGAGACGCTCGTCCCAGAGCAGGACCCGGGCTTGGGTGAGCGGCGCGACAGCCTCTGCCAGTGCGCGGCTCTTCTCTGCCGAGGGACCATAGCTTCCATTCATGTTCCTGGGCAGTCCGATCACGATGACGGGGGAATTTTTTTCAGAAGCGACGGCGGCGATTTCCGCCGCGCTCAGGGCGAGGGCCGACACTGCATCCTTGCCCCTGACCGCCAGTGTTTTCAGCGGGTGGGCCATAAACCCCATTTCGTCACTCAGAGCCAATCCAATACGTGCGGATCCGGGATCAACACCAAGGGCGCGGCAAGTCATGTTCACGCCGCCATGACACCCGAGAGCCCGGTGTGTGGCAAGGAGGAGAAGGGGGCGACACAGTGAATTTCGGCAAAAAAGGAGGTGATTCCGAGTTGCACCAAGGCTTCCGGAGGAGTAGTGATGCAGGATATGTCACAGATTTCCCTCAACAAATTTTCAGAGAATCTTCCCGTCAGCGGGACGATCGGTCTTTCACAGGGCGCTGCCGGAGTCGGACTCGGTCTGTTGATTGCAGGCAGGATTTCGGAGGACTCCCGCCGGCGTGTCGGAGGTGTGCTCCTGGTGGCCGGCGTTCTTGTGCTGGCCCCTGTCATTGCCAGCGTGATCTTCAGGGTGCGTAATCGTCCCCATTCCCCCAGTCGCGCCCGTCGCCAACTGGAATCGATCCGCGAGGATGTGGGGTTCCATGATACGGATCATCTGATTTAGAGAACACTGAAAAAAGGACCTCTTCCCCGCCGTTTGGTTCTGGCGTCGGCTTCCCCCCGACGACACCACTTGCTGGTTGCCGCCGGATTCGAGGTGGTGATCTGTCCGGCCGATGTGGAGGAGATCCAAAGCGGGCTTCCGGCGCGTGATCTTGTTCTTTGCAACGCGCTCATGAAGGCCGAGTCGATCGCCTCCGGCAGGCACGGGGAACTGGTGATCGGAGCGGACACCGTCGTGGTTCTGGATGGTGAGGTTCTGGGGAAGCCGGACAATCTCGATCAGGCAGCGGAGATGCTTTCCAAGCTTGGGGGAAGGGTGCATGAGGTGCTCACCGGGGTGTGTCTCATCCGGGGCGGGAACCCGGCGAGATGTCAATTCGTGGAGTCGACACGCGTCTCCTTCCGCAGTTTGGACGCCGCAACGATCGCCTCCTACGTGAGGGAGATCAACCCTTTGGACAAGGCCGGGAGCTACTCCGCTCAAGAGGATGATGGACGCCTCATCGAGAGGGTCGAGGGGTCGTTTGAGAATGTCATCGGACTTCCCGTCGAGCAGGTGATCAGGGCCATCGAAAACCATTTCACAGAACCGCCAGCAGGATGAATGGTAGCAAGTTGACGGGGGAGGCTGCACGCCTGTGCCTACGCTTCATCGGTGGGAATAGGGCTGCGTGCTTATTCGGCTATACCGGACGTTTTGAGAATGATAATCTCAACGAGATGAGCTGCCCCGGACATCGCGAATATTTTTAAGGCAATAGGGCATTAAGACAGACGCACTCCAATCTCCCCTGTGACTTCCGAGCCGGAAAAAACCGTTTTTTCAGACCCCCGAGGGGTGCGTCGTCGGGCACTGCAGGTTGCTATCATACTTGCCGCCCTCCTGCTGACAGGAGCCACCGCGTATTTCTTCTGGGGACTCCTGATCGCTCCGCAACTAAAGCTTCCGCTGACGCTCCGTAAATTCCACGAGCAATTCAAGGCTCTTCCCAGTGCCAAGATGCCCCTGATCGATGCCAGGGACAATTGGCGTCGATTCCAGTTGCTCGGTGCTAATCTTGGAATTCCCTCCCCCCGAGGGGACCGCTCCCAGGACGCCAAGGTGATGCTCGGGTATGTCTCGCCATGGGATCCGGTGTCGCTGCTTTCCCTGGACCGGCATGCCGATCAACTCACCCATGTCGCCACCGATTGGTTTAGTCTCAAGGGGGTGGAAGGAACCTTGGTGGAAGATCCCGCAGACAAGGCCAGGCTCGCTGCCGTTCGGCGCGGGCTTGGATTCCTGCCGATCCTCAGGAATCTCGACGGAGACAACTGGCAACCCGAAGCTGTCGAGGCGCTGGCAAGATCATCGACCTCGGACCGCTCGGCGTTCCTTGACAAAATGATGGCCCGCCTCCCCCCGGGATCCACGGGACTTCTCTTGGAGTGGAATGAACTCGATCCCACCTACAAGGACGAGACTTCAAGATTGATCAGGGAAATGGCCGATCGCCTGCACTCCGCCGGAAAGCAGCTTTGGTTCACCGTTCCCACGGGGAATGATTTCGATGCGTTCGATCTGGAGGAGATCTCCAAGTCCGCAGACAGAATGGTTGCCGGGCTTTATGACGAGAACTCGGAACCGGATGACCCCGGCCCCCTTGCCGATACGGATTGGTTCGAAGGATGGCTGAAGACCATGATGGTTTATGGTCGACCCGAGCAGTGGGTCATCGGCATGGGAGCCTATGGATATCAGTGGAGAAAGGACAATCATACCGTGGAACCGATCTCTTTCACCGACGCCATGGCAAGGGCTTCTCAGGCCGGCCTTGATCCCGGACAGGTTGATTCCGGGGAGTGGTCCCCCCATTTCAACTACCTCTCCGGCCCCGAACAGACTCAGGATAACGAGGTCTGGTTCCTGGATGCGATCTCTCTATTCAATCAAAGACGAGCGGCCTACCCCTACCATCCCGGGGGATATGCCCTCTACCGTTTGGGGGCCGAGGATCCGGCGGTTTGGAATGTGCTTCGTGAAGATCCCGACAAGGAGCCCTCGGAGAAAGAGCTTCAGGATCTCGAGCACATCTCGCTCGAGGAGCTGATTGCTTCTACCGGTAGCGGTGACTTCATCACCGTGGGAGAGGACCCTCAGCCTGGGGAACGGACCGTCGAAATTCACTCAGATAACGGGGAACTCTTCGAGAGTTACACGAAGTTTCCGATGCCGGAGAGCATCGTGCGCCAGGGGGATCCGGACGCACATCAGGTGGCCCTCACCTTCGATGACGGTCCCGACCCCACCTGGACGCCGAAGATCCTCCAGATTCTGAAGGAAAAAAAGGTGCCTGCGGCATTCTTTGTGCTTGGAACCCAGGTTCAGCACTATCCCGATCTGCTGGAGCGTATCGCCCGTGAGGGATACGAGGTCGGCAATCACACCTATACCCATCAGAACATTGCCGAGGAAGGGGATGAGCAGATTGCGCTTCAGCTCAATGCCACAACCCGATTGATCGAGGCGGTGACCGGACACTCGACCGCGTTTTTCAGACCCCCTTTTGGCATTGATGGGACCCCGGTCCAGGCCAGTGAAGTCCGCTCCCTTAGGATTGTCAGGGATCTGGGATACCTTACCGTTGCCGAATCGATCGACCCCGATGATTGGGAGCGACCCGGAGCCGACGCCCTGGTCGAGAGGGTCAAACGCCAACGCCCCGGCGGCGGGTCCATCATTCTTCTCCATGACGGCGGCGGGGACCGCTCCCAGACCGTGGAGGCCCTGCCTCGGATCATCGATTATCTTCGGAGCAGGGGAGACACCTTTGTGGACCTTTCGGACATGATCGGCCTGCCGCGCGACACGGTGATGCCGCCTCTCCGCGAGCAGGATCAATCGATCTCCACGCGTTATGTTTACGGCGGGTTTGCGGTCATGCGTTTCATGGAGGGAGCGGCCTGGACGCTTCTGATGCTGGTGACACTGCTTGCGCTCATCAGGGTGGTTTTTTATTCCTGGTGCGCCTTTCGTCACCGCCGTCGTGAGCGAGAGCATCCGTTGCCCGTATTGCAAGTCCTTCCACCCGTAAGCGTTCTGCTTGCCGCTTACAACGAGGAGCGGGTCATCGCTTCCACGATTTCTCACTTACTGGAAGCCGATTATCCGGCCGACTTGGAGGTGTTGGTGGTGGATGACGGATCGACGGATCGCACAACCACAGTGGCCACCGCAATGGCGGCCACCGATCCGCGTGTTCGGGTGATTTCCCAACCCAACATGGGAAAGGCCGTCGCCCTGAGTCGGGCTCTTGCCGAAGCAAGGTATGCCACCATTGTGATGATTGATGCCGATACCATGGTGGCTCCCGACGGTCTGCGGAAACTCGTGACTCCTCTAGCCGATCCAGCAGTGGGAGCGGTCTCAGGGTATATCAGGGTCGGCAACACGGGGCGTTTGATCGGCAAGTTTCAGGATCTTGAATATGCGGGAGCTTTTGAAATCGACCGCCGTGCTCAGGATTTTCTGGGATGTATCGTGGTCGCCCCCGGAGCTTTGAGCGCCTTTCGCAGGGAGGCTCTTGATGGGGCGGGCCCCATCACTAGCGATACCCTTGCCGAGGACACCGACCTCACCCTGCAGATTCATAAATTAGGCTGGAAGGTTGTCTTTGCATCCGATGCTTTTGCCGATACGGAGGCGCCGGAGACGATCAAGGCCCTTCTTTCACAACGTTTTCGTTGGGCTTTCGGGACCCTTCAGTGCCTTTGGAAGCACGGTGATCTCCTCTTTGCGTCTGGTTCGGGCTGGCTTGGTTGCTTCGCACTCCCCTCCATTTGGGTGTTTCAGATGGCGGTCGTTGCTGTCACCCCGGTGCTCGACATCATCGTCTTTTGGTCCCTTTGGTTGGGTAGGGGCGTGGCCATCTGGCCCTATTTCCTTGCCTCCCTTCTGCTTGATGTCTGTCTGGCGTTGGCCGCGCTGATCCTTGCAAGGCGCCGCCTTGGCGTCGCATGGTTTGCAATCCCCATGAGGCTTCTCTACAGGCCGTTGCTCGGCTATGTCGTCTGGAAGTGCATTTTCAAGGCGCTTGCCGGAAGTTGGGTGCGTTGGACAAAACTCGAGCGCACCGCGTCCGCCATTGTTCAGAGGGAACAGAAGGCCCAAAACCATGAGAGTCCGCCCAAACTTGCATTGCCGGAATGAAAACCTTTCATCATCCATTCTGTCTGCCCTTGATGCTGCTCTCTTTTTTAAGTTCTGTTGCGGCATGTTTCGCTTTGCCAGGGAATGACATCCAGCGCCTCGTGATCCCCGAAAAGGGTGCTTACACAGGTGCCTATTGCGATTTCGGAGAGGGTGAAGATGCCGTCACCTACGAGGCACTCGACAACTTTCAGGAACTTACTGGAAAACCGATGGCCATCGTGGCCTTCGGCTCCTTTTGGGGACGAGGGGTATTCCCCGCCGAGCAGGTCCGCATTGTCAGGTCCTACGGCGCGATCCCACTGCTCTTCTGGTCGCCTTGGGATGCTCCCTTCGAGGAAAAGCTGGGCCCCGACAAATATGCCCTGACCGAAATCCTGGCGGGCAAGTGCGACGCCTACATTGACAAATGGGCGGATGAGGCGGCCAAGGTGCCCGGACAATTTTTTGTCTCCTTTGCCTGCGAAATGAACGGCACCTGGTTCCCGTGGTCGGGATGGTTTTACGGGAAAGGGCCTCGAGATCCTGTCGCACTCAAGAAACAGGGAGCCACGAACGATGCTTTGGCAAAACTGACGGGTGCCGATGACGGTCCCGAGATCGGCTGGTTTGGCAGGGGGGACATCAAGAATCCCTCCACCTGGGAGGGACCGGAAACCTTTAAGAAGGCCTGGCGGTATGTCGTGGATCGGGTGAGGGCACGCGGCGCCACCAACATTCTCTGGGTCTTTCAACCCAACAATTATTCCGATCCGCCGGGATTCATCTCCTGGAATCAACCCGTCGCCTATTATCCCGGTTCGCACTATGTCGATTGGCTTGGACTCAGCGTCTATGGCAAGCAGACGATGAACCAGGAGGATGACAAGTGGTGTGGATTCGGGAAATTGCTGGAATGGCCCTACCAGGAGATGTGCATGATCGATCCCGACAAGCCGATCATGCTGGCCGAGTGGGGGGTCACCGAATCACACGTTCCCAACGAGGACAAGGGGGCTTGGATCACCGAGGCTCTCTCCACCATGAGTAAAAATTACCCGAGGCTGAAAGCCGCTGTTTTCTGGCATGAGCGCTGGCAGAATATTGACGGATCCTACAGCAACCTTCGCGTCAACTCTTCCAGGGGTTCCCTGAAAGCGTATCAAGAGGGGATCGCCAATCCATTCTGGATCGGCAGGCCGGTCTGGAAATCAAACTGAGGGCGCCCGTTATTCACGGGTAAAATGACGCACGGGTTTTGACCTGGCGGGGGGCAGTCGTTAGAGTGACGGGATGCGACTGATCACTTTCAAGGATCGCGGCTTTGCTCGCGTCATCTCGGAGCTTAACCGGCAGGCCGAACCCAGCGATGAAGTCCGCGCAACGGTGTCCGAAATCCTGGCTTCCGTGCGCAAAAACGGGGACTCCGCCCTCCTTGCCTACACGACGAAGTTCGGCGGACCCAAGCTTCCGGCATCAAGGATCCGGGTGACTCTCGCGGAGATCAAGAAGGCCCGATCCTCACTCACCCCCGAGGTCAAAAGGGCCCTTGATGCCTCCGTCCGGAACGTCACGGCCTTCGCTGGAAAAAGCCTGCGAAAGAACTGGTCGATGAAGAATGCCCAGGGAGCGATCGTGGGCGAGCGCTTTGATCCGCTGCCACGCGTCGGGCTCTACATTCCGGGTGGAACCGCACCCCTGGTGTCCAGTGCCATCATGACCTGCGGGTTTGCTAAGGCCGCCGGAGTTCCCGAGATCGTTGCAGTGACACCCGCAGGGCCGGATGGTCTCGTGGAACCAGCCTTGCTTGCAGCACTTGACCTCTGTGGGGCGACGGAAATTTACAGGGTGGGCGGAGCTCAGGCGATTGCGGCGCTTGCTTACGGGACAAAAGCGATCCCCGCAGTGACGAAAATTTTCGGTCCCGGCAATGCCTATGTTGTGGAGGCAAAGCGTCAGGTCTTCGGTCGTGTGGGCATCGATCTGCTCCCCGGGCCCAGCGAGGTGCTTGTGATCGCGGACGCCCAGGCAAATCCGGTCTGGGTGGCTGCCGATCTTCTGGCCCAGTCCGAGCATGGGAAGGGAAGCGTGGTGGTTCTTCTGAGTGATTCACAATCACTCATCACCTCCGTGAGGAAGGAGATTGCGCGTCAGTCCGGGCTTTCCAGCCGTCCCGAACATCTGGCCAAGGCCATGGCCAATGCGGTGCTGGTGCTTGTCCGGGACATGAAGCAGGCCGTGGAGATCGCGAATGGCTTCTCCGCAGAGCATGTCTCGCTTGCTGTTCGTGATCCTGATCGCCTTGCGGCAGACCTCAACTCGGCCGGCGGGATTTTTCTTGGTGATCTTTCACCGGTTGCGGCTGGAGATTTCCTTGCCGGGCCCAGTCACGAACTTCCCACAGGGGGTGCGGGAAAAGCCTTTGCGGGCCTCACGGCTGACCAGTTTCAGCGGCGCACTAGCATCGTGCGCTTCGATGCCCCCTCTTTAAAAAAATCCCTTCCATTCATCAACACCTTTTGTTCAATCGAAGGGTTGGACGCCCACGGACGCTCAGTAAGCCTGAGGCTTGAAGACGAAGGCGCAGGGCGTAGGGTTTAGCTTTTAACCAAGGATCCTCTCGCCTGATTTCGAAAATCGGAAGCACGTTGCAGAGCATTCAGCCTGAAAATCCTGTTCCCTGATGATTTGGAAATTCCGCAAGCGAGAAATCGACCTCACAATGCGGGGCCTCCTTGTGGGGATCATCAACGCCACGCCCGACTCCTTCTCGGATGGCGGGAAGTATCTGGATCCTGAAGCCGCCTGCGAGCATGGACTACGGCTTCTCCGGGAGGGGGCGGAAGTGCTCGATATCGGGGGGGAGTCGACCAAACCGGGCTCCTTTCCCGTGTCAGCCGAGGAGGAGTTGCTGCGTGTTGTTCCGGTCATCAAGGCGCTTCGTGCGAAGACGGACGCCCTCTTCTCCATCGACACATCCAAATCCTCTGTGGCTTCGGCGGCGTTGGAGGCCGGCGCAGATATCATCAATGACGTGACGGCCATGCGCGGGGATCCTCTTATGGGTGAGCTTGCTGCCAGGTCTGGTGCGGGAGTGATCCTGATGCACATGCAGGGAGATCCCCAAACAATGCAGAAGGCCCCATCCTATCCCGACGACGATGTGGTCGGGGCCGTGGCAAAAGATCTTTCAGAGCGAAGGGATGCGGTCATAGGCTTCGGTGTGGATGCAACCGCGATCATACTTGACCCGGGAATCGGCTTCGGGAAAACCGTCGCCCATAACATGAGCCTCCTGCGGGGCATCCCCGTGCTTGCCTCGCTCGGATCTCCGCTGATGATCGGCCACTCCAGAAAATCGTTTCTCGGCGACCTTGCGGACGGGCGGAGTTTCCGGGACTCCCGGCTTCCGGCCGCGCTCGCAGTCACCTGCATGGCCCGCCAGATGGGAGCCAGACTGTTCCGCGTCCATGAAGCGCTCCCCCATGCGGAAGCTCTCCGAATGACGGAATCCCTTCTTGAGTCATGAAAGATCTCTTCTCCCCACTCTTCGGAATGATACACGAGTATTGGACCGCAGGAATCGAGATCCTGATCGTCTCCTCGATATTGTATTACATTTACCTCTACCTGCGGGGCACGCATGGCGCCCGGATTCTGATCGGTGTCGCCCTGGTTTTTCTGACCCTGAGTTTCATTTCTCAAGTCCTCGATCTGGAAGTGCTCGGATGGTTGTTGAAAAGCTTCTCGGTTTTTCTTGCGATTGCGCTGGTGATCATCTTCCAGCCCGAGTTGAGACGTGCGCTCAACGAACTGGGAAGCCACCGGTTCTTCACCACGGCCCTTCAACGAAGGGAGGCCGTTGAGGAGTTGACCGACGCCATGTTCGACCTCTCCAGCAAGGGGTTCGGGGCCTTGATCGCGCTCGAACGTGACGTCAGCCTGAAATCATTCTCCGAGAGCGGAATCACGCTGGATGCCGAGTTTTCCAAAGAACTTCTCCTGACAATCTTCCACCCCAAGACAGTCCTCCACGACGGCGGGGTCATCGTGCAGGGAGAGCGTGTTGTGGCCGCGGGGTGCATTTTTCCCCTGACACAGCGCGACGACCTGGACAGGACAATCGGTCTTCGACACCGCGCGGGGCTTGGCCTTTCCGAGGAGTCCGATAGCATCGTACTCGTTGTCTCCGAGGAGAGTGGACAAGTTTCGATTTGTCACTCGGGGGTCATCGAGCGCAACCTGAACGTCGAGCGGTTCAGCAAGCGGTTATCACAGCTTCTGCTCGCCGAGGAAAATCATGCGACGGATTCTGCTACACAACTGGAAGGAGAAACTGGTTTGCCTGCTAGTGGGCACGGCTCTCTGGTATCTCATTCGCCAAAATCTGGGCCCGCATCCGGAGCTCAGGTCCCTGCGCGGAAAAAACCCTGAATCCGCAGGAAAAATTCCTCCCTCGAATCGCTCCAAGGCCCTGCCAAAAAACAGCGAATAAACCATGGGTAAGAGAATCCTTTTTGGCACGGATGGGATCAGGGGGATTGCCAACATTGACCCCGTAACGCCTGAAACAGCACTGCGACTTGGCAGAGCTGCCGGGTTTTTGCTGCGCGGCGGCAAGGCAGGTAGGCCTTGCTTCGTGGTAGGGCGGGACACCCGCCTGTCCGGCGGAATGCTGGAGGCCGCCTTGGTGGCCGGTCTCAACTCCGCTGGCGCCGACGCCCATCTTGCCGGGGTGCTACCCACTCCCGGTGTGGCTTCCCTTGTTCGTGAACTCGGTGCCGAGGGTGGGGTTGTCATCTCGGCCTCACATAATCCTGCCAAGGACAACGGGCTCAAACTTTTTGGAGGAGACGGCTACAAACTTGACGACCTGATCGAGGAGCGTCTGGAGGCCTTGATCCTGACATCGGAGATTGATGACATGCGCCCGCAGGGAGGCGATGTTGGCAGATCCCGGGTGATCGGGGATGCCGTGCAACGCTATGCGGCCTCCGTCATGGCGGGAGTTCCCGGCATGTCCCTACACGGAATGAAGATTGCCGTTGATTGCGCGAACGGAGCCTCGTTCAAAACCACTCCGGAAGTTCTCGAACACATGGGGGCATCGGTGGCGGCCTTTCATGTCATGCCCGACGGGCTCAACATCAACGAGGCCTGCGGCAGCACCCATCCCTCGGAGATCGCCAGATTGGTCCTTGAAACAGGAGCACAGATCGGAATCTCCCATGACGGGGATGCCGATCGCCTGGTGCTTGCTGATGAGTTGGGTCAGGTTCTCGACGGGGATGAGATCCTCGCCATGAGTGCCCTTGATGCCTTGAAACGGGGAACCCTGACCGGAAAGACCCTTGTCGCCACGGTGATGAGCAACTTCGGCCTCGATGAATGCCTAGCCGCTGCCGGTGGTAAGGTCCTTCGGACCGCTGTCGGCGATCGTTACGTGGTCGAGGAGATGAGAAAGGGCAATTTTTCCATCGGAGGGGAGCAGAGCGGTCATCTGATCTTCCGCGATCATGGAACAACGGGTGATGGACTTCTTGCCGCACTCCAGGTTCTCAGGATCATGAGCGAGAGCGGGAAGCCGCTTAGCGAACTCCGACATTGCCTCAAAAAATATCCGCAGGCTCAGAGAAATCTCACCGTGAAAAGCAAACCCTCCCTGGATGCGTTGCCGGAGGTTGCCCTTCTTGTTTCAGAAACGGAGAAATCACTCTCGGGGAAGGGTCGAGTCCTCCTCCGCTACTCAGGTACGGAACCCAAAGTCCGTCTTCTGATTGAGGGGCCCGACGAATCGATGATCCACGCAGCGGCCGATCGGATCGCAGAGGCTTTGCAAAAGACAATCGGGGTCTAGTTTTTCTGAAGGCCCCTTCCGGCCAAATTTCATTTGCCTTTGGAAAACAAAACGCAAAATCCCCGATGAACGAAGTCTACTCCCTTTAGTTGAGCAGTTTTGTCAGCAGAGGTGCCATGGCATCAGCCCAAATGTGAAAGCCCATGCCATTCGGATGGAGGTGATCTTCGCCGAGGCCCGTGTAGTTCGTGTCCAACGTTCCATCCGGCTTGGAGGTCGTGATCGGGGGCATCAACGGGACAAGATCAAGCCAGTAAACGGATTGATTATCAGCATAGCCTTGGATGATGGTGTTGGCGGCCATCATCCGATTGTTGATGGCGATCGCATCCTCCTCACTGGTTGCGCTGGCACGTCGGCTTGGAAGGATGCTCATGAGGATGATCTTGATCCCGGGGAATGTCTCCCGGGTTTTGGCAATCACGGCCTTGATGCCTTCGGCGATTTCCTCGGGAGTGTTTTTTCTGTTGTTCGTTCCGATCATCAGGATGCCGACCTTTGGCCTCAATCCCTTGATGTCCAGATTGTCGAGACGCCAGAGCACATTTTGAACGCTATCACCGCCGACCCCGAAATTCAGGGCATGGTGCGGCGCATAATTCTCATTCCAGATCGAAAGGCTGCCCCTCTTTTGATCGAGCCATAAATGAGTGATGGAATCACCGATAAAAATGATGTCGCAAGGTTTGTCCTTGAACGCACTCACTCTTTTCACGCAATCCTCCAGATGTTGCACACCGGTTGCTTTGCCGGGTGCCGCCTTATTGACCAAATATTTGCTTCCATCCGGCATGGAGGTCGATGGGACGGAGTTGGAAGACATTGTTTCAGCAATTCCAGAGCCGCAGGAAAAGCTTAACAGGAGCAGGCTTGTTAGGGTTGGAAGTGTCGGGAGCGTTGGGAGGTATCGCATGGGATCTGGATAGGCGAAATCCGCCGTGTTGGACACACCCAATGTTTTTATGAGAATCAAACGTCAAGGATCTCATAGCGACCAGAAACGCACCATGGGCGCGGTAACATGCCGGCCCTTTGTCTTTTGATTTAGGAATGTCCGAACCCTGCCCGGATGTTTCCGACCCATTCCAAGATCCACGCAACGGCTGATCTTGAGAACTCTAGGAACTCCACAGTGTTTTTCACAAAGTCCGCTATAAAAGAACTCAGGGAAATCTCTTTGCCCGTCACCAGCAGGAGTCCGGTGATGATGGTGAGATTGATCAGGTAGATCACCATCAGCGAAAAAAACGTTCCGCCGTAGTGCAGGTCCGGCTGACCCTTGGTGATCAGCAGAAAAGTGAAGACCAGATGGAAGGCCATGGTCAGTCCAAGCAGCAGAAAAAGAATCCATCGATAAGGACTCATGTCGGTGACCAGGCAAGCCGCTCCGTAGAGGGTGATGCTCAGCAGGCTATAAATCGGGAAAAAATAAGGGGCCAGCGCGATCCACGTGTTGACCCTATCGGTGAGGACGTGCCCTCCCTCCTCACTGACATGGAACTGATCCGCCACCCGGCCACCGAAAAGCTTGACCCAGAGGGCGTGCGTCAACTCATGGCCAAAAACATAGGGAAGCATCAGCACATTTCGGGGAATGATCAGATAGAAAACCACAAAAAGAATCATCCCTCCCGCAAAACAGCCAAAGGACTGGGAGGCCAGGAGGCCGTGATGGATGGAGGTGGTGAAGGACTGAAAAAAAGTTCGGGTCATCACCCAGGCCACCGGGAGAAGGAATACCCCGACAAGGAATTTCACCAAGGACTTGGGCACCGTCCCGTGAGCAAGGGATCGGGGAGGGGGAGCGGATTCTGTCTCTTCGGGAAGATCGGCTGGCGACGCATAATCGCCAGTTCCTGTTTTTTGGAAAAGATCATCCGTCTCCTGAGACAAGGCATCCACCCGCATTCTTTTCCTCTGACTGACAGGAAGCGAACGGAGTGAGGCCTTCCCCTTGCCGGCAAGGACTGAACGGCCGGTATTCCCTCTTTCCTTATTCGGTGAGGGGCGGGCCATCGGGGATTTGGGAGCCTTTAAGCCCGACCCATGTAGGCGCCGGTCCGGGTATCGACCTTCACAATCTCACCCTCCTTGATGAAGAGCGGGACCTGGATGACTTTGCCGGTCTCCAGGGTGGCGGTCTTCATGACATTGCTTGAGGAGTCACCCTTCACTCCCTCAGGGGATTCAGCGACCCTGATGTTTGCGGAGGCAGGGAGTTCCACGGAGACAGCACGACCCTCGACGTAGAGGATCTCAACCTGCATGTTCTCCACTAGGAAGTCCTTGGAGTCGCCGAGAAGGTCGGATTGCAGGGTAATGGTCTCGAAGGTCTCGGGATCCATGAAATTGTAACCTTCCTGATCGGCATAGCTGAAATCGAGTTTGGTGCGGTGAACGTCCACGAGGTCGACTTTTTCCGTGGAGGCGAAACGGATGTCCGCCGACTTGCCCGTTCCGATGTAGCGGACGATGAGTTGAACGAAGGCACGGAGGTTGCCGGGTGTGCGGTGGGTGACTTCAAGAACGATGGCGGCGTTGCCATTGTATTTGATAGCCATTCCCTTGCGAAGATCGTTTGCGAGTGCCATAGGTGGGTGGAGGGTTGTTAGAGAAGTTTCAGTCGGGAGAGATCCTGAGAGTCGATGACGCCGAGGGGTTTGCCTTCCTCATCCGTGACCACAAGATCATCAATGTGATGCTGTTCTAGCACCATCAGGACCTCCACGGCAAGTTTGTCGGCGTGGATCGTGATCGGATTCCGCGTCATCACCCCGCTCACAGGATGACTTCCGATCTGCGGATCGGAGGAAAAATGGCGTGCGAAATCGCCATGAGTGAAGATCCCTTCCAGTAGGCCTTGATCATCGATCACGAGGGCGGCTCCGGCATGTTTGGAAGTCAGCACTTTAAGCACCGAAATCACGGGATCCGATCCCCTGACCAAGGCCATCTGCTCGCCAGCACGCATGATGTCGCGCACCTTCAGAAGGAGCGAGCGACCCAACTGACCAGCTGGGTGGAAGCGCGCGAAGTCTTCCCTAGTGAAGCCCCGCTCCTCCAGCAACACCATCGCCAGGGCATCCCCGAGTGCCAGCATCACGGTTGTGCTTGAGGTGGGTGCAAGGTTATGGGGGCAGGCTTCCTGTGAGACCGAGACATCAAGGACCAGATCACTGGCCTTGGCCAGTGAGGATGCGGCATTTCCGGTCAGGGAGATTTTTTTGATGTCAAAACGCGCCAGCGCCGGAAGGATGCGAATCAGTTCTTCGGTCTCCCCACTGTAACTCAGGGTGAGGATCACATCCCCGTCGGAGATCACTCCCAGATCGCCATGTAGTGCGTTGAGCGAGTTCAACACGACGGCGGGCGCTCCCGTGCTGGTGAGGGTGGCTGCGATTTTCTCTCCGATATGGCCTGACTTCCCAACCCCCAGCACCACGATTTTCCCTTTGCGTTCAATGGCTTTTCGAAGCATCCCGACCGCTTGAGCAAAGCTTGCGTCGAGCCGTTCCGAAAGACAGCGAAGTTCGTCGATTTCGATTGAGAGGACGCGACGGGCGCGCTCAAGGGTGTCCATGTGGAGAGTTTGACCGGATCTGATCCTTTTGTTCAACGATGAAGGAGCGGGGGGCAGATTCTCATCAGGGTGTCCGAAGGCTTGCCCGCAGGGAACAAAGCCCCTTATCTTAAGACCTATGCAAGGCATCAGTCTCCGCTTCCGGATGGTTTACCTGTTCATCGCCTTGGCTGCGACGTCCTTCCTTCCGATGCAGGGCCTTCTTGCCCAGCAGGAGAGCTCCGATGCGGCGTTCATCGTTCCCAAGCCAAAGAAAGCCAAAGTGGAGCAAAAAACCGATGTGGGAGCCCCCAGTGCTTATAATATCCAGGGCATCGTTGCCCAGGCATTCAAGATGAAGCACCCCCTACAGATGCTCAGTCCACTGGCCCCCAAGAAGGACGGGGATGGTCATGACGATATCGCCTGGGATCCCGACAATCCCGAGAAGCCGAAGGGAATCATCTTCTTTGGTGTCCAGTGGTGAGATGATTCGGAATGTTGCTTTCGGGAAATTGATGCGAGAAACGCTCCGGTGAAGGTTGCCCTGCTCTTTGTCTCGATGCCGGTGGGCGGAGCCGAGGATTTTCTGCTCTCCGCCAGCAAGTATCTGCCCGTGGGGATCGAGCCCCGGTTTGTCTGCCTCAGAAGCCTGGGCGTCCTCGGTGAGGAAGCCCTTGCTTCCGGCTTGAAGATCGATCTGGTTCCGGTCTTCCCGAGCAAGCGGATGAATCCCCTCGGAATGCTGCGGCTTGCTCGTTGGTTCAAGGAGAACGGCATCCAAGTCGTCCATGCGCAGTCCTACCATGACCAACTCTTCGGTGTCATTGCCGCCAAGTTGGCTGGGATTGCCTCCATCGTTCACCAGCAGAAGACCTTTCTCGAGCTGAAGGGACGCAAGGGGTTCTGGATGCGTCATATTTATCGCAGGGCGGATCATGTGATCGCTCTCTCCGAGGAAACGAGGCGCGATCTGATAGCGGCCTTTCAACTTGATCCGGAGGAGGTCTCGGTCCTTCCCAACGCGATCGATCCTGCCCTCTTCAAACCAGCTGAAGAGAGAAAAGCGATCCGATCAAGTGTTGGATTGGCCCCGGAAGGCTTCCTCATCGGTTCGGTAGCCTCGCTCCACCCGACAAAAAATCATCAGGCCACGGTTGCGGCCATGGCTCTGCTTGCCAAGAAAGGCGTGGCCCTGCCGACCTTCATGCTTTTCGGAGAAGGCTCCGATAGGGCCTCCCTTGAACAAGGAATCCGGGAAAGCCATCTTGAGGAGCGTCTGATTCTTGCGGGTCGCAAGCGCCCCGTGGCCCCGTGGATCCAGTCGCTGGATCTCTTTGTGCTCGCCTCACATTGGGAGGGACAGCCACTGGCCCTGCTTCAGGCCTTGGAATGCAGGATCCCGATTCTGGCGAGCAGGATCGAGGGCAATACTGTTCTCCTGGGCGAGGATCATCCCGGACTCTTCGATCCGGGAGACCATGCCGGTTACGCTCGACTCCTGGAGAGAGCGGTCACGGAAGCCCCCTTCCGCGACGAGATCCTGAATTTTCAGAAGAACCTTCCCAGACCCTCCCTTCCTCTCCTCAGTCATCGACTGGGAGACCTCTACACCCGGTTGGCGGTCAGAACCTAAGTCCTGGTTCGTTCAGCCTAGAGCGATCGAAGAGTCCTCCGACAGGAGCGAATCCACGGCTTCCAAGACCGCTTGGACGGTGATCTCTTCCATCAACATTTCCCCCGGCAGTTGGTATCGTTCGGTCTCGATCATTCCGTCCTTGGAGCGCACGACGCGGTGAGGGGATTTCCAGGGTCTGAACTGGTAGGCGGGAGCATGTCCGAAGAGGACTACGGAGGGGCATTGCACGGCTGCGGCCAGGTGCATGGCGGCCGTATCGACCCCGACAAAAAGCCCCGCCGCACCGATCAGCCGCGCCAGTTGTGACCAGGAGAGCAATCCTCCCGTGGAGAGAACACGTCCGTCATATCCTTCACAAAGCATCGAAGCCTCGGTGACCTCATGGGGATTAGGGCCGCAACTCACGAGAATCTGGGGGAATCTATTCAGGAGTTCGGGGATCACTTGCCTCCATTTGTCCAAAGCCCATGACTTCGAGGGCCAGCGTGTGGAGGCATGAATGAGTGCGTAAGATCCTTCGGGAGGGATGGGCAACGAATGAGGAGACATTGCCTCGGATGCAAAGCGCAACGGCGGGGGATCCTCCGCTAAGCCAAGCGTTTCCCGGACGGCACGGTAATCCCGGAGGACCTGATGCACGGGACCATGACCGGTCGTGACGAGTCGGTTGAAGCGACCCTTCCAAAAAGTTGCGAGAGGATCCCCCTCGGGTCGCTCGTAGCTGTTGGTGCATCGCACGGTGGCCCCGCTTGCCAACGCGAGCATTCTCCCACGGTCGTTGTCACCGAGTTCGAAGGCGTAATCAAAAGGGGTTCTGAAGATTTCGGCGAGTGTCGCAAGATCGGCGCCCGAATCCCTCAACGTCCTTCCACCCTCTTCCGGACGGGCCGTTGTCACAATCCTGTTGATTTCGGGGCATCCGGCAAGAATTCCCCCCGTGCCGCGTCGCACGGCCACCCAGATCTCGGCACCGGGAAACTTCTGCTTCACCGAGACGATGGTCGGTGTCAGCAGGAGGTTGTCCCCGATGTGGCGGAGCTTTGTGAAGAGAATGCGCATGCTATCCCGCCCCTCCGCGCCCCGGTCCTAGTTTCCGTGAACCGGGATAACGGTGACCGGGATCGTCGATTTATGCAGGACGGAGGTGACCACGCTTCCGCTGAAGAGTTGGAACAGAGCCCCGTGACCATGAGAGCCAAGGATGATGATCGAAGCGCCGAGCAGTTTGGATTGGTTGAGGATCTCCTCGACGGGAAGGGCTGTGGAGACAAGCGTCTCGACGGTGAGGCCTTTGTTCCTGAGGGGTGCTGCGAGTTGTTCGAGTCGTTCTTTGACCAGGTTGAGATCGGGTGGCTCGACAGGCACGGGCGCGGTGATCACATCCATGGCCGCCCCGACCGGCATGTAGGAGGCGATCGGTTCCCAAACGTTCAGCAGGACAAGCTTTGCCTGCATGGCCTCGGCAAACAAGGAAGCTCCATCGACGACTTTTTGCGTGATCTGGCTAAAGTCAACTGCGGCTAGGATCGTTTTCATGAGCCCAAGCATGGAACGGGGGCGGTTGCCTTGCCAGCGAAATACACCTGCTTATAGTAAGCACATGGAGGATTTTTTTGGCCATGGACCGGGAACAGCCGAAAGCAGCGCTTTGCCGGCTGATGCCCCTCTTGCCACAAGGATGAGGCCTGCAAGCCTCGAGGAATATGTCGGTCAGGAGCATCTCCTCGGCAAGGGCAAGCTTCTCAGGAGGGCCATCGAGGCCGACCGCCTCTCCTCGGTCATCCTCTACGGTCCACCCGGCACCGGAAAGACAAGCCTTGCGCGCTTGATCGCCAGCCATACCAAGAGCCGCTTCCTAGAACTCAGCGGCGTGGAGGGATCCGTTGCCGACATCCGGAAAGCCGTCGGGATCGCCGCCATCGAATCGGCCAACGGGGGCCGCACTCTCCTTTTCATCGATGAGATCCACCGATTCAACAAAGCCCAGCAGGATTCACTCCTTCCTGATGTGGAGCGCGGCACCGTCCGGCTGATTGGGGCCACGACACAGAACCCCTTTTTCTCCATCAACAGTCCGCTGGTCTCACGCTCCCAGATTTTCCAACTCCAACCCTTGGGACTCCGGGATCTTGTCACCCTTCAATACCGGGCCGTTGCGGATGACGTGCGCGGACTCGGCCGCCTCCCCATCGACCTCGATCGTGACGCGGCCAACCATCTTGCCACCATCAGCGATGGAGATGCCCGCAAGTGCCTGAATGCGCTGGAGATCGCAGCACGCACGACACCCTACAACGGGGAGGGGCGCATCCCTATCACGCTCGAGGTTGCCTCCGAGAGCATCCAGCGGAAAGCGGTCGTTTATGACGGCACCGGAGACGACCACTACGACACGGCAAGCGCCTTCATCAAGAGCATGAGGGGAAGTGATCCCGATGCGGCCCTCTACTGGCTGGCCAAGATGCTCCATGCCGGGGAAGAACTGCGCTTCATCACACGCCGACTTGTGATTTTCGCCAGTGAGGACATTGGATTGGCCGACCCGCTCGCACTCCCGTTGGCGCTTTCCGCCCAGCAGGCGGTTGAGTTCGTCGGGCTTCCGGAGGCCCGCATCACGCTCGCCCATGCCGTGGTCTACTTGGCTGCCGCCCCGAAGAGCAACAGCGCCTATGCCGCTCTTGGCAAAGCCCGTGAAGATGTGGAAAAAGGACGCACTCTTCCGGTGCCAGCCCACCTTCGTGACTCCCACTATAAGGGAGCCAAGTCGATGGGGCACGGGATCGGCTACCAGTACCCCCACGATCACGAAGGGGGATACGTGCCCCAGGCCTATCTGCCACAAGGGGAGGGGCGTCGCTATTACACCCCGACAAGAGAAGGGGCTGAGGCACGGATCGCAGACCGGCTGGAGGTCTGGAGAAAACAGTTTGCTGATGCGGATAAGATCCGGGCCGAGCTTGCCAATCAGGGCCAGTCTCCCAAGGGGCAATCATGATACCCGTTGTCCTTACCATTGCGGGATCGGACTCCTCTTGCGGGGCCGGTGTCCAAGCCGACCTTAAGACCTTCGGAGCCTTGGGGTGTCATGGACTCAACGCCATCACCTGCATCGTGGCGGAGACTCCCGGCGAGGTGCGCTCCATTCAAGCAATGCGTCCGGAAATCGTCAGGGATCAACTGGAGGTTCTTTTGGACGCCTATCCCGTGGCCGCCATCAAAACCGGGATGCTTTTTTCCACGCCGATCATCCGGAGTGTCGCCGAGGTTCTTAGCGGACGGAAACACCTTCCTCCCCTGGTGATCGATCCGGTGATGGTGGCTTCCAGCGGAGACGCCCTCTTGCAACCCCGGGCAGTCGCCGCCTACAGGCGCCATCTCTTTCCGCTGGCGACCCTGATCACTCCCAATCTCGACGAACTCGGCGTCCTGACAGGCGAGCGTCCCTCCACTATGCCTGGAATGATCCAGGCCGGGAGACAGCTTACGGCAGAGACCGGAGCAGCCCTTCTTCTGAAAGGGGGGCATCTGAGGGGACGCATGGCCACAGACATTCTCTTGATGCCGGATTGGGATCAGCAGGAGTTCAGCGTTCCGTTTGTTCGGGGAGTCGGGACTCACGGAACAGGCTGCACCTATTCCGCCGCGATTGCTGCGGGATTGGCAAAGGGATATCCGCTCCCCAAGGCTGTGGGCGAGGCCAAGAAGTTCATCACCCGCGCCATCAAATCAGGGCACCGCTGGGGCAAGATGGATGCGCTTGATCAGGTTCAACGACCGGGACATTGAGAAAGAAGCTTGCCGAGAAGCTTGGAATCAGGGATTTTCACACTCGCCTTATTTTTAAGGGAAAAATTGCAGTCACGGCTAAGTAGCTCAGTCGGTAGAGCAGAGGACTGAAAATCCTCGTGTCGGGGGTTCGATTCCCTCCTTAGCCACCACCCCTTATAATCAGCCACTTAGGAAGATTATAAGGGCTCAGGTTACAACAAAGTTACAACACTTTGCAAAGCCGCAAGTGTCTTCTCCTTCATCTTTCCGAGGCCGGCCCGCCTCGATTTTTTTTGTCTCTATCTCTCCCGAATGCTCGGAAAGAAGTGACTACGAGGGGTAGGAAAGCCCTAGAAGTGAAAATAATTTAGAGAGAAGAGTAATCAAAAACAGCTTCCTAGATAGCTGTCAGCACATCGGCGGAACCCCCGGGGAATACCCCGGCTGCCTTTCGGAAGATGAAGGAACACACTGGGAATCTCGGGAAGCTCTCCTGCTTCCGTAGTGTTACCGGGGGGCACGCAGAGAAACAAAGACCACGGCCACTCCTCTAGGAATAGCTGCTCTTAAAAAGATTCCTTGTCGGGGCATATGTAGTGCTTGATCTTAAAACTGGCCTCGTTGCCATAGCCACGATCATAGCCCAGCACTCATCGTGAGCCTCTCCCGCAAGGGGGAGGCTACCGGGGACATTCCTTAAGAAGGCACAAGCCTCGCCTCTATAGTCACCGCATCGGGATCCTTCCGGGGATCATAGAGAGTCGGCGGGATAAGCTCCGCCTCTACCACTGGAAGCCGGGGCAACTCACCGGGGCCGGTTGCCACCTCGCAGCCGAGAGCCTCCACCGCTTCCCGGGCAGCCCGGGGAAATTGTTTCTCTAGTCGCAAGGCTTCCTCCGCTATCTCCTGCAGGAGCAGGGCCACCCATTCCGAAAGAATCTCCTGCCACCTCTCCGGGGTTGCCTCCAAGTCCTCTCTCACCTCCTCGGGCAGCCGCAGCACAGCCTCCCTCATACACCGCAAGGCAGATCGGGCTACCCCAAGGGCTTCCTCCCGGGGGATCAGCCGCCC